>X363_Desmarests_Spiny_Pocket_Mouse__coassemble_177_pt1 | contig 48075 bp, 39 predicted proteins | sample X363_Desmarests_Spiny_Pocket_Mouse__metabat2_high_PE_007 | metagenome-assembled genome bin X363_Desmarests_Spiny_Pocket_Mouse | reverse complement strand
CTGCGCCTTCGCGAATGTTTTTTGTATAATCATAAAACTCGAAATTAAGGCTATTAAAAAACATAAAAAAATATAAAAATCCATAAAAAAATATAAATTTTTATAAAAAAATATACTTTTAAATGCAGAATAACAGCACAGAGTGCAATCAACCGCATGGCACTGTTTTCCATTATGAAAAACGAGTGTTCGACCTTGTGTTTTTGAGAGTGTTTTTCCCATAATAGTATAAAAATCGGCATCCATACTTTGTGTTTTGCCATTTTTACGCTTATTTTACATTTTTTCTACAATTTGTTTTACCGCTCAAAACTTGGCACGGAATTTGCTCTTATACATATGTGCGCGAGCGCACTAAAATTTTCATTCAGTGGGTAATTTTGAGTTTTATAATATGGCTGATCATGAAGAGAGACATACGGAAAGAGAGACTTTCTTTTTTTAAGCTTGAAAGTAAACCTGCACAGGAAAAAATATGAGAAGTAGAAATTTTATCAATGACATTCCTGCTCTTTTGGCAGAGGGGAGCATTTCAAAAGAAGAGGCGGTTAGGATTATTGCGAAGGATGTTATGCTTCATCCGAGAGCCTATGGCATTCCAGAACAAGCGGATGATTTGCGTAGTGAGTTGAATGTGAGGATTCTGCAGGAGACTGAAGGCTTGCTTCGCAGATATGAAAAAAAATACTGTGAATTCGCCACATATCTGTGTTCATTTGTGCATTATCAAATGCTTACCATTTTGAGGCTGTGGAAAAACAATTCCCTTTGCGACAGAGCGTTTTTAAAGGATTCGCCAATTGAATTGGAAGATATTTCCAACAATTACGCGCGGGATGAATATGAATATAAAATCCTGCATTTTACTCCTCGTCCATTTTCACGCTGGGAAAAGGCTCCTTATAAACAGAGGGGAAGGGGTAGCCAAGAGCAATTTGAGGCAGCAAAGAGATTGATGAGAGCGAATGCGGATTTGACAGATTACTTTAAATCCATAAAGACATCAAAGGAAAAGATGATGGTTGTTCTAGCGTTAAAGGCGAGTTATTTTTTAGACGAAGAGCAAATTAAAAGTATCAGCGAATATTGCAATATTCCTGCTTCAAAGCTGAGTGGCATTATAGCGGATATGAACGATACATTGCGCAAAAAGACAAAAGAGCTTAGAAAAATAGAAAATAAGCGTGATAAGGAATTCTTTTTACACAGAAGATACGAGGAGGAAATGCAGGATTTAGATGGCTACAATAGAGATACAGAAAGAGCAAAGGTTGTTGGTCACCTTTACGAGTATCACACGACAAAGTGGAAGAGCCACAATGAAACCATAAAGAAAAGGAAGTTGAAAAACTGCCCCACAAACAAGTCAATAGCAGATGTGCTTGGAATATGCGAGCGTCAGGTTGGATATTACATAAAAAACGCGGAAAAAATTGCGGCGGACTTGCAGAACGAAACTACGGAAGAGAAAAATGACAATAAGGACAAAAATTTATAGTGCAAAAATTTATAGCAGTGAGAAGAAGAGGCGATAAAGGCATTCATATGGGGCGTTGCGGGGTGCACTTGAAGCTTCGCCCTTGTGGGCTTTCTGCGAGTACCCCGCAGAGAGGGGCTGAGCACAGGCGAACACTAGATTTATATGCCAATGCTGATTAGGTTGAAGTTCGCCACGCAGTTTTTGCCCTGCAAAACTGCAGAAGCAGGGGGGCTTCGTAACAAGTGCGAAGCACGAATTTTCAAGCGGACTTTCCCTTGCTGAAAATTGATTTCTGTGGGCTTGAGAGATGTCAAGTAGACCTTGTTTCAGATTTTTGATATTATTTTTCTTATGAAAATTTATTTAGCGACTGGAAACAAAAACAAAAAGCGCGAGATGTCCGAAATTCTTTGCGAACACACAATTGTCATTCCGAGTGATGAAGGCATTGACTTTGATCCCCTTGAGGACGGAAAAACCTTTTATGAAAATAGTATGATAAAGGCAAAGTCTTTGCAAGAAATAGTGCACTGTCCTGTCATTGCCGATGATTCAGGCATTTGCGTTGATGCCCTCGGTGGCGCGCCAGGTCTTTTTTCATCACGGTATGCCGGCCCTTCGTTTATGCACGGTCGCCCCGATGGAAAGAAAATCCCTCAAGACGAGCAAAATCGTCTTTTGATTGACCAATTGAACGATGCGATAAAAAATGGCGTTGTGGACTGTTCAGCATTTAAAAACGGTCCTCGTTCGGCGCACTACACATGCTCAATGGTTCTTTATTTGGGAGGCGACCGTCTTTTCATTGTTCAAGAGACGATGGAAGGCGCGATTGTGGAGAGCAGAGAAAAAGCGTCTGGAACAGGTGGTTTTGGGTATGACCCTATTTTCTTTTTGCCGCAATACGGAAAAACTGCTGCAGATCTTTCTTCCGAAGAAAAGAATGCAATCTCTCACAGAGGAAAGGCAGGGCGAATCATAGCGAGGATTCTAAAGTCGCTTGAATAGGCGTCTTTATTTCAAGAAGAATTTCACTGGGAGGATTTGGCTCTGATGCTCTGTCCTGGGGGAGGAATGGGATGGGGCGGTGGCGGCATCTCAACTGCCCTTTCCATCTCACCCGCACACACATCGCCTGCGCCTACAAAAAAAGTTTTTTACTTCAAAAGCAACAGAAGCTCATCGTTTAATTTTCTGAGCTCTTCATCGTTCGGATTTAACGCCACAACCTGCTTTAGATAGTATTGCGCTTTCCTATAATCATTTTTTGAAAAATATATTTGATAGAGTCTCAAAAGCGAATCGGTATTGCGTGGATTTGAAATGAGGCTTGAACGCAAATCTGAAAGCGCATCCACCTCTTGCGCTTGAAGCAGACTTCTTCGATAGTGCAGAAAACTTTTCAAGCGACTGGACGCATCGGGCAACAGCTTATTGATGAGCGCCAACGCCTGTTGGTCGCGGTCTGTCTCGTCAAGGGCGATTATATATGTTTGAATGACATCTTCATCTGTGCTGTTAGCGCGATAAATCGGAGATATTAAATTCCACGCTTCGTCATTTTTTCCAAGAGCAAGGCAAATTCTCACATGCAAAAATATATTTTCATCTTCAGAACCGATTTTCAAAAGCAAGGTGCTTAATTCATACGCCTTTTGAAAATCCTTCTTTTTCATAAGTCCCTCGACAGCATAACGCAATGCCGTTTGATTTGTTTCATCAAGTGCAAGAACCGCCTCTGCATAATCTTCTGCGGATTTGCCCGCAATTCTTGTTCCTGTAACAGAGCAAATCTTTGCAGCGAACAGCTGCACTTCCTTGTCGTTTGGATAAAGCCTTAAAGCGGTTTCTATCGTTGAAACAGCGGCATTTAAATTTTTGCTCCAGTCATATTGCAGCTCCGCACGGAGAAGCAAGTAATCTTTTGATGCAGAATCCTGCCGAGAATACACATCCAAAAGTGAAGCCGCTCGTATATAATCTTTTTTTATAACGAGAATCCTTGTGCGAAAAAGCAACGCCTCAAGGTCATTTGGATTTTGCTGCAGAATTCGCAATGTGTAATCCTCCGCCTCATTATATCTTTTTGCGTTGAAAGAGATTTGCGCAGCAATCCTCAAAATTTCTGAATTCGCAGGGTATTTTTCAACGAGAGAGTGAATTTCATTGTTCGCTTCAGCTGCTCTTCCCGTTAAATAAAGATTTTCTGTGTAAGCATAAAGAGTCTCCAAGCAGTCTGGCGCGCCCTCTTTTGCAATGAAAAAGTATTGCGTCGCCTCTGCATTTTTTCCTGCCTTTTTATAAAGCGTGCCCAAAAGATAATTCGCCAAAACAGAAGTTCTATTGAGAGCAAGAGCCTTCTCAAGGTCTGCTTTTGACAAATCAAAAAAATAAGAGACATCATCAACTCTCGTCACCAAAAGCGACGGCAACACCATAGTTAAAAAATCGCTTGAGCCAGTGCTTGTGTCATAGATGCCGCTTTTTGCCGATTTAATCGCACCGATATAGGGGTTCGCTTCAGAATGCGCAGGAGTTTCCCAGCCAACGCGTTCTGAAGGGTAGACCATCTGCATGATTTCTGCCGCGACCGTCAGCAAAACTTTTTCGTTTTCTGTGTATTCTACATTCGTTTTTCTGAGCGCAGAGGCGGCGCGTCGTAATGAAGAGGGGGTGCCGTTCTCAATGTCCAAAATCGTTTCTTCGGGAATAGAAGAGAAAAATGAGACTTTGTTTTTATTTGCTGTCGTTTTTTTTGAGGATATAGCGGTTTTCTCCTGCGTTTCAGTTTTTTTTCTTTTAGATGCCGCATATATGCCATCTAAAAGCGAGAACAAACTTATAATGAGAAAAATGCATTTTATAAACCAGTTATGGTTTTTAATCACAAAATTTTACCTGAAATTTAATTATTATTTATATCGGCAAAATCGTTGTTCCCCGAAAGTCCATCCAAAATTTCATCGGGTAAAATTTCAAGCAGAGCCTTTCTTTTTAAAAACAAAATTACAAGAAAAATTCCTGCCGCTATCAAAATAACTGGTCCTGCAAGAAGAGAAATAAGGGAGAATGACGCCGTTATAATGTCGAATGAAAACAGCAAGAAAATTATCCCTAAAATGACAAGGAAGACAGCGGGCAAATCGTAGTATAAAACGATGTGGCGTCGTTTCGTTCTTCCCGTAGCAAAAAGGCAGAGACCTGTTATAATCATAAGAAAAGGCCACAGTTGCTCGGGTGTGGCAGGAATGATATTTCGTTTGACGATGAGCCAAAAGAGTCCGCATGTGGTCAATGCAAGTCCTATGAAAAAATAAAATGGACTTCTCGAAAATCCTATGTATACATATAAGGAGGAAAGACCTGCAAGAGACACCAAAATGGAAAAAATGCTTATAGAAGATTTATCAGAGCTTCCTGCAAAACATATTAAAATTAAGATTCCAACAAATATAAATAAAAGTCCGAACGCCAAAATCAAATTCAAAATCTTTCCATCGCGCGATTTCATAGATGCAACGCCTCCAGTTTTACTGTTATCTATAGAATACAACATTATAGGCGTGCAATTCAATAGGTAGAAAGGTAAATTTTTGGGCGTTCCCTATGGGGTTGTCCCAAAAGTATAAAACATAGTGTTATTCTGAAATAAATTCGCTCCAACAAAACTGTTGGGCGTTCCCTACCGAGTTTTTGTTTGTCCGCAAAGCGTCCATTTTTGCTTCGCAAAAACCGCAAAAACTCGTCGGTCGGGCTTTGCAGGGCTCCGCTCACGCTTCGACCTCGCATGCGCGAGTTTGCTTCGCACCCTTCCAATCCCTAACGCACTGTGCCTGACAAGAAAGAACCTATGTACATTTTTTGCGAATGCAAAAAATGCGCGCCGACCTACAATCAACAAAACTGGTGTAAAAAACTAGTGGTCGGCCAATCCCTAACGCACCGTGCTCGCAAGGGGGCAGAGGTGCCAATGCTGAAATTTCTCGTTCTACTCATTTGCTTTTTTTTATTTTCAATCCTTTTTGTGTCAGTCGCTATTTTTGTGTGGGACTGTTTGGAGAGTCAGGTTGTGTCAATTCAACGAATCCTCCTTTTATTGCAGGAGTTGGATATACCTTTCTAAAATTTTTCGAAGCTTCTTAATAATAACACATAAATTATTACGGCAAATTGTATCAACTTATTTCCACGGCTTCAGCACGAAAAATTATATACATAGAGAATACGGAAATTGTTGAAAAAACAAAAATTAAATCCGCTTCCGGGCAGAAGCCTTGGAATAAAAATGCTCAAACAATGCGCTCCCTTCTCCGTCCTTTTATTTTGCATTTTTCCTCTCACGATAATTTTTCGTGCTGAAGCCCCGCCTGCTTATTCCCAACCCCTCGTTTTTGCGCTATAATGCATCTATGGCTACAAATACAATTCCAATGCGAAAGGACATTCCAGCAAGCGACAAGTGGGATTTGTCCTCAATTTTCAAAAATGATGATGACTGGGAGAAGGCGCTTTCTGTCCTTCCTTCTTTGACGAAAAAAGCGCTTGCCTTCAAGGGGCGGCTTTCTGAAGGTCCTGAAACATTTCTTGAGGCGTTAAAGGCCTTGGAGAATGCGGAGCGCGAAATGGAGACAGTGTATCATTACGCCTCGCTGCAGCATGAAGCGGATGAGGAGGACGACGGCGCAAAAAGTCGAGAGGGGCGGGCGATGATGGCATACACCCAAATGACAAGCAGTTTAAGCTTTTTTGAGCCCGAAATACAAGGACTCGATGAGGCTGCGCTTCACGAGTGGATTTTGCGCCCTGAATTTGCAAACTACAAAATATATATAGAAAAATTGTTGCGCTTCAAGCCCTATATTTTAAGTGAAAAAGAAGAGAGAATCCTTTCTTTGCAAATGCAACCATCTCAAACGCCATATTCTGCGTTCAGCGTCTTGACAAATGTTGATATGAACAAAACGTTCGGCACGGTGAATGTGAATGGCGAGGAAAAACCGCTCACAGAAACCACATGGTCTGTCTTTATGGAAAATCAAGACCGAAAAATTCGGGAGGAGGCGTATAAAAAGTTCTACAATAAATTTGAGGAGCACCAGAACACAATCGCGGGGCTCTATGCAGGGGCGGTGAATCAAAATGTCTTTACGATGAGGGCGAGGGGGTATGCTTCCTCTCTTGAAATGGCTCTGTATGGAAACAAAGTGCCGCTTTCTGTGTACCATAACTTGATTGATTGCGTGCATAAGAATTTAAAAAGTCTGCACGAGTATTATGCTATCAGAAAAAAAGTTTTGGCTGTGGATGAGCTTCGCCATTACGATGTGTATGTGTCGCTCGTGAAATCCGTAAAAACAAACACGAGTTATGATGAGGCAGTCGAGATTTGCCGCGCCGCGCTTTCTCCACTTGGCAGTGAATACACGGACCGCCTGTGCGATGGCTTGAAGAATGGCTGGGTCGACCGCTACGAGAATGTGGGAAAACGAGGCGGGGCGTTTTCAAGCGGCGCATATATTGGAAATCCGTATATCCTGTTGAATTACAAGGACGATGTGATTCGTGATGTGTTCACTATGGCGCACGAGGGCGGTCATAGTATGCATTCGTGGTATTCAGTGCACAACAATCCGTTTATGAGCTATGACTACACAATTTTCGAGGCGGAGGTTGCGTCCACATTCAACGAGGCTTTGGTCTTTGAGCATCTTTTGAAGAACGCGCGCGATGATGAGATGAAAAAGTATCTCTATTCAATGCGCGCCGCTGATATTGTGGCAACGCTGTATCGTCAGACGATGTTTGCGGAATTCGAGCTAAAAGTACACGAGGCGGTGGAAAACGGCACGCCACTTACGGCATCTTTTTTGCGAAGGACATATGGAGACCTTTTGCGCCTTTATTTTGGCGAGGAGATGGTTTTTGAAAAAAACAGCGATATGGAGGGGTTGCGTATTCCGCATTTCTACACGCCGTTCTATGTGTATAAATATGCCACGGGCATTTCCGCCGCCCTTGCGCTTTCACGGAGAGTGCTCAACGGTGGAGCGAGTGAAAGAGAGGACTACTTTAAGTTCTTGAAGAGTGGCGGCTCTCGCTATCCGATAGAAAGTTTGAAGATTGCTGGTGTCGATATGGAAAAACCAGAGCCAGTGCAAGCGGCCTGTGATGAATTTGCAACAATTATAGAGATGCTTAAAACAATTCTATAATTTGAGTCTCTCCCAAAAACAACTGTTTTTTGGGAGAGACTCATTTGTAAAATTTGTAACTTTTTCTTTTGTTTTGGGTTATAATTAATATGGAAGGTCAGGCGGAAAATTTACATACACTTAATGCAGCCTCTCCTGCGGACTTTAAAGTTATTTACGATGCAACTATGCAAATGCTTTTCCGTATTTCCTATCGTATTGTAAATGATGAGGAAGCGGCTGAAGATTTGGCGCACGATTCGCTGATTAAGGCTAACGAGAAAAAAGCGCAGTTTCCGAGCATCAATGATGCGAAGTACTGGCTTATCCGCGTGGTGAAAAACGCCTCCTTGAATTATGTGAAGCGAAAGGCGCGTGAGAAAAAAGCGTACGAAAAGGCTTTTCATGAGGATAGGAGAACTGCGCCTTCTGGAGAGACGGAGCTTTTGGCGTCTGAATCTATCAAAATTGCTCGCGATGCGCTTCAAAAGCTTCCGCCAAAGTTAAGGGAAACCGTTGTTTTGAAAGAATACAGCGACTTGAATTACAAAGAAATAGGCAAGGTGCTTGGGATTTCTGAAGGCAATGTGAAAGTCAGAATATTTCGAGCGCGAAAAATTCTTGAAGAAATTTTAGGAGATGAAAATGTTTTCATGCCCAACTGATGACATTCATTCGATTTATCTCGACAAGGAGCTTCCGAACGAATTCATTGTCCAATATGAATCCCACATTTCTACTTGCGTGAGCTGCCAACAAAAGCTTGCGCGCTTGAGAAAAGTGCATGAATTGTTGCAAACAGATTCGCAATCTATAACCATGGATTCGGTGTACTTGCAGCAAGGCTATAGCCGCTTGAAAACAAAGATGCATTATTCTAAAAATACGAACGCTTCTTACGAAAACGCTCCATCTCATATCATCCCTTATGTGGCATCTCTTGCTGCGGCGGTTGTTCTTGCGATTGTTTTGCCAGTGGGATTAAAATCAAAAAATGCTTCTTTTGAGGCTCAAGCAAGTGTTTCAAAAATTACCCCGATAGAACGACCGCAAAATACAGCGATTTCTAATAAAAATATTTTCATAAATGAAAATATAAATGATAATCTTGCACAGAGTGTGAATTTTGGGAATTTTGGAAATGTGCGTTTTGCAGATGTTGATGTTTTCCGTCCTCACTTTGGAGAGCGAATTTTGTTTTATGGACCGATTGACGGCTCTGAATTGGGGCGTTTTCTCAGCGGAAGAGTTGTTCCTCATTCGTCTATGCAAGGTCCTTTGCCATTCCCTGTAACAGAAATGCAGGATTATCGCAGTGAATAAAACATCTTCAATTAGCTATTTTTTTAGAAAATCGCCGATTGCGCGTGCTTTGATTTGGATTTGCGTGGCGATTGTTTTTATTGTTGTCTCCATTGTTTTTAGCATACGAATTCAACAGGTGCCAGAGATTTTTGAGCTCAATCCTCCTATTGGTTCCCCAGGCGATTTGATTATTATCAGAGGAGATGGCTTTGGAGATGAGAGGGACACAAGTTATGTGGACTTTGGCGGAACACGACTTACCGCAAGCGCATATATTTCTTGGAAGGATGATGAGATTAAACTTGTTCTTCCTCCCGATGTGCAAGATGGACTTGTGTATGTGGGAAATAAAAACATTCGTTCAAAACCTTCCTTTTTTGCAAATGCAACGACTGTGCCTGTTGCAGTGAACGCTTCATCCCAGTCTATTCTACCAATTATTTACAGCATTGAGCCCCAAAAGATATGTCCAGGAACCCTTGTAACGATAAAGGGGAGAAATTTTGGAAATATGCGTGAAAAGTCGCAGGTGGGCTTTTCATCTGCGCGTGAAAAGCATCAGGGAGAGGACAATTCTTCTGATGATTCCCTTGAATATATATTTGCTTCCGATGGGGATTTTGACTATGAATATTGGAGTGACACTGAAATTAGAGTTCATATTCCTGATGGGGCGGTTTCTGGCATCATGTTTGTTGAGACTGCGCGTGGAAAATCTGCACAACACAATATCGAGATTGACCGTCGTGCGGGAACGAAAAGCTTTATCTCTCCAAAAACGTATGCAATTCAGTTGAGTGTTGATATTGAGGACAGTTCATTGGACAAGAGCTCTGCTGTTGTCATTAGAGTTCCACGCCCGTTTGAAACTGCCGTCCAGCCTTCGGTAAAACTGATTGAATATAACACGGAGCCTATCATTTCTGACTATCAGCATACGGTGATTCATCAAATGCAATGTGATAAGACGCAAAAAAAGCAAACGTTCACCCAAAATTTTGCGGTTGTTGTGTATGAAGAGAGGACAACTGTTGTCGCCTCTCGGTTGAATCCAATGAGTAGTATAAATAAAGAGATTCTTTCTGATGCAACTGCTTCTGATAATTTTACACCTGCCTCTGCTCCTGAAATAAGGGAATTGCTTTCCATGATAATTGGAAAAGAAACGAATCCTTACAATATCGCCGCCCTTGTGTATAACTATATGACAGAGCGATTTACGGTTTTGGAGAATGTGCGCACGGGGAAAATCTCTCCGCTTGATATTATAAAGTCAAGGAAGGGCGATTCGTATGACTTTGCGGTGATTTTTACAACTCTTATGCGCGCAGCTGGAATTCCTTCTTATGTTGACAGTGGCGTTTTGATAGGAACTGACTTGCGAACAAGAGCGCATTGGTGGAGCGAATTGTATCTGCCGGGATTTGGATGGTTTCCTGTCGATGTGAGTTTGGGCGCGGGCTTGCAGCATTCTTCGTGGAATAAAGATACGGATGCGAGAACATTCTATTTTGGAAATCTTGACTCGCAGCGCATTTTGTTTAGCCGCGGTATGAACCACATAAAGCCTAGCTCTCCGAATAATCAAACGGTGCAAAGAGCGCGTAGTTATTCTCTTCAAACAATTTGGGAGGAGGCATCGGGCAAGAATATAAAATACAGCTCGTTTTGGGCTGACCCAATGATTGTTGGTGTATACTAGTGTAATATACTAGGCTAGCCTAAAAATTACTTTCGCAATTTTTTTTAATGGCTTTCAATATATCATCGCCCGCCTTTGACGGGCTACACAGGAGTTTTTATGACAAAAGTAATATCTGTTGGTGGGTCGATTGTCGTTCCTGACGCGCCCGATACACAGTTTATTTCGGATTTTATCTTGATGGTAAAGGATTGGCTTGAGGCGAACGATGACAGTCGTTTGATTTTGGTGATAGGTGGTGGCGCTCCTGCGCGTGTGTATCAAAACGCCTATGTTGATGTTGCTGAAAAAACTGGTGTCTCTTCAGAGAAAGATGCCGCGGATTGGATTGGAATTATGGCGACAAGATTGAATGCGCAGCTCGTGAAAGCGGCGTTTGGAAGTCTTTGCCAAAACGATGTCGTGTATGACCCGACTGCGCCTATCGATTTTAAGGGGCGTGTTCTCGTGGCTGCAGGCTGGCATCCTGGATTTTCTACAGACAATGATGCAGTTTTGCTTGCTGAAAGGCACGGAGCAAAAACGGTTGTGAATCTTTCAAATATTGAGAAAGTGTACACTGATGATCCTCGAAAAAATCCTGATGCGAAGCCAATAGATGCAATTTCTTGGGGCGATTTCCGCAAGATGGTTGGTGACGATTGGACTCCTGGAAAAAACTGTCCGTTTGACCCCATCGCATCAAAAAAGGCAAGCGAATGCGGAATGATTGTAATCTGCGCCTCTGGAAAAAATATTGCGAATATAAAAAACATCCTTGATGAAAAAGAGTTTGTCGGGACGAAAATTTGGGGGTAAAAGGGAATGGTGCATTGTGAGTTTTCCTGCTTGCAATCAACTGTACATTATAACCTGCTAGCAAGTTTTGGTAGCAGAGCGGACAAAACTTGAAGCGAATGCAAAACCGACAATTTCTTGAGCTACCATTTCTTGCATTCGCTCATTCTTCTTCGCCATTTACTAAACTTGCTTTTATCAGTGATGTGAAGAGATAAATCTTTTTGTAGATGTCAACGCTGAATTCTTTTAGAGGCTTTTCTGAAAAGTGAATGAGCTCCTTCCAGTTTGTGATTATAATTGGCTTTGATTTTTGGATGTCTTCAACGAGAGTCTTTATGGTCTTTCCAATTGTTATGACATTTTGTGTGCTTGATGTTATAAAGTCGTATGCACTGTCATTTGCATCTTGGATAAGACGGTTTATAATGTTTTTTGCTCCATTGTCTCTGTCGGTTTTGGGAAGGAGCGTTTTTATTTTTATTCCAATGCTTGCGTCATCTGCAAGGGATGCGTCAAACTGCGTTATTTTCTCGGAGATACTTAACAGTTCGTTGTATGACTCTGAAAAAGGGGCGGAGATTGCTTGGGATTCCCATTGCCCACGCACCAGTATGATGTCGTAGTATTCCCGTATATCTTTTTTGAATATTTCAATTAAAAATGTCTTCAAATAGTTTAGCGCTTGCGAATGCAAGTATGTTTTTAATCCTTTTCGTGTGAATGTTTGATTTTGGTCTTCTGTGTAGTTTTTAAGCGGGGAAAGATTCACGCCGTTGAAAAGCTGGCTGCTTAAATCGTTTGTCTTTGAGTTTCTCTCTTGTGCGATAAGTTTTTCCACAACGGACTCTGTGGCGCTTTTTAATTTGTCAAGATATGGCTCTACGATATTTGTATTTTGAGAATTGATTGTCACCGTTGCCCGTGGATTTGCGCTGATTAATTTTATCATCATTTCAAATACGCCAGAGGCTTTTAATGCTGAAAGACGAGAGACTACCTTTTTCCAGTTTGCAAGTGTTACTGGTTCAACGCCACCTTTGAACAGTTTTAGCATTTTTACCATATCTGCATAATCAGAGGTTGTGGGGACAGCCCATGCAACAGACACAAAATCTTTGAGGTCATCAATAATGTACTCTGCGTTTATTTTTTCAAATGGTGGCACTGCGTTAAATGATGCTTCTTTCATGGATTTGCAGAATTTTTTTAGCGTGAAGAAATAATCGAATGTGCATAAGTCCTTGAACGCAAGCAGCTGCATATACAGTGTGTTTATGGCGTTTACTTTTTCAAGTGAAAAATAGTCGGAAAAATTTGAGAGACGAGTCAATGCTTCTTCTCGTATTTTTACAGCGGGTACTTTTTCATTCAGAGCGACGAGTTTTTCTTCTGCTATTGAATCCTCTAAAGACTTGATTTCCGCTGGCAAAAAAAAGTCAATGGAAAGCCTTTTGAGTGTGTTTGGATTTTGCATCCCCTGAAACATAGATTGGGCGGGGTAAATTACTTTGTAGATTTCAAAAAAAGTGCGGGCGAGGGCAGGCAGCGCCTCGTTGCCTTGAACTTTATAAAATTTATTGAATTTAGACTTTGAGTATCTTTTTGCAATCATTTTTAACTGTCGTTTTTTTTCTGCCTCCGCATCGTTTGCACCGAACAACGAGCCAAAAAGATTTTGAAAAAATCCACCTGATTTTTTGCTTTCCATAATTTATATATTATAAAGGAAAACTGGAGATTCGTCAATGAGGGGATAACACCAAATGAGGGATGACACCAAATCCAATAGGTGTTTTTGTAGTATTTTCTTCTCCATTGAAATTCCTTTCTCAGCCCAAGTTCGCTACGCAAACTTGAGTTGAGAAAAGTCGCACGATTTGTATGGGGTTTAGCATCCCTCCACAAATGCAAAGCAATCAGGCTCTAGCATGCCATTCTTACAGCCATTGGAAAAAAGCACCACGGTGTCTGACGGGAGGGATGCATTTTCGGCAGATGCATTTACAAAAAGAGTCAGCGCTTCGCCAGTGTGCTCGTCTTTTTTAGAGATGCGCAACAACCGCTCGCTTTTCGTTTGAGAAGACGACCAGTTTTCAAATGCAATTTTTGTGCCACGCAAGGCGGGATGGATTTTTCGCAGGGCAATCAATGTTTTCATAAACTTGATGTCGTCTTCAAATGTGCCCGCATCAATTTCTGTCCATGGCATGCACCTTCGGTTGTCTGGATCGTCCCCTCCTTCAAGAAGAATTTCCGTTCCATAATAAATGCACGGAGTTCCTGGCATAGAAAACAACAATGCGAGCGCAGTTTGAGAAAGACGCTTGTTTTTTCCAAATCGTGTTATCATTCGCATTGTGTCGTGGCTGTCCATTTGGTTGAAGAGCACTTTGTTTGCCTGTTCGTAATACATCGAATAGCACCTGTTGATTCCCCACTCGAATTGCTCCACCGTCTGCGCCTTGTTTTGGCAGAATGCGAGAATTTCGTTTTGAAGAGGGTAGTTCATCACGGAGTCAAATTCATTTCCTTGTAGCCATGGTTCGGAGTTGTGCCAAATCTCTCCCACTATATAAAAGTCCTTTTTAAGAGACAGCATTTTTGTTTTCAACTCTTGGATGAATTTGTGGGAAATTTCGTTTGCCACATCCATCCTCAATCCATCAATGTCATAGTCCTCAACCCATTTTGTGGCTACATCGATTAAATAGTGGCGCACTTCTGGATTGTTTGTGTTTAATTTTGGCATAAAGTCAGCGAATGCAAAAGAATAGTAGCGCAGGTTTATGGCATTGTCCATATTGCGCCAATCCTTTTGGTCAACTTTAAAGTCAAAGTCGTTAATCATAAACCAAGACACATACTTTGATTTTTCGCGTTTTTCCACAACATCTTGCCACTGCGGGAATGTCCAGCCACAGTGATTGAATACTGCGTCCAAAATGATTCTGATGCCGTGTTTGTGTGCGTTTTCTACAAGATTTTTTAAGTCTTTGTTTGTTCCAAATGACTTGTCCACCGTCAAATAGTCTTCAGTGTCATATTTGTGCTGACTTCTTGCTTGATTTATCGGGGTCATATAAATCCCTGTGACTCCAAGATCTTCAAGATAATCGAACCTGTCGGAGATTCCCTGCAGATTTCCACCAAAAACTTCGTTTGCCTTTGCCTCCTCTCCTAATTTTCCCCATTCCTTTATGTTTTCTGGTAGGAAGTCGCTTTTTCCTCTGCAAAATCGAGAGGGGAAAATCTGATAGAAAACCGCGTTTGAAGCCCATTCGGGAGTTTTCATGATGTCAGCGGAATTCATCCATGGAAATGTGAAGCATCCTGTGAAATTCTTGAATTGATTGAATTCCGCTTCCGTATAAAAACCTGTCTCAAGAAAATACATTTTTTCATTTCCTGCGATAAGCGTAAAGTAGTACCGCGCTCTTTTTGCAGGGGGCGTAATTCTCACCGTCCATCTAAAATGTGTTTGAAGCGATTTTTTTTCTGTTATTTCAAGGGAATCCGCCTTCCACTTAAAAGTTCCTCCAAAAGTTCCACCCCTGAATGGATCCGCCCAATGCAAAAAGACTTTTTCAATGTCCTTGCCTGTTAAAATACTGATTTCAAGTTGTTTTTCATCAATGGCATAGCAAAAATTATTATACGCCTGATGTTGCACTGCATCTAATTTCATATCAAAATTGTACCATGATTTTTTATAAACTTCCAGTTGATTTTTACCGAAATTTTAGTATGGCTAACAACAGTTATAGTAAACCTGATTTTTGGTCAAAAAAAGCTTTTTCAGAGGGCTATCCTGCGCGTTCTGTCTATAAGCTTGAGGAGATGGATCAGAAATTTTCCTTGCTTAAAAAGAAGACTTGTGCGCTTGACTTGGGAGCCTCTCCAGGGAGCTGGACTGTTTTTCTTTTGCGAAATCTTGGAGAAAATGGCAAGGTTGTTGCGTGCGATTTAAATCCGCTTTCAAAAAAAGTAAAAGGGCGCAATCTTTATTTTGTGCAAGGAGATTTAAATGATGCTGAGGTGAGGGAAAAAATCAGAGGTGAAGGACCGTTTGACTTGGTTGTGTGCGATGCCGCTCCAATGACTATTGGAAACAGAACTGTCGATACAGCGCGATCGGAGCAGCTTGTTGAAATGGCGATTTGGTATGCGGAAAAAATGCTGAAGAGCGGTGGAAACTTCGTTGTGAAACTTTTTCAAAACGGAGACCAGCAGCAATTGTTAAAAAAAATGAGAGGGATTTTTGAAAGTGCAAAAGGCTTTAAACCAAAAGCGTGCCGTTCTGAATCTTTTGAAACATATCTAGTTGGAATTTCTCGGAAATAGGTGTATAATATGAATGAATTTAATAATTACAAAAAAAGTACTGTAGGTAAGTTTAAAGGATTTTATCAAATGGTTTTTAGGACTCGTGTGCAACGAATTTTAGTGTCATCTTTAGTGGCGTTTGTATTTGGAGCAGTCCTTACAACGGGCATTTTTAAAGTGGCGAACCGCGTTTCTATTAAAAAAGGCGTTGGAGGTCTTGAAACGGCGGGTGTTCCAGAATTTGATGAGAGTGATTTTGACAGTTCTGCACTGTCTTCGCTTTCAAAAGAGGCTTTTGAAAGCGAAGATGTGTCGCTTTTGGGCGAGGAGCTTGACAATCTTGATGCCGCCGCTGCGGTTCTTGATGAGGAGGGCATAGGCTCTGAAAATCTTGAGCTGTGCTACTACACATATCGTGTGAAAAAAGGCGATATGATTGGGTATATTGCGGACTCGTTTAATATAACGCAAGATACGATAATCAGCGTGAACAATATACATCAATCCCGTCTTTTGCAGATTGGGCAATATTTGAAGATTCCTTCTATGCCTGGAATCGTCTATACTGTTCGCGCAAATGGCGAGACGCTTGAGTCCATTGCGGCGAAATACGAAGTGAGCGCGGAAAAATGCGCGCGTGTCAATGCGCTTCAGGCGAACGCTTCGTTGCACAGTGGAACTTCCATTTTTATTCCAGACGCGCAGCTTGATTGGGTGACGCGGCAAGAAATCAATGGCGATTTGTTCCACAAGCCTTTGCGCGCTCGATATTGGCTTTCGTCATATTATGGTTGGCGAAGCTCTCCGTTCAGTGGCAAGCGTTCCTATCACTCAGGCATTGATATGGCGGCTCCTCAAGGGACATCTATTTATGCGGCTCTTGGCGGAACGGTTTCATCTGTGGGCTACAATAATGTGTATGGAAACTATGTGATCGTTTCGCATCACTCTGGCTATAAGACGCTATATGGACACATGAGCGCAACATTAGTGACGAGAGGGCAATATGTCACCACAGACACAAGAATCGGTCGCGTTGGAAACACTGGAATGAGCACTGGACCGCACCTACACTTTACTGTGTATAAATTCGGAAAAACGGTGGATCCGCTTTCACTGTTGAAATAAAAAATCAATTGGCTGTAAAAAAAGCAAGGCAAAACGCCTTGCTTTTTTTTCGTAGGAGGGGTAATCCATTCTTCGATAGCATCGCCATGCCTCGATGCGCTGCATTGGGGCTGCTGATTTTAAAGTGCGTATCCTATGCCAAAAGAAAGGGAATGGAAGTTCGGATCTTTTCCATTGAGAATCCCATCTTCCTTTATTTTTGTGATATTGAACGGGAAGGTGTAGTCATACCCTAGGGTGATAATAAGCTTTGAAATCTTTATATCAAGTCCCCCACCAATTTTTAACTCAAGGTCTTGATTTGTTTTATATGCAACGCCTATTTCAGCATATGGTATGAGCAAGTCTAGTAGATTAAAATTTGCCCCGCCTTCGATTCCAACTGAAAAAACAGGGGTTTGGGTGAATGCCTGTGTGTTTATTCCTGCTTTTGCGCCATAGAAAAAATATTTTCCAATGCTCCCTAAATAGGAAATATAAATGTTGTTTATGTAAGGCGCATTGAAATAATTGCTTGAAAATTTTTGCATTTCCATATTTGCTGAAAGATAAATGCCCTTCCTTCCTGATAAACTTGATGGTATATTTTGTGATGATGGCGAGGCTTTTTTTGCTTTTGCGACTTTATATGTTTTTGCTTTGTCGCCGCCTTTTGTATGTATGTTGGCGGCTACAATGTATCTTTCGGAGCTGCCGTTTAAAATTCTTCCATACCCCAAGAAATGTTTTTTCCAATATTTTTCATCAGTTGCGGCAAGCGTGATGCCTGTTCTTGGACCTTCGCTGACAGCTGAAAGAAACACTTCTTTTCCGTATAATTTTGAATCACTCCCTATGTATAGTCCATAATAAATGCCGACATGGGAGATTTTTCCTGGCGTTAAATCTTTGAAAAACAACAGGTCCCCTGGCTCCCTGTCTTTGTCATCTATTTTTACACAAATTGCGTATTGTTCTTTTGAGTCTCGAGAAAGGGGGTAGTTTAGTCCGTTGTTAAAGACATAATACACAAAGCCGCTGCAATCAAATCCCTTTGGTGTTGTTCCTCCCCACACATATGGCGTTCCCTCAAAATTAAGGGCGTATTCCAGCAGTTTTTTTCGTGCGTCTGAAATATCGGTGAGAAGAAAATCTGTTGTGTCAGCGAATATGTTTTTTGTCGTTATGAAAATAAAAAAGCTGAAAAGCAGGGTGATTTTGTTTTTCATAGTGCCTCCTATAAGAAGTCAAGAGCGAAATTGCAAGTGGAATGCGCACTATATAACAAACATGTAGCGTAAGCTTTGCGTTGAAAGAAAGTGCGCCAGTTGTGCAGCCCATTTTTGCTTCCTCCGTATTTTAAGTATGTAGATTATAGCATGAGATTCATAATAAAACAAACCAACAGGGTATAGGTTATACGGCAAATGCTATGAATAGTGTATTATAGGAAAAAGTAAGGCGATGAACTTGAATTTTTGTGGATGAATTTCCTATTCACTGCAGTGTGGTGAAGAAAAGGCGCAGGAGAATGCTGCAGATAGAAAATGATACAGCGTGTTGCTCTCCTGCATAATTGCGCGTCTAGGCGCATTTGCGGCACTTTCGGATTTTTACTTGCCCAGTGCATTCCATGACCGCATCACCACGGATAATCTCTCCAACGCTGTCGCAGGTTATTACGCCACTTTTGGGATTTTTTACCGAGTCTATGTGGCCACAAATTTCTGCCTGCACATCGGAATATTCAAATGACAAGTCGCAGTTTTCCATCGTGCAATTTTCAAGACGCAGGTTTTTGCAATAGCACAGCGGCTGCGTTCCGATTATTTTGCAGTTGATGAGCGTGAGCCCCTCTGAAAACCATGCAAGATATTCTCCTTTGAGGATGCTGTTTTTTACAGTCACATTTTTACTGTGCCAAAACGCATCTTTTGTGTCCAAGACTGAATCTTCAATTAGAAGGTCTTTCATATATTGGAATGAATACTTGCCTCTCATTTGAACATTTTTCAGAGAGACAGTATTGCTGTCCATAAAAATATATTCGGACTCTATTTCAGAATTTTCAAGGGAAATGGATGTGCTTTTCCAGCCGAATTCGGGCGAAATGATTTTTGAATTGTCAATTGTAATTCTGTTGCATTCACGAACAGCCTTTATCCCATGAAGATTACAGGCGGAAATTTTCCCATCCTCGGCATACCACAAAGCGGCTCGTGTAAGTTCGTCCATAGAACAGTTGTGCAGTTCAAATTTCTTGACATGCCAAAGAGGATACCGAAGCGAGAATGCGCAGTCAAACAAATGCACATCACGCGCCTCTTTTAATACAGATTCGCCATCGGCAGGTCCTGCAAATACGCAGTTTTTTATGTCTGCGTTTTGTGTAAAATAAAGCGCTCTTTCCTCGTCAAAAGTTTTGTTTTCAATGACTGATTTCATATATTCCTCTGGCAATTTTTTTCGCACAGTATTATAACCCTATTATGCCATAAAAACTCACTTTTTTGCAATATTCTTTGCAATACTTTGTTTTTATATACGAATATGCTTTTGAGGTATAAGGTGCTTCAGGGGAAACCATGGGGAACACTTATTGCATGTACTTGAGTTTGTTTTTTTTTTTTTGGGGGGGGGGGACTTTAAGTAGGCTTCCCCCTCTTGAATATTTTTTGTATACTAAAACTATGATTCGCATGAAATTTTATACAATTATTTTGCTGTGTTTTCTTGTCTTTTCTGTCTCTGCGGAAAAAACGCCAGTTAAGAATCTGCATCGCTATACGCTTGACAACGGACTTTCGCTTTTTGTGGCGGAAAACCATTCTGTTCCCCTTTCATATATTGAAATCGCGGTGAAGTGTGGCGCTTTTACGCAAGACAAGGAGAACGCAGGGCTTTTTCATCTTTATGAGCACATGATGTTCAAGGGAAATTCGCTTTTTCCGAATGCCGCGAGTGTTACCCGCGCTTTGAGCCTCATGGGGGTTTCTGAATGGAACGGTTCGACTGGACTTGAGTGCGTGAACTATTATTTTACCGTGCCGTCTGAAGAAACGGAACAAGGGCTTGCGTTTTGGAATGCTGCGATTAGAACGCCATTGATGAAAAAAAAAGAGCTTGAAAATGAAAAAAAAGTGGTGCTTTCGGAAATAAATGCCAATTTCACTGACCCCGCGCGTATTTTGACTGCGGCTCGCTGCTCTTCACTTTTCAGTGATGCGCCGTGGAAGGCAGACCCATCTGGAGCTCCTAATGTGGTTATGAACGCGACAAAAAAGCGGCTTTTGGAAATCCAAAAAAAATATTATGTGCCGAACAATTCCGCTGTCTTTGTGGGTGGAGATGTGAATCCTGATGAAGTGTACGAAATGGTAAAGAGAATTTTTGGTTCATGGAAGAGAGGGGATGAGCCGTTTGCAGAAAAACCGCTCCAGCACAATACACGACCGTTTTCCGCGCCGAAAAAACTGGTTATGCCATACGAGCGTATTTCCACTGACTTTGCGAGAATTGAGGTGATGTTTCGTGGCCCTGACACATTGTTTGCAGTGGAAAGCACGTACCCTGCCGATGTTTTGAGCGAAGAGTTTTCAAATCCAATGGGATTTTTTGCGACATCTCTTTCAGGCGATGCATATCTTGCCATTCCAAACGCAGATTATGTGTGGGGTGGCTATCCCACGTCTCTCATGACTGGAATGCTGAATTTTGGGGCGATGGTTCAAAATCCTCAAGTTGATTTGCCGAGCAGAGCCGTGTATTTTGCGGAAAAAATCCCTGAGGCGGTGGATGGCGCGACACATATTTCACAGGAAAAAATCAAGGATGTTGCGCGAAAAATAAACGACTCGAACATTTATTCAGCGGAAACTGCCGAAGGACTTTTGCAAACGGTGCGTTTTTGGTGGATTGCAACGGGCGTTGATTACTATTTTTCCTATGCTGAAAAGATGGCTGAGGTTACGCCCGAGCATCTTTCGGAATTTGCTGAAGACTACATATCAAGTGCAGCGCCATTAATAACGGTTCTTGTGAACCCTCAAATATATGAAATTGAAAAAGATGAATTTGAAAAAAATGGATTTCAAGAAATTTCGGCGGACAATGCGTTTTGGTGGAAAAAGGGAGGGGGCGTTGCAGAAAATGAAAAGTAATTCTTTGGAAGAAAAACGAATGGAAGGCAGATGGCGGGTGGCATTCGTATTGATTTTGACAGCATGCGTTTTTTGTCAAAGTGTCTATTCTTTTGATACGGACTCCGTTGTTCAGTTCAATTTAAAGAATGGAGTCCCCGTCTATTTAAATAGCATTGAGGAAAACCGCATTGATGTGGTGTATATTGTGGTGAAAGGCGGAATACAGTATGTGACAAAGGAGACTTCGGGGCTTGAAGATGCAGTTTTTTCTCTGCTTCAGCGGGGAAGTGAAAAATACAGTTATGCCGATTTGCAGAAATTTCAGTATGATTTTCAGTCGAGTTTTACTTCTTCGGCAATGAGAGACGGCTCTGTTTTTGGGATGACTAGTCTTTCCCACTATTTTGACGAAACATTCGACCGATTTATCGATGCATTTTTACATCCGCTGTTTTCCCAAAAGGAATATGCGCTTTTGATGGCTCAATATGGACAGTCCATTCAATCTCTTTTGAATAATCCGAGCGCGATGCTTTTTTATTATGCGCAGAAGTCCATTTACTCAGGGCATCCGTTTGAAGTGTCTTCGAGCGTTACTCCTGATTCACTAAAGAATATCACGCTTGAGGCGATAAAAGCGCATTATACGAATATGATGGATGCGCAAAGGATTTGCGTTGTGGCGTGCGGTTCGTTTGAAAGAGCGTCTCTTGAGAAAAAGTTGAATTCAACCTTGGGAAAAATCCCTGCGCAGCGTGATGAGAATTTTTCAAAGGGAAAGAAAAGCGTTCCAAAACTCAAGATAGAGGGCGAGAATGAAATTTTTGTTCACGAGGCGTCAAGTGGCACAGGCTTTGTAATGAGGGCGTTTGCTTCTCCTGAAGTGTCAAGCGCGGATTATCCGATTGCGCAAATTGTGTGCGACATTTATTCGGATATTCTTTTTAATGTGGTGCGTGAAAACTACGGGGCGTGCTATACGCCTGAATCGTCCGTTTTGAGCTCGGAGGCTCCGTTTGGCTTTGAGTATTTATATAGGACATCAGATTTGGTCAATTTTGCAAGGTATGTTGAAGAGGCGCGCGGTATTATGGCGAAGGGCAAAGTGATTTCAGGCAGAGACTCACGGGGAGACTATGTTTTTGAGGATTTGGACGATAGGCTTGAAGGGTATATAAATTCATATATAAATAGAAAATACGCATCAGATGCAACGACGAGCGGACGTGCTTCAAGGATGTGCGCGGGGCTTTTGCAAGGGGATGACATCTCTTTTTCGGATAGGATTACAGAGCAAGCGAAAAGAACGACTTCAAAAGATGTCCTGCGAGTTTTCAATCTCTATTGGATTTCAGAAAGTTCCCGCTGGTTCGCCGTTGTGTCTCCTGAAGATGAAAAAATAATCAATCTCCCTTGACACAGCGTGTCGGGAAAAAGAGGGTGCGCGGAATGGGAAAAGAGGGGGAGGGTAAAATTCCAGTGAAAATTTTTGCCTCTTTTTTTAATAGGCTCAATTTCGAGTTTTCGAAAAATCTATAAAAACATTCGCGAAGGCGCAAGACTGACCACTAGATTTTTCACCAATATTAGTCTCTGAAAGGTCAGTTCGCCCTTTCTCACTGCAACTGGGAGAATGTTTTTCTTTCATAGTTATAAAACTCGAAATTAAGCCTAATAAAAAATGCGCGATGTGTGGAAAAAGCGCAATAGTTGGTGTACACTGTATCTATGAAAGTTTTAATTTTAAATGGAAGCCCTCATGCAAATGGGGCGACATACACGGCCATTCATGAAATGGAAGTTGTTTTTGAGAAAAGCGGCGTTGAATATGAAACGCTGCATATCGGCTCAAAAGACATACGAGGTTGCATTGCGTGTGGCTCTTGTGCAAAAAATGGAAGATGCGTTTTTGATGACATCGTGAATGAAACCGCGCCGAAATTTGCGGATGCCGATGGGCTTGTTGTGGCAAGTCCTGTTTACTATGCCTCTGCAAATGCAACGCTTATCGCGATGTTGGATCGTCTTTTTTTTAGCACGCATTTTGACAAACGGATGAAAGTTGGGGCGGCTCTTGCAACGGCGCGTCGTGGAGGAATCACCGCGACTTTCGACGAGCTCAATAAATATTTTACCATTTGCGGTATGCCTGTTGCCTCTGGTCAATATTGGAATGGCTTCCATGGGCCTTCCACCGCCGAGCGCGACAGAACCGATTTGTTCGACCAAGACAAAGAAGGGCGGCAAATGATGCGCACTCTCGCCCATAATATGGTTTTTCTTATGAAGAGCATTCAATTAGGCAAGGAGCAGTTCGGTCTTCCAGAAAGGGAGGAGCCCGCTCGTACGAATTTTTGCAGATAGAATTTTCTTGCGTAACCTGCCGCCAGTTTTTTTGTAAGAAAAACTGGTGGTAGATGCGACTGTGCTTTGGCGGAAATTCGCGTATGACTTTCGTGTTCACCCCATTTGTTTCAATTTATTTTGGCGCAGTCTACTTATCATTTTATAATGTGTTGTTTTGTGCAATGCCCTAGAATTTCTCGTTGTAAAAAAAATCCTTTGCAAGGAATTGGAGAGGAGGGGATGCATTTGTGTAGATTTCAAGGTAACGGCGGATTTGTCCAGGGGATTGCTTTGCGGCGATGAATATAAAGTTTGCGCGGGGGAATGAGTGTGCGGATACTGATGAATCGATTCCGATGGGGTGAGATTTGACTAGTCTTTGGGTGCGTTTTGCGCTTGCGTTCACTTTTGCAATTGCGGATTCCATTTCTGATGAGAGCGTTTGCATTGTTCGTGGATTTTCGTTTGCGAATTGCGTTCTCACGAGCAAAACCATTTTGGGAATTGACCTTCCTCGTCCATTGATTTTTTCAAACTCATCACGCAAATCTATTGCAATTGAAATGTCAATCCCTGTGTTAAGTGCGGCGGAAACGGCGGGTTCTGTTAGGAGCGCGGCATCTGCTTTTCCGTTCAAGACTTCGGCTGCTGCGGTAGATTCATTTTTGACGCTCCGTATTTTCACCGCATTGTCGCCGCTTCCACGAGGGATGTTGTTTTTGCTTAAAATCCAGTTTAAGAGACTGTTTGCAAGTCCACCGTCTGCTATGACGATTTCTTTCCCCAAAAAGTCGGGAAATGAAAACGAGGTTTGACCTTCATTTTTGCACACGATGTAGTAGTCTATGTTTTGGGTTATACATACGGCTTGAATTCTGCCCCCTTCTTTTTCGTCCGTTGTTTTTTCATAAAGGGCGAGCGCAAGGTTTATAGGAAGATTTGCCGCGTCAATATTTCCTGCGTTCAAGTTGTAGGTGAGCGATTGAATGGAGTCGAACTGTATGAAGTCGAAATTTTCTGTGTCGTCCATCATATACACAAACGGAACGGATGTCATTCCCCCTATCCATCCGATTCTTACAACCGATTGATTCTTTGGGAACAGCGACGAGACAAAAAAAAGAAAAACAAATGAAAGCGCTATCCCTTTTTTATTCATTCGTGAGAAACATCCTTTATCGTTGTGGCATGTATCTTTTCATCCTCGGAGGTAGTTCCTGAAATGTCAGACACAGTGGAAATTTTTATCGTTGTCCTGTCTTTTTCAAAATGGACTCGCAAATTGCCTTTTGATGTGTCAACAACAATGTGCTTTAAGCCCTTGTTTTTTTGATTGAGAATTTCAAGCGACAGGGGGTCTTCAATTTCCTTTTGAATCAAACGGCGCATCGGGCGCGCCCCCATGTTTGCGTCAAATCCATGTTCAACAAGGTGTTTTCGCGCGGATTTTTTGAGGGAGATTTCAAGCCCTTTTTCCGAAAGGCGTTCGGTGAGTTCGGCGAGTTGAATGTCAAGGATTTGAGAGACCTCTTTTTTTGAAAGAGCATTGAAAACCACCGTGTCGTCTATTCTGTTTATCAATTCAGGGCTCAACATCTTTTTTAACTCGGAGGTCGCGCTTGCCTTTATTTCAGCGTAGGGGAGAATGCCGTCAGTTGTTGTGCTAAAGCCAAGCCGTCCTTCGGCTGAGATTTGCCGTGCCCCTGCGTTGCTTGTCATTATGATAACAGTGTTTCTAAAATTTATCGTGTGTCCAAGATTGTCGCTGAGCTCCCCTTCTTCGAGAATTTGCAGAAGAAGATTGAATATGTCGGGATGAGCCTTTTCGATTTCATCAAGCAAAATGACAGAGTAGGGGTGTCGACGAACTTGCTCTGTTAAAACACCGCCATCTTCGTAGCCGATATATCCTGGAGGCGCACCAACCAAGCGAGAGGCGTTGTGTTTTTCCATAAAGTCGGACATATCAATTCTGATAAGATGCTCCTCGCTTCCAAACATAAATTTTGCCAACGCTTTTGCGAGCTGCGTTTTTCCTACCCCTGTGGGACCGAGGAATATGAACGAACCAATCGGGTGTTTTGGAGAGGAAATGCCAGCCCGACTTCTGCGGATTGCACCAGAGATGACATGCACCGCATCGTCTTGTCCGATAACCATTTTGTGCATTTCCTTTTCCATATTGACAAGGCGTTCTGTTTCGGAAGAGCTCATTTGGTCAACAGGGATGCCTGTCATTTCGCTCACAATATATGCAATGTCATCAGGGGTGACGCATTGATTTTTTGAGTGCCCATGCTCCTTCCAGTAGTTGCTGAAGACTTCCCGTTTGTTCTTTAATTCACTAACTCTGTCGCGAATGTATGCTGCTCTTTCAAAGTCCTGACGTTTCACGAGCAGTTTTTTCTCCTCGATGAGAGCGTTTATTTGCTCTTCAAGTTCCAACAGTTCTTGAGGCTTGTTTTCTTCCTGTATTTTTTTATGCGCACCCGCTTCGTCAAGAATATCAATAGCCTTGTCTGGCAAGAATCGTTCTGGAATATAGCGTCTGCTTAATTTTACAATCGTGGGAATGACACCCTCACTATAAATTACCCCATGGAATTCCTCGTATTGGGATTTTATGCCTTCAAGAATTTTTATAGAGTCTTCATCGTTTGGTTCCTCCACATCGATTTTTTGAAACCGCCGCGCAAGGGCAGAGTCTTTTTCGATATAGCGTGTGTATTCTCGTGTTGTGGTTGCTCCGATGATTTGGATTTCTCCACGGCTCAATGCGGGCTTTATCATATTGGAGGCATCCATTTGTCCTTCAGGACCGCCGGCTCCAATCAATGTGTGGAGTTCATCTATAAAAAGAATGATGTTCTTGTCCTCTTGGATTTCCTTCATCATTCGTTTCATGCGCTCTTCAAAGTCTCCACGGTATTTTGTACCCGCCACCATCGCTGACAAGTCAAGCGAGAGAATGCGTTTTTTTACAAGTCCTGCAGGAACTTCTCCCTTTGCGATTTTTTGAGCAAGTCCTTCTGCAATCGCTGTTTTTCCGATTCCTGGCTCTCCCACAAGAACAGGATTGTTTTTTGTGCGTCGGGATAAAATCTGGATAAGTCGTTGAATCTCTTTTTCTCGTCCCACAACAGGTTCTGCTTTGTTTTCGCGGCACAGTCTGGTGATGTCGCGACTATATTCGGAAAGGAAGCTTCTCTTTTCACCCTTTTGCCTTTGTTCGTTTTGCAGAGGATTTTCATCTTCTAAAAAGAGATTGTCAAAAGGATTGAAATTTCTGTCGCTGGATGCGAGCGTTGGACTGTGTGATTCAAAAATATCCTTTAATGCGCCATTTGCCAATTCTTCAGCCCTCTTTGCGATGTATGATGATGTGAATTCCTTTTGAATAGTAAGACACAGTGCTCGTGCTTTCTCAACAGAAATTCCCGCTGTAACGCACAATTTTGCCGCCTGGCTGTTGTTCTCTTCTATACACGCAAGCACAATATGCTCTGTTCCAACATATTTATTTTCCAGCATCACCGCTTCTGTTGTTGCAAGCTGAATCACCATTTCTGTTCTTTGGCCGAGCTGTACAATACGAGGGAGATTTTCAGACGCTTCTTTTGTGTCGATTTTAAAGTCAATTTCTTGTTCCAATGTGTTTGAAAGGATTTCAAAATCAATGCCAAGTCGTTCTAAAAGCACATAGCCAAGCCCATCCTTTTTTTTCAAGATAGCCAAAAGAATGTGTTCTGGTTGAAGATACTTTGCTCCTGAACTTCTTGCCTCCTTTTGGCAGAGCGTGTGCATAAGGTGCGATGCCCTTGGTGAAAAATCTATCATTTTGTTTTATTCCTTATAGTGTTATTTTGGCGAACGCCTCTTGTAGAATGACAGCGCGCAGACGATCCAGTTTTATAGTTTGGTTATTTTCAATGTCTTTTTCAAAGTCAAAAGAGCCGTTTTCCATAAGATATAAAAGCTGTCCGTTCTGAACTCTATATAAAAGGCTGCACAATTCATCAATGTCAATCCCTTTGACGAGATTCAATTGAACGCCGAATTTTATGTCGGAGATTATATCGATTGCTTCTCGTAGTGAAATCAACATACTGAACTTGGATATTGAGTACGCTCGTAATATAGAATTGCGAATGACCGTCGGTTTATTATCGGCAAAATTCTTAAGAATCTTGCGTTCGCTTTCTGCAATATATTTGCAAATGGATTCCATAGTCGCGATTTGGTCAATTTCGCTGCCATTCAAAGCCGATGTGTTCGCGATTTGAAAAAAGCCTCCTGCTGCATTTTGTGGAGAGACTTCGGGAAACGCGGGCATAAGAGAAACACCATTGCTTTTTAAATAGTCAATTATTGCCTGAAACCTTCCTGAATGAATAATCGCAGGAGTATGGATTCGTGCGGAAAGCTTCATTCCGCTGCCTGTATTTCTCATTGTGGCACAGAGATAGCCAAAATCGTAATTTGCCGCGATTTGTAAATGCTTTTGCAGTGCGTTATCTATTCTGGAGCATTCTTTGTATGACTCTCTAAAATTCAAGCCGCTTGAAAAATGTGCGATGTGAAGATGATCCGTTGCATTCACTGTGCAACAGATTTTTCCATCTGCGCTCATGACTATTCCCGATTCAGCAAGAAGATGCATCGCTCTTTTTTCGGCTAGGGACTTTTTTGCCCCGCGCTCCTCAAGAATTTGCGCGCTCAAAGGCGCTAAAGATTTTGAGTCAATTGCATAGAAATTCCCATTGTCTTTGCTGTCATTGATTTTTGAAAATGCATCGAAAATAATCGCTTGAACGCGCTCTCTGTCATCTCTCTGGAATCTCAAAGGAAACGGAAAATTCGCAAGGTTTCGGGCGAGGCGCACCCGTGATGAAATGACAACATCCCTGTCTTTTCCACTATAGGTGAACCACGGAAGACCATTCTCTATATTATTCGTGTTTGTCATCAGCTTCTCCGTTTTCACCATCAATTGAGCCATCTGCTACGCTGCCTTTTTCAAGCGCGCGAAGATAGTCTCGATACACCGCCGCCTTTTCATAGTTTTCACTCTTGACCGCAGCGTCCAGTTTCGCTTGAATGTCGGCTCTGTCTGTCAATGCGTTTCTGAATCCCGCGACTCGGCGCGGCATTGTTCCCGTGTATTTTCCTTTTATTCCATGTTGCGCCATTGATTCGGTAATTTCGTTTTTAAATGCTTCATAGCATTCGGGGCAGCCTGCAACTCCTTTTTGCTTTATATCAAAAAGATTTGTTCCGCATGAAGGGCAGAGGCGTTTTGAATCGGGATGGTTTTTCTTTTCTCGCTCCGCGACTTCTAAAAATACTGCCTCAACATTCTGCGCTTTTGTTCCTTCAATTGGCGCGGTGATTCCGCGCTCTATAGCGCATGCCGAGCAAATGTTTACCTTTTTCTTGATGTTTTTATTTGCTTTTTCAAGAAAGATTTCAGCCTCTCTCTTTCCACATAAATCACAAACCATAGTTATCACGCCTTTCTTATTATATCAAGAGGTTTTTCTTTTCCTGCCCGTATCGAAGGTAGTATCGAAACGAGCATGCAAAGAACCAAAACAAATGCCAACACCGCAACAATTTCACTAATGGGAATTGCCACTGGTATTTCCGAAAGATAAAAAGCAGGGTCAAGCAATTTTTCGTTTATGTAATTTTGAGAATCTCCTCCGCTTAAAAGAAATGCCACCATTTTTACGCTGTTTAGTATTTTTTCAATAAGCGAAATGATTCCATTTATGTTTACCGCACACAAAATCCCTATCGGAGCGCCAATGGCAATTCCAAAAAGGCCGCAAAAAATTCCTGCCGCCAAAAATGAAAGCATAATTCCGTGGGAAGTTCCTCCCATGCTTTTTACAATGGCGATTTCTCTGCGGCGTTCCATCACAAGCATAACAAGCGCAGACGAAATGTTTACGGAAGCAACAAGTACAATCAGCACCATCGTAAATATCAAAAGCATTTTTGTTGATGAAAAATTTTCAAGCTGCGCCTCATTTATTTCACTCCATGTATAAGTTAACGCTTTTGGAGATAAAATTCTATCAATTTCTTTGCGAATTCTATATAAATCTGAAGAAAATGCGTCTTCTGTTTGTATGATGAGCGAGAACGAAGCATTTGCAGAGGCGGCAAATTCAAACGCTGTATCAATCGGAATAAATACCCACAGCGCATCAAGCTCTTGATAGCCCGAAGAGACAATCGCACAGATTTTAAATGACGAAAGGCGAGGAGTGATGTTTTTTCCATCTCTTTTGTTCGTTGTGATGATTCTTATGGTGTCTCCTGCGTGCAGATTCAAAACAGACGCGACTTTTTCTCCAACGATGGCATACTTTCCGCTGTCTCTTTTTGTTCCGCCATTTCTTTCGTTCTCGTCTCTCGCGTCTTCCTTGCCATTCTTCTTCTCATCGCGCTCGTCACATCCACTTAAAAAAGCATCGAAAGAGCCTTCTGTGATTTGCAGGTACTTTGCGAACGCCTTGTTTTCTTGAAATGTTTTTGGTGGAATAGCTCGCAGTTCTATGCCAGAGCGCATTCTGTTTCCGCTTGCGAGCGCGTCTATCGAAAGCTCAGGATACACATTTGTCACGCCGTTGATTTTCGAGACTGTTTCAGCCACGGCAGACAGTCTTGATACAGATGCAGCATACGGTGAATTTCGATAGACAAATGTTTTTAGGTGACCGCTTGAAAGACCGATAATTCGTTCCGTCATGCCGTCAATCATTCCATGTGCGACCGAAATGACGGCGATTAAGGGGACTATGCTTATTGCAATGCACACAATCGCGCCGATAACACTTTTTCGGGCGGAGGATTTTTTTCCAGCCCTGGGGAAAATCAGCCTTTGTGCAAAGAGGAGGGAGGCGCGAATTGTCATGACACCGCTCCGCTTGCGTTTATAGTTTCGCGTGTGTTTATCGTGATTTTTTCAAGAACGCCGTCTTTTATTTCAAAACAGTTTTCTCCACGCGCGGCAAGACTTCTGTCATGGGTGACAAGAAGCAGCGTTTTTTTATATTTATCGACCATTGAAAAAAGCAAGTCTCCTATCATCCGTGCGTTTTGCGGGTCAAGATTTCCTGTCGGCTCGTCAGCTAAAATGAGAGATGGATTGTTTATCAGGCTTCGGGCGACCGCCACCCTCTGTCTTTCCCCTCCTGAAAGTTCGGATGGCAGGTGGTTTTTCCGTTCGGTAAGGCCAATGTCGTTGATGAGTAGCTCCGCTCGAGAAACCGCCTCTTTTTTAGGAATGCCTGCGATAAAGGCTGGAAGATAGATGTTTTCCAGAGCGGTGAAGTCCTTTAAAAGATAATGGAATTGAAACACGAGCCCCAAAAACGACGAGCGATATTCAGACTGCTCTTTTTCCTTGAGAGCGGTGACATTCCACTTTCCTGCAAAAACCTCGCCACTTGTCGCAGTGTCTATGCTTCCGATTATATTCAAGAGCGTGCTTTTTCCGCTCCCGCTTTCTCCTATGATTATATTTTTTGTGCCTTCTTCAAGCGAGAGATGTAAATCTTTAAATACAGTGAGATGTTCACTTTCCGTGATGTATGTTTTTTCAAGATTTTTTACCGTTAAAATATTACTCATCGTGCAGTACCTCCGCAACATTCATTTTCAAGATATTTTTGCTTGCAAGCCAAGACGCAATAAGGGGGGAGAGAATTCCAAAGAGAGCGATTATCATAACTTCCGAGGGAAAAATTCGGGCTGGAATGGATGCATAAATTGAATACATGGGGTTTTCTGTGACAAAGGATGCATTTGCTGGTGAAAAAATGCAGGTGAATGCATATTCAAAGAAAAACATGATGCGTGAAAGTGCCAAAAATATGCTTTTCATATTCATGCTTACAATGATTCCAAGAGCCACCCCAAGGACAGCGCCGACAAATCCTGTTGAAAAGCCCCTTAAAATAAAAATGGATTTTATTTCCGTTGGAGTTCCGCCAATTGCTGAAAGGATTGCAATTTCACTTGCCCGCTCAAAAACCAACCGTCGCATTCCGTTGTATATATTCACTGCCACAACGATAAAAATTAAAAACACTAAAAGACGCAGAATGTTTTTTTCCGTTTTTAGCGCGCCAAAAAACGAACGATTGTATTCTCTCCACGATTGAATGTCTGCATGGGGAAATTCTCGTGCAATGTGAGCGGCAATTTTCGCATCGTTATTTGGGTGTTTTATTTTTAGTCCATAGTTTAAAACTGCGTCCTTTCCAAAATATTTTTGCGCCGCTTCGATACTCACAAAGGCGTATGACGAATTTATGTCGGAGTATCCGCATTCAAATATGCCCGTTACGGTGAACTGCCTGTTTTGCGAAAAAAGCGCGACGTCGCTGCCCCCTCCCATCGCCAAGAGGTTGACCCGTCCACCTATTCTTACGCCGAGCAATGAGGCAAGCCCTGAGCCAATCACTATGTTTTTATCGGAGGAAAGGTCGAATTTGCCATATATAATTTTTAGCTCCTTCATAAAGCCTGTGTCCGCTCGCGATGACTGTTCGTTTATTCCGCGTATGATGCTTGCGCTTTCATTTGACCTGCTTCCTACAATCAGTCCTTGCGTTTCATAAAAAGGGGAGACCGCGTTTATTTCAGAAAAATCCTCGCAAAAAGAAATAAACGAGGCTTCTTCTTCAAATGGATTTTCATGATTTTTAGAATCTTCAGAGCCGTTTTTAAAGTTAACTCGAATATGGTATGAAGAAATCTCCATAATGGAATCTATAAAGCTCATTTGAAAACCGTTCATCACGCTTAAAACTGCAATGAGCGACATCACTCCTAATGCAATTGCGAGCGTAGCCAAAATGCTTGTGGCGGCGGAACGACCTTTCCTATCCACAGAGGCAAATCGGCGCGAAACAGTGAAAATCCAGACGAGCGAACATCGTTTTTTGCCTGTTTTATTTGTCATTTTCGTTTTATTCATAGTCACGACTCCGAACCAAACTTCCATTCAAATAATAGTAGTCGCGTTTGTGCATGCCACCCTCGTAAAAAGATTCAACAACAAATCCATCGTCAAAATACGAGGTTGTTTTGTAATCGTCTCGTCCGCTGTATTCTGTCTGCATACGAAGCACATTGTTTTCATAGTAAGAATAATCGGGAGGACCATCTTGGATTTTATAGAGAAACACTTCCTTTTTAGAATTCCTTGAAACGATTTGCGTTGAATTTTCATCTTTATAGGTGTATTCTACAAAATACTTTTCCGCTATTTGACCGTTTGCGTTGTATTTCCATGTCGTTCTGTTTTTCAAGATGACGGTGCGCTTTTGTTCTGGGGAAGGGGAGGAGGTGGTATTCGCCTCGGCGACAGCGACCGTTTTGTTTGCAGAGCTTGCAGAATGAGTGGAATTGTTGGAAGATGAGCCTCCGATTTGTTGACTTCCATCCGCATTCTTTAAAACCATGAAATTTCGTCGCTCTATAATACGCCCTTGCTCATCGTATTTTTGCTGGTAGCGTGCATCTCCTTCAATAGTTGTTGAGCGTTCCGCGATTGTTGAATCTCCATTATATGCGAAATTCTCTGTTTTTGTTTTGTGCGCACCATTTATTCCGCCATTTAAATCCCATATCTCCTTTCTGATAACACGCATTTTGTCATCAAAATAGTGCCGCGTTAATTTTTTCTCAAATGAAGTTATGGAGATTCTTTTGTTCCCTCGTTCTTTTATTGAAAAAATTTCGTTTCCATAGGAATGCATACTCAACATATTTTCTGCGTTTTTTATTTTCTTTTCAGGGACGACTTCGATTTTCTCTTCTTCTTTTTTTTCTTCTGCGATTGCAGAATGTGAAGATTGGATTAAGGCATCAAGCTCTGCGTTTGCGTATTCATCATCTTCGGGAAAGCCCTGCTCGGCTTCTGCGTCCACATCTGCGTCTTCATCAAATTCTCGTTCTGCGTTTTGTCCGTTATTTATATGATTCGTGTCTGCATTTTTGGAGGAGGCGTTTTCACCTGCCTTTTCGTTTGTTTCACTATCTGTTTGTGCAGCGCTTTCATCACGCTGCATTTCAATTCCCTCTTCCGCAAGAAATTCTTCGACTTCACTTTTCGTTTTCTCAAATTCGTGCGGTCTTTTGATTTCAAAGCCACTTCCATCCGAGGCAAGAATTGTATCAAGCCATGCAAGATTTTCCTCCGCCGCGTTGTATGGAACGCTCGAGGCGACAAGCCCCATGTATTTTGGCATATAATAATCGAGCAATGTTATGGTGTGCCGTCCATCAAGGCGTTTTGGACATTTAAAGATAACTGTGAGTGGGTGAGTGGGAGGGATGAATTTCAGAACAAGTGGATTTTCAGAAACACCTGTTATGCTTGCAATGAGTATTTCGTTGAGAATGTCAAAGGGTTTTGTATCCTCAAAATCCGCTTCGTTCTGCGCGTTTTGTGTGGTCTGCAGAGGTTGTGCGCTTTGAGAATTGGTTGTGTCTTGTTCGCCTTGTGAAGTCATTGTAGTCACCGCGCCTTGCGAAGTCGTTGCATTTTCGGGGCGTTCAGCATCAAGTGCATTGAGCTCTCTATTCTGACCGAACAGCGCAGACAGAGAGAGAAGGATTATAGATGTGGATATAATTTTCTGTACGAAACGCATTTCTTATTTTTTTTTGCAGTCCTATAGTCCTAAAAAGTCGTCCACATATTTTTCAGCGTTAAAGCGGCTGATGTTTTCATATTTTTCTCCGTTGCAGACAAATGCAATGGGGATGTTCAGTTCTTTTCCAACGGAGACTGCCACTCCTCCTTTTGCTGTTGAGTCGTATTTTGTCAAAATGATAGCGTCAATTCCCAGCGCCTCGTTAAAGACTTCCGCTTGCCGCAGCGCATTTTGTCCAGTCGTTGCGTCCAAAACCAAAATGCGCTTGTAGCATCCTTCGTCCGCTTTTTCTCGACAAATTCTGTCGATTTTTTGAAGCTCGCGCACAAGATTTTCTTTGTTGTGAAGACGACCTGCTGTGTCTGCAATTACAAGACCCGAGCCTTGAGCCGAGCACGCTGACGCCGCATCAAAAACAACCGCGGCGGGGTCTGACCCATGCTGATGGCTTACAACGCGGATGCCGATTTTTTCTCCGTGGAGGGAAAGCTGCTCAATGGCCGCCGCTCGAAATGTGTCTGCGCTTGCCAAAACGATGTTTTTCAGCCCAGAATTCTTGAGAAAAAGGGCGAGCTTTGCAACGCTCGTTGTTTTTCCCACGCCATTCACCCCAAGCACCATCCAAATAGTGGCGCGCGCCGTGTCAGGCGTTAATGCAATCTCCTTCACATATCCCAAGAGAATTTGTCTGAGGTGGGAGACAATGTCGCTTTCATCAGTTATGTGATTCTTTCGGCATTCGTCTTCAAGCGTTTCTGTTATTTCAAAAGCGGCTTTTGCCCCGACGTCGCCTTCAATAAGACTGTCCGCAAGAGCCTCGAAAAATTCTTCATTTTGTTTTCTTCCTTTGAAAAGATTTTTTAATCGTTCTGCAAAAGAAATCTTTGCCATATAGTACCTCTGTATATATTTTTTAGCCAGTTTTGATAGCGTAGCGTACAAAACTGGAAACGCACCTTGTGTAAGCACACTTGTGGTGGGCGATGTCTTGGGCGAACACTTGTTTCTGCAGATTTGTCTATAAATCTGCATGCGCAACTTTGACCAGCAAAGGATGTTCTATGCACTAGTGTTGCGCCGTTCGCCATTCAGTTTTTCGTTTATACGAAAAACTGAAAATTTAATCTAAGTGCAAATTGCGAAAGCAATTTTTAGGCTTTCCATACCTCACTCAACGCAATCTTGCAAGAGAATGCAAGCTCGTGTTATTTCTCTCCGTTTCCGTCTTGCAACGGTTTTTCTGCTTCTGCTGGTGTTCCCTCTCCGTTTTCTTCTTGCAACGGTTTTTCCTCCGCTGCGCGCGCTTCCTCCTCTTCTGCGAGCTTCTCCTCCTCAAGGCGTTTTTGCAGCGCAGTTTCTTCCGCTTTTTTTATTTTCGTCATTTTTGACGGCTTTATTTTCTTTGCTTGCTTTGGAATCACAGAATTCGCTGCAATTAAATAGCGCACCAGCTCTTCCACAAAGAGCGCGCCACATCCAATAGAAATTCCCATAGTGATATTCTTTGCCTTCTGCCATTTTAAAGCATCTTCATATGTCACTCCATAATCAGAGTTGTACGCCGCTGCCATTGAAGAGTATGTGCCATAGCAATAAAAAGTTGGGATTAAAGAAACGATTAAAAGACTGTAAGAGCGATACATCCATTTTCGCCGTTTTTCAATGTATGCGCTTTTGTCATACGGCTTCGTGTTGAGTATGAGAAAATTTCCATCCTGCAAGAGCTTTTCAGGGATGATAAAATCCGCTGGTATGCCGTCAGTTGAAATAAAATGTCCGAGAATTTTCTGGTCGTTCACCTTTATCTCTGCAAATCTGTCTTCCTCGCTTACGGTGTCATAAAAAAGTCCATTTGCAAAAATATCCCCTGCAAAAGGCTTTTTTAACGCAAGGTGTATTTCTGCATTCTGTATTTCAGGCAAGGTGACAGAGATTTTAAACTGTCTGTTCCCTGTAAATGAATAGGAAGTTGACTCAGACGAAAAACCTTCCGCTGAAAATGAAACGGTATGCACTCCGCTGGGAAGCCTCACTGAGTCAACATTTTGATACACAACATCATCAACAGTGATAAAAACTTTTTCCTTTGCCTTCTCGGGAGAGACTTCAAACAAAAGTTCTACTGGCATACTGTCTGCAATGCGAGGGGTGAGCTGGAAAGCGATGTTTGTGGCAAGCGTTCTCATTTCACCAAAAAGACCGACATCCGTTGCGCTTGCAATCAATCTTCCTCCTGGATACACATACAGATTTGTGCTTATTGAAATATATTCGCCGTATTGCGTTATAGTCCCTGTCAACAGCCCTTGAATATTTGCATCGGCACATGCCTTTTGAAATGCATAGCTTGCATATCCCTCGGCCGCAGCTGTTGCGCTTGGCTCAAAGAGCTTTAAAAAGTCATTTTGATATAAGACAACTTGCTCTAAAGCGACAGTGTCGGAGGGGGAGCTCATAAAGTCTGTGAAAAACTTTATGAATGAGTTTCCTTTCTCCTCCTCATCTACAATCTCTCCTTCCTCAATATGTTTTCGCCTCTCCTCGTCACGGGAAATTCTTTCTATGTGCTTTTTTTTCTCTTCCTCAACTTTCTGCAAATTGTCATCTATTTTTTTTTGAATTTCTGCGATTTTTTTGTCAGACTCCTTTAGTTTCGCTTTTAATTTTCTTTCGGAGTAGCTTTCAAGTGCAAGAGAGTCGCGTTTTTTTACTTCACTTGAAAGCTGCAGGAATAGGGAGAGCCTCTCCTTTTTTAAATCGAACAACGCCCTGTCTAACAGTTCTCTTCCGCGTGGAAGCCTTGTGAGATTTTGCGCCATTTGTTCCAGAATCAAGGATGGAACGCTTTTTGCAATTGACTCATTTGCCCCTGAAGAATTTTTTTGCTGTGGATACGAGAATTTTTCTGCCGCCAGCGTCCATTTTTTTTCCTCTCCAAGGGCAAATGAAAAGAGCATTTGTGAGGCAATAAATAGAAAAAGAATAATTTTCTTAAAAAAATTATATGGCTTCGTCATCATCCCCTGAATCCATCGGCAACCCCTTCCACTTCGCCACAAGGTAGGCATCTATAAACTGGTCGATGTCTCCGTCCATAACAGCTTGAATATTTCCGCTCTCACATTTTGTGCGGTGGTCTTTTACCATCGTGTATGGCTGGAATACATACGAACGAATTTGGTTTCCCCAAGAGATGTCTTTTTTTTCCGCGCCGAATTTTGCGTTCTCTTTTTCTTTTTTCTCGCGATAATATTCATACAGTTTTGCACGGAGCATGCTCATACAAGACTGCCTGTTCATTATTTGGCTGCGTTCGCTTTGGCATGCAACGACAATTCCCGTGGGCAGGTGGGTGAAACGAACCGCCGAATCCGTCTTGTTCACATGCTGCCCGCCTTTTCCGCCCGCTCGGTATGTGTCAACGCGCAAGTCTTCGGGGCGTATGTCAACTTCAATGGAATCATCCAAAACAGGAAACACAAACACGCTCGCAAATGAAGTGTGTCGGCGCGCGTTTGCATCAAACGGACTGATTCTCACCAATCGATGAATGCCCGCCTCTCCCTTGAGATGCCCATACACATAGTCTCCATCTATTTGGAATGTCACTGATTTTATGCCGCCCTCCGCTTCGAGTATGTCAACCGTTTCAATTTTAAATCCGTGCCGCTCGGCCCATCTCGTGTACATTCTGCTGAGCATATACGCCCAGTCCTCCGCCTCTGTTCCGCCTGCGCCTGAATGAATGGTGATGAATGCGCTTGAGTCGTCAACTTCACCGCTCAAAAGATTTAAAATATTGAGCTCCTCAAAGCGTTTTTGCGCGTCCTTGAGCATTGATTTCACTTCTGATTCATCTTCATCGGCTCCGCTTTCAACGGCAAGTTCATACATTGCGTCAATGTCATCAAGTTGTGAGATGAGCTCTTTCCACGGCTCAATGCGATTTTTCAGTTTTTTTACGGAGGCCATCACTTTTTCAGCGTTCTCATGGTCGTTCCAGAAATCAGGCGCTTCCGACAGAGCCATTTTTTCTGCAATCTTTTTTTCTATCGTGGCAGAGTCAAAGACGCCCCCAAACATTCATAATATCTTCTCGCAGCTGCGAGATTGGCATTTTCAATTCTTCAAGCATAACACCCTCTATAATTCAATCAATAAAGATAGTGTAATAGTAATGGAAAATAGGAAGAAAGTCAAAGTCCTGACTTGACAGTTACGGAAGTTAATTTTCAGTAAAAGAATTTGCGACAAGTGCGTGGCACGCAGTTTCCAGCAAGACTCTTCCTCGCTCGCATAGCAATAGTACCAATATACACTTTTTTACGAATGTAAAAAAGTGCGAGTTGACCTTCGAGAAACGAAACGTGGTATATCGTCTAGTGGTCAACCCCTCCCTGTGGGGTGCTCGCAGAAATAGTGCTAGGGCGGAGCTTCAAGCGTATCCCACAACGCCCCATGCAAATACTAAGATGGAGCGTTTAATTTGCGCAGCGACTGCATGTCGAGTCATTCGGGAAAAATAGCGCGTGGGAGAATCTGTCAATGTCAGGCTGGCGGACTGTCGGAGGAGAAAAAAACTTGCATCTATATGAATATTACAGTATGATATTCATATATCATAACATAAGGCGGTGGATTATGGCGGCAATTACGGTGAATGTTGATGCGGAAGACAAGAAGGAATTCGGCTCAATCTGCGGAATGATGGGAATGACGATTTCGACGGCAGTGAACATCTTCATCAAAGCGGTGAACCGCACGCGCGGCATTCCGTTCAAGATTCAGGCGGACGAGGACTGGAACGAAGAAACGCTCGCCGCATGCAAGGAGGCACTCGACATTTCCGAAGGGCGCATTCCTGCCAAGCGGTATGATTCCGTCAAAGAATTTATGGATGATTTGCTTGTTACGGATTCTGCGCCGAAGTACAAAGCATGACATACAAGTTAATACGCACTGCGAGTTTTGAACGAGATGTCCGTCTTGCCAAAAAACAAAACCGCGACTTTGACAAGTTGGCGGAGGTGCTTGAACTGTTGCGGCGCGGCGAGCGTCTTCCTGCGAAATACCGCGACCATAAGCTTAAAGGACGACTTGCAAAATTTCGGAAACTTCATATTCAACCAGACTGGCTCTTGGTATACATAAAAAACAAATCCGAACTGATTCTGACGCTTTCGCGCACAGGAACGCACGCCGAACTGCTCAATATCTGAACGACAAGCGAAGCAAACTGCCGAACAAGGCATACGGAGGGCTACAATGGACATTTCCTTTAAAGTTGACAGTCAGAAATTTAATTACAGAGTGTGTGCAATGATGATTTCGGATAATAAAATTTTGGCGATGCATGACGAGCGTTCTCCTTGTTTTTATTTGCCGGGCGGGAGGGTTAAAATGGGAGAAACGGCGGAGCAAGCGGTGATTAGGGAAGTTCAAGAAGAACTGGGCGTCGCCCCGGACATCATTCGTCCGTTGTATCTGAGCCGGGCCTTTTTCACGGAAGATGTAGGCAAAATGGATTATCACGAGCTTTGCATTTATGCTACATATGTCATAATTACGAAGAAGCGTAAATTTTTCCTGTTTCCCATAGTAGATACCTCCTTAAATGAAAAAGCGTCAAAGATACCCTGACGCTCTGCGTCGAGGAGATTCATTTTCAAGTTTTTTCAAAACTTTCCTATTTATTGCGATTTTCAATCTCGAGTAAATGAGGTGCGAGCACTATGAAGTAAAATCCGCCGGCAAGATGCAAGTACTGTGTTGCAAATCCGCCCATTTCCTGCCGTCTCCCGCCTTTTTACCGGCCGCCTTCCCACGCCCTTATTCTATACACCGCTCCGATGGAAGCGCAGATTTTCCTGCACTCCGCCTCCTCTTGCCCTGTGATTGTCCTTTCCACCGTCGTCATGATTACTTTCGGAATGTATTTTGTGCAACGAGATGCGAAATCAAGCATCGCCTTAAACGACCGCTCTCCAAACTTGCTTCGCACTATTTCGTTATAGCGAGACTCGTTCGGCGTGTTCAAGCTGATGGATACCGTATCAACAAGCCCTGCAAGTTCAGGCGTTATATCCCTTCCGTTAATGAGATTTCCCAAGCCGTTTGTGTTCAGTCGGATGGGTGTGTTCCATTTGTTTTTTACATATTCAGCCGTCTTTAAAAGCACGGAAAGCGCCTCAGTCGGCTCTCCAAAACCGCAGAACACAAGCTCGTCATATTCAGTCATATCAAAATGAGTGAACGCCTCTTGAATCTCTTCAAAAGTCGGCTCATGCTCCAGCCACAGACTTTTTGACTCTCCCACACAATCCGTATTTTGCCTCAAGCAGAATGTGCAGGCGCACGGACATCGGTTTGTGAGATTTACATATAGATTGTTGTGAACTTTATAGAGGATTTCCATATTGTGCTCTTTCAGTTGGAATTTCGTAAACTATAGCAAAAATTTGAATGCTGTGCAACTGTTGAATTGACACCTCTCTTCTAAATAGTGCCCCTCCCGAAAAAATTGCAGGAGCATTTTGGCAAAAGCAAACGAGGGATTGCCATGGATTGTAAAAATAAAAAAATCAGTTTGATTGACGCGTAAATATCGCACAGAATTTGGCAGATATATGGTAGAAAATACCCTGTTGTACAAATTGTATAAAATCCTGTAAAAAAAATTAAAAAATGCAAAAATCGCAAAAGTCGCCTGTCAGTTGACCAAATGGAATTTGCTTTGCGGTATCTTCTTCCTATAAAAAGATATTTAAGGTCAAGAACAAAATTGAAATCTCGAAAAATTGAAATCTCGCTCTTGATTCTTATGGAGGACTGCTATGAAAAGCATAAAAAAAATTATTATGTTGGTGGGCTGCGCCTTGTGTGCGTCTATTGCTACTGCGGAAATCGGAATGTATGGACGACTGGACTTGGGGGTTGCGAGGAGAAAGGTTCCTGGGACTATCGTTATAACTTCGGGCTATGGAAGCCAAGAACACCAAATAGAGACCGAAACAAAATTCAACATCAATGCGTTTAACTTGATGCCGGCGTTTGGAATTATGTTTGCGCCAAACAGTGACAATGTGTTTACGAGAGGACTGGGACTTGAAGTGCAGCTTGACTTAAACTTTGGCGGCAATAAGGTGAATCTCTACAAACAGAGCGCAGCGGTCATCAATCCTGGCGTTATGGCGATGTGGCACTATTATATGCCAAAAAGTTGTTCAACTGCCGTTCAAAAAATCGTTCCGTATGTCGGGCTAGGATTCTCTGTTCCCATTTCCATCGTGAAGGTGAGTATGGACACAGTGGAGGCGGGGTATGGTGAAGTCAAAGGATTTGAAAAAACGCACACAAAAGCAGGCTTTGATGTGAACTTTAGGCTCGGTTGCGGCTACGAAGTGATTCCCGCCCTTATGCTCACGCTCGACTACGATTTGAGCGTTGGAACATCGCTTGCAAATTCCGTTAGCATTGGTGCAGTCTGGAAGTTCAGCGGCAGACGCACTGTTGCGCAAGTGGGAGAGTGATTTTAATTGGGGGAGGGTAGGGAAGACACTTTGGAAAGAAGTCACTTGATGAATTTTCCGTAAAAGTATACTTTTACTGTGAAGTTATGGTAAAAACGCCGCTAAAATAGCGCGGCATTTTTATCATGTCAAGTTTCCGTTGGAAACTTTCATACCAACTGCACATTTTTACTTCTTTGCAAATGTGCATATAAAAAGCCACTCGCGAAATTGTTAGCAAGCGGAAGGATTGAGACTTTCGCTTGCGGTTTTCTATGGGAGTCTATTTTATGAAAACAGCCTCTAATACAAAAATGCCGATGTCGGTTATGGTGACGGTTGCAATAAATGGCGTGGAGTACGATTATTTTATGACAAACGACCAGAATGTCCTTGTGAAAAAATTGGACGAGTTGGGGTGTCGCGCTCCCGCGGCATTGGACTGGCAGCGAAACCCAAACCTTGCGCAAACTGTCCGCGACAAGATGGCGGAGTTGGAAATGCGCTATTCTTTGACAACGAGCAATGGTATTGCTGTTTTGAATGATTGTTTTTCGGGCGTTGTGCCACATATTGTCTCTCTTTCTGCTCTCAAACGCTCTGATGAAATGATGGTGGATATAGACGGAACTGCCTATCTTATCACAAACGATTGGAATTGTGTCAAAAACAAGGTGAAGTCCCTGAATTGTCGCTCCATAAAACCACAGGACTGGCGATATAATCCATCGCTTCCGCAGAATATCCGCAATGCTATGGCAGACCATGAGACGCGTTATTCGTTCACTTCAAACGGCTCTCTTTTTACCGAATTGAATTATTATGCCAAAAATGGCACGCCATATGTGATATATCTTTCGGATTTGAAGAATGAGCGCAAAAAGATGGCGAAGGATTTTTCTCCGCTTATGATAGCATGTGCGAATGGAGCAGTGCAGACAGTAAAACTTTTATTGGAACAGGGGAGCGATGTCAATTTTCAAGGCAGTGACGGACTTTCCGCGCTAATGGTTGCTGCCATTAAAAATAACGCAGACATCGTGCGGCTATTGGTGCGACACGGTGCTCATATGGATGCGCGTACAAAAAATGGTACAAACGCGCTTATTTTAGCAATAATTGAAGATGCGTCCGATGCGGTGAAAGTTCTTATTGATGCTGGAGCGTCTATCGGGAAAATCGCGTGTTTTTCGTCAATCAGCCCGAACAAGATGCCGTTTTTGGAAAAACTGTATTTCTATATTCAAAATTGGCTGTATTTGCGAAAAAATACGGCGTTGTCACAGATTTACAAGCGGTGCGGAATGAGCAAGCAGACATTCTCGAAGATTATAAGCAGTCGTGATCCAGATTTCCGTCCGAAAAAAGAAACGGTTATCCAACTTGCTATTGGCATGAAACTGACACTTGCGCAAACCGAAGACTTTCTTGGAAGTGCCGGGTACTATTTTTTACCAGAAAATAAATTCGATGAGATAATCAAGACATTCATTTCCCAGATGAACTACAACCTGTCTGAAATTGAGACAGAGCTTTTGAAACAGACGGGTAGAACGCTCCTTTTGTATGACAGCGAGAAGAAATCGTGAAATTATGGTGAGACTGATACAGTATGCAAGGTAAAGATGAGAAATACGAGAGCGGAGGGGAGATGTGTAGAGTGTGGAGTGGAGTGGAGTGGAGGGAAGGCTACTTTTTTAGCAGGCTTTAATCGGCTTCCTTTTTTCTGCCTTTAATCAAATAGTTTCCACAGAATAATGCTTGCACCGCCAGAAATGGCACTGACACCATACGGTTCAACTTCTCTTTTTGTTTTTCCGTCATCACCTACATATTCTTCGCCAGTATCCGCAAGATAAAATTCACCATGAGGTTTGCAAAACACATCTATTGAGATATGCGGGGAAAGTCTTGCTTCAAGCCCGCCTTTTACATACCCGTAAAAACCAAACTCACTACCCTTGCTTAGATTCACCGCTCCAAAACCGCCGCCGAATTCAAAATACGGTCGTATTCGTTTTAGTGGTATTGTCCAATTAAGGATAATATAGGTGCATAAAATATCCCAGTTTCCATTTCTAAACCATGTGTTCACACCGCCTCCTACTATGAAAGACTTAAAATCGCGCGCACCTACATATTTCATTTCAAAAGCATAGTTTTGTATTGATGGGGAGAAATCTCCACTCAACGAAAATCCCAATCGATGTTCAATATCATACAGTGTATTTCGTACTATCTTTTTCTTTTCTTTCTCTCGTTTTTTTTGTTTTTTTTCATCTGTTTTTGCCTTACTTGCCATAAGCTGTTTTTCGCGTTCTTTCGTTTCTTTTCCTCTGATATATTCTAAAGCAGGACGATAGTTTTTTTCCACGGCGCGATGCATTAGGTTCAAGGCATCCACATTGCTTCCATTCTTTTCAGCGGCAAGTGCAAATCTATACAGTATATATACTGGAATATTTTTATCTTTTGGAGATATAATCTGTGCGTAATAGGCTGTTTTAATCTGGCACTCAGGGAAAGACACTATTTTATCCAAGTCCGCTATCTTTTCTGTAATCAAAACAGTTCCGCTTTGGGTGTCTTTTATGCGCATTTCTTTAAAGCAAATCCTGTACTGTGACGGAACGCTTCCTGGCTCTATGGTGTAATCGACTTCATATGTCAACACTGGCACATTCCGTGCAAACAACGAGTTGTACATATCAACGGTGTCTAAAAAATCATTGTAATTAACTTCTTCCTGTTCTTTATTGTGAAAGCTGTTTTTTATTTCTGAAAAAGACTTCTTTCCTGTTACGGCATGATACGAAATAGAAGTTTGATACTGTCCTATGCTTTCTTTTCCGTCGTTGTAGAAGTAAAGCAATACAGTCCATTCATTTTCATTTCCGTTAAATGTGCCTATGCTATACTGTATGTCTTTTTCATTTCTTATTGAAGAAATTGTCACCGTAGTATTCTCAAGCATACGATAGTCGTCAACAATTTCATTCAGCAATGCATCGCTTGTTGGCTTCAGCTCTTCTTCGACTGCACATTTTTCTTTTTCCGCCTGTTCCTTCAATTTTCTCCAAATGGAGTCAATCTCGCCGTTTCTGCGTTCTACCGCAGCGGCGGAAGGCTTCCCGTCTGCAAGTTCGGCGGCACGCCACGGACGCGTTTCAATTTCGGCTTTTTTTGCCTTGAATTCTTCGTCGGTCGATGTGTCAATTTCCTCTTTGCGCTTGGAAAGTTCTTCCTGCAATTCATTAAATGTCTTTTTTTTAGTCTCCAAAAAACCAATACGCTCCAGTATGTTGGCGTTTTGCACTTTGACGGCACGCACATTTTTCACCTTGCGCTCAATTTCCGCCCCCAAACTATTGCGCCGTTGTATTGACGCTTCTTTGCGGCTCGCCTCTGCCGCCATATCCGCCTGCCGCCTTTTCTGATCGTCATAAAGTCTTTTCTCTCGTTCCTGCGCCGCCTTGAGTTTTTGTTCATTCATCGCACGCAACGCTGCAATTTTTTTCTGCTGTGTTTCCGCGTCCGCCTCCGTGGATGTGTTCAACAGAGCAATCTGTTTGTCAAGGTCTTCTATTTGCTGCCGAAAGCGTTCCTGCTCTTTCTTCTCTAGTTCGAGGTGCTGGCTTACAGAAAGATCGTTCTCGCCATGCTGAAGCACATATTTTTGCGCCACGCTCAAGACAATGCCGAGACGATTGCACAGCGAAAGCGTCACCTCGTCCACTGCGCCAGGACGCGCATACAAATCCTCAAGTTTGCCGTATTGGCGGCTCGTTATGCTTGCTCGGTGAACACCCGTGGTCAAGTCCGTGAAGTCAATGCTCAATATATAGGTGTTTTCTGTCCTTCGCACAAAAGAAAACAATGCGTACTTTGCGTTCACTAATTTTCCGATTTCAATGATGTCGCTTTCACTGTGCGCAAGCGATTCTGCTCTGCGTTGCTGCTCCTTGACTTTCCGCTCTGCAACCGCATCAACTACAGTTGTAAAATCGGTGTATTTTTGCAGGTTTTCTTCAATGAGATTTTGTAGGTGATTGGGCAACCATGCATTTCCCGATATGTTCTGAAGCTCCGTCTGTAAAACAACAACACTTCCGTTTGTCTGTGCGAATCCAGCAAGGCAGAGTGCCATCAAAAGAAAAATGACCGCGAACATTCGCTTTGCAAGCATTTTTTACTCCCATAACCTATAAAAAGTCAAAAGCAACAAACTAGTACCGCGCCTAATTATTTGTGTATTTTATGGCATATGTGCCAGTACCTGCTTCCCAGTACCCTCCGCTTATTTTTGATGCTGCTGCCGCCGTTATGATAATCTTACCAGTACTCGGCGCCGTGAATGTGTATGGCTTTGCATACAGTTTCGTTGCAGTGTTATAATTATTGCAAATGATAGGACTGTCACTATTCGAGTCTTGGCTATATATAATGTGTAAACCTATTTTTGGGGCAGTTTTTGTGCCGTCTCCATCGTTAGCATCATTCACATAAAGTGAATACTTCGCTCCACTAATTACATTCAAGACATACTTATTTGTCTGTCCGTTTGCAATTATTTTGTCTTCCTTCCATTGATTTTCAGAAAGCGTGTCATATCCCGGTCGAGATGTGTATTTTATAGCATAAGTGCCAGTGCCTGTTTCCCAACCATAATAATCTTTGTAAGATGCTACCGTTATGGTAACTGTGCCTTCACTTGACGCAACAAATGTGAACGGAACAGAGTAGCATTTTTCTATGTTGGTATAATTGCTATTAATTACTGTGCCGTCACTTTGGGAAATTTTTAAACCCGTGTATGCATCCTTTGTTTTGTCTCCATCCCATGCATTGTTCATAGATATAAAATATCGCGTTCCTTCGCTGACCTCTATGCGATACTTGTTTGTCTGCCCGTTTGTAATTATGTTGTCTTTCTTCCACTCGTTTTCAGAAAGCGCATCATATTCTGGAAGCGAGGTGCATTTTATAGCATAAGTGCCAGTGCCTGTTTCCCAACCATAATAATCTTTGTAAGATGCCACCGTTATGGTAACTGTGCCCGCACTTGACACAGTGAATGTGTACGGACTTGAGTAACATTTTTCTGTGTTGCTATAGCTGTCATTGATTATTGTGCCATCACTGTGGGAAATTTTTAAGCCCGTGTATGCATCCTTTGTTTTGTCTCCATCCCATGCGTTGTTCATGTATATAAAATACCGTGTTTCGGCAACTACATTTATGGAATACTTGTTTGTCTGCCCCTCTGAAATGATAATGTCATTTTGCAAAACATTTTCTAAAAGTGTGTCAACTTCCGGTCGAGAAGTGTATTTTATGGCATAAGTGCCAGTGCCTTTTTCCCAACCATAATAATCTTTGTAAGATGCTACCGTTATGGTAACCGTACCTGCATTAGACATAGTGAATGTATACGGCTTTGCATACAGTTCTTTTGCATTACTATAGTTATCACAAAGCATTGTGCCGTCGCTATAGGAGATTTTCAAGCCCGTGTATGCGGACTTCGTTTTGTCCCCATCCCATGCGTTGTTCATGTATATAAAATACCGAGTTCCTCCGTTGACCGTTATGTGATATTCTTTTGTCTGCCCGTCTTTAGAAATCTTTCCGTCAGTCCATGTGTCTTCAACAAGAAAGTTTGTGGATGTCCCTGTGTCATCGGGATTTGTCACTGTGCCATCGTTTTCCTCGGACACGGAATCACACCCTGCAAAAATCAATCCAAAAACAACAGCACAAAGCATCGCAAACTTACTAAAAACTCTTATTTTCATATTGTCTCCATATCTTTTTACATATTCTATTAGAATTATATTGCACATTCTATCAGATGTTTGCACTTGTGTAAAGTTAAAAGTTAAATTAACTCATTCTATTAGAATGTATACGATATGACAGGTTTAGATGTAAGAAAAATTCTTTCGCAAAATATCAAGCATTTTCGAGAAGTGCGGCATCTTTCTCAGGCAGAGCTGGCGTTTGAATCGGGTATTTCGATTCCATTTTTGAGTGACATTGAAAGGGCAAACAAGTGGCCTCATCCCGATACGCTTTCTCAGATAGCCACGGCTTTATGTATTGAAGTGTTTGAATTGTTTGTTCCGCTTGAAAAAGCCGATAGAAACGCGCCTACGATCATCGCGCAAGCCGTTGAAGAAATTTTGGAGGCTCAAAAAAAAGCGGCGGATGACATTGTGCAAAAATACAGTCGCATAGAATCTTCAGCGGTAAATGCATCTTTGTAATGTAATGCACTTGTAATTGTGAAATGTTTTTTTTGATTATATTTTTCCATCTCGTGCTGTGCCTTGCTATTTTCAAGAAAATGAGATAAAATGGGCGGTGACAGTGATTCCGTTGGAACGCTGATCGAAACACTCATTCATTGCAGTGGCAAAACATATTTTCAACAGGACAAGACTTGATCCACAGGAGGACAGGTACTATGACAATGTTGGATTTTTCAACACGAAAAAAAGACAACCAAAACATTT
>X363_Desmarests_Spiny_Pocket_Mouse__coassemble_173_pt1 | contig 49063 bp, 42 predicted proteins | sample X363_Desmarests_Spiny_Pocket_Mouse__metabat2_high_PE_007 | metagenome-assembled genome bin X363_Desmarests_Spiny_Pocket_Mouse | reverse complement strand
GACTTTTCAAAAATCTTTTCAAAAGAAGACAAATACCGTTACGGCTCGAAGAAAAACGGAATCGAAATTGCCGACCTTGAGCGGACTTTCAAAAGCGATGGCGCAAACTACATTTATTTCGCTTCGATTCAAGATTTGCGCGGCCCGGAGATTGTCGGAGGAAGATTCGGCAAGAATGACGATGTATTCAGCATAAAATGGGATTGCGTGATTATCGACGAAGCGCACGAAGGAACGACGACGGAACTCGGCGAAAAAGTGAAATAGATTTTGTTCAAGGTCGAAAAGGGAACGAAACTTTTGGAACTTTCTAGCACGCCGTTCAACATCCTTTCAAATTACGATGACGAAGACTCCGTTTTCACTTGGGATTATGTTATGGAACAGCGGGCAAAAAAGGAATGGGAAGAAACGCACTTCGGCGATTCCAACCCGTATTCCGACCTGCCCGAAATGCGAATGTACACTTATGATTTGGGAAAAATTCTCGGCAGGGATTTTGCAGACAGTGAGGACAAGGCGTTCAACTTCGCGGAATTTTTCAAGACAGACGCAAACGGAAATTTCACGCACAAAAAAGATGTGAAGGCGTTTTTGGATTTGCTCACAAAAGAAGATGAAAATTCGCTGTATCCGTTCAGCACGGCAGAATACAGGGATTTGTTCCGCCACACGCTTTGGATGATGCCGGGCGTAAAAGAAGCGTTGGCGCTGCAACATCTGCTTGAATCCCATCCTGTCTTTTGCAATTTTAAAATCGTAAATGTAGCGGGCGACGGCGATCCCGAAGACCCGACTGAAAAAGCGTTGGAAGCGGTGAGATCGGCAATCAAAGACGCTGGCGAGGACGGCTACACGATAACGCTTTCCTGCGGAAAACTCACCACCGGCGTAAGCGTTCCGCAATGGAGTGCCGTCTTTATGCTTTATGGAACGTATGCGACAAAGGCGGCTGGGTACTTGCAGACGATTTTCCGCGTTCAAACTCCGTGCAACGATTACGGTAAGACCAAGACCACCGCCTATGTCTTTGACTTCGCACCAGACCGAACTTTAAAAATGGTGAGCGACACAGTGAGTCTTTCGGCAAAGGCGGGAAAAACCACGCTCGATGAGAAAATCGCGCTCGGAGAATTCCTGAACTTCTGCCCCGTAATCGGCATTGACGGAAGCCAAATGAAACAGTACGAAGTGGCCGCAATGCTTCAGCAACTCAAGAGGGCATACGCAGAACGAGCCGTCACAAAAGGATTTGACGACGCGTGCCTTTACAACGACGAACTTCTCAAATTGACTCAAGTTGAACTAAAACAATTCAACGATTTGAAGGCTATTATCGGAGAAACAAAGTCGAACAACAAAATCGACAGAATCGACATAAACTCGCAAGGGCTTACGGACGAAGAGTACAAAAAAATCGAGCAAGGCGAAACACGGGAAAACCAACCACTCTCTCCAGAACAGCAGGAATTGAAAGACAAAGAAGTCGCCGCAAAAAAGCAAAGGCAAACTGCAATCAGCGTTCTGCGAGGAATAAACGTAAGGATGCCGCTTTTGATTTATGGCGCAGACGATCCCATAGAAGAAGAAATCACCTTGAAAAAGTTCGTGGCACTCGTGGACGAGCAGTCTTGGCAAGAGTTCATGCCACGCGGCATTACAAAAGAAAAGTTCTTGGAATTCACGAAATACTATGACGAAGACATTTTCATCGCAGCGGGAAAGAAAATCAGGCGGATGGTCTTGCAGGCGGACAATTTGAATGCGACAGAACGGGTGAAAAAAATCGCCGAGATTTTCAGTTATTTCAAAAATCCCGACAAGGAAACCGTTCTCACTCCGTGGCGCGTGGTGAATATCCACTTGAACGAAACTTTGGGAGGCTACAGCTTTTTCGATGCGGATTTTGAAAAACCGCTCGTCGAAAGCGAAGAATCGCATTTTACCAGCATAGAAAGCCTCACGGAAAAAACGCTCGGCAACGCAAACGCACACATTCTTGAAATCAACTCGAAGACAGGACTTTATCCGCTTTACTGCGCGTACTCCATTTTCCGCGCAAAGTGTTCCTGTCATTCCGACCGACCAACGGGAGCGGAGGGAACCAAAAACGAAAATACATTGTGGCAAAAAACGCTCGAAGAGAATATTTTTGTCATTTGCAAGACACCGATGGCAAAGGCGATTACAATGCGAACTCTCGCAGGATTCAGTGGAGTGCAAGTGAGCGCACATTATTTTGAAGACTTAGTGAATATGCTCAAAAGCAAATCAGACCAATTCATAAAAAAAGTCACAAGCGAAAATTATTGGAACAAGGGGAACGGAAATATGGAATTTGACGCAGTAGTGGGTAATCCACCGTATCAGGAAATGGATGGAGAAGCACAGGCAAGTGAGACTCCTGTGTATCACTACTTTGTTGACGGTGCATTTAAATTGAACCCCGAAATTGCAAATTTGATTATCCCTACGCGTTGGTATACAGGAGGAAAAGGACTAAATTCATTTAGGGAAAATATGTTAAATACAAGAAATCTTCAAGTCCTGCATGATTTTTTAACTCCTGAGTTTCTATTTCCAAATACAAATATTCGCGGTGGAGTCTGCTACTTTCTGTGGAATAAAAGTCATTAACCACCACCAAAGGTGGTGGCTTTAAGTGTGAACCGCCCAAGGCGGTTAGGGTCTAGCCTACGGCTATAGACCTAGCTGTTGTTCGTCTTGTCTGAGGTCTTCTTTTTCTTGGTCGCATATATACCGTCGTATGACCGCCTCATCAAGACCCACTGTTGACACAAAATATCCGCGCGCCCACATATGCTGCCCGCTGAAATATTTTTGTCGCTCCCCATATTTTATAGCCACATAAATCGCGCTCTTGCCCTTTATGTAGCCTATGACCTGCGCTACTGAATACTTTGGCGGTATCTCGATGAGCATATGTATGTGATAGCCCAGCAGATGCCCCTCCAATATTCTGCTCTCTTTCTGCTCCGCTCGCCGGCGCAGCTCCTCTCCTCAATTCTTTCGTACTCCCTCGTACAGTTTTTTCTTCCTATATTTCGGTATAAACACTACATGGTATTTACATTCCCACTTTGTATGGGTTAAACTTTGATAGCCCATAGTTTCCTCCGTGTGTTTCCTTGGTCGGTTCACACCTTGGATTCTATGGGCTTCTCTCGTCTTTGTACACTGCTGGAACTGCCAAGCCCTGTCAGTCCACCACCAGAGGTGGTGGTGGACTATGAATTAATTATAAGAGCAAAAAATCGTTGTCCATATATTCATGTAACATAGAAATCGGTGTTTTGCCCCCATGTATTTTTCTAGGGTAGTTATTCATCCAGTCTTGGGTCTCTAAAAACAAGGCGGGATTCATATGTGTGAAATCAGTTCCCTTCGGGAAGAACCTTCTTAAGAGCCTGTTGTGGCTATCGTTTGTCCCCGCTCGCAGGCGCAATAGGAATGCGCGAAATAAAGACTCGTCCTTTTTCCTCCCGCTATCGAGGTTTCAATGCCCTCGAAATCCATGAACTCAGGGCCTCCGTCCGCCGTGATGGACTTGAACATCTTCCTGAACGCCTCGCCCCCAGCTTCCTTTCAATTTCATCAAGTTCCCTCACTACGGAGCCAGGCTTTGCGTCCGAAAGTTTTCTGACTATCTCCACACGGAATTTTCTCTCCGTCATGGTCATGGCGCACTGGCTCGTTGTGCCCGAGTGGCTTTTCACAGTGTCAATCTCCCAATGTCCGAACTCGCTTCTGTCATTTATGCTTTTCGGTCTGTTTGAAATGCTTCTTAACGCGCAGCCCGCGCGGCTGAAGCGCCTTTAGACGCCCCTCCTCTTGAACTTCGCCCCCCTGTTCGGAAGGTTCTCCACTGATATGTTTGGAATCAGCCCCTCCGCTATATAGTTGTAGAGCGTCTTCTCGCAGAACCTCGCCGCCTTGCCCACCCATCCTCGTTGTTCAGATTTTGAATCACTGCATACGTGCTGTGTTTCTCCTCCCCTATCAATTTTGATATCCTTTCCAGAAAGTCAATGTCGTTTGTCAGCTTCTGCCGCGCCCCCTTTGCCGTCATCTCATGCTCCGCGTTCTGCTGGGCGAAATCCGCATTGTATTCATGCCTTGTTGCGCATGTTGATGTCTCGTGCTCAACCATTCCTCTCTTTATCTCCCGCTGAATGGTTCTCCTTGACTTTTGGAATGTTTCCGCCAGCTCCCTCGTGTTTGTGATTTTGGGGAAGTGCCCCTTCCCCAAAAGATAATACTCCAGGACTATCCTCTCGTCGTATTTAAAGTGGCTGGACTTCTTTTTGTTTTCTGATATACTTCTATCCAAGGTTTCTTTCCTCCGTTTGGTTTTTGTCCTAACTGAATTATAACGGTTCAAAGAAACCTTTTCTATTTTTATTTTCGCGTCATTTTATTTTACTGCTTGCAAAAAATAAGAAATTTGAATTTAGTTATGACTATGTTATAAAAGTGTGATATAATGATAATTAAGGTGCGCAAACATTAACAAGAGATTGCAAGCAAGATTGCTTTATCCCAAACAAAATTGCACTCATTGAAAGAATGATTTATAATAAAACATTCTTTTTCTTTTACGACATAATCCAAGGTTAGATATAATGAAAGTAACAGATATTGAGATAATAAAATTTCGTGGTTTTAATAATATAAAATTCTCATTAGGAAGGCAAATAACTATATTCGCAGGTCAAAATGGTACTCAAAAGACTACTTTACTTGGATTACTTACCCAGCCTTTTGCAATAACGGATAAAGAAAACCCCATAATAAACGAAAAACCCTTATGTGGAGGAAATTATCGTTCAGCATTTTCAGAAAAATTTAAATTGTCACAATCATTTGATTTACCAAAAAATCATGAATGGACTTTATTTTTAGATTCAAAAGAAATTCCGTATTTTACACTTGAAAGCATTTTACGCGATAAAACAAGTTCGAAAATACGCTTTTGGAAAAAAGGAGATAGGTCCAAAGGCGCTGGATATTTGCCATTGCCTGTAATTTATTTGAGTCTGTCAAGATTGACACCTATTGGAGAAGATTCTAATATAACGGAAAATAAAGAATTTGTTTTAACTGACTCTGAAAAAGATTTTTATCAAAAATGGCACAATAAGATTTTAATTATACCAGATATAAATATAAACGATATTCCTTTATTAAAAAGCAATGTAAAAAATACAGCAGGGGTAAACACTGATTTTTATGATTGGAAAATGAATTCGGCAGGTCAAGATAATTTAGGGAAAATTTTACTTGCCATTATTTCATTTAAAAGACTAAAAGAAAAATACCCACAACATTATAACGGTGGAATTTTAGCAATTGACGAATTAGATGCAACACTCTATCCAGCATCACAAATAAAATTGCTTGAAGCGTTGCAACACTTTGCAACAAGATATGATATACAAATATTTTTTACCACGCATTCACTTTCTCTTTTGAAAGAAAGTTTAAACTTAAAAAACCCAAATTTAAAGACCATATTTTTAGAGCGAAAAGATAGAAAAATTGTTGTTAGAGAGGATTTTACATTTGATTACGTAAAAAACAAATTAAATGTTACATTAAACCCTTCTACAAAGCAAAACAAAGTCCCATTATTTACAGAAGATCATGAAGCATATCTTTTTCTAAAGGGAATAATGCAAAGCAAGTTTTCATTATTTTCCTATAATAAGTGTTCTTTAGGTTGTGGAGAACTATTGAATTTAACGAAAAAAAAAGTATATGGCTTTAGAGAGAAAGATTCTATTATTGTTTTAGATGGTGATATCAAAAATGATAGTTCAAAAATGAAAAATATTAAAAACTTTAAAAATGTACTGCTACTTCCAGGAAAAGAATCTCCTGAATTATTACTGGCTGAATATTTATATGAAAAAAATGATTCAGACAAAATCTGGGAAGAGTTGTGTAATGAATATACAAAACAAGTCGCCTTTAAGGATTATCAAATCAATGAAATTAAAAACGGAAATGGAAATAAAAAAAGTAGAGACATTTCAAAAGAATGGTTTAAGCAACAACTGCAATACTGGGGAAAAGATGGTTCTAAGTTAATAAAACTTTGGGCAAAAGAAAATGAGTCTGAGGTTAAAGAATTTGTCGAAACAATTTTAGATGTCTATAACAAAATTGTATAATTTTTGAGGAGATTCAATTATGGCAATTGAAAAACAAAAAAATTGTGAAATTCCTATTGAAAAATTGATTTTATGGACAGAAAATCCAAGAGATGATATTAATCCAAATGCCTCAAATATTGATATAATAAAAAATGCATTAAAAGATGAAAAAGAAAAATGGAATTTAAAAGCTTTGTCAAATTCCATGGGTTCTCATTTTGATTACAGTGAAATACCTACAGTTGTATATCATAATGGATTTCCTATTGTATATGATGGAAACAGGCGTGTTATATTGGCAATGCTTAAATTAAAAATTTATAAAGACTTAGAAGTAGATTTCAAACTTCCAGAAGTTGGAGAAAAAATCCCCTGCAATGTCTGTGAAAAAAATATTGCATTGGAAAATGTATATAGAAAACATGCTGACAATGGGTCGTGGTCTCCACTGGAACGCGATAAATTTTGTGCAAAATTTATGAAAGATTCTAAATCTGATTTTTTAATAATAGACGAAGCTACAAGCATTATTAGCGAAAACAAAGAGCTAAATCAAGTATTTGTGAAAAACGAAATTTTTAACAGAAGCAATATTGAAAAATTAGGATTTTCAATTTCAAAAGGAGATTTTAAAACTCAACATTCCGAAAGCAACACACAAATTATCCTTAATGATATTTTAGATGCTGTAAAAACAAAGAAAATTACTACACGAAAAAATCGAGGTAGATTACTAGAGGTTCTTTCTGAGTCCACAAAAAAAATTATTTTTGATGATAAAAGTAAAGGATTTGAAAAATATAGTCACATTACGCATGAAATTAAAACCACTCCTAGTAAAGGACAAGGACAAAAAACTACTCCGAGAACGCAATCAACAACAATTTGCTTTTTTGGAAAAAAACTTTATTTAAAATCTGGTCCTGTGAATAACTTATATAGAGATATTATGGATTTATATAATTATTATGAAAAAAAGTCAAAAGAAAAGACTATATCTTCCTCTTTCATTGGACTTATACGTATGTCCTTGAGATTAATAGCTGAACTTGCGGCAAATGAAAAAGAAAAAACTTTTGATAAATTTTTAAAAGACAATTTTGCCGCTGCAAAAAAGAATTTGTCACAAGATATGAAGACTTTTCTTGCAAATAATAATGTAACAGAAACATCAATTATACAATTATTACATACAGGTGCACATAATTATACCGCATCATTAAATACAGATACAACAATTGCTATGTCTGTAATATTAGGTGAAATTTTTTCAATTAACTTTGGAGTTGATAAAAAATGAAATCGTTCTATTCACCTCTTAGATACCCTGGAGGAAAAACTTGTAATTTTAATTTTGTTTCTCATTTACTTATTGAAAATAATTTAGTAGGAATTGACTACATTGAGCCATATGCGGGAGGTGCAGGATTAGCATTAAAATTGTTAATTGAAGAATATGTTGGTAATATTTATATCAATGACTACGATAAGTCTATTTATTGTTTTTGGAATTCTATTATTAATTATACAGATGATTTTTGTAAATGGATTTTAGATGTTGATATAAATATAGAAAATTGGAAAAAATATAAAAAAATTCAAGAAAATAAAGATAATGAGAATTGCTTTGAACTTGCAAAATCAACTTTTTTTCTTAACAGATGTAATATATCAGGAGTTTTAAAAGGTGGCGTTATAGGAGGTGTAAATCAAAGTGGAAAATACAAGATTAATGCACGCTTTAATAAAAAATACTTGATTGAAAAAATAATTCGTATTTCAAGATTTAGAAATAGAATATTTTTATACAATGAAGATGGAATCAAATTTGTAAATAAATTAAATAAAGAAAAATCAAATTTTTTCATTTATCTAGATCCTCCATATTATCAAAAAGGTGCAAATTTATATTTGAATTTCTATCAAGAGGAAGATCATTTTGAGTTGTCGAAATTGATACCTCAAATCAGAAAATATTGGATAATGTCTTATGACAACTGTAATTTTATAAATAATTTGTATAGAAATAATATAAGAATACGTTATAATCTGAAACAAAGTACTTCAAATCGGATAGGTGATGAAATCTTAATCATAAGCAATAATTTAAATTTTGATTCTTCAAAAAAATTTTTAGCAAATAATAAAATTCTATAACATAACAAATTTTTTCGCACAACCTAATATGCGATTCCGCGCCTATCCCCTTTCTCCACGAACCAAGAATTACTCACGCAACTTATATGACTCGTGGAAGATGGCTTGAAATCCACACACCTCAACAGGGAGTGTCTTAGCCTGTGGATTTCTTATATACATTAACCGTGCTCTCCATTATCCCGAACATAAACAGAAAGTAAAAAGTCCATGCAGAACTTCTCTCAATCGACCGCCAAATTCACTACCACCCTATTCCATATATTGTAAAAAAAAGATATACTTTTAAAGATTTTATATTATATTTAATGAGGTTTCATTTCTATGACACTTTTTGGTTCTATAATCACATTCAAGGGCATTACATTTTTGATGTTTTGCGTATTCTCGATTGCGGCCATTGGTTATTTGCTTGGTCGCATTACCATAAATGGTGTTTCACTGGGAACTGCTGGCGTTTTTATAATCGCCTTGTTATTTGGATGCATATTCTACAAGTACCTTGAAGCAAACACAAAAGGATTCACAGCAAGCGCGCTCAAGATAATTGAGAATATGGGGCTCATTCTGTTTGTCACATCGGTTGGATTTATTGCAGGACCGAATTTCTTTTCAAATCTAAAAAAGAATTTCCACTCCTACATCTTGCTTGGTCTTTTAATCATTATTGTTGGTGGTCTTTCTTGCGCCGCTTGCATCGCATTTGATATAAAAATATTTGGCAGCAATTCGGAAGAAGCCGCGGCAATGCTCGTTGGTCTTCTTTCAGGAAGCCTCACCTCCACTCCTGCGTTCTCGGCTGCAAAAGCAACGGTAAACGCTCAATTTGAAGACATTGTTTCTGTTGGGCATGGAATCGCTTATCTTTATGGCGTTATTGGAGTGGTGCTTTTTGTGCAGATTATTCCAAAACTGATTCATGCGAATATGGATGAAGAGCGCGCCCATCTTGTTGTTGCGGACACAGGAAAAAAACATACATATGAGGGCAAGTTAATAGAAATTGACTCGTTCGGTTTCATGCCTTTCGCACTGGCAGCAGTCCTTGGAATCATCGTCGGCGGCATTGACTGGGGAAAAATCGTTGCATACATCTATTATGGAGTCGTACATATCTTTAACAACAATGTGACACTTCCTGGCTGGTCGTTCTCACTCACAACCACTGGTGGTTGTCTTTTAATTTCATTGATTTTCGGACACATCGCCCACATTGGTCGCGTTGACATCACGCCCCTTGAAGTAACCCTAAAGGAATTCCGAGAATTGGGACTTATGCTCTTTTTGATTGGCGCAGGCATTGCAGGAGGAGCCAGTTTCATTAAATACTTCAAGGCGGTTTACTTTATTTATGGAATCGTTATGACGACACTGCCCTTGATTGTCGGCTACCTGTTCGCGCGCTATGTGCTTCACTTGAGCCTCTTGAACAATCTTGGTTCAATTACTGGTGGTATGACTTCAACGCCTGCTTTGGGAACATTGATTGGAACTGCAGGTACTGAAAATGTCGCGTCTGCTTACGCGGCGACATACCCAATCGCATTGATTGCGGTCGTTGTGGTTTCGCAAGTGTTGATAATCTTGTTTAGATAAGTTATCTAAAAACAAAAAAAAACTTCTTCCACTCACAGGGCTGACCACCAGTTAATACACCAGCATTTGATAGTAGTAGGTCAGATCGCTGATTACGGCAACAACAAACAAGTTCGTGTCGCTACGCTAAACAGTTTTTGCATTGCAAAAACTGCACGGCGGAAGTCGAAGATTTAAAGACTGTACAATACAGTAATGCGTCTTCTACCGACTGCTACCGCAACGACCACAATCGGATGCGATTTTGCCTTTTGCTGAAATAGCAATTTGCACTTTCTTCGCAAGAAGAAAGTGTTTAGCGAAGCGTTGCGAACTTTGAATGTTAAAAGGTGGCGAAAAAACTCGTGTTCGGCAGTGTAGTACCAACTTTCATTTTTTTGTGAATGCAAAAAAATGGTAGCGAAGCGCAGTGAATTTCGACGCAATCTACAGTGGTAGATAAATCTAGTGTTCGCCCCTGCTCCTTCGCGAATGTTTTTTTTATTCTTGTTCCAATTCGTCTGAGTCCGCAATCGTCTGGTATGCGCTTTGAGCGACATTTTGCTCCGCTTCCTTCTTTGATTTTCCAGTCATCGGTCCATAGGTGACATTCCCAATCTTCACCGAAATGAAAAAAGTCCTGTCATGGTCTGGACCTAAAGCATTTTCAAGCGTATAAACTGGAATCTCCTTGTATTTTTTTTGGGAGAGCTCCTGCAAAAGCGTTTTAAAGTCCTTGCTCGCACCATGCTGAACATTTCTCACCTCTGGAATGACAAACGAAAGCACATAGTCTTTTGCCGCGGAAAACCCCCTGTCAAGGTAGTACGCACCTATAATCGCCTCCATGCAGTCAGCAAGAATCGCATTTTTCTTCCGTCCGCCGCTGAGTTCCTCTCCATGCCCCAAAACAAGCATATCATCAACTCCAAATTTCAAGGCTATAGGAGCAAGCGCCTTCTCCGAAACGACAGCGGCTTTTATTTTCGCTAAATCACCTTCGTGATTTTCGGACATATCGTTATACAAAAAATCAGCGGCGACAAGTCCGAGCACAGAATCGCCTAAAAATTCAAGACGCTCGTTGTTATAATTTTTAAGATTGGAATTTTCATTTGATGAGGACCGATGATGGAATGCGAGGTCTAAAAGCGAAATATCTTTAAACCGCAAATTCAAAGGACGACAGAACTCATCTAACGCCGCCTTTCTCGCTTGAGAAATATCTTTTTTCATAGCAAAAATTATTTTTGTGCAGACAAAAAATTAGGCCGTCCTGAAAAAGGACAGCCTAATTCTCAAAGTCAGGCGGCGGTTATTTAGACTGCTCCGCCTTGATGAAATCGTAAGCATCGCGAACTGTTTCAAATTCGTTTGCTTTTTCATCGGGAATGCTTACTCCCAACTCTTCCTCGATAGCATAAACCAATTCATATGTATCAAGGCTGTCTGCTCCAAGATCACCACGGAAAGAAGAATCCAAAGTAATCTTGCTTTCATCAATTTCCAGCTTCTCTGCAATGAGCTTCTGGATTTTCTCGAACAATTCGTCCATTTTACTGCTCCCGTAAAAATTTAGCCATTAGACTCAGGTGTAATTATCTGACGCCCACGGTAGAAACCGCATTTAGGGCATACACGATGTGACTGAATCAAGTTTCCGCAATTAGCGCATTCAACAAGCTGCGGAGCCTCTAGCCTCATATTAATGCTCTGGCGTCTTTTGGTAACGGCTTTCGATGTTTTCGCTCTCGGTACTGCCATTTTACAAACCTCACTAAACAAATATTAAATCTGATTTACTGTGATTTATATTACAACAGTTCCAATCAGTGTGTCAATCATTATAACAGAATAAACAGTTTTGTCAAATGGGAAAAACGAACTATTAGTAGTTATTTTCCAGTAATTGCAAGCCCTGGAAGCTTCACCATCCATTTGCCATTCACTTTTATAAAGTTATAATAAACTATATCCTGGTCGCCCCTCATCTGAACCGCCTTTACTTGATCCAAAGAAATGTAACGAATTTCATCGACATTTCTCCCTTTCCTTGACGGAACAAACACAAGCCTAAAATAGTCATGCAAATTATTCAACCTCTGCCCCTTTATCGGAAGTCGTTTTGATGCCTGAGTTAAATTATGCTTGTTTGACCAATATTTTATCGAGGAGGGCTCTATATACTTCAACCACTCCTCATAATTATATTCCTCTATAACTTTTGAAAGATTTGAAATTATCTCTAAAACAGAGCTCTTATCAACGGAAAAAACATCCCTCGGAACATTCACTTCTTGTGTTGAACGAGAATATTCAGCAAAATCCTCGTCCTCATCGACCGTCTCGACCATGGCATCATCCGCTTCAAAAACAACAGCATCGTCTTCACTTTCAATTGACGCGTTTTTTTCAGAAACAACAACATCGGTGGACTCGCAAGCAAATAGCAAGAGCACGGAGAAAATAACAAACACAGCTACAAATATAATTTTCATTCTTTTCATTCTGCCTCATTATACAACGCTTGTCTCTTTTCGTCAAACGGAGTAAAATAAAAACACAATGACAAAAGCAGTTTTTCCTGGGACATTTGACCCCATTACAAATGGACATATAAACATAATCCAACGAGCCGCCTCTCTTTTCGATGAAATAGATGTGCTTCTTGCTGTAAATGAAGAGAAGCGTTGTCTTTTTTCATCGGAGGAAAGGCTTGCATTGATACAAGAGCTCATTCTGCCATATAAAAATGTTTCGGTTCACACATGGAACGGACTTGTTGTTGAATATGCGAAAAAAAACGGTGCAAAAGTATTGATACGAGGAATGAGAAACCAAACGGACTTTTCATATGAGTTTGACCTTTCCCTCATGAACCACACCCTTGAAAGCAGCGTGGAGACGCTTTTTATTCCAACGGACCAAAAATATATACTTCTCAAATCCAGTTCAATAAAGGAGCTTGCAAGACTCGGCGGAGACATTTCGGGCATGGTGCCTGAATCAGTGAGACTCGCCCTTGAAAAAAAATACAACAGAATGCAAACAGGCAAAACGGAGTGACCCCCTCTCCTTGTTTCCCTTGTAAAATTTTCCCTTGATTTTATACTACTGTTAAGGTATAATGTACAGATACCACTTCTCAAGCTTTTCACAATCATTTGGAGGATAGGAATGAAGATTTTACAAAAAGTATTTGTCGCGCTCGGATTTATTGTGCTTGCATCTACCATCTTTGCGCAGGAAACGCAAGTTCAAAAACAAGAGGAGCAATCAAAATCCGAGAGTTCCGTTGAAGACGAATATCTAAGCGATGTCGACGGGCTCGTCATTTTAAGCATGGTGTCAGCGGATGACTACGAAACGAAACTTGAGGCGATGCAGATGATTGAAGCCGCTGTTGACAATGGAAACACCAGTCCTGACATTATGAGCGCATTGAATCAACTTGCAGGCTCTGGTATCTCATCACAGTCAAGAATGAATGGACGGCTCACAAATAACTTTCCTGATTTGAGAAGGCGTGCTTGTCTTACGCTGGGAAAAATCAAGACAGAAGAATCAAAGGACTTCCTCAAGCAGGTTGTTCTTGCAGAAAACGAGCCTATGGTAATCACCGCGGCGGTCAACTCTCTTGGTGAAGTGGGGATAAACACAAACGATGATGTGATAGGCACCATTTCGTTTGCAAACAGAAGAAATCAAATATTAAACCCAACAAATTCTCTTGCGTCCGAAGTAATAGACTGCTATGAAAAACTGCTGGACTCAACGGAAAACAAAAGAGTGATAATTGACTCGCTCACACAAATTGCATCTGATTATCACTATAACAAAACAGTGCGCACAAAGGCATACAAACTCTTAAAAAAAGCTTCAGAGGCTAGCTCTTCTTCATCAAAGGAAGAGAACAAAGGAGAAACCTCAGAAGAAAATAAAGCAGAGAACTAAGAGATTGTATAACAAAAGCCGCACAAACAGCGCGGCTTTTTTATGGGGAATTGCTATGGAACCAATAATTTTGGCATCTTCGTCTCCTCGACGACAAGAAATATTAAAAATGCTTGGAATCCCATTTCAAGTCATCATGCCAAATGTCAATGAAGAGATGGCATCGCGCCTTGCTCCAAACGACATTACCGAATTGCTTGCACGAGAAAAAATCATAGATGTGCTGCACACACTCCCCTCCAATCAGCAAATTCCTTGGGTTTTGGGAGCGGACACAATTGTCACAAAGAATTCCAAAGTATATGGCAAACCGAGAAACCAAGAGGAGGCAGAACGCTTCATCAAGGAATTTCAAGGCTCAACGCACACGGTAATCACTTCCGTGGCTTTATACAATGGAAAAACACACGCAACAACATCAAAAACCGTTGAAACAAAAGTTACATTCGCCCCAATGACCGATGAAGAAATCAAATGGTACATCGACACGGGCGAATGGCATGGAGCGGCAGGCGGATATAGAATTCAAAGCCTCGCCTCCATATTCATAACAAAAATAGAGGGCTCTCAAAGTTGCGTTACGGGATTGCCTATTTATGAACTTTATGATATGTTAAAAGAACAGGGCTACTCCATTTTGGAGTCGTTCGACGAATAAGGTTTTTTGCCTTATAAATCTTCCGTGCTGTTAGACAGTACTGCGGAACAGTATTGTCCAACAGCATCGAGAAAAAGAGTACGGGGTGGAATGAGGAAATTCCACCAGTGAAGGAGATTATCATGGCTGTTGTTACCATGAAGAACCTGCTTGAATCGGGAGTGCATTTCGGTCATCAGGTAAAACGTTGGGATCCTCGCATGAAGAAGTATATCTTCGCAGAGCGAAACGGAATCCATATTATTGACTTGCAGAAAACCATCGCTGCAATCAAAGACAGTTATGAAGCGGTAAGAAAAATCACCGCTTCAGGCAAATCAGTTCTTTTTGTTGGCACAAAAAAGCAGGCTCAACAGGCTATTCAAAAGGAAGCGGAGCGATGTGGTATGTTCTATATCAACAACCGCTGGCTTGGTGGAATGCTGACAAACTTTTCAACAATTAAAAAATCACTTCTCCGCCTTAAAAAAATCGAAAAGATGGAAGTGGATGGAACTTTTAACAATCTCACAAAAAAAGAAGTCGCCACTCTTCAAAAAGAGAAGGCAAAGCTTGAGAAAAACCTTGGTGGCATTAAAGAGATGAAAGAGCTCCCTGGAGCAATCTTTATTATTGATACACACAAAGAGCAAATCGCTGTTGCAGAGGCACACAGAATGGGAATTCCCATCATCGCTGTTGTCGACACAAACTGCAATCCAGAGGGCATTGACTATCCTATCCCTGGAAATGACGATGCAATTCGCGCCATCTCACTGTTCACATCGATTATTGCGAACGCGGTGATTGAATCTGACAACGAAAACGGCTTGAAGATTCTTGAGACGCTTGATGGAGATGAAGAAATTCAAACTGACGCATCTAATAAAAATGAGGACGAGGAAATCGTGGATTACTCAAACTACCAGCCGACTGAAATCAAAGAAGAAGATGCAGAGGCTGACGAAAGAGATGCGGAAGAACAGCTTATTGACGAAGACTAAATCCACCGCAAAGTAGATTCGTCTCGTTTACGATGACACACAAAACGATATTTATAAGGAATTAAAAAATGGAAATAAAGGCATCAGACATAAAGGCACTCCGCGACTCAACAGGCGCAGGGCTTATGGACTGCAAAAAGGCTCTTACAGAATGCAACGGAGACATAAAAGAGGCATCAAAATATCTTCTTGAAAAAGGTCTCGCTGCAATGGCAAAAAGAGCCGACAGAACAACTGCTGAAGGGCGCATTTTCCTCAAGCAAGACGGAAACAAAATCGCAATGGTAGAGCTCACATGTGAAACTGACTTTGTTGCAAAGGCAGATGACTTTGTCGCGCTTGGTGAAAAACTTGTCGCCATTGTCCTTGAAAAAGGGCTTACAGAGGTGACGGACGAGCTCACCTCCCTTTTGAACGAGCTTGCAATTAAGATTCGGGAGAATATGGCAATCCGTAGAATTGCGTATGTGGAAGTCCCGAGCGATTGTGTTTCGTCAACATATGTTCACCACAACTTCAAGATTGGCTCGATTGTCGTTATCAAGGGTTCTAACGATGATAAAATCAAGGATTTTGCGCACATTTGTTGTCTTCATCTTGCATCAAAGACCCCATCTTATATCACACAGGAAGAAGTTCCACAAACATATATCGATGAGCAGACTGAAATCTTCAAGGCTCAGATGGCTCAAGACGAAAAAATGGCTTCAAAACCTGAAAATGTAAAAGAAGGCATTCTCAAAGGCAAAATCAACAAGCATCTTGCAGAAATTTGCTTTATGGATCAGATGTATCTTGACGATGAAAAGAAATCTGTTGCAACAGTACTTGCCGAAATGGGCAAGAGCGTTGGCGCGACACTATCATTTGAAAAGGTCATTTTATTCAACTTGGGAAAATAAATTAACCTCAACGGAACACAAACAGTCTCAATACCGTTTGTATCGCAGGCGTTTGTGTTCCGTTGTAGTAAAACAATCATGAATTATGGTATAGGGAGATAACTATGGCAGAAAGTTGTGAAGCGAGAATGGAAAAGACGATTGAGGCGCTTAAAGATTCATTTAATGCCATACGAACAGGGCGCGCTTCGGCGGCAATTTTTGACAAAGTGCGCGTTGACTACTACGGCACAAAAACACCTTTAAATCAAGTCTCAACAATTTCGATTCCAGAGGCGAGAACGGTTTTGATTCAGCCGTTTGACAAGTCTATCATAACTGATATTGAAAAGGCAATCTTAACGGCGGATTTAGGATTGAATCCATCGAACGATGGAAAGGTAATCAGAATTTCAATTCCTCCGCTCACACAGGAAAGACGAAAGGAACTTGTCAAACAGGCAAAGGCAACGGCTGAAAATTCAAAGACATCAATTAGAAATATCAGACGAGATGGTAACGATGACTTGAAAAAACAGCAAAAGTCAGGAGAGTTGACTGAAGATGGTCTCAAATCAGAAGAAGACAAACTGCAAAAGTTGACAGATAAATTCATCGCTGAAATCGGAAAAATTTATGATGCCAAAGAAAAGGAAATTTTGGAATAACGGCGATGATTGATAGTTCTGCGCTCCCCGTTCATGTGGGAATAATAATGGATGGCAATGGTCGTTGGGCAAAAAAACAGAATCTCCCTAGAACAAGCGGCCACAAGGAGGGGCTGACCGCGGCGAAGAACATCGTACGAAAAGCCTCTGAACTTGGCATAAAATATGTTACGCTTTACACATTTTCCACTGAAAACTGGAAGAGGGCGCAGGATGAAGTCGGATACTTAATGGGTTTAATCAAAATACACTTGCGGGCGGAGTTTGATTTTTACAAGCAAAACGGAATTAGAATACAGCATATTGGCGATTTGGATGGGCTTCCAAAAGATGTGCAGCGTGAGATTTTAAATGCAACAAAAGAAACTGCACACTTTACAGGAACAACGGTGGTTCTTGCGATAAATTACGGGGGGCGGAATGAAATTGTTCGTGGCGTAAAAAGGCTGCTTCAAAGCGATGTTAGCACAGACATGCTCACGGAGGAAACGCTTTCGTCTTCGTTTGACATTCCAAATCTACCAGATGTCGATTTGCTTATTCGGACAGGTGGAGAGATTAGAATAAGCAATTTTCTATTGTGGCATGCGGCGTATGCAGAATTTCTGTTTACAGACACGCTTTGGCCAGACTATAACTGTGATGAGTTTATTGAGGATATTGAAAAATTTCAAAAAAGAACTAGAAGGTTCGGCGGCGTAACCTGAGGAGCTCCCAAAAATAGATGTTTTTTGTGAGCTCCTCTTCGAGAAATGCGGGCAGGATAAGGAATTAGCTGCCATTTCTCGCAATAAGCCGTTAAATTTGAGGTACTATGAGCAAGACTTTACAGAGATTATTAGTTTTTTTTATCGGGATTCCTGTTGTATTGGGCATCGTTTTTCTCGATTACTACAATCATCTCCCCCTGAATGCTATGATAATCATTTGCTCTTGCATTGCCAGTGTGGAACTTTTCAATATCTTTAAAATCAAGGCTACACTTTTACCAAAGACATTTGTCTGTTTGCTTTCACTTCTTATGCCTCTTTCCTCCTATTTGTTTATTATTTTAAAAATAGACATAAATTACTCAAACTGGATTTTTCTTGCGGCGGCAATGTTGATTATGACGGTGGAAATTCATTCAAAAAGCGATTTCACCGGATCAATTATGAGCATTTCAGAATGTATATTCATCGTTTTCTATTGCGGATTTTTATTTTCTTTTCTCACACGGATGACGCTTTTTAAAGAGGCGACGCTCTTTATAGCTGTATTCTTATTCACGGTTTTTATAAACGACTCCCTTGCATGGCTTTTTGGTGTTTTGCTTGGAAAGAGCAATAGGAATATATTCAAAGCAAGCCCCAATAAAAGCATCGCAGGTTTTGTTGGCGGCTGCCTTGGAGCAATTGCATCCTGCATAATGGCGCAAGCCCTTTGGCCAGAGATTTTTTACGGCAGTTATTTTAAAGGTCTTTTTCTTGGGGTTTTGTGTTCATTCTCGGGCATAACAGGAGACTTGGTTGAATCGGTTTTAAAGCGTTCTGCGGGAGTGAAGGATTCTGGAAGCATCATTCCAGGAAGGGGAGGTCTTCTCGACTCGATAGACTCTGTTTTGTTCACCGCACCGATATTCTTTGTGGCTGTTCATTTTCTCTTTAATCCTGAGCTTTTGAATCACTAAAACACATCGCTCAAAACAGTAAAAATTCCGTTTTTTGGAGGGATGATGAAAAACATTTTGGTTCTTGGTTGTACGGGCTCTATCGGAACAAGCACGCTTGAAATCGCCCGAAATATGGGTGAACAATTTAAAATCTGTGGTCTTACAGCTCACACAAGCGAAGAGCGGCTGCAAACACTTTGCGAGTATTTTAAATGTCCTGGAGCGCTCACCTCAAAAGCAGGCGTGGAAAGCATTGCAGATTTAATAGAAAAGACAAATCCCGACATAGTGGTCAACGGAATTGCAGGAGCGGCAGGACTTTTGCCTTCAAAAATAACTTTGGAGCACGGAAAAGATTTGGCTCTTGCGAACAAAGAAACAGTTGTGATGGCGTGGCCGCTTATAAAAAATCTTGCGGAAGAAAACAACGCTCGCGTCATACCAGTGGACTCTGAACATTCAGCCATATTCACCTTGATGCAGCACATAAAAAAAGAGAATATAGCAAGCATTGTCATCACTGCAAGTGGCGGGCCGTTTAGAACATTTTCGCGCGAAGACCTTGAATCGGTGACTCTTGAACAGACTCTTGCGCATCCAACATGGAAAATGGGCAAAAAGATTACCGTTGATTCTGCAACGCTTGCGAACAAGGGGCTTGAAGTGATTGAAGCCGCCCGCCTTTTTGATTTTCCGACCGAACAAATCGAAGTAGTTGTGCATCCACAAAGTCTCGTGCATTCTCTAGTGAGAACACATGACGGAATGCTGTACGCTCAAATTTCAGAGCCCGATATGAAGCATCCTATTTTTTCAGCCCTCACCTACCCTAAAAACGAAACACCATATATACCGCCGTTTGATTTATTTGACAACACGATGACATTTTTCAAACCACGCGTACATGACTTTCCTTTGCTCGGCTACGCGTTTGAGGCGGCGAAAAAAGCAAAATCATACACGATTGCATATAACGCGGCGAATGAAGTTGCGGTGAATGCATTTCTCGAGAAAAAAATCGCATTCACGACAATCGCAAGAATTGTTCGAGCTGTTCTTGACAAAGATTGGACATACACTCCGAGAGCTTTCGATGAAGTTTTTGAACAAGACAAACACGCTCGCGCTTATGCTCAGGAAATTCTATGAAAATTATATGGGGTTTTCTCTGTCTGTTTTTTTTAATTCTTTTTCACGAGCTTGGACATTTTATCGCCGCAAAAATTTTCGGCGTAAAAGTCGAGGCGTTTTCCATTGGGTTTGGACCTGTTTTATTGCATAAAAATCTGCGCGGAACAGACTATCGCCTCTCTTTGATTCCGCTCGGTGGATACTGCGCAATGAAAGGTGAAAAAGACTTTCAAAAATCTTTAGACTCAGGGCTTTCATACATAAACGCTGAATCTGACTCTCTCTACGGAGTGCACCCATTAAAAAGAGTCGCCATCGCTTTTGCAGGACCTTTTTTCAACGCGATATTCGCGGCATTCGCATTCTTTTTGGTCGCGCTGATTGGCTACACATACTATTCATACTCCTCAAAAATCATCCTTGGCGATGAATTGAATCCAGAAATACACAGCGCGGCGCGAGATGCAGGGCTTTTATCAGGCGACATCATAACACAGATAAACAATGTTGCCATTGAAAATTTTGCGGACATAGTTACAGAGATTTCAATCCGTCCTGACGAAGATGTGCAGATCGCTGTTTTGCGCGGAGACATTCCGCTTTCATTCACTGTTCACACAGACTTTGACAAAGCGTCAGGAGCTGGTAAGATTGGCGTTGCCGCGGACACAACGGACACAAAACAATACGAATCCAAGAGATATTCGTTTTTTCCTGCGCTCTGGCAAGGTATAAAAGAGACAGGAAAAGCCATTGGGCTCACCATAAGGGGCATTCTCATTTTGTTCAAAGGCGCAGACCTTGAGAATTCCGTTTCAGGACCTGCACGAATCATTGATATGATGGGCGGAGTTGTCACAGAAAGTTTTTCCGTGAGCGTGAGGGCTGGCATTGTAAATATGTGTAACTTTATGGCATTCATAAGCGTTTCTCTTTTTATAATGAACCTTCTTCCCATTCCAATTCTTGACGGTGGACTTATCTTGTTCGCGCTTATTGAGTTGATAGCGAGGAGAAAAATCTCTCCAAAAGTGCTATACTATATTCAGTTCGTAGGCGTTGCATGCATCCTTTTTCTGCTTGTCATAGGGCTCTGGGGAGACGCACATTACTTTATGACCCAATGGAAAGCAAAATAAACTAATTGGGGAGAAAATATGAAAGCAGTTACACAGATGGCGTAACTACTTTCAACTCAAGTTTGCATTGCAAACTTGTTATATATCGCACATTCCGCTTGAAACTGCGTGCTACGCACTTGTTGCGAGTCACTGCGTTGCGAATGTGCCTAAAAAGCCAAGAGCAATTTTGCAAAATTGCTCTTGGCTTTTTAAAAGAAGGAAAAAAAAATGAAAAAAACTCTTTTTATCACACTATTACTTTTAGTGTTCTGCATAACGGTTTTTTCCCAATCTCATATTTCAACGCAAGCGCATCAAGACCAAATTTCTATGATTGCGAATGCATCAAAAGAAGGCGAAATTGAAAAAACATATTTCACCGCAGGAAAAGATGGATTTCTTGTAAAATGGACGGATGACAACCAAGGAGAGCACTTCCAAATTTCAGATATGGAAATAAAATTGATTTCAGTGGCGCCATCAGGAAATGAAATCGCGGTGTATGAAACTGACGGCGGTCTCGTAAATCGTGTGAGCGTTTGGAACTGGAACACGCTTTCACGAAAATTCGCGCGCCGCTTTTCAGACACAATCACATCCCTTGCCTATTCAGAGAAAGGAACATATCTTATTGCAGGAACAACGACGGTTGACGGCGCGGTTTTTATAAAGGCGCAAGACGGCACTGTCAATGATAAAATCCAAGGGAATACAGGAATCGTTTCAATGATACGCACAAGCGAAACAGAGAAAACCGCCGTAATGTATTCTCCCACAGGCAGCCTCTCCTACTACAACTTGGGCACTGGAAAAATAAAGCAAAAATTCACCGTTGAACCAGCGCTTGAGCAAACGCTTATGTTTGACGACTATATGTTTCTTGCAGGCGTGCGAAATGACACAATCTACATCATACAAGGAACAACAGGCATGGTCATTTCAAAAATCACGGCAGAAAATCCTATTTTGTTATGCGCTAAAAAGGATAAGCACCTTTACTATCTGTCAAACGATGGAAGAGGCACATACACGCTTTATATGATAGAAAATAACGAACATATAATCAAGTCAGAGCCAAAGCCTTTGAAAAAATACAAAGGTCCTCGCTCGAATGCCGCCATAACCTGTGGAACGAAAAACGGAGATGAAATAATCCTTGGCTCCAAAACGGGGGCTGTCTATCGTACCGATGCAGAGGAAGTGCAAGATACGCTGGTGCTCGAGCCAATAACCGAAAACACCTATGATAAAATTCTTGATATGGCGCCTGTAGGAGAAGATTTTTATTTTCTCACGAGAAATGCAGTCTTTAAATCGTCTTATGACACAGGCATGGTCGATAGAAAAGGCGAAAACCCTGGACAAACGCAGCTCATCACTTATGGAGACAAATTGATTTTGTGGTCAAAAGGAACAAGAAATCCTGTGCAATTGTTTGACTATTCCATTCCCAGTCTCACCACACTTTTCACACCAAAAGCCAGCCTTCAGTCTCTTAGACTTTTCGGGAACACGCTTATTGAAGTGGAAAGCAACTCCGTCGTAAACAAGTTTGATATGGAAGAAAAACAATTTGTTGAGGTGTACACGGGAGCGGGATTGCAAGACGCGGTAATCGGTGGGGACGGAAAACTGTACATTGCAAAATCATACGCGACAAATCCACCTTCAAACTTGCTGTGCGTCGATATGCAGACGCGGGAAACCGTTCCCGTCAATTTGAGCGGAAATGTGGCGTTCGCTTTAAATGCGCACAACAATGATATATATGGAATTTCAGTTCAATCATCAGACCAAGCAAAAACCACCATTGTATTTAAATTCAATTTGACTTCAAAAACGACATCCCCTATTCTGCGCTTAAAATCAGAAGACCCAAATGCATTCACCTACCTGCGATACCCATTTCTTTACACGAATATTGGAGGCGCATCGGTTCGCTCGTGCAATCTCGCACAAAAAAAGAATATCGTGCTTAAACGCTCCGCATCTATTCCGCTAAAGGTCTGCCAAAATGCAAACAGAGTCGTCGTCTTAAATATGGACGGAAGCATCTCGTGGTATAAAACAGAATCCCAACATGTTGACGCTGATTGGTACCTCACCCGCGACGGTCAGTGGTTTGAATTTTAAATATTTTTTATTTTTTCTCTCAAGATTTTTAACTATTCCTCCGATAAATAGAGAGGGACATGCCAAATCATTTGAGGAGGATTTCCCTAGCAAAGAAGTGTAGATGTGGCCTTGTATTGCAGATACACTTCTTTGCAAATTTTCCAGGGTAGCATGGATGTTGCCCTTTATATATTCCAAGGAGGAATACTATGGTCATCAACCACAACATGTCGGCAATGTATGCCAATCGTCAGTTGGGAGTCACAGGACTCGCCCTTTCAAAGGATATGGAGAAGCTTTCATCCGGAGAAAGAATCAACCGCGCTGGAGACGATGCTTCGGGACTTGCAGTTTCTGAAAAGATGCGTTCACAAATTCGAGGCTTGAATCAGGCATCGCAGAACGCTTCAAATGGTATCAGCTTTATTCAAACAACTGAAGGCTATCTTCAGGAAACAACTGATATTATGCAGAGAATCAGAGAGCTTGCGGTTCAGTCAGCAAACGGAATCTATAGCGAAGAGGATCGAATGCAGATTCAGGTTGAAGTTTCAGCCCTTGTGTCAGAAGTTGACCGCATCGCAAGCACTGCTCAATTCAACGGAATGAACATGCTTACAGGTCGATTTGCCCAACCAACAGGTGAAAATGCTGTCACAGGTTCTATGTGGTTCCATATCGGAGCGAACATGGACCAGAGAATCCAGGTATTCATCGGAACAATGTCTTCTACGGCACTGGGAATCCGAGAAGTTGGAACAGAGGACAAGCTTTCACTCGCGACACCGGAAGATGCCAACCGTGCAATCGGCACTATTGATGATGGATTGAAGAAAATCAACAAGCAGAGAGCAGATTTGGGTGCGTATCAAAACCGCCTCGAATACTCTGTGCGAGGACTTGATGTTTCTGCAGAGAACCTCCAGGCTTCTGAATCTCGTATTCGTGATACGGATATGGCACGAGAGATGGTGGAACTCACCAAGAACTCTGTATTGCAGCAAGCAGGCACCGCAATGCTTGCCCAGGCGAATACACTGAGTCAGAATGTGTTGAGTCTGTTGAGGTAGAAACCGCTTTAGACAAGGAAGAGAACTAATGGCAAGCATTGCTGTTGCTACCCGCTAGTCAGTTTTGGTAGCGCAAGCGAACAAAACTGAAGGCGAAAGTCGAGAGATTCTTTGCTATAAAGGAACGAGCCTTTCGCCCTTGCCCAAGCAAACACACTGAGTCAGAATGTGTTGAGTCTGTTGAGGTAGAAACCGCTTTAAGCAAGGAAGAAAACCTGTAATGGCAAGCATTGCGGTTAGAAGCAACTAGCCAGTTTTGGTAGCGCAAGCGAACAAAACTGGAAGCGGAAGTCGACCAGTTCTTTGTAGAAAAAGATTTTTTTCTTTTTGCCATGTTAGAAGCAACTAGCCAGTTTTGGTAGCGCAAGCGAACAAAACTGGAAGCGGAAGTCGACCAGTTCTTTGTTGAAAAAGAATTTTCCCTTCCGCTACTTGTCTTTACTTCAATAGTGTACTATAATTCAAAGAAGGGGTTAAAAGCCCTTCTTTGATGCACGGTGCTTAAACTACTCCACTCACCTATTCATTCCAACTTTAAGCATCCACCTATAGTAATTATTTTTGCGCGTTTTCAGACGCGTGTTAGATCTTTGAAAGCCTTTTATGCCAGTGCTATGTGACGGCAGAAAAGGTCGGTTTTGTGAAAAACCCACCTTTTCTGCTGTATGGGTCTGGAACTGAACAAGGGGGCGCAACCTTTGTTCAGCCTACACATAAGCGAAAATTACGGAACATGAAGTTCCGTGTAGTTATGACATGGAGGGCAAACTATGATTATTAACCATAACATGAGTTCTTTGTATGCGAATCGTGTGCTCGGCATTTCAAATGACGGCATCATGAAAAACATCGAGAAACTTTCATCTGGTGAAAGAATCAACCGCGCAGGAGACGATGCTTCAGGACTTGCAGTTTCTGAAAAAATGCGCTCGCAGATTCGCGGTTTAAACCAGGCTTCAAGAAACATCGCAAACGGTGTTTCATTCATTCAAACAACCGAAGGATATCTTCAGGAAACGACTGATATTCTTCAGCGTGTTCGTGAACTTGCTGTTCAGTCAGCCAACGGAATCTACAGTGATGAAGACAGAATGCAGATTCAAGTTGAAGTTTCACAACTCGTTGCAGAGGTTGACAGAATTGCAAGCCAGGCTAATTTCAATGGTATGAATATGTTGACAGGCCGCTTTGGAGAATCATCTGACAGCGTTATGCAGTTCCAAATTGGTGCAAATATGGATCAAAGCGTACGAGTGTACATTGGAGAAATGACAGCCCAGTCGCTTGGTCTTAAAGGTGCGCAAGGGGAAGACGGATCAATTACGATTAATGACCCCGAGCAAGCAAACACCACAATCGGAACAGTTGATGCTGCATTGTTGACAATAACAAAACAACGTGCAGACCTTGGCGCTTATCAGAACAGATTTGAAATGGCTGCAAACGGCATTAACATCGCCGCAGAAAATACTCAAGCAGCAGAAAGCCGCATTCGAGATACGGATATGGCATCTGAAATCGTTGAGTATACGAGAAACCAGATTCTCACACAATCTGGAACAGCAATGCTCGCTCAGGCAAATGCCCAGTCACAGAATGTTCTTGCCTTGTTAAGTTAAAATCGCATAAGAGCGAAAAGAGATTTCTGGATGTCATCTTTTTAGCTTGAATGCGTGGAATTGGAGGGGTGCGCCCCCCTCCTACTCCATTTTGATTCAAGGAGGAAGCCTTATGAATACTATCACTTCATTGGGACAAACAATGGCCACGGACGGCCACTATAATATACGCTCTGCGAATTCCTATAAACCATCGACCACAGGAAAATCATCTTCTGTGGAAAACATAATCATATCCCCTACTGGCAATGAAGTTGCAGAAAATCTTGAAAAGTCTGCGGCGGATATAAAAAGAAGTGTGCAACAACTTCAACAACTTTCGGATATGGTGATGGGAAGAAAGCTGCGCTTCAATGTGAACAGCGAGTTGGGAAGTGTTGTTGTAAAAGTTGTAGATCCTAATACAGAGCAGGTAATAAAAGAGATACCATCAGCGGATATGCAAAAAATAAAGATTAATATGAGAAAAGCCATCGGCATCATTTTTGATGATTTATTTTGAAATATACTGGTGAACTATGGCAGATATTAACATACCAGGCGTTACTGATAAATACAAGACCAACGATACTGTTGAAAAGCTCATGCAAATTGAGAAGATTCCCCTCACAAGGGAACAAAAAACGTTGGAATCATATAAAAAGCAACAGGACGCTTGGCGTGACATCAACAAAAAGGCCTCATCTTTGAGAGACAGCGTAAAAACGCTCTATTCATTTGAAAATCCTTTTAACAACAAAATAACTTCGTCAACAGAAGAGTACGCTATCACTGCGACCGCCACAAGAAACGCCGCCTATGAATCATTTAAAGTTGATGTGATACAAACAGCGACTTCTGACAGATTTTTAACATCGGAACTAGACGAGGACACAAAAGTTCCCCAAGGAACATACACCTATAAAATTGCGGACAAGACCATCACAATGAGATGGAAAGGCGGCTCATTGCAAGAATTTTCAAACGCCTTGAACAGACGCGGAAACAACCTTTTGAGAACACGAATAATTGGAGCGGCAAAAGGCAAAAAGACGCTTGCCATTGAATCTCTCAAAACGGGGGAAGAAAACAGACTGACATTTGAAGACGATGCGAAAACATTCGCCGAGGATTCTGGCATGATTGTGAAAATACAACCGTCGTCAATTACACTCGGAGCAAATAGAACTGAATATTCAAATCCACCGCCCATTGAAAATCATAGAGAAGATGGACTTTCTGAAATCACAGACAAGGACATTGTAGTTTCAGCAGACGGCGTGGTTGTTCCTCCTCGAAACGGCTATACGCTTGCAATTCCTGAAACGCTGTCTGAAATGTCAAACTATCATTTGGTGTTCTCGATTATGAGCGAGCGTGTTGACGACATCACGGCATCTTCTCCTGAGAGTGAAAACGCGCCTCAAGAGAACCCTTCGATTTTAAATGCAGGTTCAACGACATTCCGCGACATAACAATCTACAACGCCCCCATAGATGCGCATCTTCCACAAGCACAAGACACTCCCCTTGAAAAAAACGAAGCAGTTGAAACAAACGACGTGCTTTTTGCAAGAATGAAAGACGGCAGTGAAACTCAAATTGTAACATATAATATTATAAACGGGGGAGAAACAAAAATCGACATACCTCTTGAGAATTATCCTGACATTGAATCCCTTGTGTTTCGGAATTTTAATACAGGAAGCTCTTTTATCGTTTCAACAGTGGAGGCGTATAATCCTATCGAAAATTTGGGCTTCGTCCCACAAAATCCCATTTCCACCGCAGGCGATGCAATAATAAAATATGAGGGAATCACCATAAAACGACCTGAAAACACGATAGACGATGTTGTTCCCGATGTTACCCTGTCCCTTTTTGACAAGACAGATAGAACCGCAACAATCGCTGTAAAGCCCGATGTGGAGGCGGCAAAAGATGCGCTGATAACATTTGTCGGTCAATATAATCAAGCCATTGCCCAAATAAACATACTCTCACAAAACAAAGCGGAAATAGTTGACGAATTGGATTACTTGACAGAAGAAGAGCGAACCGCAGAAAAAGAGAAGCTGGGAATGTTCTTGAGCGACTCCAGTTTGAACTCGCTCAAGTCAAGCATACAAGCGGCGGTGCGCTCAAACTATAATTATTCCGATGGCGCGGAAATAACGATGCTTTCTCAAATTGGAATTTCAACGAACGCGTCAAATTATTCAGGATACACCCCCGGCAAATTGCGAGGGTATCTTGAAATCGATGAAAAAAAGCTTGACAAGGAGCTTGAGACACATCTTGACGATATAAAAAATCTTTTTGGATATGACACAGATGGCGATTTGGTTATAGATTCGGGCATTGGCTATAGACTTGACCGCCAATTGACAGGGTATGTGCAGTCAGGCGGAATATTTTCTATGAAAACAGCCTCTCTTGACTCACGCATAAAAAGCTCGGAGCAACGGATTTCTCGCCTTGAATCTCAAATGGCAGACAAGGAGGCGGAACTGCGAAACAAATATGGTCAGATGGAAGGCACACTGAACAGCCTTGAAAGCCAGCAGTCCACAATAACGAATTTTAATAATAAAAACAACGGCAATTAACGATAATAGATAAAAAGGAATTTGATATGGAATTTTATGTAAATGGTGAAAAAATAGATGTTACGATTGAGGATGAAAAGACAGTCGGAGATGTTTTAAAGTCTTTTGAAATTATGATTGAGCAAAACAATGCGGCGGTGATTGGCATTCTTTTAAACGGTGAAAAAATAAGCGCAGAAACATTTGACGAGCATGCAAAGAGCCCCTTGAAGGACAATGACAAATTTGAATTTACTATCGTTACCCACCAAATGATTTTTGACTCATTCAAGCAGCTCTCCTCTTTGTTTCGGGAGCTTGCAATTCAGGTGGAACAAATTCCTGTTGACTTGCAGACAGGGCGTGACAAGGAAGCAAGCAACTCTATAATCTTGCTGACCACAAGGATTGATGAATTTTGCCACATCGCCACGCTCGCCTCCCTCTTTGACGACTATTCAGAAATAAAAATACAAGGAATGTTTTTCAAGGACTTCTTTAAAGATTTTGCGCCAATTTTAAATGATTTCGAGCAAGCGTTAAAAGCAAACGACACCGTTACAGTGGGCGATTTGGCGGAATATGAAATTTGTCCGCGACTTATTGAAATTGCGAAATCATTGGAGAATCTCTTATGAACGGTGCATTTGACTTTAAGGCAGGCGGATCTCCTCTTGAGTCACGAACAAATCCAATCATTTATATCGCGTTAGTTGTAGCGGTTATTGTAATCGCAGTTTTTGCCGTCATTTGGTTCATTATGCGCTATATAAAAAAACTGGAGGAAAATCCAACATGGATTGCAAATGAAAAAGCACGCCCCACAAAATACAAGGACATAAAAAAACTTTCAAAATTCTACACCTTCAAAAATGATGAGATTGCGCTTTTATGGTATATCTGCAAAAAATACGCAGTGCCGAATATATATTACGCAATAAAAGAATTCAATGACATTAACCCTATCTTCAAACAAGCATATCAAGATTTCAAAATCGAACGGAACGAGCAAAAAATCAACCGTTTGTTTCTTTTGAAATTCAAACTTGACAAATATTTTATGGAAAGCATTTCACTTTCATCATCAACTTCCATTGGAAAGGACACAAAATTCACCATTTCATTTCAAGACGGACATTCAGTAAAAGGATCCCTGCTTGAAAACACAAAGGATTATTTTTTAGTTTCTCTCCCTGACACTTTTTTGCATCAAACAGAAAAACCCGAGCCACTTTCAAAAGTCGCAGTTTCATTTGTAGCAAAAAACGATGTTTCCTATATTTTTGTGACTCGAATAATTCGCTATCAAAAAATAAACGGCAGAGATTATATGGCGTTGGCACACTCAAATCAACTTATAAAAAAAACACAGCGTTCATTCAAGAGAATTCAATTAAATGAAAAATGCAGGTATGCATCTGTAACAAAAGAACAAATGAAGGGTGGAAAAACAATGTACATTCCAGGCGATAAAAAAACCGATGCTACGCTGACAAATATTTCAGGAGGAGGATGCTGCATCTCTTCAAAATTGCCCATCAAGGAAGGTCAATATATATACACAGAATTTGATTTAAAAGACGGCGCCTATTCAGCAATTGGAAGAATTGTGAGAACAAGAAAAGATATCAACACAGGAGAATACAATCTCCATATACATTTTGAGGATATTTATCTGGAGACGCAAAACAAGATTCTTGCAAAAGTCTATAATTATGACTGACAGAGAATACCTCAAGTAAAAAAAATTAAAATACGCAAAAAATACAGTTGAAAATAAACGGTTTTTACGGTATCCTTACTATTATGAAAGTTCTCACAATAAAAAATCTTCAGAGAGAAGAGGGTTATATTTATTACATAAGAAAATATGCCGGCATCGCAGAACTTGAGAGCAATGGTGGTACATTTGAAGCAGACATTGCGTTTTCCATTGAAACCACGCCATTTGGCACGAAAAACATTGACATAGACATCAATAACTCTATCAACTATCCCGTTTTGTCTGTGAAGAAATCACTAAGTGAGTACATCGTCAGTGAGGACAACGAAGGGCATCTTCCTTTATGATGTTTTTTTCTCACTCTGCGGAAGAAACAATTGAGCTTGGCAAAAGAATCGGCACGGCATTAAAAAAAGGGGATGTCATTGCGTTGCAAGGCACTCTTGGAGCGGGGAAAACTACAATCACAAAAGGAATCGCTCTGTCACTCGGCGTTGCAGAAAGCATAACCAGCCCCACATTTTGCTTGATAAGCGAGTACAGAGGAACAATGCCTTTGTATCACATTGATGTGTATAGATTAGGAAGTGCAGAAGAATTTATTGACTTGGGCACAGATGATATGATTTATGGAGATGGGGTCTGTCTTATCGAATGGAGCGAAAAAATCATGAGCGAACTTCCCAAAACAACAATCATTTTAAAAATAGATGTGATTGAAGATGGAGCGCGGCGCATAACTCTAGAGAACTGGCCACATGAGGCAGTAAAATGAAGGCACTTGCAATAGACTCTAGCATTACGCAGCTCACAATCGCGGCAAAAAATGACGGACATTCGGTAACAAGCATATATGACATTGGAATGAAGCAATCGGAGACTCTGCTGCCTGCGATTGAATACACGATGAACGCGGCATCTCTATCTGTAGCAGACCTCGACTATCTTGCGCTCACACAAGGTCCTGGCTCTTTCACTGGATTGCGGCTTTCGCTTTCGGCTCTCAAAGCAATTCAAATGACAACAAGCGCGCCTCTTTATGGAATCTCAAGTCTTGACGCATTCGCTTTCGCATATAAAAACCTTCCGCACACCATTTTATGTGCAATAGATGCAAAGAAAGAACGATTTTATGCAAAGGCATTTGAAAATAATATGCTCATCTTTGATGAGGGGGACTTTAGCACAGAGGAAATCATTGAAAAATTACGGAAAAGTGATTCTAAAAGCGATATTCTGATTTGCGGTTCTGACGCGACGCTTCTTTTAAAAAAATTTGAAGAAGTTGTGGGGACTGAGCGGAAAATAAGCGACCGCACATTTTATGCAGTGCCGTTCTTTATAAGACCTACAGATGCGATATTCGCTTTGGCGGAAGAAAAAATCAAGAACGGTGAACACCCTCTCAAGGATTTCGACGGTCCTGTGTATATTCGACCAAGCGAAGGGGCGACCGCTAGTATAGTACCTAAAGTTTTATAGTTTGTAGGTCGCCTCGCACTTTCTTCGCAAGAAGAAAGTGTATATCGGTCTCCAGTACCAGACCGCCAGATAGTACACCACATTTTGTTGGTTGAGAGGTCAGCTGGCATTTTTTTTGCTATGCAAAAAAAATGTACATTGGTACTACAGCGGCTGACCACGGGCGAACACTAGATAATACACCAACGATTGTTAATTGAAGTTCGCCTCGCAGTTTTTACTCATTGTAGATCAGCCCGCATTTTTGCTTTCGCAAAGGTGCAAGTTGGTTTTACAACGCTTTAATTTTTTTGACCCTTGAACATTTCGGAAAGGGCGCTCACGGATTCTACGGAAATATGCGGAGTGTTTGCCGCAACGGTATTTTCCTTCATTATCGCAGAGAACACCTCTTGTCGAAAGACCTTTATGTGTTTTGGGGCTTCAACGCCAATTTTCACCTGCTCGCCACGAATTTCAATGATAGTAAGCGTGATGTCCTCTCCTATTTTTATCTGTTGGTCAGTTTTTCGAGAAAGAATGAGCATTTTAGTCCCCCTTCTCTTTCAGCGCTGCCACTATATCAAATTTTGTCGTCCATCTTGCGTCATTTAAAACCACTTGAACGCACTGATTGTTCTTGCGGTTTATTACGAGCGGCCCTAAAAAATTCGCCGTGATTGCACTGCCGTCGTTAGGGACGGTAACAATTGTCATCACAATAATATCTTCAGGGGAGCTTATTTTGATATATCGTAATGCACTGTCATCTATATCCGCTTCGTATTTTGGATAGATTAAAAACGGATCGACCAATAAAAACGCGAGTTCTGCTTTATCAATAGATTGAAGCCAAATAAACGGCTCGTATTCAGAGTCAATCAAGGCATACGACTTGAAATCCTCAAACCCCAAAAGCCCATCCTCAAAAGTGACTATCTGCTTTTCCTCAACATTCACAATTCCATTCGCCTTTGTCTTTACTTCCATAGATTCCTCTTCCTATGTTGTGCTTTATCGTCTTTTTATCGCATATAGTTTAAAAGCGAGGTGTTGTACATTTTTCCAGCGTTGCTCAAAGTCGCTTGATATGCATAATCCAGCATCTTCATTTCGGTGATAGCCTTCGTGATGTCCAAATCCCCTTCCCGACTGATTGCTTGAGTCACATTCAAAGCAGTCGCACTATTTCTCGTGACATTCAAAAGTGCGCGCTCATATTCACTTCCGCTTTTTGCAATCCGTGAAACAAGATTCGCAATGCCGTTGTCAAGAGAGCCCAGCACCCGTCCACCTATTTCATCCGTGTCGCCCTTTAAAAGCGCATTTCTGAACGCAATAACCGTGTCAAACATCGAGCCACCGCTGACGCGCGCTCCGTTTCCAATATTATACGGAGGTTTTTGGCTCGAGTCTTTGATGATTCCCAAGTCGCTTAATGCGCTGCCTGAAACATCAGAGAGCCACAGCTGCCGCGCATCTGTCGTCTCAAGATTCAAGCCTCGGCTCATCGGATCGATTGACGCACGAACCGCGGCACCACTGTCATTTATTTTAGCGGCAAGCGCATATACATTGTCTCCTGCGTTTACAGAAATCTGCACGCCATCAACGCTTATCACAGAATCAGAAGAGGCTTGCCAAGAAGACGCGTCGCGCTCGCCGTGAATCTGCTGTTGCTCCGCCCAAAATGTGCGGTTTCCTGCATTGTCCACATCCATATATTTATTTTCATCGACTTCAATCTTGTTGGAATCGATATTGCCGTTATATCGCACACTTTCAATCAAAGGAGTGCCAGAACCTGCGACAGTGCCCATCTCAATTTCAAATGCGGTGGACTTTGTGTTTGTCCCTGCAAAAAGATAATTTCCATCGGAACTGACGGCGTTCGCATTTTGCACCAGCTCTTTTAAAAGCTCGTCAACTTCCATCGCCATATTGGAGAGGTCTTCCTTTTGATAGATGCCGTTCGCACCAGTCACCGCAAGCTCTCGAATCCGCTGCATGATTTCCAAAGAAGACGACATATATCCCTCGCGTAAAACAAACTGGTCGGTGAGCGTTGCGGCGTTTTTCTCAAATGTGTTCACCCGTCCAAGATACGACTGATAGCGCACAAGATGCCCCGCCGCTATGGGGTCACTTCGAAGCTCTTGAATTCGGTTTTGGCTTCCCATCTGGTTGTTCGCGCGGTTCAAACGACTTTCCTGCAGCCGCAACGCATTTTGAGTGTTCATATTGTTCATATTCGAGCTAATTCTTCGCATATCTTATACCTCTTGATATATATTTGTAACATCTAGCCAGTTTTGGTAGCAAAGCGAACAAAACTGGAAGCACACCCTCAATCAACAAAGCGTGGTGTAAAAATGAAAGGGGTGTGCTCAAACTCCAAGCCTATTGATAACTGTGTCCAACAGGCTGTCCCAAACGGTGATGAATTTCGCGGCGGCGTTGTAACCGTGCTGGAATTTGAGAATGTCGCTCAACTCCTCATCGATGTTCACTCCGCTTATCGACTCCCTCATAGTACGCAGATCGTTCATAGCCGCCGCGTGGCTCAAAAGCATATTCTCCGCCTGCTCGCCTTTCAACCCAACATTTGTCACCGAATCCGCAAAATAGTCGTCAAGCGTACGCGCAGAACCAATCATCACTTTTGTGTTTCTGATTGAGGCGATTTCCACTGCGGCGCGTCCGTCTCCTGCATTCACATTGCCTGAATCATCTCTGAAAGCAGAAGCGACGCTCATAACATCATTGCGAACAACTTGGTTCACTTCAATATAGCCAGACGGATTCACAACGGGAGCGACCGCAAATTGCGTGCCATTTCCACCCTCTGAAAGACGAAGTGCATTCACCGCGTCAACATTCGCAAAATCATACGCGCCTTCCGCTCCATTCGTCTGCAGGATTCCCGAATATCCCGTCAAAAAAAAGCCTGAATCCTCAACATGGCGAATCACAAAGTCAGGATTTTCCATATTCTGGCTCGTCGTGCCCTTCAAAACAAGGTTATTGTTTCTGTCAAGATACGCCTTCACTTCGCCATTTGAATCATTTATTCTATTTATCACCGCTTCCACCGTATCCGTGGGGTGATACGCAACTTCAATAGTTCCGCTGTGCCCGCTCAATGTCATCACACCCTCAAGACCAATCTGTTGCTGCAAGTCGAGTTTGTTTGTTCCCGTGAATCTAAAAATATATGAATGGTCGAATTGTCCATCTCCATCACGGTCATAGTTTCCATTCGCGTTCTCAACAAAATACTGCTGGCTAAAGAAATCAAGTCCTGTCACCTTGTTTGCGCCATATGCGTTTCTGTGGACATCATTAACCAAGTCCGCAAAATTCATAGTCATTGTATTCAATGATTGGATTTCATTGCGAACATCAACATCTCGAAGCTCCAACAGCGCGCCAAGAGAGCCGCTTTTTATCGACGCATCATCTTTTGTGTCCGCCCACACGATTTTTGAATATCCGTTATTATCAACAACACTTTCAAGCTCAAAAGTTCGCGCCGTTCCACCTTGAACCAAAATGTGGCCTTCCAAATGAACCATAAATTCGTCAGAGTCACGCTGGTCAGTGGTGACATTCACTATTTTAGAAAGCTTGTCCACCAGCAAATCACGCCTATCAAGCAAATCATTCGGATTGTCTCCCATCGCACGGCTTCTCACGATTTCCGCATTCAACGATGCGATTTGACGCGAATAGTCATTCACTTGACGGACAACTGCCTCAATATCCGAGTTTATGAGGTTTCCCACACCCATCAAGCCTTCCCATTTTGTTTTTATTGAGTCCGCAAGAGATTCTCCACGAGAGACAACGGCTTGTCGAGAGGCTTGGTTCTCAGGGTGCAGAGAAAGCTCCTGCCAGCCTTGCCAAAATTTATCCATATTTGAGCGGATTGAAATATCATCAGGTTCATTGTAAATTTGTTCAAGCATTGTGTAATATTTTGAGCGAGTGTCCCAATAGCTCTCGTAGTGCTGTTGTTCGGTTATACGCTGATCGAGCATTTCATCACGCACACGGGTGACGCTCATCGTATTCACGCCCTGCCCTATCATTCCAGCGCGTTCCGCTCGTTCCAAATCAGGGCGATACAGAGGATCAAATTCTTTTATTTGAACTCTCTGACGAGAATAGCCTTCTGTGTCCGCATTTGAAATATTGTGGCCGGCAGTGGTAATGGCATCTGTGTGCGCCATTATACTTCTTTTTCCTAATTCTATGCCAGAAAATGTAGACCCCATAAAAATTCCTCCTCTAATTCTATAACAAGCCCGTTTTCCCCTCCATGGCGGGCGGCATTTTATTTAAAACAATGTGTTCAAAACAACGCTTGACGGCTGAGGATTTTGCACATACCCTTTTCGTGAATACACTCGGGCGCGCGAACAGGGAAGAGCGTTGTCAAAAACAGCCTGAACAAATCCGCGAGTGATGGTGATATATTCACGAAGCGCACGGCTTTCAGCGCGACATTTTATCAGCTTTCCTCGAATATCAGAAAGCAAAGCGTACTCTTCATCTTTTGCTCCGAAACGCTCCGCATTCTCATCAGAAAATTGTGCGCGCCTTTCATCAAGAGCGTTGAATTTTTCAGAAAGCTCATTCAAGTCTGAGATGCAATCCATCAAACAAGACCAATTCTTGTCATTCACTGCTCTTTTAAATTTCATTTGCTTTTCAATAATTTCATTAAGAACAGTTTTTTCCGTCTCAAGAATAGCACGATACTTTTCCATAAAAATCCTCACAATTTTTTTTTGTCCTCACTTCCTTATCGGAATTTTGAAAATTTAGTTTAGAAAAAAGTTTTGGAAAAAAAATATGTGGCGGGCGACAAACGCATTTCTGCAAGTTTACGCACGAGTTTTCTCATTATTTTACCAGTCGCACCTAAATCATTCATTCTTTGTCTGTCGATTAAGTAAAAAATCCGTCGATTAAGCGAAATTCGTCTCAAAAGCAATATTATAGAATATAATTTTGGTGGCTGACAGAGGCAGTGCAATCAAAAAAAACGGAGGCATACAATGAAAAAGAATGTATTTTTCGCAACAGTCTTTCTTTTTTTGACCGCATCATCGCAGGCAGCGGAAGTGAGCGTCACGCCACAAGTCACGGTGAATGATTCGGTGCATTTTTATTGGACAAAAGACGACTATGATTCTCGCCCCGCCAATGAATTTACAGATACTGACGGTGTACCGTTTACATTGTCCTCTGGCACTGGCACCGACACCGTTAAGATGCATGGTAATAAAGGCGATACCTATAAGGCACGGTATGGATTTGTGAACTTTTATGTCAACGCGACCGTTCCCTCGCGCACGAAGAGAACTTTCACCATAGTGTTTGATGTCGGCTTTACGAAAGCCTCAGGCTCTGGTCAATACTGGATGACAGACCTTATCAAGGGGAATGTCGATCATACAAGCGATTATCCATTCAACACAGGTCTTAACAGCGAGCTCCACGACCGCTCTGTAATTAGAGTTTATGATAAATCAAGCAAAACAAACTCTATCACCGTTACATATGAAGTTGACAATCGTGACTCTGATGCAGAGAAAACAAATGCCCTCGAATTCGTGCTTTTTGGCGGATACAACAAAATTGGTGTGTACACACCTATAACAGACCATTTCTGCACCGTAAAATCGGTGAAATACAAAACAGAAGAGGATGTTCCCGCTCCAACCGTCACTTATGATTATGCTACAAACGGAGGTGCATCCGCCACAAAAACCTCGGCGCAATTCAAAGGAGGTCAAGGTGTAGATCTTTCACCCACCGCCACTTTTACCACATGGGAATTTGTTGGCTGGAACACAAACAAGGACGCACAAGAAAAACTTGATTCATACACAATGCCAGAAAGCAACACGACGCTCTATGCAATTTTTAAAAAGAAATGCACGCTCACATTTTACACAGGAGTCAACAAAACGCAAGTGATAAACGATGTATATATCTACAACAATCGGGGAAAATACACGACACTTGCAATACCCGCTTGGAGCGCAACGGGCGACACGGGCTACTCGGCGTTCGGCTGGACCACAGAGGCGGACAAATTTGACTCGTCAGTCGCATCTGGAGGTGAAATCTCGTTTGACAGCGACATAACGCTCTACCCCATCTATAAAAACACGGTCACACTTTCCTACAATGTGAACGGCGGAACTGGCTCTGTCGCAAGCAAACAAGCGACGATTTATGCGAACATAAACACTCAAGTGTCATACAGTGAAAGCGCACAATTCACACTTGCAGAGGGAACTGCACTTTCTCGGACAGGCTACACATTTGATGGATGGCATGAGAAAAGCGCAACGGGACCGAAACGAAATGCGGGAGCTACTATCGCCATCACTGGCAGCTGGACATATTATGCAGACTGGAAGGCAAATGTCTACACGATAACATTCGAGGGAAACCTTGACCTCAACGAAGAAAAAGGCACGGAAGGAAAATCACAAATCCAATACACATACGGGAAAGGCGTGACACTGGATGCACAAGGCTGGGCAAAACAAGGCCACACATTCTTGGGCTGGTATGATAATGAGAATCTTACAGGAAACGCCGTCACAGCAATCAGCGCCATCGACATAGGCGACAAAAGACTCTTCGCAAAATATAGTCCACACGGCTACAAGCCATGGGAGCACAAAGACGGCGCAATTCCAGGACACGCCTTTGTGATGCAAAGAACATGCTCGGGCTGTGAGCATAGAGAAGAAACGGCGACTCTTCATACAGGACATTAAACTGCGAGTTTGCGAAGCAAACTCGGTAGCAAGCCGTAGGCTTGCGTAGGGCGCACTCCATTCCGCTCGGAGACGTTCAGTAAAATACATGCCACGAACACGACAATCAATTCGGAGCAAGCCATCTTGTGAAAGAATTGTGAATTTCGTGAAAATTCCGCATAGAAGAATTGTGAATTTCGTGAAAATCCTGCATAAAAGAATTGTGAATTTCGTGAAAATTTCGTATAATATTGTTATGACATTTAAACGCAAAGCATACAATAAGCTTCTTGAATGGAAAACCAATTCCCATGGCAAAACAGCCCTTATAGTGGAAGGAGCCCGTCGAGTCGGGAAATCCACCCTCGTAATGGAATTTATTCAAAAAGAATACGATGACTATCTCTTTTTGGATTTTGCAAAAGAAAATGATGTTGTAAAGGAAAACTTCAAGCAGAACATCGGCGACCTGGATGTATTTTTCAGAACGCTTTTTTTGGCAAAAGGAAAGGATCTCAAGCCAAACAGCAACACCGCCATCGTTTTTGACGAGGTGCAGCTTTGCCCTCTTGCCCGTCAGGCTATAAAATATCTGGTTGCAGACGGACGCTACGATTATATAGAAACAGGCTCTCTTATTTCTATCAAAAGGAACAAAGAAAAAATTCTGATTCCGTCAGAAGAATATAAAATAAAAATGTTCCCTATGGACTTCGAGGAATTTCTCTGGGCGACAGGCGACGCTGTCACCTTCTCCGCAATCCGAGATGCATGGAATAAAAAAGAACCTATGGGAGACAAAATCCATCACAAAATAATGACGCAATTCAGGACCTACCTTGCCGTTGGGGGAATGCCGCAAGCCGTTGACTCCTATGTACATGGAGACACATGGAAACAAATTGACTTTATAAAGCAGACAATCATATCTTTATATGAAGATGACTTGTCCTCTTATGATAATGAAAACGCAGAAAAATCTTCCATACTGTTTAAAACAATTCCAGAGCAGCTTGCAAATCATAATTCACACTTTAAATTCTCCCTTGTTGAAAAGTCGGCGCGTTACAAAAATTACCTACATTCAATTTCTTTTATCGCACAATCTATGATTGGAAACGAATGTATCGGTGTGACCAGCCCTGAAATTGATATGGAAGCCTATGCCGACAAAAGCAATTTCAAGCTCTATATGGGAGACACAGGACTTCTCGTCACCCTCATGACAAAATCAATTGATTCAGCCGATGATTTATACAAGACCATTATTTTTAATAAATCTGACATGAATTTTGGAATCGTAATGGAAAATGCAGTTGCCCAAATGATGCGCACATGCGGCAAAGACTTGTATTTTCATGAATTTATGTACAAAAATGACGGTGAAGCAAAAGAAAAGAAGTATGAAATTGATTTTCTTTTTACAAAAAAATTAAAAATATGCCCGATTGAAGTGAAGTCATCAGGCTATGCTCGACACGCCTCTTTTGATAATTTTAAGAAAAAGTACCATCTCAAATTTGGCGGCCGCTACATCATTTACACAAAAGACCTGAAAACAGTGGACGACATTGTGTATCTGCCTGTATATATGACACCGTGTTTGTTTGAGAATTTTCCGAATTGACAAAGCTCTTCGCTTGCGCCTCTACAAGCAAAACTCGCAACGCCCCTTTTGACACCGACCGCGTTGCAAGCAGATAAAGCACTCCCTTAATGTCTGTGTGGCAATGCGCATTCCTCATAGCCACAAACGCTGCAAGCGCGCTTCATTGTAAAACTGTGTGTGGAAGTGTCACCGCTTACCGTCCACGCGCCATAGCACCCAAGATGTTTCTCTACGCTATCCGCCTTAATTTCATTGCACGCACATTCATTCCAATGGTTCGTGTCATCCTTTTTCTGCATGTCGTATGTATGGTCGCTCCATTTAGCATAAAGTTTTTTGTTGCCATAGCTGCCAACGGAAATTGATATTTTTGCAGTGTCAGTCAAAGAACTGCTGGCGCACCACCCAAGAAGCGTGTGCCCTGTTTTTTCCCATTTTGTATCTGCAGCTGTCAAAGATACACGGTCTTCCACTGTGTATTTAATTGATTCATCGCCTTTTGTGCCAAGATTGCTCCCCAAGTTTCCCACGAGCGTTATGGTGTATGTTATGGGCGTCCACTTTGCATAGAATGTCTTGTCATCGTGGTCTGTTGCGGAAACTTCGGTGACTTTTGTAGTGAGGTCAGCGGTGGTGTACCATCCTTCAAAGTTGTAGGCAGTGCGCTTGTTTTTTGTTGCATCGGGAAGTGCCACTCCAACGCCGTAGGTGTATGAATCGGGAGTCCCATCGTTTGTGCCGCCATTCAAGTTGTATATGATACTGTATACATTTGGATCTGCGGCGGCAGAAATTTCAATATACGCAGTCACTTTATCGGCAGGAATCGTTACTGTTCCGTTCGTGCTATTGTATGTGTAGCCACTTGAAAGAGCCGTGCCACCCACAGAAACCGAAACACTGCCTTGCAAGTGGTGATAGTCATTCGCCTTGAATGTCGCCGTGTATACATTTTTACGGACAACACTTTCTGTTTTGCTTGTCACTCCACCTATCGTGCATTTTGTTCCGTTGAGATGCACTTCATATACATCATGTTTTTGATAGTCACTTTCAAACGAAAAAGAAACTGTAAATGAGGGGCGAGGTTGATACAAACCTCCTGGTTTTTGATGTCCACCGAAGAGCACAAAGGACAGAGATTTTGTTACAGAACTTGCAGCTTCATTTTTAAAGGTGTATGAAAGCGTAACTGAATGAGGTGTCTCTCCTTCTGTAGTATAATAACGAAGTTTTGTGCCGTCAGAAGAAGTGTCGGTGTTCGTCATTGAGGGGGCACTTGAAGTATTAAAACTTGAAGGCACTCCGCCCTGTATTAATTCAGTAAAAAAACCGCATCCCGAACCAGTATTTCTGATATAATTCACCGTAAAAGTCAATGTATATGTCCTTGTTGTGTACGCCGGAACCTTCAAGTCGGAAATCTCAAAAGGAATATATGCACATTGAATATTATTTTTAGGTGGTTTGTCTCTATCGGCATTTGAAAGAACAAGCTCTGAAGCCTCGTTTTTTGTCACTACCAAACTATGAGATTTATCTCCATCAACAAATCCGCTTGCATCTTGGCTGTCTTTCGCAGTAGATGAATAATAATATCTCACATCTCCATCATTCGCGGTAATCTTCGGGTCAGCAAATAATTTTACATACCCCCCCCCCACTAATTACACAGAGAATCATCACCACGAACACTCTCTTTTTAATCATCCTTTCCTCCACTAATTGACGCAAAGAGCGGGCACAACGCCTGTGTCATCAAGCATTGCAGCCTCCGCGCCGTTCGCATCGCCACTGGGACTTACGCCTTGCACATAAAAATCCGCATAATAATACGGCGAGCGAAGCCACCAATAGCCCGCTTCTGTACCAGCAGCATAATACGCGCCGTTCGCCCTTGCCCAGTCAGTCGGCTTTCGTATGCGCGCACTGTCATTTGCATTATAAACTCCAAAATTGTCGCTCGTCGTTGTCACTTCCCATTCGCTCAACAGAAATATTGCGTCAGATGTGTTTTCGCAACTATAGTCGACGGTATTTTCCGCGCTTCCATCGGCCTTTGTCACCACGCCACTTGAATCCGTTGAATGGGAGACAGCGTTGCAAATCTCTGTTAACTTCAGTTTCTGCCTTTGCTCGTCTGTAAATGCCCCCTTCAAAAATGAACCATTCAAGTAGTTTCGAACATCGCTCTCCTTGTAATTGTTTGACCAAGGAGTGCTTTTTTTGAACGCCGATTTATATGGCGTTGTCTCCACAATGGATTCCGCAAGAAGTTTGCCGCTTGGAAGCACACGCCATTTTATCGGGCAGACTTTAAACCAATATGCCGTGCCGTTTGCAATTGCAGTTCCATCGCTGAACGTTCGGCTCGCATCATACGGTTTTGCACGACGCTGTGCATACCATTCGCCATCACTTCCCAAATACCATGTTTGGTCGCCTTGCGTCATTACATTTTCTGCGCCTGTATCGCCTTCATCAAAATATAAAACCTTCACATCCGCTTTCTTGCGTGGTTGCGGAAATGAGCCGAACGTCACGTATGTTCCCCCCGAAACGCTCACATCTCCAATCTCGCCCGAGCCCAACACTTTGTATGCGCCAAGTTTCTCCACATCGCGCTGCCACTTTGCATAGAGCGTAACATCCTTTTGCTCTGCGTTCCATCCCACTGTTTTTTTTGCTGAAGTCAATTTCTCGTCTTCACACCAGCCAAGAAAGGTATAGCCCTCACGCGGAATATCGGTTGCTGTTGGCAGTATGATTTCTTTTTGCTCATTAAAAATCAATGGCAGTTTTTTACTGTCACTGTAACCACTAAAATCTATTGACTCCTTCTCCATAGGATCTGTCGGTGCGTTCCATATATATGTAATTGTGTGGTATTTTTCGAGCTCTCCAATTTCAGAGGTCATGCCTTCTGATTTCCGCCCATTGCGTATCTGCACAATTTCCATATAGCCAGGCTCAATTTCCTCGGGAAAAGAAACCGACTCAGTAGGAGAACTCACAGAAACGGCTTGTCTATAAAACTTGAACTGCACAATATAATTTCCAGACGGAACATCGCTCGCCGTATAGGTGACCGTGCACTTTCCATTAGTAGGTGAAGTTTTTGTGGAAGTGATGTCTTTAAGCTCAAAGCCTGAAAGCGCTTGTCTATCAAGAGAAAGCAAGCCCGCTTCAATCCGAACAATTTCAGCGTTGTCAGGAAATGCAAGAGAAACAGAAACATCGCCCTCGCCCCTCACTTCACTCAAATTGAATGAAATTGCAGTGTTTGAGCCAACAGAAATCATCGCAGAGGATTGCCCTTGATAAAATGGTATTCTACCTTTGTTTTCAACATCTTTGCTTGCGGTCAACAGAAAAATCCACTGCCCTACAACAACCGTTATTTTTGCCGCGCCGATTTCATCGTACCCCACATCTGACAGCAATACGCTGGTGGATTTTGGAACGCCGTTTTCGTATAATATTCCCGTCAAAGTGTATGTCAATTCGTCCAAACAAACGCGTACTGGAGCAATAGTCCGAGAAACAGGAGTGGGATTTTCAACGCTCACGATTATGAAGGCTGTCTGTTCGGTTTCATTGTTTTTATCAATGTGGTCGCTTTGCCCAGTCTGTCCGATTGTCTGCGTATCGCCTGAATTCGATGTTGTATTCTCTGCATTCGTTGAATCACCGCTCTCATTTTCCTCATCATCAAAATCACGGCAGGAGAACACAGCGCACAAGGCGAGCGTCACAAAAAAGAGAACAAAAATCAATTTTACTTTCATACTGCGCCTCCCCTTTTCAGTCGCTTCATCATCAATTGCAAGCCGTTCGTCTGCGTAACATCTCCCTTTGTCACACTTTTATCTCGCAATTGCGCCTCCGCCCCCTTGCAAGAAACTCAAGCAATCTCAACCGTCACTTTTTCACCGTAAACGAATCCATTGCGGAATATACATTTCCTTTGCTGTCAGTGACAGACACAAGAACACTATAAAGTCCTGCCGCAAATGCAGAGGAAGATAGTGTGCAGGTCAATGTGGTCTCCAAATCTCCCGAAACCTTCGTCCCTCCGCTATATTCCGACAATGGCTTTCCGTTTATAAACCATGTTACGGCTTTCGGCGTGAAGTCTGATACTTCCGCCGTAAAAACAACAATAGAGCCTCCGTTATCCGTTTTTGAAATCTTCACGCTCCCTAAGTCACTCGGCGGATGTATTTCAATGGGCGCATCGTTTTCAGCCCAAGAAGCGGTATATGTTTTGGATTCTTGAATTGTCGCTCCAACTGGAGATGCACCGTCCCAAGAAACAGAATACCCCTCGCTGTAGGGATTTCCTCGTGTAATGCCATCCACAGTTTGTGTTGCCTCTATAAAAAGCGTCGCTCCATATCTATCTGTTATTGTTCTCTCTGTTATTGCGAATGCTCCCATAAATTGCTTTTTACTGGTATTAGTGGAGCGCACCGTCATATATGCTGCAGAACTGCCCGAGTCGCCCAAGTTGAATGTGATGTCATATGAATTTCTTTTGTAGTAAATATGAACCTCCGCGCCCGTCTCCTCTATCGTCTTTTGTACAATAGTGTCGGCATCTGTATCTTTATCTGTTCCAATGCAACGAAAACCTGTGTAATCGTTTTTTTCCGCCTGCGTCAAAAGCCCCCTTTTTCCATTGAGAGTCCTCTTCTCCGCTTTTCTATCGTTGTCATACTCTTCACCAGAAACATTCTGAAAATGATGGAATACAGAATAAGAGCAGCTTGGCGTGGAAAACCAGATCGCCTTCACCTCACCATCTGCAGCAGGGAATTCTTTGGGCTCCCAATGGCTGAATGTGTACCCCTCGCAGGTGGGCAAATCGAACCCCATCGTTTCCAAAAGGGTGTCTGTCGGGATTGCCGCCCCATAACGCCCCGCAACAACTTTTCTGCGCCCACCGTCTGCAAACGCTCCTGGTGCAACCACTCCTGTGGCATTGTCCGTCGCTTCGCTTGCATCCAATGTCACCTGGATAACAGCGCGTTTATAGTAAATATGAACCTCCGCGCCCGTCTCTTCTATGACTTCCTGCGAAATCTCGGCGGTCTCCGTCCCCCTATCCGTTCCAATGCAGGTAAAACCAGTGTACGAATTCGCCGCCGCCTGTGTTGCCGCCCCGAATTTTCCAGGAAATTTGAATTCCTCCGCCGCACGGTCTTTGTCATACCCATCATCGTTGATATTTTGAAAATGATGAAACACAGAGTAAAGAATACTGTTGTTGTCGAGCCAGATTGCCTCAACCTCGCCGTCATTTGAGGGATATGCCTTGGGATTCCAATGGCTGAATGTGTACCCCTCGCAGGTGGGCAAGTCGAACCCCATCGTTTCTAAAAAGGTGTCAGTCGGGATTGTCGCTCCATAACGCCCCGCAACAACTTTTCTGCGCCCACCGTCTGCAAACACACCTTGTGTAACCGCCATTGTTGCACTGTCTGTCACTTCATTTGCATCAAGTGTCACATGAACAATAGTGCGGTTATAATAAAGATGAAGCTCTGTGCTATCGTCCTCCCCAATTGTCTTTTGTTGGGAATCAGGAATGACCGTTACTCTCGCGCCCTCCATTTCCATCTTATGCTCAGTCAATTTCGCTTGTGTTCCGACACAAAAGAAGCCTTCATAACTGTTTACTTTCGCCTCGGTCTTATACCCCTTCAAGCCAGCAACACTTTGAATTTCTGGAAAATCCTTACTGTCATTGTCATACCCTGTGCCAGTGAAATCCTGAAAATGATGATACACTTTATAATATTGTATTCTTTCGTCACGCCAAACCGCACTCACGGTGCAAGGCTCTGCAGGAATTGTCGCTGGCTCAAAGCGTTGGAAAACATATCCAGGATATGACATTGTAACAGGTGGATTTGCACGCGGCATACTCACAACAAATGTTCCATTTTCTTTGTTTTTTGCAAGCCCAACGAGACTCTCTATATTCGCGCCGTACTTTCCTTTTATGGTTAGCGATTCAACTTCCGCTCCATTTTCATCATATAATACACCCCCTCCCTCCGTTCGTTTTCCATCACTTTCCTCATACCCCTTTGCATCAATCGTGATTTCACATGACTTTCTGTCGTAGTACACATCAACAATAGTCATTCCATCTTCAACAACAGTCTTCTGCTCTATGTTTTGGGGAACAAAGCCTTCATAGTCTTTTGCAGTTGCTTTTGTCAACTCTCCAACACGACAGAGAATTGAGGGGTCGGTTTCAAAAAGTGTGTATTTGTTATCTTCGCTATTTTGCTGATAATGGCGGACAGAATAACTTCCTGTTAAATCGCTTTCGTCACCTTTGTCTTCGCTCGGTTTGAAATATGAATCACAAGACACTATCAGAGACGCTAAAGCAAGCACGAGAATGACATTACAGACATTACATAGGTAAACTACTTTTTTCATATCGTCCCCCCCCCCCCAATTTTAAGCGTGTTGTTGGGCACATATCCTGCTTTACGAGCCACACTCTATACTAATAGGCTTAATTTCGAGTTTTATGATTATGTAAAAAAACATTCGCGAGGGAGCAGGGAAGAAGGTAAAATCGCTCTGATTTCGGTAGGGGCGAAAGCCCCAGCTGGATAATCCTTGCCGAAATCAGCGCGAGGGGCTAGCCCCGAATTTTGACCTTCTTCAATGCGACTGGAAAGATGTTTTTTATCGTTTTTACAAAAACTCGAAATTAAGCCTAATATATTACGAGCTTTCTCTCTCAATGTTATTTTATACATTATTTTATAAAATTGTTTGATTCCAACCTAAATAACGATTTTTTCACTTAAATAACAAGAAATTCTCATTAAATTAGTGTAAAATAAGATATGCGTATTTCAATTTGTGATGACAATGAACAGGAGCGTGCAGAAGTCCGCCTACTCTTACAAGAATACCTAACGAAAAACAGTTATAGCGCGCACATATTTGAATTCTCTTCCGCACAAGAACTTCTGCAACAAAAATCCCCCTCTGACTTATACATTCTTGATATACTCATGCCGGAAACAAATGGCATTGAGCTTGGAAAAACCCTGCGTAAAACGCAAAGCTATGCGTTTATCATCTATCTCACGAACACCCATGAATTCGCCTTCGATGCGTTTTCCGTGAAGCCTTTCGCCTATTTGATAAAGCCTGCGCAAAAGGATGATTTTTTCAAGGAGATGGACTTGTACTTCATGCATATAAAACGCTTCGAGCGCAAAATCAAAATTCGCACAAAGGACTCGGACAGAGTCTACAATCTGAACGATATCATTGCAGTTGAATACTACGGACACAAATTGATTTACCACACAACAAGCGACAGATTCGAGGGAGTGTCACAGCGAGAATCCTTTGACATCGCCACAAGAGAATTTGTAGAGACCAAAAGCTTCATAAAAATTTCTGCAAGCTTCATTATAAATGTTCACCACATAAAAAGACTGGGGCACGAATTCTTCTTTATGGACAACGGCTCTCGATTCAAAGTCACGCGTCGCTATGCCACCGCAAAAAAGCAATACATGGACTTTGTTCTACACAGCGAAACAAATGGGATGAATGCTTACATCAGCGCAAATAACAAGGGGGGGGGTATGACTTTTAACCTAATACAAAACATTACATCGACCTACGCCCTGGTGTTCGCTATGTTTCTTAACGTAGTCTTAATCCCTCCTAGAATTCCCCTAAAAAAATACGCCATACTCAGTGGAATCCTCATGGGAATCGTGACCGTTGCCAATATGTCCGTAGCATTTATATCCGGCACAGAAGCAATGTCACGCTTTTCTTTTTATTCAATTTCAATCCCCAGTTTTTTATATTTTCTTATCATGGCAAAACACCGAGACGGACGCACGATATTTGCATTTTGCTTTGGAGATATGACTATTCTTGCGGAAGGATATATCTGTGGAATGATTTGCGCAATTTTACATTACAATCCATGGGTTCTGCTTTTTTCACGGCTCTTCATCTTTCCCATCTCAGTTTTTTTTATGTGGAAATACCTGCGGAAATTTTATTTGAAAGTCGCAGAAGAAAACAAGGACGGCTGGTATCTCATTTCAATTGTCGCCGTCATTTACTATTTATTGCTTATGATTTTAGGCACAACCCCCACCCCTATCATTCAGCGTCCTGAAGATATGCTTGTGATGACCTCCCTCATCGTTGCAATGGCATTGTCATTCGCAATCATCTTCAAAACCCTCGCCACACAACTGAAAATCATTCACCATGAGCGCACGGAAAAACTTTTGGAGTTGCAGTTTCGTGCACTCGAAAGCACCATAAAAACCATGGAGCACAACGAAAACAAGATGCGTATAATTCGGCACGACATTCGCCACTATGAAACTGCGATTAGAGCGTTGGCAGAGGCAGGAGACATTGAGGAAATAAAACGGTTCGTGCAGAATGCGCTTGAAATCTCAAAGATGGAAGAAGTGAAGAAATTTTGTGAAAGCATCGCCATCAATTCCGTGCTTTCATTTTACATTGAGCTTGCCGCTGAATCCTATTGCGATGTCAAGACAAATTTTTCGCTCGCTTCTCCGTTGCCCGTAAACGACATTGAGCTTTGCATCGTTTTTGCGAATGCAATCGAAAACGCCATAAACGCCTGTCGAAAAATTGAAGACAAAGGAAATCGGAAGATAAAGATTACCTGCGTGAACACGCCGCAGTTCGCGCTGGAGATTGCAAACACATACACCGACCCCATTGCATTTGATGAAAGCGGAGTCCCCATTTCAAAGAAAAAAGACCATGGTTATGGCACGATGAGCATCCTCGCCTTTGTCGAACGCCACAATGCAATCCTCGACTATGACACAAGCGACGGATGGTTCAAACTGCGGATGATGCTTGGCTGACCACGGCTGACCACTAGTTGGTAGTACAAGTATTATTGCTCGAAGGTCAGCTCGCAGTTTTTCGCTTTGCGAAAAACTGTACACTGGTGCTACAGTGGACGAACACTAGTTTTATACACCAACTCTTATTGCTTGAAGTTCGCCTCGCAGTTTTTGCACTGCAAAAACTGTACACTGGTGCTACAGTGGGCGAACGCTCGTTTTATACACCAACTTTTATCGCTTGAAGTTCGCCTCGCAGTTT
>X363_Desmarests_Spiny_Pocket_Mouse__coassemble_168_pt1 | contig 50031 bp, 33 predicted proteins | sample X363_Desmarests_Spiny_Pocket_Mouse__metabat2_high_PE_007 | metagenome-assembled genome bin X363_Desmarests_Spiny_Pocket_Mouse | reverse complement strand
GTTATCGCAAGTTATCGCAAGTTATCGCAAGTTATCGCAAGTTATCGCAAGTTATCGCAAGTTATAAAAAAAATTGACAACATGCACTTTGTCCCTTACAATTTAGTGTGGTGATTCTTGTGTTTTTTTGTAATAGATGTGTGGAGGTGTAAATGAAAAATTATATGTGTAGGGGGGGGGGTGTTATTTTCTTCTTGCAATTCAAATGTCGGACTGGGAGAGTCTGTTGATACGGAAGCCCCAACAATATCAATTGAGTACCCGCCTTCAAATTCTATAGTTCGAGAGCACTTTACATTGGCAGGAAGTTATTCTGATGATAGAGGTGTTGCAAAGGTTGTCGTTACCATTGCTGGCTACTCAGGCTCATATACAATTCCAAACGCAGACTTGACAAAAAGCGCGGATAGCCCTGCAGGCACATGGCAAGTGACAATAAATCAAAAAAACGATGGAGCATATCCACTTCCCGATGGAAAATACACATTCAATGCTGTTGCTTATGATGATATTGGCAGAACATCAGGTGTCGCAGAGAGAGCAATCGAAATAGACAATGCAGAGCCAGTGTTTATTATTAGAAGTCCTGGAGTGACTACAATAGACAATCCAACTTCTTACGGCACGACATTCAAAGTGTCTGGAAACATCGCGGATGATCACAATATAAAAACATTTGACCTTTCGATTTTTAAAGAGAATGGAGAACCTGTAACAAAGGATGGAGCGCCTTTAATATGGACAGAAGAAAATGTTCCAACGGCAGGAGGAACAGAACTAACATTTGCACAATATGTGGCTAGAATTGCAGAGGATGCAAAAGAAGATGAAAAAGCATTGAACGCTCGTTATCTTGATATTTATGATAAGGATGTTGGGGGAGACCAAGAATTTTACTGCACAGTTAAGATTTCAGATGAAGCGGGTGTGTACCGAACTCCACGAACTGGTGAAAAATGGAATACAGATGTTGATAAGGGCACTACGGGTAATACAACCACAAAAGTGTTTCTTTACGATGATGTGTATAAAGACTTCATGGGTAAAACGAGCCAATACAAGCTTGTTGCAAATGATTTTAAAAGCATTTTTAACGGAACGTATGGAAATGTGCTCTCCGATTCTCAAAGTGAGGCATCTGCAGAGGCAAGTCGTGCTTCAGTGACACTCACAAAAGATGAATTTGAGGAATTAAAAAACAATCTTTTGAGCAAGTTGACCGACACATCAAAAGATAAACTTGCATTCAAACTGAATAAAGATGCGAATCCTCGTTATGAATTTGGTGGATATGCGCTTGGCAAGGATGAAAAGGGGGCTTATACATTCACGGGAAATAGCGCGTCAAAAGGCAGTAAGATTTCATTTACGGCAAAAATGGGTTTGGATGAAACCAATATAAATCCAAAAACAATAACCGCCTATGTTTTTGGTCCGTTTGATGCAGAAGAAATTGATAATGAAATAGAAAAGATTTATCAAGATGTGAAAAAATATTACGAGGAATTGCTCAAAGATGGAGAGCATGCAAAACGTGCGACTGTCCTTTTTGATGGAGAAAAGGATTATGATGGAGGGACTGTAGAATCTTTCCAAGAGACATTCACTTTGCCTGATATTGCCGACAGCAAAAAATATGTGTTTGCAGCGTATGGAACAGATGAAGATGAAACGCCGCTTGTTGAGAGTGTAGAATATGGATTTGAAGGAGTGGCTTCTGGACAGCCTCCTCGTTTGACCGTGAAATATCCCAATTCAAGTCAGAATGTCATTGGTGTGGCAGGAGATATGAATGTAAACGGATATGTAACTTCCAGTATATGCGAAATTGACGAAATTTCCTATTTAATTACTGTTGAAAATGGAATCACTGGAGCGACTGTTGGAACGATTGACGGAAAGGCAACGCTTGTAAAGAAAGAAACAAAACCCAACGAATCTTTGTATTATGATTGGAATTTTGATATAAGAAAAGGAAACGGTTATAGCAGCTGTGTGGCAAAAGAAGGCGACAACTATAAATATTTTATACAGATTTCTGCAAAAAACAAGTTAAATCTTGACACTCAATTGGAGACAACACTTATAGTTGATGCAAAGAAACCTGAATGCAATGCGCTCACTGTTTCACCTCGTGTTGCAAAGGGTGAGCAAGAATTTTTGAATGGCACTGTGACTGTGTCTGGAAACTTGACAGATGAAACTGAACTTGCAGACGGAACGAATGAGATTGCAGGATGCTACTGGTATGTGACGGACAAAGATGGCAACAAGGTGGCGGGGCTTGTTGAGGAAGTTGAGAGTGTAGAAGAAGCGTTCAGTGAAACGAATGATAATGCAACAGATAATGAAGACAATGTGGCAAAGGCTGCAACAGATAGTGAAGCGGACAATGTAGTAAAGAATGCGGCAGACGAAGAAAAATACAAAATTACGATTTCTTCATCTGAAAAGCAATATAAGAATCTTAAAATTGAGCTTGACACAACAAAAATCAGTGGAGACTATGCTGAAGATGGCTCAAGTGGCAAAGGTAAGTGCACGCTCCATATCTATGTGATTGACAAGGCTGGAAATGTGAATGAAGTGAGCTATCCTTTGAACATCGACCAAGCAACTGATATTCCTGAAATTTCTTGCAATAAAGCGGATGGGGACAAATTAGGAATTGAAGGAAAAGAAATTCAAGTTACTGTGAAAGACGATGATGAGTTGGCTTTGGTGACATATAAACTTGATGATGGTGAAAAACAAACTCTCTTTAAAAGAGCGGATAGCGCAAAGAAAACGGAATACAGTCACGCAATTGAGCTTCCTAAAGATATTTCAACGGGAAAGCATACTCTCATTGTGTATGCAGAGGATTATGTTGCGGGCAGGGCTGATGACAAAAAGAAAACGAAGACACATACACTGCAATTTATCTATGACAATGCGAATCCAACTATTTCTATTGAGAATTTGTCAGAATTTCAGCCAGAAACAGTCATTATAAAGGGAACTGCATCCGACTTGTCTGGAATTAAATCTGTTGTTGGAGAGCTTTCAATAGACGATGAAGTTGTTGAGGGGGCACAACAGGTTACAGCAACAGTTACAGCAGTGAAATCAGAAGAGGATGGAAATGTTGTTGAAAGCAAAACGAACTTTACATGGTCTGCAGAAGTTTCTATTGCTAACCCCGATGAAAAGGTGTCTTACAAATGGACATTCACTGCGACTGACAACAATGGAAGAAAAAATGAAGGAAGTGTGATATACAAAGTTGATAAAACCGCTCCTAAATTCATAGACGATGATAAATATAAAGTAGTGGATAAAGATGGAAAGGAAAATGAAAAAGACTATAGAATTACATTCACTGCGGGGCAAAGAACTTGTTACACTGCAGATATTTCTAATGTGTGGTTCAAAAAAGGTGAAAGTTCAATTACCATCAGTGGAAAATTGGAGGAAGCGAACCCTGACCGTGTAATAATGCATATCAACGGCAAAGGCTCTGATGGAACGACTGACCGCGATGAAGATGTGACATATACAACGGCAACTTCAGAGTATAGCATAAATAGTCCCTACTACGATGGTTCAAACACAGTGACATTGACTGCGTATGACAAGGCTGGAAACAAGAGTGAAACAAGAACCTTCTCTATAAAGGTGGACACGAATGAGCCGCGCCTTGAAGAGGGAAAAACAGTGGTGTCTGCAACTTCTGGCGGAGAGGCGATTTCCGGCACGGTGAATACAAAGACATTGTACGCGTCATTCTCTGCGACTGATATTGCAGAAACATCTTCTTCAACAGATGTGAGTGGTCTTAAACAAATCTTGATAGGCTCAGGATATGGATTTAAGGATGCTTTATATGATTCAGGTGAAATTGCAGCGGACGATAAAACGAAATTTGAAGTGACAAATAAACCTATTTCTCTCGTGAATCTTAAGAGCGGAACGAACACACTTTATATCAGGTTGATTGATGTGGCGGGAAATCAGACGGAAACGGAAATTGCAAACTTTACTTATGACGCAGATCCTGTCTCTGTCACTATTGTAAGCCCTGTGGCAGATGGGACTGTCAACAAGACGCTCAAAATTACAGGAAGCGTTTCTGATAACCAAGAGTTGCCTACCACATTGAACGGTCGCTTGGAGACAAAAGATGAAACTGGGAACTGGAAGCTTGCCAAGGCGGAGGCACATGCGAAATTCTCAAATACTGGTTCTTCTTGGACATGCGAATTTGACACAATGGCATATAATCCAAATGGCACAAATATGCCTGTTACATTCCGTGTGATAATTCCCGATGCAGCAGGAAATGAGAATACGGCTGATGAAGGGCGAGAGATTATAATCAATCAGGATTCTGACCGCCCGAAAATCGTTTTGACAAACATTGATATTACAGGCACATCGATTAAACAGTCGCGAACGGTGTACGGCTCTCTCTCGGACGACGACTCGGATGCTAATAGTGTCGTGAAAGGATTGTGGATTATCAAGAAGTCTGCATTTGATGCAGGTGGTGTGGCTTATCCAACAACAACCGCCGACAACGGCTGGACAAAGCTTGATGTGCAGTTGGGAAGCGGTTCGTTCAGCCACGAGGGAAGCGAGGACGGACTTCTTGCGTTCTACTTTTACTGCATTGACAATGCTGGAGCTCCATTCTATTGGCAAGCGACCGATACGCTTAGCCAAATGAAAATTGCTGGCAAGAGCGACAAGATAGCGGGCTCAACAGACTACCGTTATAAAGATGAAACAGGCGGCATTTCATACACCGCGGATATGGCGGCTCCTGTGGTCACGCTTGAGGTTGCGCGTGGAACTTCGCTTGATGATAGCGTTGCGCTAGCGGACGATGCCTATTCTGCAGGTGGAATGGTGTTCTCAAAGACCAACCCTTATAGCAAATTGTATTTAAGATTGAAGATTGCTGAATCTGTTGGAATGAAAACTGTTGAGGGTGGTGATTTTGCGCATCCAACAATAAAATTGAACTCAAAAGAGCTGGTTCTTGCTGATAATTTGTACGGCACGATGACAGAGCATGATTATAGCGATGCTGAACCATATCATTATGTGTGCAGTGTAGGTCCGATTGACCTTGCCGAAGTGAAGGCTGGTGGAAAATATGCGCCTTGCGTGGCAAATGATGGTCAGTGGCTTTTGAATGCCGAAGTGCTTGACGCCTCGGACCAAAAAGGCGCGAGCAACTTGAACATCACGATGGACTCAAGCGCGCCAGAGATTTTAATCACCTCTCCATCTGCATCTATTGGTGATGCGGTGCTATCGGCAATAACCGTGAAAGGTTTGGCGCAAGACGCTGCGTCAAGCATAAAGAGTTTGTCATGGGCGATTCCGTTAAGCGCTAAAATTGATGACTATACCGTTGCTAACAGCGGCTTGTTCACACCGATAGGGAATTCCACTGCATGGGAAATCCAGTTTACATCAGGCTCTAAAGATTCTCCTGATAGTTTGTTGTACTTTGTGAATGTAGATGCATATAAAGTTGAAGCAGTTGAAGGGGCGGAGGGGATTTTTGAAGTGCCGATTTACTTCTCTGTGGAAGACTCTGTTGGCAACAAGGCTGTGCGAAAAACTTCTGCAGACGGAGCTGCTCTCATGGTCTATGTTGACAAGTACGGTGGAAGTCCAAAAGCATGGATAAACTCTCCTGAAAACAATGCCACAACAAGCGGTTCTTTGACAATCTATGGTGGTGCAAGCGACAATATCAGCGTTGAGAAAGTTCAGATTCAGGTTGATGTGAATGGAGATGGAAAATACGATAGCATTGATTACAGCTTTATAAATGATGAGAACCTTGGGGCAGATGTGAAAACAGCGTTAGGTGGTACACAGGACGATTGGTACATTTCTGCAACAGGCACAAACAGTTGGAAAATGACGATAGACACAGCAAAGATTACTTCCGAAAATAATGTGGGCAAAAATGATGAGGGGAAACCACAGCCAAAGATTGGAATTCGCTGTCGTGCGTGGGATGGTGATAATAATACTCGTGCATGGGGAGGCGAGGTAAAAGTTAATATTGACTCTAGTGCACCTGTCATTCGCGATGTGAAACTTGTTCAGTTTGGAGATGGCGCAGATCCAAAAACTACTGAAACGCCTGTTGCCGAACTTGAATACACTTCAGATGTTTATATAAGCAATGTTTCGGTTGGAGAAAATGGCAAGTGGTACTTGACGGCAACAATAACCGATAACATGGATATTAGTGCTATTGAAACAGAGAATATTACTATTTCAACAAGCACGCATATTATCACTTTGGATCATGATTTGCTTACTGATACATACTCAAAGGATATAACCCCTCCTACTGCTGCTGATGGGGCTGCAAAGCAAATTTTTGTTCCCATTGACACCACGCAAAGTGGCATGGTTTATTCACGGCTTACAGTGAAGGATGGTAATGATAACCAAGCGCAGAAGGAGCTTCGCATAAACATTGACTCAACGCCACCATCCTTGTTCAAGACTGATGGTCTTCAAGCGCAGGATGCGGACGATGAGTTACGCTTGAAGCCGTCTAATAGTCAAGTTGCACTTGGAAAGAATGTGCAGGTTGTGAACTCAAACGGATTGTTCACATTCGGCGACTATGTTCAGGAGGCGGGAAGTGGCTTGGCGTTCCTCGCGTTCTACTTTGAGCGGGAAAAGAAGGCTGGAGGCAGTGAAATCCTTGACCCGATGAATCCTGTGAAGGATAATATTCGCGTGTCTCTTGCTTCTAATAAGTCGGACAATGCAGTTTACAAAAATGCAGATGGCTTGCCTGCTTTGTATTTGAACAGTGCGACACGAAATAGCGAGGATTCTCTTACTAGTAGTTATATTGCTGACTATGCAGGTGCGAATAAGTTTATCCGAAAAGGTGCTATTGTAAAAATCGGCGGAAGCTACCGCTTGATTACAAATGTTTCGGGCGACAAAGTAAATTTCACGCCTCCTTGTTCAGTGGATTTCACAGAGGCTGAAATTGTGTTTGCGCAAATTGTTGACCATCAAGTGACAGAAACGGTGGGTTCTGATGGCAAGGTTGATTCTCGATACGATGATGGCGATGGAATGATTGAATCGGTAAATCATATCGGTTCAAGTTATATTTGGAGCGCAAGTATTGATTCAAGCAACATCGCCGATGGTCCAATCTATATTGGAGTCGCCGCAATCGACAACGCTGGCAACATCGCAAAAGGTCGAGTAAAAACCGCCGTTTCCAACAACCGCCCGCGCATCGCAAAAGTGCTGCTCGGCACGGATTTGTCTGGTGATGGAAAATACAGTTACGATGCCTCCAATAATATGAACATCGTTAAAAATGGAGCCGTCATAAGCAAGGTTGAGCGCGAACAACTTGGCATTGGCTCGGACGGCACTGCTGTTTTGGGCGAATTCAACTATTATTCAGGGCTGAACGGGGAGGCTCTGCAAGATGATGTGACGCTTGCCTCCCAAAAATTCAAGGTGCGCTCAAGCCTTGTCATTATTCCTGAATTTGTGGGCGGCAACGGCGACTTGAAATATGTTCTCGGCGGAACTGGAACTGGAACTGGTAATACAAAACCGCTTAAGGCGAAGGGAACAACGCTTGCAGACGACTTTATAAATGTGAGGGAAAATGTGTCGCTCTTTGACCAAATTTCAGAAAAGGGCTATGTGATACTGCCTGATTCAGATCTTGGTGATAATGGAGATAAGGAGATTAAACTTACATTCTGGGATTCTACAGAGGAAAGAACGCCAGGAGTGGACACTCAAAAAACGACGCTCACCATTCCCTGTATTGTTGGAACGACCGATAACACCAAACCAACGGCAGTGGTTACGCCGTTCTATTGGAAGAGTAACACGGATAACAGCGTTTATTACACTGGCTCGGACGGAAAAGGAAAAATTGACGGACACATTGAGCTTCCTGTGTCATCTCCAAAACCTGCGGTGAGCGGTAGAATAAAAGTTGAGGGCTATGTCTATGACGACTGGAGGCTTGGCTCGATTTCCATGCAGTTTGAAGATTTGAGTGACATAACGAAATCAACAAACCTTGCTGACTATGACGCATCCACTGGAAAGTTTACTACTGTGCCATCTCTTCCAACTGGCGTGGTTTCCTTTGCCGCCAAGCAACTGACCATAAGCCAGTCGGGACATTGGGCTTCGTATGAGCTTGTTGTTGACACAGAGAAACTGACTGGCGTTGCAGGGGAGAACAAAACTATTGCTGTAACGGCATCTGACCATACCACTACGAACACGAACGCTAGCGGAGCGAACTCAATTCCGTATATAGAGTGGATGGATGGCGACACACGCAGAAAGCTCACGGAGGATGGAGCTAAGTATGCAGGCAATTCAACCCTTGCGGTGGATGTTGTTCCATATATCACAGGTGTTTGGACAAGTTTGAGCGAGTTCTATCGAAGCGCGCCAAGCGTTTACGCCCGCACCGCACAAGGTCACTATCCAGTGTATGAAGGCGAAGAAGTTACGATTTACGGCTACAATTTGGCTTCTTCTATGACAGCAAAGATTGACACTGTGACCTTGACCATAGGTGGTTTGTCTACTGAAGACCGCCCTGCGATGACAGGAACTGGTTATAATGTGACCATTCCATCCTCTGCAAAGAGCGGCAGTCTTGAGTTGACAGTGAATGGCGTTGCGGCAATCAACAACACCGATGAGAACAAGGCAAAAGGCTCGTACACAGGAGAAGACGTTTCCCATTGGTACAACCGCCAGCCAAACAATGTGAACAACAACACCTTGGATGACGATGTGTTCTTCGATGTGTGGGAATTCAAGAATGCAGCTGAACCAAAGAATGGACCTGCATTGCAGCCACACATGAAAATTGGACCGACTGGACAGATTGGCTTCTCTTATGCGAATGCGACGCTGTATTTCAACATGCCAGGACAATCAAGTGAGAGCGGTTCAACATATACCTATGGGCAGACACCATTCGGACGAAACTTCGGTGGCTTTACGCAGAACGCGTTCACTTATGATTCTGCTGGGCGAACATTCGGTGTGGCGCTGTGTCCAGATACATCTGGCGCGGCAGGTATGAGTGCAAACTTGCAGTTCTTCTCTGGAAAGAGCGCTTTGGCTGGTGGAGAAGACGGTGATGACTTGAACAACAACTACTATAATCAACAATATGCCCGTCGCATCGAGAACACTTCTATAAAACTTGATGGAAGCGACATTATGCAGAATATCAACCGCATTCTGTCGCCAAGCATGGCTACATATAGGGGTGTGGGCAAAGATGGAAAAACCTACACATATGTTTATGTCGCCTACTATGATGAGTTGAGCAAACAAGTGAGATTCCGCGTTGGTTCTGTGGAAGATTCCAGCCGAAACAGCATTGGTATGGGGCTTGTTGATTTGGCGGGAACAGATGTAACGGGGCGTGTTTCAGGTTCTAATGATGCTCCAAAATTGAACAAAAACACAACACGAGATTCTATTACTGGATATATGGCTGGTAGTACTCCACTAGAAACAACCATAAATTCTACAGATGTGACGAATGATATTTATATAAAAGTAACGGGCGTTTCTGGTAATGTTGATGTAAGGTTATGGGTGTGGGGAGTAAATGGTGGCGGTGATTATTTCGGAAACTCACATAGCACTGATAGCGCACACATGATAAAAGTTTCGGACGGAAGTTATGTATACAAGCTGCCTGGAGCGAATACCTGTCAATTCCAAATTTGGACTGAGGGCGGTTTTACTTCAGGAGATTGCAAGGCATCTTCGTCTGGAATTTATCAAATTACGAGCTCTTCAAGCGGAACAATATCAAAGTATACAGGCAGCATAAAATACGCTGCTCTCGCATCCTCTATGCCAACCTATGCCGGTTATCAATACTGCCATGTTGTTGCGGCGAATGGCGTTTCAAACGGCACGGCGGAATACAGCACCGCAACTCCAACGCGCGCGGGGCAGTATGTGGCGGTCGGCTCGCTAAAGAATGGAACAGCAGTTATCGCCTGGTACGATTCACAGTCAGGACGGCTTGCGTTCAGCTATAACGACTCTCCTCGCACTGCTCAAAGTTCACTTGTCTTTAACAAATCCGATAATGTTTGGCAGAAGAACGCTTACTATGTGAGCGATGAATCTGTGAGGGCGGGAACGTATGTTTCAATGGCTGTTGATGCGAGTGATGGCATCCATCTTGCGTATTACAGCGCAAGCGGCGGAGACTTGTGGTATTCATACATAGCGGATCCGACAACGCAAAAACCGGCAATCAAGTCGGTTATGGTCGATTCTTACGGAAGTGTCGGCACATACACGATGATTGATGTTGCAAAAGATGCAGGTGGACAGGCGTATATTCCATATATTTCGTTCCGTTGTGATAGCAACAGCGAAACAGCGGCGAGTGTTAAGATTGCGTATCCTTTCAACTTGACAGCGAATAGTGCTGTGTCCGCTGGTGTAGATGGCGATGACCGATACACAGGGGCGTGGGAGGTGTCTGTTGTGCCGACTGAAAATACGCCAATAACGGATTATACGAATGTTGGTGTGAATAAAGATTGGACGACGGGCGTTCGTAAAGTGTTCGAAACAGGTGCGAAGGTTACGAAATCATGGAGTGCAACATTTGCAGTTGGTGATTCTACAACTGTTTATGGAAACGGCACAAAGAATCCTGTCGTTTCGTATGCGGTTAGCGAGAATGGTGTGATCGAAATGGCGCAGAAGAAGTAGCGCGCAAATAGGATTTCCACGCCGCTATGCGTCATTGAGAAGTGCTTTTGGAGGCGTGGCAGTTCTTCGTGTGTCATCGCAAGACCGCAAATATGCCGTATATTAAAAAAAGAGGTGCTGCCGATTCGGCTAGCCCTTAACCAGTTTAAAAATAACCGCTAGGCTTGGAGGCAGGCGGTTATTTTTTTAGGTTTCTTATTAATTCTATTACCAGTGAAACCACGACTCCAAGAACTGTAAACATTAGGTAAAGCATCTCAAAGTCACTCATAAGCGGTCTCCTTTATCGCCTCGCCCAACGAAGCAATCCAGCGCAACAAGCACCTTTGCATACTAATAGCTGTAGATTGCTTCAGACTCTGAGGGGCTTCTCAAATTTTCTGTCACCAACTGGGTCGATGACGGACAAAAATTGATTTCCGTGGAATCCATATTAGGGGATATTATAGGGATTGTAACAATCAAGAATCCAGTGTATATTTATCAGGGCTAAAAAAGAAATTGTAGGGTGGATGCCACAGCGATGAAACTGAAAGAATGTGGAAAGTATACGCAGGGCAATGGGGGTTTTGAGTGTATGAGAAAAAGTGTTTTTTTGATTTTTACTGTTTTTTGCATGATTTGTATGTGTTCTTGTTCTCATATAATGGGCTATAGCGTGCTTTTATGGAATCTGCCGGAGCATAATATGCAGGACGGAGACATTGTTCCCGTCTATATAAAATCTAATATCTCGCATGTGTATGTTGTTGGCATTGAAAGCGGAAACATTGAAGTTCCTTTGTGGCAGATGACAGAGCCAGTTTCCAAGCGAAAGGTTGCCGAGCAGGCAAAAAAATACGAGGAATTCCGACATGTTTATGCGTCTGTTGCATTAGACGGACTTCCTATGCGAGCCGAGCCAGTGAATACTTCAAAGCAAGTGTACCGATTGCGAGAGAATGAGATTATAAAGGTTCTGTTCAAGGGGGAAGGGCAGGTCGTTATGTCTGGAAAGAGTGCGCTTGAAGGAGACTGGCTTCGAGTTCTTACTTCTGATGGCACGCAGGGCTGGTGCTTTTCCTATAACCTGCGACTTTATCAGACGGACAGTTTGGGAAATAAGATTGGTGGCGACGATGAGGAAAAGGTTGAAAACACATCCACCGAAATTGACAGGCTTCTTTTGAAAATATGGTATCCTGAAAACTACAAGGCGATGGTTGAGTCCGGGCGCATAGACATAGAAAAGTTAAACCCTTATTACAATATGCATATAGAAGAGGAGTCGGGCTTGCTTTATTTTAACATGCCGAAAGCTTCAAAACGATGGGAGTACAAAGGCTCTGTTCAAAGCGCAAGCGGACAATACAATCTTACTGATATTCCAATGTCAATTACCGTGAGACGGCAGAATTTTATCGTTGTTCGATACACTGGCGAAAATGGCAAGCCAGAGGACTTTAATCTAGTCACACTGGAGCAAAATATACCTGAGCTGCTTGAAAAAGAGCATGCTCGCAGAGAAAAAGAATACAATCACATAATTGCAGCTTCAAATTCTTTTAAAAGTGAAAGCTACGGCATATTGAATTTGCAAAAAGACCATCGTTTCAAATGGACAAACAATCGTCTTTTAGTGCCTTCGGTGATTCCTTCGTCCGCAAAAAGCACAGGAACGGTTGAAGTGAAGTATTTTTTGAGCAAATCCCTTTCTGCAGGCTATGATGGTGTTTTGACATTCAAATTTGACGGAATGCAAAAAGAAATAAACTTTTTATACAAGATGGAAGACAATGGATTGAGATTTGAGGATGCAACAGGAGCCGTTATTAAAAACAATATTTTGATGGAACGTTCTCTCAGTCCTCTTGTCATATTTTTTAGCAAAATGTAAGGGCGAACATTCGTTTTTTCACCAGCATTATTGGTAGAAGTTCGCATCGCTTCGCTAACCAGTTTTTTCATATACACACGAAAGAACTGAAAATGTACTCTAACCATTTTTTATACAGGAGCGGCGTGACCTAATAGTACTTTGTGAAAGTTTTACTGCTTGTAGTCGCGCCTTCAGTTTTGCAAGAGCAAAATTGACTAGAATCATTGATATGGAGGTATGATAAAAAGTCGCACAAATAGCGCGACTTTTTATCAACTAAAGTTTGCGTTGCAAACTTTGTCATATACTTGTGCGCGGTAAGCAACAAGTTGCTTACCGCGCACGCTAAAAAGCCAATCACGAAATTGACATTTCGTTCTTGACTTTTTATGGGAGGAGATATGGCTTTTATTCAGTTTTCACATGTTTCGCTCGCTTTTGGTGACCGTGACATACTCAAAGATGTTTCTGTAAATCTGCAGACAGGAACAAAAGCGGCATTGACAGGTGCGAACGGAACGGGAAAGTCCACACTGATAAAGGTTATGGCAGGTATGGTGAATCCCGATAGTGGAAGTAGAATCTGTCAAAAAGACACTCGAATCGCCTATCTTCCGCAGTCAGGGTTGACGCATCACGGCTCAACGCTTTTGGAGGAGGCGGATGGGGCGTTTCAATTCGGCTATGACATTCAAGAGGAAATAGATAGAATCGGCGATGAACTGAAAAAAAATCCGCCGAACACGCAGGCGCTTTTGGAAAGGCAATCCGCTCTCATCACCGCCCTTGACGATTCAGGCTGGCATAGGCGGCAGGCTCTTGCCCAAAGCATCTTGCTGGGGCTAGGATTTTCCATGGCGGATTTTTCCCGAAAAACAGAAGAATTTTCAGGTGGTTGGCAAATGCGTATCGGTCTTGCAAAGGCGTTGATGCAAAATCCTGATATTCTTCTTCTTGACGAACCGACAAACTATCTTGACATCGAGGCGCGTGATTGGCTTGAAAAATTTCTTGTCAGTTACAAAGGCGCGTTTTTGCTTGTCAGCCACGACAGATATTTTCTTGATGTGACGGTAAATGAAATTTACGAGCTGTTTAACGGCGATTTGCGGCGATACCCTGGCAACTTCTCTCATTATGAGCAGGTGCGGGAGCTGGAGATGAAAACGCTGATTTCCGAATATGAAAAGCAACAGGCGGAAATTGAAAAATTGCAGGATTTTATAAATCGTTTTGGCTACAAGGCAACAAAAGCGGCTCAAGCGCAAGAGCGTCAGAAAATGCTTGACAAGATTCTCAAAAATAAAATTGAAATTCCAGAGAATCTCAAAAAAATCCGCTTTACATTTCCTGAAGCCCCGCACACAGGGCGTATAGTTGCATCGCTCAAGGGCATTTCAAAATCATATATAAAAGAAAACGCTGTTATAAGCGACTTGAACTTGACAATTGAATGTGGCGAGCGGCTTGTTGTCGCTGGAAAAAATGGCGCGGGAAAATCCACTCTTCTGCGTATCATTGCAGGAGTGGACAAGAATTTTGAGGGCGAAATTGTTCTTGGCGCGGGGGTAAAGACGGGCTATTTTAGTCAAGACAGTGCAGAGACCATTGCGGGGCAGATTTCCGTACTTGATTATATGGAACAGAATGCGCCTTTGGAATTGATTCCACGCCTGCGAGATATGTTGGGGTCGTTTTTGTTTCATGGGGATGATGTTTTTAAAAGCCTCGATATGCTTTCAGGCGGAGAAAAAAGCCGCATCGCGCTTTTGCAGCTGCTTATGCGCGCGAATAATTTTTTGATTCTTGACGAGCCAACAAACCACCTTGACATTTACTCAAAAGATGTGTTGCTTCAAGCGTTAAAGGATTTTGGTGGCACGGTTATTTTTGTAAGCCACGACAGAGGATTTATAGAAAGCCTTTCAACAAAGGTTTTGGAGCTTTCACAGGGACATCACCGTGAATTTTATGGCGACTACACATATTATCAAGAACGCTTGGCGGCAGAGATGAGTGGGGAGATTCCCACTTTTCAAATTGAGCAGTCTAAAAATAAAGCTGCGGAAAACATATCTCAAAAGCCTCAAAAATCCCAAAAGTCCAAAGGTGCGTTGAGTTATGAAGAGGCGAAGAAGTTTGAGGCTGCAAAACGAAAGGCTGAAAAAGAAGTGAAAAAAGTTGAGGATGAGATTGCGCGTCTTGAATCAGAAAAAAAGACTTTAGAAACGAGGCTTTCTTTGCCAGAAATCTACTCAAACGGAGAAAAAGCGCGCCAAGTGCAAAACGATATACACAAAATTGACTCCGTTCTTGAAGATTTGACCAAAAAATGGGAAGAATCCATGCAAGAAGCCGAAAAATATGCGGAGTAGAATCAGGTCTATGAACAACAAGGAGGCGCAGTGTGCGAAACGGAATAGAACCAGATCCCACTTATAAATATCCGTGCCATGGATTGGACAGCGTAATGTATGTTAAGCCGACGATTAAAAATCCGAATATCATCGTTGGCGACTTTACCTATTTTAGCGACAAGGATTTTGAAAGCCATGTGACACATCACTACGAGTTTTATGGGGACAAATTGATTATTGGGAAATTTTGTCAGATTGCAGCGGGCGTGAATTTCATTATGAACGGCGCAAATCATCAGATGAATGCAGTGTCCACATTTCCGTTTTATATTTTTGACGGATGGAATCAAGATGTTCCTCCGCTTTTTGAATTGCCTGCAAAGGGCGATACGGTTGTCGGCAACGATGTGTGGATTGGGCAAAATGCAACGATACTCCCTGGCGTTCATATTGGCGATGGCGCCATCATTGGTCTTGATAGTGTGGTCGGAAGCGATGTGCCGCCGTATACGATTGTCGCGGGGAATCCTGCGAAAGAGATACGAAAACGCTTTGACGATGAATTGATAGGGCTTATGCTTGAATTGCAGTGGTGGAACAAGAGCATTGAAGAAATTGACCGTATCATTCCGCTTTTGTCGGACAGCAATTTAGAGCGGGTGAGGATTGAAATAAAAAAAATGGTAAAAAAATCTGCTGGTTGCGATTGATTCCGTGCGAGAAGCATTCTAAAAATTGATTCCCCCATGGCGAATTGCGGGCGTTTATAGTTGGTTGTAATCTCTGAAGATGTTTGCAATTCTCTTCAGTTTTCTTTATAATGCTTGTACTATGTGGATTAGACTTGAGAACCTAAAAAAAGCGTATCCATCGGCTGTTTCTGCCACTGAAAAAATTGTGGCAGTAAATGGAATTTCGCTTGATATTCCAGAGAACAAAATTTTTGGTATAATCGGAAAAAGCGGAGCGGGTAAAAGCTCTTTGGTGCGGCTGGTGAGCCTTTTGGAGCATCCCGATGAAGGCGCGGTCTTTTATGGAGAGAGACGCGTTGATAATCTTTCCAAAAAGGAGCTGGTTCTGCAACGCCGAAGAATTGGAATGATATTTCAAAATTTCAATCTCTTTTCAAGCAGAAACGCGGCGAAAAACATTGCGTATCCACTTGAGATTTGTGGAGCATCGCGCGCGGAAATAGAAATTCGGGTTCAAGAAATGCTGCGTCTTGTCGGACTTGAGGACAGGGGCGCGGCTCCAGTGAGCACATTGAGCGGCGGTCAAAAACAGAGAGTTGCGATTGCCCGCGCGCTTTCGACTCGTCCAGACATTCTTTTTTGTGATGAGGCGACTTCCGCCCTTGACCCACAGACAACGCGTTCTATATTGAATCTTATCCGTGAAATACAGCAAAAAATGAATCTGACGGTAGTTATGATAACACATCAAATGGAAGTTATTCGAGATGCGTGCGATGAGGTCGCGGTGATTGAAAAAGGCACGGTGGTGGAGCAAGGGCTGGTTTCTGAAGTGTTTGGCAATCCTCTGTCCGAAGTGACAAAAGATTTCCTTTCACATATCAGACTTGCACGCCCCTAGATTATTTCACCAACTTCTGTTGGTTTAGGGCGTGCTGCCAGTTTTGTGCGCTTCGCTACCAAAACTGGAGAAATAATTAGTACCAGAGGTTGGACAGCCTAAAAATTGCTTTCGCAATTTTTTTCACGGCTTCCGATTTAACACCGCCCACCACAGGTGGGCTTACACAGGGGTTGAATATGCAGCAGATAGTTTCTATGGTGGGGGTTTCGCTTTTACAGACCCTTGAGATGGTGTTTTTTTCAACAGTGTTCTCACTGTTTTTAGGATTTCCGCTGGGAGTGCTCCTGTGCGTCACAAATCCGCTTGGAATTGCACCTCGTCCTGTCTTAAATCAAGTGCTCAGTCGAATTGTCAATGCGCTTCGTTCGTTCCCTTTTTTGATTCTTATGATTCTTCTCATTCCGCTTTCACGGCTGATTATTGGCACGGGAATAGGCACAGAGGCGACAATCATACCATTGAGCATTGCCGCCGCTCCGTTTGTGGCTCGTGTCATAGAGTCTGCGCTGAATGAAGTTGGTGCAGGCGTTATACAAGCGGCAAAGGCGATGGGAAGCACAACATGGCAAATTATATACAAAGTGCTGATTCCAGAAGCAATGCCGTCTATCATTTCAGGCGTGACGCTGACCATAATCAATCTCATCGGCTATTCTGCAATGGCTGGTACGATTGGGGGCGGCGGGCTTGGAGACCTCGCGATTCGATACGGCTATCAAAGATTTAGAACGGACATTATGGTTGCAACGGTTGTTGTCATTCTCGTTCTTGTGGAAGTGATACAACTCATCGGCACAACTCTTTCAAACAGGATGTTGAAGAAACGATAGGGGGCGTTGTGGGGTGCGCTTCCCCCTTCTATTTTTTTATTTCATTTTACAAGCCTTCAAAAATTTGCTATACTTCGCACTATAGGTATTTTCATAGGAGCTTATAATGAAAAAAATTGCTTTGTTCGTTATGTCTTTGTTTGCAGCTGTCGTATGTGCGGAGACAAAAATTAAGGTCGGGGCGACACCAGAGCCTCATGCAACGCTTTTGAATCTTGTGAAGGCTGATCTTGCAGAAAAGGGCATCACCCTTGAGATTGTTGACTTCACGGACTATGTTACTCCAAACGAGTCTCTTGAGGCGGGAGATATAGATGCGAATTTCTTCCAGCATCTGCCATATCTTGAGTCTTTTAACAAAGAGCGTGGCTATCACTTAAAAAATGCTGGGGGGATTCATATTGAACCAATCGCTTTATATTCAAAAAAACTTTCCTCGCTCTCTGACATAAAGAAAAAGGCGACGATTGCGATTCCAAATGACCCGACAAACGAGGGGCGCGCTCTTTTGCTTCTTGAGGCGGCAGGGCTTATCACTTTAAAGGAAGACGCAGGTCTTGAGGCGACTCCCATTGACATTGCAAAAAATCCATTGAAGGTAAGATTCAAGGAAATTGAGGCCGCGTCTTTGCCACGAGTGCTTTCAGATGTGGATGCGGCGGTTATAAACGGCAACTATGCAATTCCTGCGGGCTTGAGCGCGGTGAAAGATGGACTATTTATCGAGGGAAAAGAATCTCCGTATGTGAACATAATCGCGGTGAAAGAGGGGGGCGAAACAGATGCAATAAAGGCTCTCGTGAGTGCGCTCCAATCTGACAAAGTAAAAGCATATATCAGCGAAAAATATCCCAATGGAGAGGTTGTTGCGGCATTCTAAGGTTGTAAAAATGAAAACACTGCGAAGGCGCAGTAAGGGTGTTTGTTGATGTTGTTAAAATTCGAAAACAGCTTGTTGCAGCCTTGTGCAAGTTTGCGCCTTGAAACGCACTTTGAGATGCACTTTGCACTTTGAAAAAAGAATTTGCCTTTTCGCTATTCCCGTTGTATCATTAAATACGATAGAGGGGCTGAAAAATGTGCCTCTCTTCGTTCTGCTTGAAACACATGTTTTTGCAGATTGATGTTTGCTACAAATGGGGGTAACTATGACGACATCGGTAAAGGCTGTTGGATTCACAATGGATCAAAAGCAATCAGAAATGGTTGATTCAAAAATGAAGAGAGTTGCATATGCAGAGGATTTGATTATTGACTTGAAATTAAACATCAAGCTGGACAAATCGTTTACTGCTGATGCGACGGTTAATTTCCGCTGGGGAACATCCGCCCATGTTTCGGGTGAGGATTACGATTTTGGTGCGGCGCTCAATAAAATGATGGATGTGCTTGACAACAAAATAAAAAAGGAAAAGGATAAAATCCAAAACCACCAAAAATAATATGACAAAGTATGAGTTGATTGGCGAAATGGCGAATGAACTTTCTCTTTCCCGAAAAAAGTGTGGCGAGACGTTGAATCTGATGATTGAGGAGATAGTTTCTGCGCTTGAAAAGGGAAGAAGGTTCATTCAGCCAGGCTTCGGCTCTTTCAAAACTGTTGATGTAAATGAAAGGACGAGACGCAATCCTTTGACTGGCAAATTGATGCTCTGTCCCAAAAAAAGAAGGCTGAAATTCAGGACCTCGGATATTTTAAAAGAAGAGATAAATGAGTGAATTTTTCACACAATCAGAGTTGGCGGAGCGTCTCGTCCAAAAAACAGGTGTTAGTCTTGAAACGGCGAAAAAATTCTCCTCCTGTTTTTTTTCCATTGTAAAGAGAGGTCTAAAAACAAACGACCGCTTTTCTGTATATAATTTTGGAACATTCAAAAAAACATGGATTGAAACGACGATGGGATTTAATCCCAGTACAGGCGAACGAATGGAGATTCCCGCCCACTGGCGAATAAAATTCATTCCCTGCGCCGCGCTTGCAAAAAGGCTGAACCGTCCTTACGAAAAATTGAAGCCAAAAGTTATAAAAGAAAAAGCCTCTGACAATGGGCTTTTAGCGAAGGCGATTAAAATTCGCTTTGATGATGAAAACAACATAGCTGCGTCTTCAGAGCCTGTTGCACATTCTGCTCCACGCACATCTCCAGTAATTCCTGCCGATGAGCAAGTAAAAAATCAAAGAAACGATGATTTTGATGATGATATGGATGAGGAGACCCGCTATAGGAAGAAGCTTTTTAAATTAATTGTTGCCGCTGGTTTTTCTCTTTTATTGCTGATTGTATTGTTGATTTTGCTTTTGAAGAGCTTCTTTTCGTTGTCAGACGAGGGCGAAAATGGAAAAGAGAAACGGAGGCATTCTGCACAAGATGTGCATATTGTTGAAGAGGAAAAACAAGAGCCTTCTGCTGAAGATGAAGCGGTAGTTGTGCAGAACCGTGAGGAAAATGCTCAAGATGGGGCAATGTCCGTAGATGCCCTTGAAAAAGCTGAAGATTACAACGAAGCGGACGAGAACGGAGAAGACGGTGTTTTCACTGAAACGAAACTGGAGGCAGGAGCAGAGGCTGAGGAAGAAGAAATTTTTGAGGAGTCTGTAGAAAATAGTGTAGATGATAAAAGTGATGAAGGTCTTGGAAGGACTGGCGTTTTTGAAAGTGATGGAGCTTCTGAAAAAGAGGCGAGCGATTTGTTTGAGTCCTACACAGTTCCTTCAGGACTTTCCTATCACAGAATCGCAAGGGAAAAGTTGGGAAATCGCCATTTGTGGCCGCTTTTGTACACTGCGAACAAGTCTGTTTCTGTTGATCCTGATTTTATTTCTGTAAATGCGAAGATACGGATTCCTAATTTGGATGGAAAGTCTGCGTTTGAGTATGCCCAAACTGATTTGGGGAGAGATGCGATTTTTGCAGCGGCTTTGGATGCGTATAACGGATACTTGCTTATGATAGAAAAGCAGCCTGCTTCGCGCAAAAACGATGAACGCCGTCGCCGTGCTGTTGGGGCAATTGTTTCGGGTGAGGTTTTGTGTCCTGGCTTCATTGAGGAAAAGAGCGCGCGCATCATGCCAGAATACGCACGCCTTGCAAAAAATATTGTGGAACATCAATATAAGCAATAGCCCCCCCCCCTTTTTTTTTGAACTTTTTACTTGCAGAGACGAGAGGGGGCTCTCACGCAGAGCATCGAATGGGTGTAGGGGAGGGGTGATTTTTACAAAAGCCCTGTGGTTTCGTCAATTCCCATCATTATATTGAGGCATTGCACCGCCGCTCCGCTTGCGCCTTTCCCCAAGTTGTCAAATCTACTTGTCACGATAATTCGTTCGTCATTCCCATAGACAAAAATTTGCATATTGTTTGTGCCTGCCATTGTGTTTGCGGCGATAAACGGCTCTTCAAGAACACCCTCCCCCATAAAGGGCATGACTTTTACAAATGTTTTTCCCTCGTAATGGCGGCTCATCTTTTGCCACACATCATGGGCGGTCAGTTTCTTTAAAAGAAGGCGCGCGTGCAGTCCGATTGTCACCGTCATCCCCTGAAAAAAGTCGCAGATATATGGGGTGAAAACGGGCTCTGCTTCAAGACCGCTGATTTTTTTCATTTCAGGAAGATGCTTGTGCATTTGTGTGAGCGCATACAGTCGAGGGGAGTTCAACTCTGTGGGGCGGTCGCTTGCTTCGTACTGGGCAATCGCCTTTTTTCCCGCCCCCGAATAGCCTGAAACAGCATGCGCCACTAATGGATAGTCTCGGGGCAAGAGAGCGTTCTTTACAAGAGGGTAGACAATCGCATTGAAACCCGATGCATAGCAGCCAGGGACCGCCACTCGTTTTGAGGCGCGTATTTTTTCATATATGCTGTTGTCAAGCTCTGGAAATCCATAGACCCATTCAGGATTTGTGCGATGGGCACTTGACGCATCGATGATTTTTGTGTTTGGGTTTGTGCAGAGTGCCACAGATTCAATTGCCGCCGCATCAGGAAGACACAAAAATGTGTAGTCAGAGCCGTTTATCATTTTTGCGCGTTCGCAAGGGTCTTTGCGCTTTTCTCCATCTATGCGGACGATTTCAAGGTCGTTTCGGTTCTTGAATCTCTCTAAAATCTTGAGGCCTGTAGTTCCTTCAAGTCCGTCTATAAAAATTCGAGTCTTTATCTTTTCCATACGGTAAACTGTACTGTATTTTTGCGAATGATAAAAGACATTTTTGCGTAAATGCAGTATTATTTTCATTGAGGTTTTTGATATGGATATTTTTACAGAGAAAAAAAATATTCGGATTGAGGTGAAAAAAAGAATTGCGAAGTTGTCTCCTGCTCAAAAAGGACTTGAGAGCGCGATGAAGTGCGCAGAATTTATTCGCTCGGATGTTTTTTTGAAAGCGAAAGTGCTTTTTGGGTTTATGCCGATGAAAGATGAGCTGGATATTCTTCCGATTTTGCGGACTGCCCTTGAAAATGAAAAAAAAGTGTTGCTTCCAAAGATTTGCGCATCTTCAAATTCTTCAAATGAGATGGATTTTTATTTTGTGGAAAGCGATTTTTATGCGGAAACGGAAAAGTCTGCGTATGGGATGTATGAGCCTGCTTCAAGAGATTGTCCTGCGCGCCTTGAAAATATTTTTGAAGATTATGCGGGTGATGACATTGTGGTTTTCGTTCCAGGGCGTGCATTTGGGCGTGATAATTCGCGTCTTGGCAGGGGAAAAGGTTTTTACGATGCGTTTTTACATCGACTTTCACGCTTTTATGGGGATGGCATTGGGACTGGCGCAAAAAAAAGACCTCGATATATCGGGGTGTGCTATGGGACGCAGATTTTTGACAGCGTGCCACATTCTGAAAACGATGCTTTTGTGGATTATGTGATATAAAAAAAAACGCTCCGAAAAGGAGCGTTCCAGTAGTGGCAATAGGGATTGAACCTATGACATCACGGATATGAGCCGTGTGCTCTACCAACTGAGCTATGCCACCAAAAAAGATATGTTAGACTATACCGAATAAATGAAAATGTGTCAAGAGGGGATGTGCATATTTATCGGGGATGTGCATATTTTATCGGGATGTGCATATTTTATCGGGATGTGCATATTTTATCGGGATGTGCATATTTTCGCAAAACGATGATAGTTTTCCCAAAATTGCATATTTCGCAAAACAGTGAATAGCAATAGTGGCTCTAGCGCGAGAATAAGGAGAGGATTCGGTTGTACGAAAGCGTTTGAAAAGATGGTAGCGTTTCGATTTTTATTAAATATTTATCGAAAAACGATAAATATTTATTGACAAATGATGAAAAAACCTCTAGAATGAAGTCACAAGGCGGTAAAAAGCGTCTTGAAAAATTCTTTCTAAAGGAGTTATTATGGGGGTCTTTATGAAAACGAACAAAAAAATCATTGCGTCCGCAATTCTTTGCGCCGCAATTTCTGCTGCGGCCTTTGCCGAAGGCAACTGGAGCAGCATTCTGTTTGTCGGCGCAAGCGCGCCAATTGCGCATCAAAAAACGGATGGAGACGCGATAGATTATGCGGGAATCGGCGGCAATGTCGGATATCTTGCCGTGAACAAAAACAACGGTCTTTCGTTTGCGGCTAATTTTATGGGCGCGGCGGTTTTCAGTGATGACTTGACGAGGGAAACTGAAACGGGTGGGGCGATGAATTTCTTCGGAGGAATCGGATATTCTCCGTTGCGCACGGAAAGGTTTACGCTTGCGCTTACAGGAGGAATTGGCTTGGACTATTACGGCTATAGGCTTTCCGATGGCGGCGCGGACTTTTCGGTTTCCGGCTTGAATTTTTTGGCGGGCGTGGATGTGGCGTTTGCGATACGGCTTTCAAGACACATTGGAATAGGATTCAATGTCCTTGGAACGGTTGCCCTTGTGGGCGTGCATTCACTTGACTGGGATTTGAGTGACAACCAGCAAAACGATGCGTACGAAGACACTGAAAACGAGTTGGTCAAGGCGGGCTCGCTTTCGCTGACGCCTTCGGTTTGTCTTACGATACACTTTTAGTTTTGGAAGAAGATGGAGGTTTAAAATCCGCGCTGAAATGGCGCGCGGATTTTAACTCGAGTTTTGCTCCAAAACTCGCTTATTGAACTGCGATTTTTCACTTCGTTGCAAAATCGCGTTTTCAACATTCTCGGAAGTTGACACTTCCTGCGATGTTGAAAAATACGGGAGATTTTATGAAAACAAAATTGACAAAAGCGACTTTCATTGCGGCGAAAATTCTGGAGGTGATTTGCGCGCTCGCGACAGTGGACTATGTTGTGCTCTTTGTCTTGAGCATCGCGCGCTCCGACCTCGCCGCACGATTTGCGAAAATGCTTGCTGTTCAAAATCACGGCGAGCTCAGCGTTCAGGGGTTTGACATAAACATTCTGAACGGAGAAACGGTCATCAGCGGAACGGTGGCGTTTTTCGCATTGGCGGGAATTTTTTCGTTTGCAATAAGAACAATGATGTTCCGCAATGTCGCGCTGATTCTTAAGACCGCGGCGGGAAAAACTTCTTTTTCAAAAGGCGAAACGCCGTTTCAAAAGGACATTGTTCGCATGGTTCGTGAAATCGGCATTTTTTATATGCTGATTCCTGCCGTTCAAATTGTGGTGTGCGTAATCTGCCGTCTTCTGCTTGGGGAGATTGAGCTTGATGTGCACGCGGAATGCGCAATAGCAGGGTTCGTCATTCTCTCTTTAAGCCAAATTTTTTCCTACGGCGAAAAACTGGAATCGGAAGTTGAGGGGCTGATATGATAGTCTTGCGTCTTGACCGCATGATGGCGGATCGAAAAATTTCTCTTGGGGAGCTTGCGGAAAAAGTTGGCATCACGAACGTCAACCTTTCAAAAATAAAGACGGGAAAGATAAGCGCGATTCGTTTTTCCACGCTTGAAGCGATTTGCAAGGCATTGAATTGCCAGCCGGGGGATATTCTAGAATTTAAGGAATAGCTTGCTGAAATTGCTTGAGTTTTCTCAAAATTGCAATTTTGGGAAAACTGCCCTCGATGTATTTGAGACGATGTATTCAGAGACGCGGTGTCATTGTAAACAGAGTGTGCAATGTGTGCCTGCTCTGCCACGGTTGCGTTAGGGATACGGAGGGCGGCGAAGCCGTTCCGAACGCAAGAGAGGAATGAGGACGCGAAGCGACCGGAACCCGTAGCAGCCCGACCCGAATGGAGCGTAGCGTAGTGAGGGGAACGCCCAAATGATTATTTCTATCATGTATCTCTTGTAATATTTTAAAAACTGGGGTAATGTGGTTGTGGGTGGAATATGACGAGGCGGTATGTTGTTGTTATTTTATTAGGGCTTTGTTTAGGGCTTTTTGTGAAGCTTTTTTGCGTTGATATGTTGAAGGTTTCAGGCTCTTCTATGATGCCCACGCTGACAGACGGAGAAAATGTTGCGGTTAACAAACTTGCGTATGGTCTCGTGAAACCTTTTGGAGATTCTTTTTTTGTTCAATGGAGCGAGCCGAAAACTGGTGACCTTGTTGTGTTCCTGCATAACAATAAAATAGTCGTGAAAAGATGCGCCGCGATTTCAGGGGAGCGACTAGATTTTTCGCGCGATAATGGGTATAATCTTATAGTGAGGGGGGAGAGAATTCATCTTTCTTTGGAGCAGTATGAGAAAATGAGCCAGTTTTCAGAAGTGCCTGCTGGGTACTGCTTGGTTCTAGGCGATAATACTTTGCAGTCTGTTGATTCAAGGGATTATGGGTTCGTCTCTAAAAAAAATATAACGGGTAAAATAATCGGGAAATGAATGATTTCTTTAAAAAACCAGCGTTGATTTCCATGTTAGTTATTCTCTGTGCGTTTTGTGTTTATGTGTTTATAAAATATGCGCAGCTTTCATTTACGCCTGTTTCTGCAATCGTTGAATCAGTTCCTATTCCTTCTCGTGGCTCTATTGTTGACAGGTCAGGGAAGCCGCTTGCCGTGCAAACGAATTTTTATCATGTTGGTATAACGCCGAATCTCGTAAAAGGAAACAAGAGTGCGTTTGCCGAGGATATCGCAGCCTCTTTGGGAATGACTGCCGCCGATATACTGGATATTATCAATAAAAATTCTGATGCGAGTTTTGTGTATTTAAAAAAGAAGATTACTCAAGCCGAATACTCCGAAGTGAAAAAAATCACGGACATGCACGGATATTATTTTGTCACATATGATAAAATTCCTGGTCGTGTTTATCCTGAAAATAATCTTGCATCCCAAGTGATTGGGTACATGGGCGACGATGGAAAGGGGCTTGCGGGAATTGAATATTATATGCAGGATTCTTTGCAGCCTGCGTTGATTGATGGAAAGCGCGAAAGTGAAAAAAACATTTATTTAACAATCGATGCAAATTTACAGTACAAGCTTGAAAAAATCGCTTACGAGGCTCTGCAGGAAACGCAGGCTGAGTCGATGATGCTCATTGCCGCCGATTCTACAAACGGAGAGATACTCTCCTATATAAGCCTTCCTTCCGCGAATTTAAATGAATATAATTATGCTTCCAGCGAACAGATTTTTGACCGTCCTGCAATGGCGGCGTATGAACCTGGCTCCGTGTTTAAGATTTTTACGGTCGCCATGGCGTATGATAAAGGGCTTTTACGGGCGGAGGATAGTTTTTTGTGCGATGGACGCTATGAGAGAAGAGTGAAAGGCAGTGAGGCGGTGCGAATAAAGTGTCTTGGATACCACGGATGGCTTACACCACGAGATGCGCTCAAATATTCCTGCAACGATGTGCTGGGGCAAATAAGCGACAGAATGAGTGACGAGGATTTTATTGAGAGCGTTCGGGCGTTGGGCTTTGGCTCTCGTACAGGCATTGAGCTTCCAGGAGAAAGCGCCGGCTCTGTCAAAAATCCTGACAGCAAAAGATGGTCTCTCCGCTCAAAGCCGACTATTGCAATCGGACAGGAAATTAGTGTGTCCGCTTTGCAGATGGTGCAAGCGACAACTTCCATTGCAAACAAGGGTGTTCCGTTGAAGCTCACGCTCGTAAAAAAAATCACGAACAAGGATGGTTCTGTACATTATGAGCATACGGCAACCGCATTGGAGCGCGTTTTCAAAGAGTCCACTGCGGATTATATTTTAAGTTGCATGGAAACAACTGCGATTAGCGGGAATGGCGCGAGGGCGCATCTGCGTGACATTTCAATGGGTGTGAAAACGGGAACGGCGCAGATGGCAGATCCAAACGGTGGCTATAGTGAAACGGACTTTCTTTCAAGCTGTATGGCGATTTTTCCCATTGAAAAGCCACAAATAATTCTGTATATTGTTGTGGAAAAAGCGAAGGGCGAGACGTATGCGGGAAGAATTGTCGCCCCCGTGATTGCGCGTGCGGCTGATGAAATAATTGATTATCTTGGGATGAGCAGAGGGGAGTCTGAGGCGATTTATCACAGCGGAAAGGTGAGCATTTCATCTTCAAAGACAACATCGCTTGGTTCGTCGATTCCTGATTTTATTGGCATGTCAAAAAAAGACATTATGAATTTTATGCATGAAAATAATATACAAATAAAAATAAATGGGTCGGGATGGGTGAAATCTCAAAATCCTGAGCCAGGAGCTCCTGTTACGGAGAATATGATAATTGAACTCAATCTGGAATAAAAATAAATCGCTCTTTAAAGCGCGTTTTCCGAGCCTTTTTGCGCTTCTTGGCTGTGACACATGTGACGATGGCGCCGATGAGAGAATCTTCTTTGAGAGTTGGAAAATTTCCCCTGCGAAAAATGGAAGTGTAAGTGCGATGCAACAGGGGCTTTGGCTTCATTCTTCGTACAATCCTGAAAAAGAGGCGTTCTCTCTCGTTTCAAAAGAGCTGTCCTCTCATTCTGACTGTTCCGCTCTTGTGTTTTGTGGATTTGGCTTGGGCTATGGTGCGATTGAAGCGGCAAAGCTTTTGAAAAAACAAAATAATAATGGAGTATTGCCAGATGATGCGCAAAGCACGGTGCAAAATGTGGTGAAAGCCGCAGCGAAAAAAACGCTTGTGCTTATCGAGCCTGATGCGAACTGCTTTTTTTGCGCTCTTTCGTTGCTTGATTGGAGTGATGTTTTTGCATATGAGAATATCATTCTTTTGATTTCGTGTCCGCCTGAACAGTGCATGTCTGTTTTGAATAATCTGGGGATTTTAAAAAGCGTTTTTTTTACAAACAAGGCGCATGCACAGCATGCAAAGGCGTATTTTGATACGCTGTCTTTGCTTGTTGAACGGAATCGAAAAAAAGAAACTATAAACGAAGCGACTACAAAAAAATTCGGCAAACGATGGAATGTGAATTGCCTGAAAAATGCGGAGACTGTTTCTTGTCTTGACGGAATTGCGCCGTTTAAGGATTGCGCGACAGGACTTCCGTTCACAGTGATAGCGGCTGGCCCTTCATTGAGCACGATGCTTTCCTCCTTGAAGGATGTGCAAGACAGGACGGTGACCGTGTGCGTGGATACGGCATTGCGGGCGTGCCTTTCAGTGGGAGTTGAGCCTGATTTTATCATTATCTCTGATCCGCAATACTGGGCGTACAGACACATCGCAGATTTGAAGGCTCCCCGTTCCATTTTGATTGCCTCAAGCGATGTGTATCCATCTGTTTTTCGTTTTCAGTGCAAGAAAATTATCTGCGCTTCAAGCCAGCTTCCAATCGGCAAGTATTTTGAGGCGAAATGCGGTGTTAAGGGAGATTTGGGGGCGGGCGGTTCTGTCGCCTCTTGTGCGTGGAACTTCGCGGCATATTGCGGCGCAAAAAAAATATTCTTACTGGGGCTTGATTTTGCATTTGCGGAAAAACAAACGCATTTTAAAGGCAGCGCATTTGAAGAGGCGGCTCATGTTTCCTCTTTAAAAATAACGCCCGCCGAAAATTTCTTTGTCTCCTCGATGATTTCGGGCAATGCGGAGAAGGGCGAAAATTATGTGGGCGAGTCAGTCGCCACTGACCAGCGGATGAAAATGTTTGCATGGTGGTTTGAAAGTCGCATTGCGGAGCGAGTCGATGTAAAAACATATACATTTTTCGAGCGTGGGCTAAAAATACCAGGAGTCGCTGTCTCTTCCCTTGCCGATGCCATTTCGTTGCCTGCTGTAGAATCCCAAAAGGCTGCGTTTTTGAGGGGAGCCTCAAAAGGCTTTATGGATGCGAAAGCGATTGAAATGTGCAAAAAAAAGTACAAGGCCGCCAGTAAGGCTTTGAAAATCATGCTTGCCGATGTAGATATGGCGGATTTTTCTGCAGTGGAGCGGAAGCTGCATTAGCCCTCTCGTTTTTGTATCTCGACTTCCGCTTTCATTTTTTGTTTACAACAAAAAGTGACTAGAAAATTGCCGTGGGCGTCTTGCCAGGGCTTCAGCACGAAAAATTATACATAAAGAAACAGCAAAAATTTTATAAAAGAAAGCAAAATGAAAGGAACGCGAGGGGCGGAAGATATATTATTTGCTCATTTCTATTCCTTGGCTTTTGCTTTCAGTTTTTGTTTGCAACAAAAACCGACTAGCACATTTTGATACCGTAGCGTTGCGAACATTGCCGAAAGGCAGCCGCAACTTTCTCGAGTTTTGTATCAATTTCCTCGGGAGTGGATTTAATTTTGTTTTTTCTAACATTTTTTGTGTTTTTCTAGGAATATGATTTTTCGTGCTGAAGCCGTTTTGCTATAACAAATTGATTTTTTTTCTCATTCCCTTTATAATATAATGGTATGCTGTATTTTGTTGTGAATCCTGTTTCTCGTTCTGGAAAGGGAATGAAGATGTGGGAGCGAAAAATCGAGCCCCTGTTGAAATGTCGAAATGTTGACTATGAGCTTCATCTTTCCAAGGCGAGGGGCGATGCCGCTTGCATCATCAAACGCATTTTGTCTGAAAATTCGGGCGATGTAACTGCAGTTGTGCTGGGAGGGGACGGCACACTTGATGATGTGGTGCAGGGCATTTCGGATTTTGACCGTTTTACGCTCGGCTATATTCCGACAGGTTCTAGCAATGATTTTGCGCGGGATATGAAAATTTCTCGTTCAATAAAAAGAAATATGGAGCGTATTTTGGAGGCATCCACGCCAACATGCATTGATATAGGCGAAGTGCGTTTTGGCGAAAAAACAAAAAGGTTTGTTGTGAGTTGTGGGATTGGATTTGATGCTGCGGTTTGCCAAAAGACTATGCATTCGCGCATGAAAAAAATCTTGAACAAAGTGGGGCTGGGAAAGTTGATTTATCTTCAAATTGCTCTTGACCAAGTTTTTAATGCTCCACACTGTGATGGCGTTATGGAATTTTATGACGGTCGCTCTTTTTCGCTTCCAAATATGTTGTTTTGCGCAGTGATGGTTCATCGCTATGAAGGCGGCGGTTTTAAATTCTGCCCGAGCGCGAATTGCACCGATGGAATTTTAGATGTGTGTGCTGTGCGCGACTATTCTCCGTGGCGCACGCTTGTTGCAATTCCTACTGCCTTTTGGGGTGGGCATACACGCTTCAAAGGAATAGACGCATATACTGGTGACTCTTTAAAAATAAAGCTTACTACTCCGCTTTGGTTGCATACGGATGGAGAAGTGTCGTTTAAGACGGATGAAATTTCTGTGAGAACATTTGAAAAAAAGTTGAGGATGCTACTTTAAGGATACGAGAAACTGCTATGCGAATAAAAGGACTTTTCACCGCAATTCTATTTTTCTCTTTCGCGTTTTTTATATGTTCGTGTTCCAACTCCAATGGGGCGGAGATTGCAAATCTTTCGGATGAAAACCTTCGCGAGATAACTGATGAGAGGGAGAATGCTATTTTATGGACAAGGGAGCTTGAAGCCGTACGTCTTACCCGTAATTACAAAGTGAACCAAATGGTCTCGTCAAAAATGATTCTTTCCCCTGAAGCGATTTCATTTGCAAACACACGGCGAAATTTTATCTATCCATCTTTAGATGGGTTTGGAAGCCTTGACACTTCTGCAATTTCTTCTGAGATGAGGGACTTTTTAAGCAGAACATGCAGTTCAATTTCAAAATGGAATCTTTCAGCGGTAAAAATGTCTTCGGCACGTGAATTTTCCCTCATTCTTTTTAAGTATGATGTAGAACATTCATGGAAATCACTGTATAAAAAACCGTTTCCCGAAATTATCACACCATCGCCTGTTGCGACAGAAGCGCAGTCTCAATCCACAAAAACTGAGAGCACTGCTGCAGATGCTTCTACTGCAACAACAGGTGCTGATGCCTCCAATGAATTTTCGCAGCCGCAAACAGAGTCGCAGTCTGCAGAAACGGCGGCTGCAGATAAAACTGCCGAATCGGAAGAGACTGGCACGAACACCGAAGCTAACGAAAGCGCACCTTCTAGTGACTCTGGCAACTCCAGTAATTCTCAAGAATCCACTGCATCTGCAACGACTTCCGATTCTACAGTGTCCATGGCAAAGGGGCTGCCCGAGCCAGAAGGTATATTTTCGTCTTGGCTGTATGGATGCCCTTTTTTTGACGAGGACATTATAGAAGTTCCTGTGAGATTTTATTCTTCAGAGGGAATTCTTGACATTATATTGTATGTGGAAACAGATGCGAATTTTTCTGTTAGTCAAATAGAAATACTGAGGCTCTCCCAAAAATAAATGTTTTTTGGGAGACCTCTACGAGAAATGCAGGTAAGATAAAGGAGAGTCTGCCATTTCTTGCGAATACATCTAGGGAGTGGTTCCCAAAATTGCAATTTTAGGAACCACTCATACTGAAAATGCGTTAATATAAATGAAAAAAAGAGGTGAGATATGGAAAAGACAACACTTTCTGGAATTGAGCGCGAGTTGGTTTTGCAGTATTTGATAGATGGCAATGTCCCTGTAACGGTAACCCCTGTTGAAGAAAAGACTATCGATTCCAATGAAGATGAAATTCATCCGCTCACTTCTGTGGTTTTTCCAGTCGCCTTGAAGGCAGAGCAGGTTTTGGTTTTAAAAGAAGGCATTATCCTTTTGAAAAATCCGCCGAAAACCGTTTTTGATTTTGCAGGACGCACTGTGAGGGTGGAATTTTACTTTAATAGGGTGGGGCTTTATTTTGTCACTCAAATGAAGATGGTTCGCTCTGGACCTGCGTTGGTTATCCCAGCGGTGATTATGCGCATTCAGGATGCAGAGGCAACTCGTGCCTACGATCTTTCCGCCGTTTTGCAGTATTCTTCCGCAGGGGAAGCCATGTCTCTGCTTGACTGCTTCCCTGCGAATGGCTTTGAGATTTTTTCGCGCCCTGCGTGGAGCACAATAAAGCTTGAAAACCAAGTCCGGGCAAAGGAATATCTTGAACAATTCGTTTTGGATGCAAAAAAGACAAAAAAAGCGGGCAATGGAATACAACTGATAAATATTTGTCGATATATCACCGAGGGAAGCGAGGCTGTTCCGTTTGAAGCGGTTCAAGGAAGAGTCAAGCCTTTGGAAATACTCTTTTTGAATCACGAGCGAATAGTTTTGGGCTTTGAAAAAAACGAGGCATTTTCTCTTGAAGTAGGCGTTGAATACGATGTGAAGATGAAGTTTGTTTTGAACTCCGCTACCAGCATTTTTCGCGACATTTCAGTGACATGTTCGGCCGACTATATTTACCAAGATGAAGAAGAGGCGCGCTTTTGCGCCGATTGCTCATACGCAAAAATAAAAGAAGAGGACAGGCGATTTTTATACGAAAAGGCAACGAAACTGCTGTTTATGTAAAAAGGAGAGGGCGTTGCGAGACCGTAGGTCGTGGCAATCTGAGTAAGTTATCTTAAAAAGTTATGGAAAGTATTAGGAACAAACTTATGACAGACAAAGAACTGAAAGACTTAAAAGACAGGTTATGGCACTCCGCCGATATTCTTCGGGCGGGAGCACACCTCGCGGCGAACAAATATGGACAGCCCATTTTGGGACTGATATTCTTGCGCTATGCAGATATTTTGTATAAACAGCATAAGGCGGAAATTGAAGCGGAGTACAACTTGCATAAAGGCGGACGCGCTGAAAAATCAATCAAAGAAATTGCTATAGAAAAATGTGGATTCTTTTTGCCCGAATGCGCATATTATGATTATTTGAATGCTGCTCCAGATGACGCAAAAAAAGCGGTTCTCGTCAAAAATGCGATGGAAGAAATCGAAAAGGAAAATCCCAAAATGACGGGCGTTCTTCCAAAAGAAGTGTATGCAGGGCTTGTTCCTGAAGAAGAGCCTGACTTGCTTTCCAAAATCATTCGAATTTTCAAGGACATTCCCGAAACATGCACTGTGGACATATTCGGAGAGATATACGAATATTTTCTTGGCAATTTTGCAGTGGACGAAGGAAAAGGCGGAGGAACATACTACACTCCTGCAACTGTGGTTCGCTATATGGTGGAAGTTCTAAATCCACAGCCAGGCGACAAGAAATTTTTAGACCCTGCGTGTGGAAGCGGCGGAATGTTTGTTCAGGCGGCGCGCTATATGCACAAGCACAACGCAAGCAAGATCGAACAAATGGCTTTTCGTTGTTACGGCGTGGAAAAAGAGCCTGACACCGTGAAACTTGCCAAAATGAATTTGCTTTTGAATAATGTTCGAGGCGAAATCACCGAGGCGAATTCATTTTATTCAGACCCTTACAACGCATTCGGACAGTTTGACTATGTGATGGCAAACCCACCGTTCAATGTGGATGAAGTTGTGGTGGAAAAAGTGATAGAAGATTCTCGCTTCAACACTTATGGAGTGCCACGCAACAAAAGCAGCTCAAAAAAGAAAACAAGCGACAAAAAGGAAACCGTTCCAAACGCAAATTATCTGTGGATAGGCTATTTTGCAACGGCATTGAATGCAACTGGCAAGGCGGCGCTTGTTATGGCAAACTCCGCGTCCGATGCTTCAGGCTCTGAATACGAGATTCGCAAGAAAATGATAGAGGAAGGCATCATCTCGCAAATGATAACGCTCCCTTCGAATATGTTCACTTCAGTAACTCTTCCCGCCACGCTTTGGTTCTTTGACAAACAAAAGCCTAATACAAAAAAGAAAAATGAAATTCTTTTTATAGATGCACGAAATATTTTCACCCAAGTAGATAGGGCGCATCGCAAATTCAGTGACGAGCAAATAAAAAATTTAGGAATTATCACACGGCTTTACAACCGCGAAACACAAGCGTTGCAAAATCTGCTTGATGAATACAAGGCGAATATGGCAGTTGCGCCCGAAAAAAGCGATGACAAGGAAACGCACACAAAAAAATATTGGCAGGAACAAATCAACTGGCTCAATGAACGCTTTCCCAACGGCACATACCAAGATATTACAGGATTGTGCAAAGTCGCCATGCTTGATGGCGAAGACGGAATTGCCGACCAAGACTATTCGCTGAACGCGGGGCGTTATGTTGGCGTAGTGATTGAAGATGACGGACTGACCGCAGAGGAATTCAAAACGCAAATGCAAGGGCTGAACGCGGAATTCGCAAAATTGAACGATGAAGCGAAAGCGTTGGAAAAACAGATTGCGGATAATCTGAAAGAATTGCTGGGGTGATTTGCGAGGAGCGAGAAATGACAGACACAAAAACAGAATTGCCAGAATTAAAAGAAATCTTTCTATCTGATATTCGTACAATAATACTACAGGCAAAAAGCAACGCCGTCCGTAGCGTGGATTTTACACGAGTTCAAATGTATTGGGCGTTGGGCAAAAGAATCTTCGAGGAAGAACAGCAAGGAAAAGAACGCGCCGACTACGGAAAACATTTGATTGAGAACCTTTCTAAAAGGCTTGAGGCGGAATTTGGAAGCGGCTTTGGAAAGAGACAGTTGGAGCGTAGCCGTCAATTTTACAAGACATATCCAATTGCGTCCACACTGCGGACGCAATTAAATTGGGCGGAATATAAGTTGCTGATTGCAATTTCAGATGAAAACAAACGCGAATATTATGAATTGGAAACCGTGAACAATAATTGGACGGCACGCCAACTTGAGCGACAAATAAATTCACTCTTATACGAACGGCTTTTGATGAGCAATGATAAGGAAAGTGTTCTTGCGGTTGCACGAAAGGAAAAGCCCATTGAAAATCCTTTGGAAGTCATAAAAGACCCGATGTTTTTGGAATTTCTTGGGCTTGAAAAAAAAGCGAAGTATTACGAAACCGACTTGGAGAACGCTATCATCGAAAATCTGCAGAATTTTTTGCTTGAAATGGGAAACGGCTTTACATTCGTGGCACGGCAAAAACGCCTTTTAATACAAGATGACGAATTCTTTGCCGACCTTGTTTTTTACAATCGACTGTTGAAGTGCTTTGTGGTGATTGAATTGAAAACTCGAAAAATCACTCATGAGGATTTGGGACAGTTGCAAATGTATGTGAACTACTATGACCGCTACGAAAAAACAGAGGAAGAAAATGACACAATCGGAATCCTGCTTTGCACTGCAAAAAACGATGACATGGTAAAAATCACGCTTCCAAAAGACAATCAAACGATTTTTGCGAGCAAATACGAGTTGTACCTGCCGAAGAAAGAAGTTTTAGAAGAGAAGCTTCGCGAATGGACGCAAGAAATAGGCGAACAGAGAAATGAATAGAATATATGCTCCTTTATCAAAATTCTGTGATTACTCAAATAAACGAATCTCTGTCAACAGTTTATCTTTGGATAATTACATATCTACTGAAAATATGCTTCCAGAAAAAGGAGGAATAACACCAGCTGCATCTTTGCCAACAGTAAAAACTGTATCAAAATATAGCACAAACGAAATTTTACTTTCAAATATTCGTCCGTATTTTAAAAAAATCTGGTTTGCTGATAAAGATGGTGGATGTTCCAATGATGTTTTAGTATTAACTGTAAAAAAGGGAAATAATCCAAAATTTATTTACTATGTTTTATCCGATAACAATTTTTTCAATTACGATACAATAACTTCAAAAGGAACAAAAATGCCTAGAGGCACACCTAGGGCAATTATGAAATACCTTGTGCCGAATATAAGCAGGTTAAAACAAGATAAAATCGCCTCTATTCTTTCCGCCTATGACAACTTAATTGAAAACAACAACAAGCGCATAAAACTTTTGGAACAGATGGCAGAAAACTTGTACAAAGAATGGTTTGTCCGCTTCCGCTTTCCTGGTCACGAAACTACAGAATTTGAACATGGCATACCAAAGGGATGGAAAGTGGAAAGACTCGGAAATATTGCAAAAATTTCTACTGGTAAATGCAATCGGGAGGATGCTGAAGAGGAAGGAGTATACCCATTATTCGATAGGTCACAAGAAATAAAAAAAAGCAATGAATGGATAAAGGATTGTGAAGCCATTATTGTTCCTGGAGAAGGCACTTCGTTTATGCCAAGATATTATTGCGGAAAATTTAATTTGCATCAACGATGTTATTGTATAGAACCTAATATTTCTAATATGGGAAAATATATTTTTTATTCCGTTATGCTAAACCGAATTTATTTTCTTAATGTAGCAACTGGAGCAACTGTTCCATCGCTAAGACAAAATAATTTTACTTCGCTAAAAATTATTTTGCCTCAATTAAATTTAATCAAAGAATATGATAAAGTTATTTCTTTGTTTTTTGAGCAAATTGATAATTTAAAAAATCAAAATACCAATCTCATCCGCCAACGCGATATGCTGTTGCCTCGTTTGATGAGTGGAAAATTGGAAGTAAAATAAAAGGAGCATTTTATGTATGAGAATTATACAAAGCAATCTTTGCCAAGTAAATCTTACAGAGAATTATTAGGAAGCGCATTATGTGTTTTTAGTTCAAATAATGCATTTGTCATCGAAAACATACTACATACCGATTCTGTAAAATATAATTGGTATGAACTAACCGATAAAATGTCTGGAGAGTTAAAAAATACATTTGAATCCATCGATAAAACAATAGCACAAAAATTTAATAGTATAGTAGAAAAACGAAATCGTATCATTCATAGTTTTCAAATTACCGACGAGGACGATGAGCAACGACTTGCTACCAAAACAAAGATAAAAGAAGGTAACAAACAGTTTGTAATTACAGAGCAATATCTTTTAGATTTCATTAAAGAAAATCAAGAACTTAGCGATATGCTTTACGCTTATAGAGATAAAGTTTGGAAAAAATAATAAAGGAGCACTCGTATGCGCAGTTTTATCTCCGAAGACGACATTGAACAAGCCATCCTCGAAAAACTTTCGCTTGAACCGTTTTGTTATGACATAATCCGATGCGACCCCTCGCCCGAAAAACGAGATGTTTTGCCCGATGGAACAGGCAGGGAAAACAAGAAGCAGTGCGTGTTACCCGAAGTCTTGTTGCAATTGCTTAAAAAGATAAATCCTACAATAGAAAGTGAAATTATAGAAAAGATTGCGAAAGACTTGTGCAGGGATTTTACAGGCACAGATATTATAGAAACCAACTATAAATTATATAATCAAATCAGAAACGGCATACAAGTAAGTGTTCGGCGGAATGGGAAAGAAGACTTTGACTATATCCGTCTCATAGATTTTGACACGCCAAAAAACAACACTTTTAGCGCAGTTTCGCAAATGTGGATTCAAGGCAAAGTGTATTTTCGCAGACCCGACATAATCATATTTGTAAACGGACTTCCGCTTGTGTTCGTGGAATTGAAGAACAGTACGGTAAAAGTGGAAGAAGCCTATAACAAAAATTTGAAAGACTATATTCGCGACATTCCCAATTTGTTTGCGTTCAATCAAGTCTGCGTGCTTTCAAATGGCTTGGAAACAAAACTCGGTGCGTTCAACGCTTCTTACGACTACTTTTTTGAATGGCTTAAAGTTTCCTCCGAAGATGAAAAAATAAACAGAACCGCGCTCAAAAATTCATCGATTGCAAAAGAAAGTTCCGTCAAATATTTTGTGGAAGGATTTTTGGACAAAATGCGGCTCATTGACTATATCGAAAACTTTGTATTGTTCCAAAATCAAAAAACCAAAATTATCGCAAAGAACCATCAGTTTTTGGGCGTGAACAATCTGTTCAAGGCTCTCAAAAATCGAAAGGCACTAAAAGGAAAGCTTGGTGTGTTCTGGCACACGCAGGGCAGCGGAAAATCGTATTCTATGGTGATGTTTGCTCGTAAAGCAAAACGAAAAATCGAAGGCAACTTTACATTCCTGATTGTAACGGATAGAGATGATTTGGATACGCAGATTTTCAAGAATTTCGTCCGCACGGAAGTTATCGGGGCAAAAGAAGAATGCCAGCCAAAAAACGGCGAGCAGTTTCGGGAATTCTTAAAAAGCAACAATCCGTTTATTTTTACATTGATTCAGAAGTTCCGTTACGACAAGATGAAAAAATATCCCGTGCTTTCCACTCGTGACGACATAATCGTTTTGGTTGACGAGGCGCATCGCACTCAGTATAAAGACCTTGCGGAAAATATGCGTACCGCATTGCCCAATGCAAATTATGTGGCATTCACAGGCACACCTCTGCTTGGAAGCAAACGCCTTACAAATCAATGGTTTGGAAACTATGTTTCGGAATACAACTTTGCGCAGTCTGTGGAAGATGGTTCTACTGTTCCGCTTTTTTATTCTCGCAGAGTGCCAGAAGTGTGGCTTACGAACAATTTCCTTGACAACGATTTAATGAATATTGCTGACGACTTGGAATTGAACGAAGCCGAAGTGAAATTACTTGAAAATTCTTCTTCGCGGATTTTGGAAGTTATAAAGCGTGATGACAGGCTGGACAAAATCGCACAGGATATTGCACACCATTTTCCAAGACGAGGTTTTTTAGGAAAAGGAATGGTAGTTTCTGTGGACAAATTCACTGCGGTGAAAATGTATGACAAAGTGCAGCATTATTGGAAAATCGAAAAGCAGAACATAATAAAGGAACGCAACGCCGCGCAAACGCAGAAAGAGAGAGATGACTTAACAAAAATCCTTGACTATATGAATAAAACAGAAATGGCGGTTATTGTTTCAGAAGATGCGGACGAGAACGAAAAGTTTGCAAAGCAAGGACTCGACATCTCTGCTCATAGACAGAAAATGCAGTCTCTCACTCCCGATGGATATGATATAGAATACCGATTTAAAGATGCTTCCGACAACTTGCAGCTTGTTTTTGTGTGCGCGATGTGGCTTACAGGATTTGATGTGCCAAGTCTTTCCACGCTCTATCTTGACAAGCCGATGAAAGGACACACGCTCATGCAGGCAATCGCACGGGCAAATCGTGTCTATCCAAGCAAGCTGTGTGGAATTATCGTTGATTATGTGAATGTGTTCAAGTATATGAAGCAAGCGCTCACGGAATATGCTACAGGGGACGATGAAACAGAATTTCCTGCGAAAGATATTGATGCTCTTCTTGGCTATATTGATGCAACGATAGATGAAGCGGATTCGTTTCTTTTTGAATTGAATATTGATATTGCAAAAATTGTTTCAGATTCTTCTACACTAGATAGGCTTGACGATTTAAGAGATGCATACAATACTATTATTGCAAACGATGAACATAAAACAAAATTCAAAGTCATTTTAAATACGCTTGAAAATCTATATGAAGCGTCAAAGCCTGAAATATTTGAAAAGCATTGGATGAATGAAAAATTTTCTCCATTGATTTATATGTATGGGTTGTTCTACAACGAAATAGACGATGAAAAAATTCAACAGGCTCGTGCTCGCATGGAGCAGGTATTAGACGGAAGTGTTTCTGCGAATGAAAGCGTAGACGATGGTACAAAATATGCCATTCATAACACAAAGGTTATAGACCTTTCTAAAATTGATGTGGAAGCGCTTCGTAAAGAAATCAAAACTGCCAAGTATCGGGCAATAGAAATTGACGATTTAAAACAATTTATTGAAGAAATGCTCGTCAGAATGATAAATAAAAACTGTACCCGCAACAAATTTTCGGAACGCTACAAGAATATCATAGACGCGTACAATGCAGGTGGTTCTGAAAACGAAGATTATTACGAGCAGCTTGTAAAACTCGTTGAAGAGTTGAAAACAGAAGAAAATCGTGCCACCGTAGAAGGTCTGAGCGAAGAAGAACTGGAAATTTTCGATTTGCTGGTTGAGGGCAAAAAACTAACAAAGTCAGAAGAGCAAAAAGTAAAACTTTCAGCCAAAAATCTCTACAAAAAATTGAACGAAAACAAAAAGTCATTGCTTGTTGTGGATTGGTACAAAGACGACCAGCCGAAAGCAAAAGTTAAGACCGCCATAGAAACTTCTCTTGATAGCGACCTACCAAACAGTTACGACAAACTGTCGTTCCAATCAAAAATCGAACTTTTGCTAAATCATTTTGTGGATATGGCGGTTCAGGGCTATGGTTGGATAGCGGCATAATATGTGTATTAAGGAGGACTTTTTTGCGAGACGCCTCCTGCTTATTTTTCCTCCACCGTTCTTGGCGCGACTACTTTTCCGTTCGCAACTTGTTTTGGGTACACCGTTATCTTGAGATTTTTTTCAAGGCGAGAAAAACTGTTCATTTCGTATTCATCGCCAATCACTACATTTATCCCTGTGTTCCCAGCTCGTGCGGTTCTTCCTGCTCGGTGGATAAAGAAATCTTTGTCATCGGGCAAGTCCATTTGAATGATGTGCGTGATGTTTGGAATATCAAGCCCACGTGCGGTGAGGTCGCTCGTAATGAGAATGCTGATTTTTCCACTTTTAAATTGGCTTACAATCGATTGTCGTTGCTGCTTTTCTGTTTTTGCAGTGAGCGCAGCGCAGTGGATTTTTTTATATTTCAAGTAGTCGTTGATTTTTTGCACCTGCTCCAAACGGCTGGTGAAAATCAATGCCTTTTCGGGTTTTTCTGCCAGCAGAAATTTTTTGAGCAGCTCTATTTTATCCCGTGTCTCTGCGTACAATGCCCAATGAGTGATTTTTTTTGCAAGCACATTTTCGTCTGGAAGAATTTCAATGTGTGCACTGTCATTTTTACTGAAAAAATCCCGCGTGCGCTTGTCAATCGTTGCAGAGCATGCGATTTTTTGTGCGTCTTTTGGAATCAAGTCCGTAAAGGATGCCGTTTCATCGATGAGCTCAGGTTTTAAAAGCCTGTCGACCTCATCAAAAACCACTGCAAGCATATGGTCTGTCTTTAGTTTTTTCAATCGTATTAATTCCACAAGGCGCGCAGGTGTTCCCACTACGATTTCAGGTCTTTCTTTGAGCGTTTCCATTTGCCGTTTTATGGGAGTTCCCCCGATAAAAAGCGCGGATTGAAGGTTTGCCACTTTTGCAATGTTTTGTTTTATTTGCGATGAGAGCTCAAAAGTCGGCGCAATGATTATCGCTTTGATAGGGCGTTCTTGCTTGCGAATGGGATTTTTTTCATTTTCTGCGTTTATTTTTTCGACCAATGGCAACAAATAAGCGAATGTTTTTCCCGTTCCCGTTTCCGATTGAAACACAACATTCTGTCCTTCCAAAACGAGAGGAATTATCTTACTTTGCACTGGCGTTGGTTCTTTTATAGCTATTTTTTCAAGGCTAGCACGAATTTCTTCTGAAAGACTTTCAAAAACATTTTTCTCTGACATAATGCAAGTATAGCAAATAATTTTGTTTTGTGCTATAATGAATACGCTTTGATGCAGCGCATCAGGGGAGATGTTGGTTCTGTCAAGGAATGGATTTTTACTCGGGGAAAATGCCCATCGCTTGTGCTGGGGATTTCCCCTTGCTGCGAATAAACAGATATATGAAAATTGGCATTGATAGTTTTGGCTGCGACCATGCACGGTCGGGGCTTGGAACGTATTTACTTTCTTTTATTGCAAATTATCAAAAAGAAGAGGACATAACAGTAGAGCTTTTTGGCTCTCCTATCGATAAATTTACCTACACATCGGGAAAAGATATAAAATTCGTTCCTGTGAATGTGGCGGATTCTTTGAGCGCAGAGAGGCGATGGCATGTTTTTTCATCTCAGAAATTCGTCAAAAAGCAAGGCTATGATGCCGTGCTCTATCCTGCCCCAGAACGAGTGATTCCCATTTCGTTTAAGACGCGCTCTGTTGTCGTGGTAAACAGTGTTTTGGACACAAAAGTTGATGATGACTTTGTGCATTTCAAGCGAAAAACGATAAAAAAGAGCCTTGATGCCGCTGACAAAATTATTGCTGCAAGCCAGTTTATCGCTGACGACTTGGTGTTGCATGGAATAGACAAAAACAAAATCGAAGTTATCTATAATGGAATAGATCACAAGCTTTTTTATCCCCCAATAGATACAAGCGATGACTTTGCGGACATAAAGCCTTTTGCAATTCGAAAGCCATATTTTACATATGGCTCAAAACTGTCAGGTCCAGAAAAAAAACATATTGAGTTGATAAAGGCGTTTTCATTGTTTAAGGAAAGAACGGGTCTTCCCCATCGACTTGTTATCGCAGGCAGCGATGGAAAGTATTCTGATGCAGTGCATAAAGCGGCGTTTGAATCTCCGTATGCGGCGGAAATTTTTTTGACGGGCTTTTTTCCCCATGAGAGTTTTGCAAAGTTGTATTCTGATTCTGCTGGGTGTATTTTTCCGTCCACCGTTGAGGGGGTAGGGCTGCCCATTTTAGAAGCGATGGCAACAGGAGTGCCTGTTGCCTGCTCGTCTGCTTGTGCGCTTCCTGAAATTGCAGGAAATTCCGCCATTTTTTTTGATTCCGATAACATAGAGGAAATTGCAACCTCCATGGAAAAAATCGTTGTTGATGACGAGTTGAAAAATAAACTGATTGCCAATGGTCTTGAGCGGGCACAGTCTTTCAACTGGGAAAACACCGCTCGAAAAACCATTGAGGTGGTGAAGGGCTGACCATGGGCGAACACTAGAAGCTACACCAACCATTGTTAATTGAAGTTCGCCTCGCAGTTTTTGCAAATCAAAAACTGGGAATCGGTAGAACAACCAACTGACCATGGGCGAGCACTAGTTGTTTCACTAATGAATGTTGGTGAAAGCTCGCCTCGCACTTTCTTCTTGCGAAGAAAGGTGCAAACAGGTTGTCCCCGGGCGAACACTAGTACATACGCCAAAGACTGGCACTCGAAGTTCGCTGCGCTACCAACGGCGAATACGAAGTTTCTCTACCTTACGATGCAATTTGTTGCTGGATAATCGAAGAGACATCAATTTTCTTTTTGGACTCAACAATATCCTTTGTAATCAACAGACGCTTTGGACCTTTTATGCTTGGCACTTCATAGGAAATGTCAAGAAGGAACTTTTCGACAATGGCACGAAGTCCGCGAGCTCCCGTCTTTTGTCGAATCGCCTCGTCTGCAATTGCTTCAATCGCTTCCGGCATAAATTCCAAATCAAGGTCGTCCATTGCAAAAGAAACTTGAAATTGTTTTGTGATTGCATTTTTAGGTTCTGTCAAAATAGACATCAAGTCCTCTTTTGAAAGCTCCTTCAACGCAACGGTAATTGGCATTCGTCCAATAAGCTCTGGAATAAGACCGAATCTCATCAAGTCATCAGAAGTGACAAGATTTAAAAGCTTCATCCGCTCTTCGTCGGTCATTTGCCCCACAACATTCGAACCAAATCCCATTGATGCACCCGCCGTTCTTTGTTCGATGATTTTATCAAGACCAACGAATGCGCCTCCAAGGATAAATAGAATGTTTGTCGTGTCAATTTGAATCATTTCTTGATTAGGATGTTTTCTTCCACCTTGAGGGGGGACGCTTGCGCTTGTTCCTTCGATAATTTTGAGAAGCGCCTGTTGCACTCCTTCTCCCGACACATCACGTGTTATTGAAGTGTTTTCGCTTTTTCGTGCGATTTTATCGATTTCATCAATGAAAATAATGCCACGCTCTGCCGCCGCGATGTTTCCATCCGCTGCATTTATCAACTTCAAAAGAACATTCTCAACATCCTCACCAACATATCCTGCTTCTGTGAGTGTTGTTGCATCTGCAATTGCAAACGGCACATTCAATTTTTGCGCCAATGTTCTTGCAAGAAGCGTTTTTCCCGAGCCGGTAGGACCAATCAACAGGATGTTTGATTTCTCCAGCTTTATATCGCCGTTGTTCTGCTCCAATTTCGGGATTGACATTCTTTTATAGTGGTTATACACTGCAACCGAAAGAACTTTTTTTGCAAGGTCTTGTCCAATAACATATTGGTCGAGATACTCTTTGAATTCTTTTGGTGTGGGAACGGTCTCTAGATTTATCGGAAGCAGTTTCGCCTCTTCTTCGTCTAAAATGTCCTGGCAAAGAGAAATACACTTGTTGCAGATAGCAAGATTTCCAGAAGGACCTGCAACAATGTGTCGTGAAGCATCTTCAGGCTTGCCGCAAAATGAACAGCGTTTTGCGTCTGTGGTGAAAAGTTTCATTTTCGTGCCTCCATAATTGTGTCTACAATGCCATAGGCAAGTGCATCATGCGCTGACATATAAAAATCACGCTCCATATCTACCGCAACTTTGTCATAATCTTTTCCCGTGTGTTTTGAAAAATGACGGATTGTCAAGTCTTTAAGTCTCATCAATTCTTTTGCCTGCACGGAAATGTCACTTTCCTGTCCTTGAACGCCACCCCATGGCTGGTGAATCATCACTCGTGAAGAAGGAAGCGCAAACCGTTTGCCTTTTGAACCGCCTGCAAGCAAGAACGCACCCATAGAGGCGGCTTGTCCCAAGCAAATCGTCTGAATCGAGCATTTTACATATTGCATAGTGTCATAGATTGCAAGACCTGCCGTCACAGAACCTCCTGGCGAGTTGATGTAAATGCTGATATCCTTTTCAGGATTTTCAGATTCTAGGAAAAGAATTTGCGCCACGATTAAATCCGCGCTTTCATCTCGAATTTCACCATCCACGAATACTATCCTATCCTTTAAAAGTCGTGAAAAAATATCGTAACTTCGTTCGCCGTTTCCACTTCGTTCCACGACATAGGGAACTAGCGTGTTCATTCTTTCATTCATAGCAATCTACCTACTGTTATTTTTTTGCAATTGTCACTTACCGCTCGTTTTTAAAGAGGTCTTCAAAAGAGATTTTGTCTCCTTTTGTAACCTTCACTTCTTTATATAACTCTTCGTACAGTTTTTGCTCTTTTGCATCGTCAACGAGGTATTCCTTTGAGCGTGCGTCGGCATAGTGCTTTTTTACCTCTTCAACATCTATTCCGCCTTCCTCTGCAATCTGCTCGTAGCGCTTTTCAATTTCTTCAGGGGTGACGGAAATGTTTCTGTCTTTAAGCAATGTTTCAACGATAATTCTGCTCTTGAGCATTTTTTCGCTGTCTCCTGTCCAATCCTCAAGCATTTTTTCTTTTGTCTGACCAGAAGACTCAACCAGCTTTTCAAGCTGCTCGGGGCTTGTTTGGAACTGCTGTGCCATCATATGCCAGCGTCCATTGAGCTCCGCCTGAAGCATAGACTCAGGGATTTCAAGCGGGTTTTTCTCAACAAGTTGTTCCAAAAGCGATTGACTCTTCAATTCTGAGATTCTACGGTTTTTCGCTGTTTCCATATTTCGCTTTAGGTCGTTCTTCAAGTCGTCAAGCGTCTTGAATTTTTCGTTCACATCTTGCGCCAACTCATCGTCAAGGGCTGGAAGCTGCCTTACTTTCAGAGCAGTAACGGTCACGCTGATTTTCTTTGTTTTTCCTGCTAAGTCTTCGTTTGTATCATCGTTGTTGTATGTTTTTGTGATGACCTTTGTGTCGTTTTTTTTCATTCCGAGAATGTCATCATCGATTTTATAGATGTTTTGACCGCTTCCAACGGTAAATACAAACCCCTCTCTCTTTGAACCTTCGATTTCCTTGTCGCTTTCGTCAAGCTCGGAATAGTTGATGGTAACGATGTCATCCTTTGTCACTGCTTCGTTGTCTTTTTTATCCATTACAACCGCATTTCGTTCTTGAATAGCCTTCAGTTCATCTTCCATATCCTTGTCTGTTATAGAAACCTGCGGCTCTTTTATGGTGATTCCGCTGAAATCTGTAACAGAAACTTTTGGGAATGTGTCATATTTCACTGAATATACGAGGTCTTTTTCCTTGTCGAACTCAGGCATAGTGTCCATGACTGGCTGTTGATAGGGGAGCGGACGATTCTCTGTCTCATTTTCAAAAATTTCGTTCAATGATTTATCAATTACTTCGCTCATTGCTTCTGCGTTGAGCGAGTCGCCGAATTTTCTCTCCAAAATATTTTCAGGCACATGTCCCTTTCTAAATCCTGGAATCTGCGCGTTCTTTGTATACTTTGCGAGAATTGATTTGTATGCTTCATTGACATCATCTTTTGCCACTGTTACAGTGAGCTTTACCGCTGATTTTTCAAGGGTGGTGAATTCCTTTGTGATTTTCACTCTGTTACTCCTAATAAAAAGACAAGGCGATTTTGGCTAGAAACTTCGTTGCCAGTATCAAATCGCGATTGGCTTTTTATGCACATTCGCAACACGATGCCTCGCAACGAGTTCGTAGCACGAAGTTTCAAGCGAAATGTGCAGTATATAACAAGTTCGCAACGCAAACTTGAGGCGCTGGCAGTCGTGCCATTTGTGCGACCGCCAACGTACACTCCTAAATATAAAAAATAAAGCGATTTAGATGCCTAAATCGCTTTATGGTTTCAAGCGGAAAACGGGAGTCGGACCCGCGACATCCACCTTGGCAAGGTGGCGCTCTACCACTGAGCTATTTCCGCAAATTGTGGCGTTTACGGCCATTTTTTAGTTTCAAGCGGAAAACGGGAGTCGGACCCGCGACATCCACCTTGGCAAGGTGGCGCTCTACCACTGAGCTATTTCCGCAAAATAAATAACACCTTGATGCGAGAGGAGGGACTTGAACCCTCAAGCCGAAGCACTAGATCCTAAGTCTAGCGTGTATGCCAATTTCACCACTCTCGCAAAAAAATGCTTTGAGCCTTCAATCAGCCGCCCAAGCCATACAAGGTTGGTATATTGCTCAATATAATGAAAATATCGTTTTTAGTCAATCCCTAATTATGGTTTCAGCACGAAAAATTAAAGTAAACAGAGTAAGGCATGGTAAAAAATATAAAGATTTTAAACGAAATCTGCACAAAGAGGCGGAAAGTGCATTGCCTGTCCATTTTTATTCAAAGACTTCCGTCTTCTGTTTCTGTCTGCAACAAAACAAGATAGGGAGGGGGCGGAAATAGTGTTCAGGCGCAAATTGCTCTGTGCTGGATTCATTTTTGTTTTTTCATTAATAATTTTTTATTTTTCTGGGCGTATTTGCTATTGACTATTTTTTTTATTTCTAATATTATATTTAACAATTACTTGGTGCCTATAGTTCAGCGGTAGAGCGCCAGATTGTGGATCTGGTTGTCGTGGGTTCGATCCCCACTAGGCACCCGAATCCGATAGCGTTCACCATAATGCTATGGCGTTTGCGCCCGTAGCTCATCTGGATAGAGCTCCGGACTTCGAATCCGGTGGTAGCAGGTTCGAATCCTGTCGGACGCATAACTAAAAATGAAAGAAATGTGAGTTTTGTGCGGATTTCTTTTATTTTGTGATTAAGTGGATTCGAACTGAAATGAGCGCTGACAGGATTCACTATAAGCGAATGAAGCGGTGTGGGGAGGCGAACAGGATGCTTGCAATCGTCATGCCGAATTCTATACGAGTAAAAGCAAAATGAATCGGGCCATTAGCTCAGCTGGTAGAGCAACAGACTCTTAATCTGTGGGTCGCAGGTTCGAAGCCTGCATGGCTCAAAAGCCTTCCGTAAAAGCGGAAGGCTTTTTTTGTGTATGCGAGGTATTTCTAATGTTTCTATACAAGGGGCTGGGAAAGTTGTATTTGCCGGGCAGAGGCAAACTTACTCTTGTATATATACCTTGGTGAAAAACGGCAAATCATTCGAGATTCTCCCCAAAATAAATATTTTTTGTGAGAGCTTCGTCGAGAAATGCAGATAAGATAAAGAATTTGCTGTCATTTCTTGCAAGTACATCTAGAGGAGTTTTCCCCAAATTGCAATTTTGGGAAAAACTCATTCTATACATTGAGACTGCAACACTAACGCAGTGACAACGCAAAATGCAAACGAAAAACGCGAGTTGTAAAATGCGAGTTGTCAGGGCAAACGCATGTTCAAGATCGAATTCGCGAGTCGCGAACTCGAGAGTTGTAAAAATCGTAAAATTTGCAAATTCCCATAAAGTGATGTATAATTATAGAGTTATGAGGGTGTTTTCTAGATTCAAAACCTGTATTTTTCTTTTTGCCATTTTTATTGCTGTTTCGTTTTGTTTTGCAGAAAGTTTTAGAACTCGAAAAACAGTTGTGGTCACAATACCAGAGGAAAGTGTTGACGAAACGAGTGTAAGTGTTGGCATTAACGATAGCATCGCGGTTTTTTTGCCGAGTGACAGAACATTCATATATGGAATAGAAATGAGTTTGAAAATCCCATCGTCTATTTATGAATGGCGTGATAGTGTTGCTTGCGCTTTGTACGATTCAATTTATCCTTTGCCGACCGCTTCAAGAATTGACTATGATGGAAAGCGTATTTTTTTGATTCCGCTTCCTGCAAAGGCGAAATGGATTGTGCAAATTCCACTTTCTGAAGACAATTTGATTAAAGAGAATTCGTATATAACAAAGGCTTCTCCTATTCCTTCAACGAAAGATGGATTTGTTTTTGTGCGTTTTCTCCCTGTAATGAAAGGTGTGCCAAGTGAAACGATGAATGCAAATTTGTCTGTTTCCGTAAAGCCATTGGTTTTTGACAAAGGAAGGCTTTTTGTAAAGATTTTTGCGGAAAGCAAACGGTTTTCTAATGCTCATGTTTTTATTGATGACAAGCCTGAGGAGTTAAAAAATGACTCTCTCATTCTTGATGCTGGCATGCACAGTGTGAATATTCAATCCGATGAATACAGGAATGAAGTGCGCTCTGTTTTTATCGAGGCGGCGAAAAATACGGAGTGTGTTGTCGAACTGAAGAGTCTTGAACCGCTTGTTTTTATTTCTGCCCCAAAAAATTTTGAAGTGTATCTTGATGATGTGCCTCTTGAGAATTTTGACTCTGAATTTTCTGTCTCGGTAGGGGAGCATACATTCCGCTTTGTCATTGGCGGTTATGAAATCATTCGTAATCTGAGTTGTGAAAAAGGAAAAACATATAACATGAATATCTCTCTTGACTTGCAGATTACTGAAGAGTCAAAATAATGTCGCTCTGACTTGAAAAGGAAAAAAAATGAACGATACTATCTGCACTATGCCTATCACACAAGATTCTCTTTCTAAAATGATTGACCACACACTTCTTCGTCCCGATGCAAAAGCTGACGAAATAAAGCGGCTATGCGAAGAGGCGGCTGCGTTTCAATTTGCCTCTGTGTGTGTGAACCCCTATTTTGTTCCATTCGCAAGGAATGCGCTTCAAAAGGCGAAGTCTTCTGTAAAAGTGTGCACGGTGATTGGATTTCCGCTGGGGGCTTCTTTGACCATTGCAAAGGCAACAGAGGCTTATTGTGCGGTGAAAGAAGGTGCGGATGAAATCGATATGGTGATACATATATGTGCGGCATTGGAAAATCGGTTTGACGATGTAAAGCATGATATTCGTTCCGTGAAAGGAATGATTGAAATGGCGGAGAGGGAGATGCAAAAAACGGTCGTTCTAAAAGTGATTTTGGAAACCTGTTTTTTAAGCGATGACGCAATAGTGGGGTGCTGTCATGCAGCGGTGGATGCGGGCGCAGATTTTGTAAAAACATCGACTGGCTTTGCGGCTCCAAAAGATGTGAACGGAAGACCGCTTTTTAATGGCGCACAAGCCCGCCATGTCTCTTTAATGCGCGCTACAGTCGGTGAGAAAGTCGGAGTGAAGGCTTCGGGGGGAATTAGAACATTAGAAGATGCCCTTGCGATGATACAAGCGGGCGCGAATCGAATCGGCACTTCAAGCGGAGTAAAAATCATTTCTGAATTGTAGACTATTAGTATGAACTTCGACTTTTAGAATATTTGAGAAAAACATTCGCGAAGGAGCAAGGGCGAACACTAGATTTATCTACCACTGTAAATTGCGTCGAAGTTCGCCTTTCCCTTTCTTCTTGCGAAGAAAGGGAAACCTGCGGCTCCAGTGCAAGGGCGAACACGAGTTTTTTCGCCACCTTTTAACATTCAAAGTTCGCAACGCTTCGCTAAACAGTTTTCGCAATGCAAAAACTGCATATTGATTGATAGGCAAAATCGCTCTGATTGCGGCCGCCTGCCGATAGGCAGTGGGGAAGATTCATTGTTGTGTTGCACAGTCTTTAAATCTTCGACTTCCGCCCCCAGTTTTTGCGTTTGCAAAAACTGGACAGCGTAGCGGCGCGAACTTGTTCGTTGTTGCCAAAATCAGCGCGCTGACCTACTACTGCCAAACGCGGGTGTATTAACTGGTGGTCAATTACTGGTGTGCCGATTTTCACTTTTTTTGCGAAAGCAAAAAAATGCGAGCTCCTATGTTTTTTGTCAATAGGATTTCAAATTACAATTCGGG
>X363_Desmarests_Spiny_Pocket_Mouse__coassemble_167_pt1 | contig 50836 bp, 46 predicted proteins | sample X363_Desmarests_Spiny_Pocket_Mouse__metabat2_high_PE_007 | metagenome-assembled genome bin X363_Desmarests_Spiny_Pocket_Mouse | reverse complement strand
CAACGAAGTGCGACCGCAGGGGGAGACTTCCCCCTCCTGAAAATTGATTTCCGTGCTTACACGGCTTCAGCACGAAAAATTATATTCGCAATAAAGAAAAAGAATTGTGAGAAAAAATGAATCCGCTTCTAATTACGCTCAAAGTTTAACTCTATTTTTTTTGCTTCTGGGATAAAATGTGTTGTCTTTACACCAGCGGAAGCGAGCATTTTTTTTGAGGCAATGGTTTCTGATGAATCTGCATACTTGTCATAAAGATAAATCACCTCTTTGATTCCGCATTGGATTATTGCTTTTGCACATTCATTGCACGGAAAAAGGTCAACATAAATCCGAGAGCCTTTTAAATCTTTTCCGCTCGCATTCAAAATCGCATTCAGCTCTGCATGCACAACATATTTGTATTTAGTATCAACGCCCGTTCTCTCCCATGTGTATTCATCGTCCGAACATCCATAAGGAAATCCGTTATACCCTGTTGAAAGAATTATATTTCTGTCGTCAACGATGCATGCGCCAACTTGGGTGTTTGGATCTTTTGATCTTTTCGCCGCTAAAACCGCCACTCCCATAAAATATTCATCCCAAGAAATGTATCCTTCGCGTTTCATAATCCGTCCTTTATCCTGCTTGCATTTCTCACTGAGGCTCTTCTAAAAACAACCGCTTTGGGAAAAACCTCAGTTGCTCATATTGATTTTTTTGAGCACTTGAATGAGTCGGCTCTTTTCGATTAAATCGATTGGGCGACCGTCAACATATTTTTTAGCTTCATCGCTAAATGTTCCTGGTGTGACGCAAAACCCTCTGTCACATCGAATGTCACGCATTTTTGAATGGCAGTCCCGGATATACAGCTCTCCGATAGAGCCAGTGCTTCTATAAAATCTAAATAGTTCTGTGTCTGTCCATTTTGCGGATTCAACGCTACAAGTTACTTCAACATTATCTGGAGAAACATTTACATCTTCGATTTTTACGGAAGCGTTGGAATAAAATGCCATAACAAATTTCTTACAAAGAACCACAAAATCGCTTGCTCCACACATTAAATATGCCTGCAGATTGCTATTTTGGTTCAGCTCTTGGTAGCGTCCAATTAAAGCGGCAACATCCTTGTAATTTGGATTTATTATATTTATTTGCTTTAAATAGCCGAGGGCGCGGGAAATATCTTTTTGGTAAATCAACGCTTGAGCGAGCTTGTAATACACATTTAATTTTGCCTCTTGTGTGATAGTTTCAAGTCTCAGCGCAATCTCGTAATCTTGAATCGCCTTGTCATATGCGCCTTGCCTTTCGTGTAAAATTCCTGCTTCAAGGCACGATTGTGCTCCAAATTTCGGATCAAGACGCAAATGCATAAAGTATTTCAAGGCTTTTTCACCCATCGAGGCTTCTTTCATTGCAGTGGCAAAATAGAACAACGCCTCTTTGTTGTCAGGTGTTTCATCAAGAACTTTTTTAAGATATGTCAGACTTTCACGGTACTTTTTCGCCTCGAACAATGCATAGCCAAGTGGCTGTGCGATTTCTGAAGACTCAGGTGAAATTGTCATCGCTCGCTTTAGATACACAATCGCCTTTTCAAATTCGTTTCTGTCAAGCATAATTTTGCCAACATAGAGATTCGTGTGAAAATCCCTATTATTGAGTTTCATCGCCTTTGAAAATGCAGTCATTGCATCATCTTGCTTTCCAAGTTTATATGCACACACTCCATATCTTATTGCAACAAGCTGCTGGTCTATTTCTGTGTGAACTCCCATAAGACGAAACAGCTCCAAATACGGTGGAAATGCCTTTTCGTAATTTCCCTCGGAATAATAAATATTGGCAAGAGTTGTAAGAGTCTCTGCATGGTGAGGGGCTTTTATCAATTTTTTTGTACACTCTTTTATAAGCGTTGCATTGCTTTTTGAACGCTTTCCACTTGACTGTACACCGCTCTTTTTTTTCTTCCCACCAGAAACAGCCATAAGAATCGCAATCAAAGCGGTGGCGGCAATTACAGCCAGTAAAATTCCTAACATTAAAAATCAACCTCTTTAATTTTGTCTAAATATACCTAGAATTTATTTCGGCATTTTTTAACAAAATCTGAAATGCGGTCAAGAGCAATTTTTATTTTATCAACCGCAGTTGCATAGCAACACCGAATATGACCTTCTCCACTTGCGCCAAAAACGCTTCCTGGAACTACTGCCACATTATATTTTTTGAACAGTTCAGTGGCGAATTCTTCGCTGGTAAGCCCTGTGGATGTTATGTCTGGAAACATATAGAACGCGCCCGCTGGCTCTGGAACGGGAACATTCATTTCGTGAAACGCTTTTTCCATCAAGTTGCGCCTTTGTTGATAACTGATGCGCATTTTTTCAACCTCTTTCCAGCCGTTTTTCAGACCTTCGACCGCTCCATATTGACTGAAAATAGGGGCGCAAATCGTGTTGTATCCGTGCAGTTTTACAATTTGCGCCAAAAGCTCATTTGGGGCGGCAATATATCCAATTCTCCAGCCAGTCATTGCGAATGCTTTTGAAAAACCATTTAAAACGATTGTGTAATCCTTCATTCCCGGAAAACTTGCTATAGAAACATGTTTGCTTTCATCATACACCAACTCGCAGTAAATCTCATCGGAAATCACCCAAATTTGATGTTTCTTTGCAACCTCTGCGATTTTTTCCAGTTCAGAAGGAGGAATAATTGTTCCTGTGGGATTATTCGGCGAACAAATCATAATCGCTTTTGTTTTTGGCGTTATTGCCTCTTCAATTTGAGATGCCGTTGGATAAAATCCGTTTTTGCTGGTGTCGATATGAACAACTTTTACCTGACAAAGTTCTGCAAGGGGAACATAATTTACATAACACGGCTCTGCAACGAGAATTTCATCTCCATGATTTAAAATCGCTCGTAACACAGCGTCTACCCCTTCACTTGCTCCAACAGTTATCAGAATTTCGTTCTGTGGATTATAGTGAAGATTGTATCGTTCCATATATTTTGCGATTTCTTCGCGAAGCTCTATCAACCCCCAGTTTGATGTATAGCTGGTGTGTCCTTTTTCAAGGTGATAGAATGCCTCTTCCCGAATGCACCACGGAGTTGGAAAATCCGGTTCGCCAACGGAAAGCGAAATCACATCGTCATGTCCTATAAGCATTTCAAAAAATTTGCGAATTCCACTTGGAGGAGTTCGCATCATCAATTCACTCAATTTATCTTTTCTTGTATTCATAATTCAACTCGCATGCGCTCATTAAAATGGCAGATATTTTTAATTTCAATATATTCAATTGAGGTTTTTCCAAAATTGCAATTTTGGAAAAACTGCCCTAGATGTATGTGCGAGAAATGACAGCCTCTCCTTTATCTTACCTGCATTTCTCGACGAGGCTCTTCCAAAAAAACATTTATTTTTGGGAGAGCCTCAATTGATTACGCCATCGCACCTTCTCGGTAATCTTTGTCATCGGCAACATAAATAATGTCATTTTCTTTGTATGTTTTTAGGATAAAACATGTTTTTGTGCTGCGCACTCCTTCAAGTGTGGACAGTTTTTCCGAAACGAAGAACGCAACCTCCTGCAAAGAGTCTCCTTCAATAATAACTTTGAGGTCGTATCCTCCGCTCATCAGATAAAGTGACTTCACTTGGGGAAAGCGATAGATTCTGTCGGCGATTGCATCAAACCCATGTTCGCGCTCTGGAACAACTTGAATTTCTATTTCCGCATGCACCTTGTTTTTAGCCTCACCTGTCTTTTCAGGGTCAACAATGGTCGCATATTTTAAAATGATGCCATCGTCTTCAAGCTTTTTGATTATTGCAGTAACTTCATCCATCGTTTTTTTTGTCATTGCAGCAATATCTTCAACTGAAAGCCGCGCGTTTTGCCTCAAAAGATCAAGTATTTCTTCCATAACAGTCTTCCTATAGAGATTTTACAAAATTGCAATTTTGTAAAATCTTCTCTTGATGTATGTGCGAGAAATGACAGCCAATCCTTTATCTTACTTGACTTAATTTCGAATTTTATAATTATGCAAGAAAAACATTCTCCCAGTCGCAGTGAAAGGACGAACAAGTTCGCGCCGCTGCGCTTACCAGTTTTTGCAAAAGCAAAAACTGGGGCGGAAGTCGAAGATTTAAAGACTGTACATCACAACAATAAATCTTCCGCCGACTGCTTTCGCAACGACCGAAATCAGAGCGATTTTGCCTTTCTCCCTGCGCCTTCTTGAATGTTTTTATAGATTTTTCGAAAACTCGAAATTAAGCCTACTTGCATTTCTCGGCGCAGTTGTTCCAAAAAATATTTGAGGTTTTCCCAAAATTGCAATTCTGGGAAAACTACCCTAGATGTATGTGCGAAAAATGGCAGTCTCTCCTTTATCTTACCTGCATTTCTCGACGAGGCTCTCATAAAAAACATTTATTTTTGGGAGAGCCTCATTTATTTTCTAGAACAGCCACAATTTCTATAAAGATATACTTTTTTGCAAGATTTTACAAGGTATCGAACAGGGCAAACCAGGGCTTCAGCATAAAAAATTATACCTAAGGAAACAGCAAAACTTTTGTAAAGGAAAGCAAAAGTAAAGGAACGCGAGGGGGCGGAATGTGCATTTCACGGTTATTGTTATCCCTTGACTTCCGCTTCCACGCCCTTGACCAACGCCATTAATTGTGATATTGTGTAAATCATTCGGGCCATTAGCTCAGTGGTTAGAGCAGGGGACTCATAATCCCTTGGTCCTAGGTTCAAGTCCTAGATGGCCCACTCCTCATGGAGTCCAAGCCCTTCGGGTACATCTTATCATTATACTGCATATCTCAAAAAATTATCATTAAAAAAAACAATTATTGTTGTAAAAATGTTTCCATCAGAGCGTCCATACTCTGATGCCTTCCGTTAGGGTCGCTGACTCTTTGTAAATAACCCTAATTTCGAGTTTTTGTAAAAACTACAAAAAAAACATTCTCCCAGTTGCAGTGAGAAAAATCAAAACCATGCGTTCGCGCATTTCGCGCTGACTTCGGCAACAATGAACAAGTTCGTGCCAGTTTTTGCAATGCAAAAACTGGGGGCGGAAGTCGAAAAACTAAAGTCTGTACAACGCAACTATGTATCTTCCGCCGACTGCTATCGCAGCGACCGCAATCAGAGCGATTTTGTCTTCCTCCCTGCGCCTTCGCGAATGTCTTTGCATAATTATAAAACTCGAAATTAAGACTAAATATAATTTTTCGTGCTTAAGCCGTTTGCGTTACATTGCAAAATTCCTGCTAACTTGGTACACTATTGAAATGGATTTTGCGTTTATTCATCAAGTGATTCCATTATATGTTTCAGCGGCGTGGCTTACGCTTCGGGCGGCGGCAGCGGGCATTGTGCTTTCCGTTTTTGTTGGACTTGCTTGCGCTGTCATTCGTTTTTGGAAAGTGCCTGTCTTGAGCGCACTCGTAAAAGTGTATACAGAGCTTTCGAGAAACACTCCGTTGTTGATTCAACTTTTCTTTTTGTATTTTGCGCTTCCGAAAATGGGGATAAAGCTTTCTTCTATGCAATGTGGAGTTATTGGATTGACATTTTTGGGTGGCTCTTATATGGCGGAAACATTCCGTAGCGCGTTTGGGACAGTAAGTTCGATTCAGATTGAAAGTGGACAATGCATCGGACTCACTCATTTTCAAATTGCGCAGTATGTGATTTTACCACAAGCAGTTGCCGTGAGCATTCCTGGAGTGTGCGCGAACATTATGTTTTTGATAAAGGAAACATCGATGTTTAGCGCGGTGGCTCTTGCCGACTTGATGTATGTTGCAAAGGATTTGATAGGTCTTTATTACAAAACCGACGAGGCGTTGTTTTTACTGGTCATCGCCTACTTTGTTTTGCTTTTGCCGATTTCAATTTTGAGTTGGTGGATGGAAAAGAGGTTGAGATATGGACAGTTTGGCGCAAAGTAGCTCTGCTTTTTCTTCAATAGTCCAGTCCTTCAGCGTTTTTTTTATGGGTAATAATTTCTTGAGACTTTTGGGTGGACTCTTCGTCACTATAAAAATCGCGGCGGTAAGCGTTGCGCTTTCAATTTTTCTTGGATTCCTGCTTGGAATTGTGATGACGCTGAAAAATCCGTTTACAAAGGCAGTGTGCAGGATTTATCTTGAGTTTATGAGAATTATGCCGCAGATGGTTTTGCTTTTCCTTGTGTATTTTGGAATCTCTCGTGCATGGGGCGTTTCCTTGACTGGAGAAGCGGCGAGTGTTCTTGTTTTTACGCTTTGGGGAGCGGCAGAGATGGGGGACTTGGTGCGAAGCTCTTTGGAGTCTATTCCAAGCCAGCAGTATGAGAGCGCACGGGCGATAGGACTAAAAGAGGTTCAAATCTTTCTATATATTATTCTTCCTCAAACAATTCGCCGTCTTGTTCCGCTTGCCATGAATTTAATCACGCGTATGATAAAGACAACAAGCCTTGTGGTTTTTGTTGGCGTAATCGAAGTGGTGAAAATCGGACAGCAAATAATAGACGCAAACAGACTGACAGTTCCAAGCGCGGCAATCGCCGTATACTCGGTGATTTTCTTTATGTATTTTATTGTCTGTTGGGTTTTGAATCTACTTGCAAGCGCAATTGAAAAACGGAATAAATAGGGCGTAAAGGCTAAACAGAAAGGCAAGGTTGTCTAAGTTTTTTATTTGGGCGAAGCTGGTTTTCCGACTCGCCTTCCACGGCCCGCTCACGCTTGGTCTTTGCGTCCGCGAGCGTCCGCAAATCCTGCCTACGGCACCGTTCCACGCTCGGCGCGACGGATTTATCCACAGCAAATCCCTTTCGTTTTAAAGAAGTGGGCTGGGTGTTCTGGGAGTTCCGCTGCGCTTATTGAGCGTCACTTGCAAGCAGTTTTTTGTTTTCAATTTTAGAAGGCTTTGTTGTATTTCCAATAGAAGCCGAAGCAGAAGCGGTTGTATCTGTCGTTGTTCGGCAGACGAGTGAGTTCATATTCAAACACCGCGCTGATTGAATGGTTTTCGCTGATGTCGAATGTGAAGTCAGGGCGAATGTTCCAAATGAATCCGCCGTCGGGTTCGTCAGGTAGTTTTTCCCAATTCTTGTCTTCCGCGCCCCATGCGCACGAAGTCCATGCGCCCAAGTGCATTGCATTTGTGATGTCCCACTGAATGCGGCCACCAGCGTACAACGCCCATGTGTAGTCTTCATAGAGATAATCCGAATAACCGACTTCAGGCTTAATCCAAAGCGGAAGAGAGCCGAATTTCACATAGACAGAAGCTCCTGTTCCCCACATTTTATTGCCATTTGTGTCATCTTTTTTGTTGAGTCCAATTCCTTGCAGACCAAACCATGCGTTAAGGTTGAAGTATTGAGAGAAGTCAAGTTTCAAGCCAGTGTAAAGATTTCCGCCATTATTATCCTTGTCAGCATGCTTGTATGTGGCGGCAATAGTGAGCAAGTCAATCGGCTTGAGCTCCACTGCGGCGTTTATGAAGAAGTGACTTGAAGTGGTTCCATTAGGAATCGCCACGCCGAGCTGTAAATAATGCTTTTTTTCCTTGTCAAATCCAATTGTGTAGCGTGCGGCAATTGCAGTGTCCGCCCATTTGTATGCGTAGTCAAGTTTGCCTTTGATTTTGTCGCTATCCTTGTCGGGTTTGCCTCCCGTAAAATCGCCTTGAACAACATGAGCGAGCGGCATCCATGGAAAACCTTCCGTTTGTGGATATGCCCCGACGCTCCAGTTAAGATTCGTTCCTATTCCTGCCTCAAAATTCTTGAACGGACGCACAATAAAGTTCACATAATGGTCGTAGCCGTTGCGGTTTTCGCCCATAAAAGCGAATTGCGTTGTATTTGTGTTTTTAAAGGAAATGCCGCTTCCCTGCCAGTTCATCTCTGGAATTCCCCAAGTAAGTCCGCCGTCCATCGTGAACCATTCCCAATCCAAACGCACTTGGATAGTGTCTAGAATGCCCACCCAGTTGAAATCATCGTGTCCGTCATTTCCATCATGTTCATACGGAAGACCGAATCCAGTGTAAAGCGTGTTTTGAACGCTCCGTTTTTTTAGGATTTGCGAGCTTGCGGAAGTCAAGAGAATCGCACTGGCGACGATTGCAATTAGAAATTTTTTCATAAATTTTCCCCCATAAAAAGTCAAGAAAAAAGCATGAACTTTCGATTGGCATTTTATGCATATTCGCAACGAGCGCATTGCGCGAAGTTTCAAGCGGAATGTGCAGTTGATAAGAAAGTTTCCATTGGAAACTTGGCATGGTAAAAGTCGCGGTATTTGTGCGGCTTTTATCATGCCGCCCCTTTTAGTTTTGGTGAATGCACCCGCACAAATTCAGCGGCTGTATTCACCCCTCATTTTCTGTTGCGCCCCGCAAGAATAATGCACAAGAGGAGGTGTAACTTTGAGTTTGCTTGTAATAATATCCGAATCGTTGCTTTTGTCAAGTGCGGGGGCTGTGATTTTGTTTCCGTTGTTTTTCTTGAAGTTCATATTCTAAAAATGTGGTAACATTTTCCACAATTTTTTTCTAGTTGAACTTATTGTCATAATACGGAACAGATTTTTCGGCGGCTAGCAATGTATTTTGTTTTGCGTCATGCTTATATGTCTTGGAAGTGATTGGAGTTTCATTGCTGGAAGCGGGAGCGTCAAAATGTTCTTCAATGTTTTCCACCTGTTCCATAACTTTGTTGAACACTTCTGGGCTGTACTGCGGCGGATAGCCATTCTTGACTAAACACATCTTGATTTCAAGTTTCAACTGGTTGCGCACATTTTGATTGTTCAGCCAGTCTGCGAACGAGGATTTTTTGTCGATGATTTCCTTCACCTTTTTCGCCAAATTTTTGCGCTTGTCATTGACCGCAATGTCGCCCGTTTTTCTGTCTGTTCCGTATTCAAAATTATATTGATTGCGCAACGCAAGCAAAATGTCATAAAACGCCTTTTCCTCGAAGGTTAATCCTATCTTTCGAAAGCTTTCCCTGCTCTCGTTCATTTGCCGAAGGATTTTCAAAGCCTGATCTGTTGCGCTTTTGATAATGTCACAGGAAGCCTGTTCCTGTGTTTCGCCAGCCTCTTCCGCACTGAGAGCCTTTCGCCGTTCATGATATTCTGCAATTGTTTTTTCCAGCATTTCTTGAAATGACTTCGCTGCCAGTCGGTTCACTTTTCCATATTCTGCAATCTGTTTGCGGAGCAATTTTATAAGAAGCTCAAGTTTTGTAGCGGGCATTTTTACATCAGACAAGCTTTCAAAGTATTCCAGGGAAAATAAATCATCTTCCTTGCCGCTTTCAAGAACGCTTTCCACTTGATTGTATTTCAACGCTTCCTCAACCATTTTGGAAACTGCGCGATTCATACTGTCCACATCAACTTCGCTTGTTCCGCTCATTTTGCGGACAAAACCAGCCACCGCCATAAAGCACTGCGCAAGCGCAGATTCTTCTTCGCAAAGATTACCCGAAGGCTGGCAGATGTCAAAGGCGGTTCTCATTCGCTTTACCGTTTTCAAAAAATAAGTTTTGAATGAAACTTTTTGCGAGCCCTTGCTTCCCGCGGTATGCAGTTCCTGTGTTGACACAAACACATATTCGGCGGCTTTTGCAAGAAGTCCATAACGGAGGGCGGAGTCGCATTCAGGATTGAGAAAAGGCGTTAAGTCATAATCGGCAAACAGAGTTTTTAAGATTTCCAATTCTTCTCTGAACACTGACGTTGCCTGTTCGACATCATCGGCAGTGGGAGCGATAGAAGTGTCACCTCCATACATTTTCATCGCCTCGCGCATATTATCACGGATGCCAATATAGTCGATAACCATGCCGAATTCTTTGCCTGGATATTTTCTGTTTACGCGACTGATTGTCTGTATCAATATATGCTTTTTGAGCGGCTTGTCGTTGTATAAGTAGGTAAGGCAAGGAACATCAAATCCTGTAATCCACATATCCACAACAATTACAATATGAAAGTTTGATTTTTCCTGCTTGAAAGCGGCATCAAATTCTTCCGAACGCCTGTCATTTTTAACGCCGCCCAAATAATTGTACAGCTCCTCTTCGTCATTGCTGCCAACGCTTGACACCATTGCGATAAATGGCATCGGCTTTAATTCCTTTTGCTCTTCTTCAGACAAGGAAACGCCTTTTGGTGATTTTCTTTCTTCAAACCAGTCAGGATATTTTTCCTTGAATTTTTGAAGCAGCGAGTATGCAATCTTTCTGTTTGAACAGACAATCATTGCCTTTTGTGTTCTCATCGGATCACCTGAACAAGCGGAAATATAATGGTCGTGAATATCTGTGGCAAGGCGTTCCAAGCGCGAAGGTTCTCCTAGAATCACTTCCATAGAACTCATTGCATTTTTACTTGCTTCAATGTCTTCATAAGTTGCGCCGTCATCAGCACATTTTTTATAGAAGTTTTCAATTTCCTTTGCCTTTTCTTTATCGAGCAGAACTTTTGCAATACGGGGATGATATTTTATGGAAACCGTCAAGCCATCCGCAACCGCCTGGAGAGACTTCCTTTGATTTCATTATACATTGAATATTTGAAAAAAGATATTGACATATTCCAAGAATTGGTGTATATATAGAAATTAAGGAGGTAAGAAATGGCTGAAATAGCACAAATGATAACTGCAATAGCCGCCCTTATAACGGCTATTGCAGTGCTGATTAAAGCCCTTAAAAAGTAGTTTTTAAGGTGGCGGGTGCTCGCCACACCCGCCGTTAATTCTATTGAATTTACAGGAGACTTTCAAGTGGATTTTTCTTTTTATGTATCCGTATTTCTTGTTTGCCTGAACGCCTATCTGATTTTAAAGTGGAGCAAAAAATGAGCGGGAATGGATGGGGCGGCGCGAGGGAGGGGAGCGGCAGGAAGGCAACGGGGCGAATGAAGGAATTTAAAACAATCTCGATTTGCGGAACGCCGGAGGAGGTTGAGCGGCTTAAAAAAAAGGCGAAGGTGAGTGGAAAGACTGTCAGCCGATTTGTGCTTGACAGTTTGCTAGAATGAAACTAGCCCCCTTGAAAAAGGGGGCTTTTGTGAGAGAAAATTTTCATTTATGCTCCGAATAGTCTATTTTATGCCGCCTTGAAGTGCTGCTCCTCGTACATATATTTGTATATGATGCTTTCCAATGTTTGGGAGACGTTGTCGGCTAGGTTGTATATTTCATTCTTGATTTCAACATCATAGGACTTTCCCTTGTACAAGAACCAAAGTCCCTTTTCGTTTATGCAAAGTTCGCCGACAATTCCATAGCGTTCGATGCCGATTACTTTTATCCTCATGTTTTTGAAGGAAATGCAGCCGTGCCTGTTCACAGTCCGCTTTTCCTTTACGCAAAGAACATTGTCAAGGTTCAGTTCCTTTGGAATTTCTCGGAATACGGAAATCCTCCCCATCACTGTTTTTCCGAAATGCTTTTCGTAGTAATCTATGAAAACATCTTTCAAAAAGATGTTCGCCTCTTCGATGTTGTGAATTTTGTACTTCTTGAAAAGGGCGGGAAGTCTGCCCTGCACCGTTTCCCATCCGCGCTCAATCTTTCCTTTCGCCTGCGGGGAATTCGCCAGATGAAGTTCTATGCCCATTTCGTCGTCTATTTTCTGCCAAAGAGGCTGCTTCCTCGTGATTCCTGCCAGTTGCTCGTCCTTGTCCAGAGCGAGGGCGTTCTTTGAGTTGTTGGAAAAGACCGGCGACTTGTCGCTGTAGTCCTCAAGTTCTATTCCATAGTTCTTGAAAATCTGCCGCCTGCATTCAAGATAGCCGTAGCAGCATTCGAATTCAGTCATATAAAATGCCAAAAAACGGCTCGTGGAATCGTCAAGTGCGCCGTGAAGGGCGTAATAGCGGGTGTCGCCGCACCACAAGAACCATTGATAGGGCGTTGCATCCCATTGTATGAGTTCGCCGAAATTCTTCCTGCGGAATCGTATTCGTTGAACAGGCTCGCGGTCGGACTTGTGTTTTTCAGGAGAGTTTATTCCTGCTTCCGTGAGAAAGTTATAGACGGTGCTATAGGAAATTTTTATGTTGTATTCCTCGTTGAGTTCGTCAGTCCAATACTGAAAACTAATCGGATTCGTCTTTTCATCGAATTCTTGCAGGTAGCCTTGAACGACGAATTCCCTTACTTTTTCGAATTTGTTGTTGTGACTTGGCTTCCCTTGTTATCCGTGAATGAAGATTCTGTCACCCTCTCTTTCAAACCGTTTTCGGAGTATTGAGAAATGTTCGGTCGTATAATGACACGCTTTGGCGGTAATCTTGTTGGTAAGTTTCTTTTCTTTCACTAATTTGTAATACTTCTTAAATTCGTCTATGCTGCATTTCATACACTTTCATGTTCGGCTGTTCGTGTTTCTAACTTGAATACAAAATTATTTAAACTTTGCCAAAAAACATATTAAGTTAGAAACTTTTTTTTATTTTTTTTCTAAAAAAGTATTGACAATAAAAAAGACTGATATATTCCACAAAAACATCAAAATATGATATAATTTTCTTTTATGGAAACGGAACTTACGGATTTTGAAGCAAGCCATCTTCGTGAAATGGAAAAACTTCGCAAATTTGAAGATATGTACAAATATCCCGATTTGGGAGGCGGCATTTCAATTCCTCTTGTTTCTGCAAACAATAAAGAAGAATTTTCTCTTGCTATCAGCCGAGGACATATAGACATTTCAAGAAATTCGTTTGTCAATGTTGCGAGAAAAGCTATTCCATTGGTAAGACTTGACTTGGCAGGAGGAATACATCGCAATCCCGACGGCACGGAAATTTCTTTGCCTCATATCTATATTTACAAAGAAGGCTTCGCGCTCAAATGGGCATATCCTTTGCCAAAGGAATTAGAAGGTTGCAGCTCCGTTCCTGAATATCTGGATAAATTTATGGACTTTTGCCATATTACTAAAAAACCGAAAATAGATATGGGGCTTTTTGTATGAATAAGGGCGAAATTGATTCATTGTTAAAAAATTATTTCGATTGGCTTAAAAACAAAACTTTATCAAAAGAGATGGAAAATAATTGGGTTGCAATTTCCACTCCTTTTTTGGATAGGCACAACGATTGCCTGCAAATTTATGCTCGAAAGGAAAATGAAAAAATCCGCTTGAGCGATGACGGATACACAATCGAAGACCTTGCTTTATGTGGATGCGTCCTTGATTCTCCGCACAGAAAAAAACTCCTTGAAACGACATTGCTAGGTTTTGGAATTTCTTGCGAAAATAACGAGTTGTTTACTTTTGCGACAGTGGAAAACTTCCCTGAAAAAAAGCACAATATGATTCAGGCGATGCTTGCAGTCAACGATTTGTTCTATACGGCATCTCCCCATATTCTTAGTTTTTTTGTTGAAGATGTGATGACTTGGTTTGATTCCATAGATGTTCGATATATGCAGAAAGTGAAATTTCAGGGAAAAAGCGGATATGACAATATGTTTGATTTTGCCATACCAAAATCAAAGAAATATCCAGAACGGATACTTCAAACTATTTCCAATCCGACAAAAGACAGCGTTCAGAATATCGTGTTCAGATGGCTTGATACAAAGGACAACAGACCTGAAGAATCAAAACTTATTACTCTCATAAATGATGCCGAAAAGCAAGTTTCGCTACAAATTACAGATGCGTTTGAAAACTATGGCATTCAACCAATAGTCTGGTCAAAGCACGAAAACTACAAAGATTTGTTGATTGCATAAATAAAGCTTTACAAGGAGTATAGCTGCTCCAAAACAAGGAGACCTAAATCTATGATACTGTATCATGGCAGCAATGTTACCGTTGAACAACCGAAGTTGATAAAACAAAATCGTTTTTTGGATTTTGGCTTTGGCTTTTATACGACGACTAACGATGAACAAGCCAAGAGTTTCGCCAAAAAGGTAACTGCCGACCGCAAGATTGGAACGCCGACACTGAATGTCTACGAACTCAATGAAAATATTGCATTTTCGGAATGCGCGCTTTTGCGATTTGATTCGCCTGACGAAAAATGGCTTGACTTTGTGTCTGCGTGCAGACAGGGCGTTCGCTGTGACAAACAGTATGATATGATTTATGGAGCGGTGGCGAATGACAATGTGTATCAGACCATAACGCTTTATATGGCGGGCGTTCTTTCAAAAGAACAGGCATTGGAAGCGCTTAAAATTAAAAAGTTATACAATCAGCTTGTTTTTACAACTGAAAAATCTTTGGAATACCTTCACTTTCAAAGGGGAGTCCTTGTATGAATGAGAATCAATTCAGCGCGTTGCTCGCCGTAATCATACCGCAAATCATAGAACTTATCACGAAGAACAGCAACATAAGCGAGGCGCAGGCGGTGTCGCATTTTTACAAGTCACGGCTTTACGGCGAACTTTCAAACGAGGAGTCGAAATTGTGGCATTATAGCCCGCTCACATTGTATTCTATGTATCAGGACGAACTTATAACTGGCTCTTATGACTACCCGGAGGAAGCCTAGATGAGTAAGGAAGGAACTTTTTTGATTTACTGCATAGAACGGTACCGATATGCGAAAAATCTCACGGGCGCGGAAGCATCGGAGCTTTTTGACAAATACAATTTGTACGACTATATAATCCGTTTTTTTGAATCTCTCCATACTATGGGAGAAAATCTGATTGTGCAGGATATAGACAACCGCATTGAAAATGCCTTTGGTTGATATTGAACGCAACGCGAGATAAGGATAACAATATGTCTTCATATTTTACCGAAGCCAACTATGAAAACGCCATAATCGAATTGTTTTGCAATCTTGGCTACAGTTATGTGTACGGACCGGATGTGGAGCGCGATTTTTCATGTCCGCTTTATAAAGATGAATTGGAAAAAAGCCTTTTTCGCCTCAATCCGAAGTTGCCGTATGAGGCGATAAAAGGAGCAATCGACAAACTTGTGAATTTTGAAAACGGCGAGTTGGTGCAAAAGAACGCCGTCTTTATGGACTATCTGCAAAACGGAATTGAGGTGCGGTATTTTGACGAGGAAGAACGGACGGCGCGTGTGCATATTGCCGACTATCAAAACATTGAAAACAATTCTTTTGTTATTGCCAATCAATGGACATTTGTTGAAAACAGCGAAAGGCGAGCCGACATAATTATTTTTTTGAACGGGCTTCCCATCGTGCTTATGGAATTAAAGTCTCCTTCCCGCGAAGAAACTGACGCATCGGATGCATACCGACAGATTCGCAACTACATAAAAGAAATACCGTCGATATTCATCTACAACTGCATTTGCGTGACGAGCGACCAACTCACGACAAAGGCCGGCACAATTACATCGGACGAAAGCCGCTATATGGAATGGAAGACGGTTGACGGCAGCTACGAAAACACACAGTATGCACAGTTCGACACATTTTTCAATGGGATTTTTCAAAAAGAGCGGTTTTTGGACATCTTGAAAAACTTCATCTGCTTTTCCAATGAGGGAATGGAAAGTCATAAAATCCTCGCGGGCTATCATCAATATTTCGCGGTGCGGAAGGCGATTGAATCTACGAAAAGGGCGACCGAGACCGATGGCAAGGGCGGCGTGTTTTGGCACACGCAGGGGAGCGGAAAGTCACTATCTATGGTATTTTATGCGCATTTGTTGCAGGAAGCGTTGGAGTCTCCGACAATCGTTGTGATTACTGACAGGAACGACTTGGACGATCAACTGTATGGCCAATTTGCAAAATGCAAGGATTTTTTGCGACAAACGCCAGTGCAGGCGGAAAGCCGATTGCATTTGAAAGAATTACTTGCGGGGCGAAAGGCGAACGGAATTTTCTTTACCACCATGCAGAAGTTTGAGGAGTCAAGTGAACCGCTTTCTACGCGTCGCAACATAATCGTGATGGCAGACGAGGCTCACCGCGGGCAGTACAGCTTGTCGGAAAAAATCGAAGTAAAAAAGAACGAAACGACAGGCGAAATGGAAACGACAGGCAAAATAAAAGTGGGCGCGGCGCGCGTGATTCGCGACAGTCTGCCCAACGCAACATATATTGGATTTACGGGAACGCCAATTTCTTTGAAAGATAGAAGCACTCGCGAAGTTTTCGGCGACTATATCGACATTTACGATATGACGCAAGCGGTGGAAGACAAGGCCACCCGCCCTGTTTATTACGAAAGTCGCGTTGTAAAATTGAAATTGGACGAGGCGACAATAAAACTCATCGACCGCGAATACGACATTATGGCAGAAAATGCCGATGCGGAAGTGATTGAAAAAAGCAAACATGACTTGAGTAAAATGGAGGCTGTTCTTGGAGCGGAAAGCACGCTCGATTCTTTGGTTGCCGATATTTTGAGTCATTATGAAAACTATCGCGCAAACCTTTTGACTGGTAAAGCAATGATTGTGGCGTATTCGCGTTCCATTGCGATGAAAATATACGAAAAAATCTTGCGCTTGCGCCCTGAATGGAAAAATAAAGTCGCCGTCGTGATGACTTCTTCCAACAACGACCAAGAGGAATGGCACGACATCATAGGAAACAAAACGAAGCGCGATGAATTGGCGAAGGAATTTAAAGATAACGACAGCAAACTGAAAATCGCAATAGTTGTGGATATGTGGCTCACAGGCTTTGATGTTCCGTCGCTTGCAACTATGTATGTCTACAAGCCGATGGTCGGCCATAATCTTATGCAGGCGATTGCGCGGGTGAACCGTGTGTTCGGCGACAAAGAAGGCGGCTTGATTGTCGATTATGTGGGAATTGCCTCTGCTTTGCGACAGGCGATGAACGACTACACCAAGCGCGACAAGGACAAATATGGCGACATGAACATAGAGAACGCCGCCTATCCGAAATTCTTGGAAAAACTGTCAGTGTGCCACGACTTGCTTTTTGGATACGATTATGGCAATTTTAGGACGGCAACGGATTTTGAGCGGACGCAATACATAAGCGGAGCGGTTAACTTTTTAGTTGCGCCATCAAAACAACGCGAAAAAGAAGATTATCTGAAAGAGGCGTTGGCTCTTCGTCAAGCGTTGTCGCTTTGCGCATCCATCGTGGACGAGGCTTTGCGAATCGAAGCGGCATTTTTTGAGGCGGTGAGGGTGTTGCTTTCTCGACTGGGACAACAAGGCGCGGGGCGTAAAATTTCTTTAAAAGCAATGAACGACCGCATAAACGAATTGCTCAAACAGAGCATAAAAAGCGACGGCGTGATAAATCTTTTTTCTGATGAAAAAGAAGACTTCTCATTGTTCGATGCGAAATTTCTTGCGGACATCGCGAAGATGAAAGAGAAAAATCTTGCCGTTGAACTTTTGAAAAAGCTGATTGCCGAACAGATTGTAGTATACAGGCGTACAAATGTTGTCAAGTCGGTCAAATTCAGCGAAATAATACAAGAAACGATGAACCGCTATTTGAACGGAATGCTCACTAACGAGGAAGTCATACAGGAATTGCTTAAAATTGCGAATGACATTGCGCAGACGAATTCCGAAAGCGAAAAACTTGGTCTTACCGAAGAGGAAGTTGCTTTTTACGATGCACTCACAAAGCCGCAGGCAATCAAGGATTTTTACGAAAACGATGAACTGATTGCCATTACAAAAGAACTGACGGAAACCTTGCGAAAAAACAAGACTATTGACTGGTCAAAGCGCGAATCCGCCAGAGCAAAAATGCGAATGATGATAAAGAAACTGCTCAAAAAACATAAGTATCCACCAGAGGGAATGGAAGATGCCGTTCAAACAGTTATAACTCAGTGCGAGTTGTGGACTGACAATGTTGGTTTTGCTGAATAGCGCGGCGTTTTATCATCTCTCCTTGACAACCGATTTCTGCCGCACTAGAATGAAACAATGTACGAACTAATCCAAGCCGCGCCGCGCACTTATTACATACAAAGCCCGGCGAAAATCGGCATCGTGGAAGTGGGTGAGGGCGAGGTTTGCCTCATCGATAGCGGAAGTGACAAGGACGCTGGGCGCAAGCGCTCGACGCGCACGGATGGCATCTACGCGCCATTTTCAACACGCATTCCAACGCGGATCATATCGGAGGAAACCGATACCTTCAGCAGCAGACGGGCTGCAAAATATACGCTCGCGGAATCGAGCGCGACTTCACGCGCCACACGATTTTGGAGCCATCGTTCCTTTACGGGGGATTTCCGCCTGAAGAATTGCGGCGCAAGTTCCTTTTGGCGCAGGAAAGCGATGCGGAGGAACTGTGCGATGGCGTTCTTCCTGAAGGGTTCTCTATGATTCCCCTTCCGGGGCATTTCTTCGATATGGTGGGCTTTCGGACTCCCGATAACGCGGTGTTCCTCGCTGACTGCCTTTCAAGCGAGGCGACCCTTGAAAAATACAAGATTACATTCATATATGATGTCGCATCTTATCTTGACACGCTCGAAAAGGTCAAGGAAATGAGGGCGGATGTTTTTATTCCGTCGCACGCCGACGCTACAAAAGACATCGCGCCACTCGCCGAACTCAACATCAAAAAGGTGAACGAAGTGGCGCAAAGAATCATTGACTTGTGCGCTGAGCCTGTTTACTTCGAGCATATTCTGAAGCGGCTTTTTGATGACTTGGGGCTTGCGATGACATTTGAACAGCACGCGCTCGTGGGAAGCACGGTGCGCTCCTACCTTTCGTATCTCAGGCAAATCGGGGAAGTGGATGCATCGTTCGAGGACAACATGCTGCTTTGGCGGAAGGTTTTTTAGATAAGTGTGTGAAAAAAATGCGGGGTTTTAGGGGCGCAAAGCCCCTAGGAGAATGGGGTATGGTGAAGACGGAAGCGTACGCGGACGGCTGAACCGAGGGGAAAGGCTTTTCCCTTCATTGTGATGCGATTGCACAACCCCTCTTGCACCTTTTTGCATTTGCAAAAAGTGCGAGACGAGCTTCGAGAAGCGTTCTTTGGTGAAACATCTCGTGCTCTATTATTCTAGAACCCCCTTGCACCTTTTTGCGAATGCAAAAAGTGCGAGACGAGCTTCGAGCAGTGTTCTTTGGTGAAGTATCTAGTGCTCGTCCTTGCACAATCAAGAACAAAATATTACACTTGCTAATATGTCGCTTTTGGAAATTGAAAATGTAACGAAAATCTACACAAAAAAGAATGAAAAATTCGGACTAACTATTTTAAATGGGGTTTCGCTGAATGTTGAAAAAGGAGAGGTTGTTGTGGTGCTCGGTCCTTCGGGGTGCGGCAAATCAACTCTGCTTCGCTGTATAAACGGTCTTGAGGAAATTCAATCGGGCGAAATCCGACTGTCAGGAGAAGTGATTTCAAACCGCAAGAAGGATATGCATTTGATTCGACAGAAAATAGGGATGGTTTTTCAAAGTTATGATTTGTTTCCGCATTTAACGGTTGAAAAAAACATTATGCTCGGTCCTATAAAATCCCAAAAAAGAGCAAAAGATGAAGTGCGCAAAGAGGCGGATGAATTGCTTTCACGCGTGAATCTCTTGGATAAAAAAGATGCCTATCCAAGAGAGCTTTCGGGCGGTCAGAAACAGCGGGTCGCAATTGTGCGTGCCTTGTGCATGCATCCTGAAGTGTTGCTTTTTGATGAAGTGACGGCCGCGCTTGACCCAGAAATGGTTCGAGAGGTTCTTGATGTTTTGATGAATTTGGCAAAGGACGGGCGCACAATGATTATTGTGACCCATCAAATGGAATTTGCAAAGGCTGTTGCGGATAGAATTGTCTTCATGGATGATGGGAATATCATTGAGGAAAGCGCACCTGATGCATTTTTTATGAATCCAAAAACAGAGCGAGCAAAGGCATTTTTAGATGCATTTTGTTTTGAGAGAGTGAAACATCAGGAGGTTTGAACACGCTGGAAAAACAATATTTCAAATATTATTGTAAAAAAGTGAAAAAATTGATATTGTTATTGCTATGAGACCGCTGGACATCAGAGGTCTTGCACAAGGAGATTTTGATGGATAAGATTTTTGTGACCCTCGCTGCAGTTTTTGCTTTGTTTTCTTTTTCAGGCTGCAACAAAAATGGCTCGTCCGCTCGAACTGTTGAGCAAATAAAAGAGTCAGGGGAAATTGTCATCGCGGTCTTCAGCGACAAAAAGCCTTTTGGATATGTAGACGAATATGGCAAGTATCAAGGATACGATGTGTATTTTGCAAACCGTATTGCAGAAGATTTGGGCGTCAAGGTGAAATACATTCCTGTCGAGGCTGCAAGTCGTGTTGAATTTCTTGTGACAGGAAAAGTTGACATTGTGCTTGCGAATTTCACGGTAACACCAGAGCGCGCTGAAAAAGTTGATTTCGCTTTGCCTTATATGAAAGTTTCTCTCGGCGTTGTTTCCCCTGAAAGAGCCTTGATTACCGCGCCTGAACAATTAGTTGGGAAGAGGCTTGTTATCAGCAAAGGAACTACCGCTGAAACATATTTTACAAGGAATTATCCTGATGTTGAGCTTTTGAAATTCGACCACTATGCAGAAGCGTATGCGGCGTTGCTTGATGGACGCGGTGATGCTATGTCTACGGATAACACAGAAGTTCTTGCATGGGCAATTGAAAATCCTGGTTTTTCAGTTGGAATTGAAAGTCTTGGCGATGTGGACACCATAGCTCCTGCCGTTCAAAAAGGAAACGAAAGTCTTCTTCATTGGTTGAATGATGAGATTGTTTCATTGGCGGACGAGAATTTCTTCCACAAAGACTATGAAACGACTTTGCGCTCTGTTTATGGAGAGGCATCGAATGCGGATGCATTGGTTGTAGAAGGCGGCGTTATACAGTAATTTTTTCGCACAATCTACTGAAATCTAATTGTTTTCTTGTATATAAAATTATTCAAATCATATGCTCCGCAGATGGATTTTTGCGGGGCGTTTTTATTCGCAGAATAGAGCCATCCTCGCCCCCCCCCCTCCGGCAAAAATCTATTCCTCGATTCAATGTGCTCACTCTTCTGTATTTTAGTCATTCCACATTTTTCGCTTTTGTGCGTCATAAAAAAATTGTAACTTTTTAAGTTATTTATCTGTTAATTTTAAAAATGAAAGGCGAGGTGGTTTACAACGAAAGCCGCAGATCAAATGGAGCGACAGTCTTGTTTCGTTGTTTAATTTAATTGCCCTACTTTCCGAAAATAAAAATGTACTCTACAAATTTCTCAATTTTAGTGGTTTTCCTTATGAAAAAGATTTATTTTGTATTGTCAGTGCTTTTTGTTCTGCCGATTAGTGTGTTTGCTCAAAAAACACCAGAGAACGCTGAAAATGCAGTTGATGAAAGTCAAAAGACGATTTTTTTGACGGTTGAGGATGCGGTAAAAAGCGCAATGGAGAATAACATTTCTGTAAAGGATGCTGAATTTACGCTTAAAAATCTTGAAACGCGAAAAAAATATTCATGGAATAGCGTAAGTCCAACTTTGAATCTTGCAGGAAGTTTTGCCAGCGACTTTGAAAATGAAAACACGCGGCTTGGATTTACAGGAACGATTGGTCTTGGTCTTTCCACAAATTTATATACGCAGATTCAAGGCGCGAGGTTGAATTATGAACAGGGCTTGATTACCTACGAGCAGTCTTGCAGACAAATTGAAGTGAGCGTGCGAAAGGCATTTTACAACCTTTTATATCAACAGGAGAATGTGCGCCTTCAAAAGCAAAATCTTGAAACAAGTTTAACGCAGTATAAAGACAATCAGGAAAAATATAGAAACGGTCAAATTTCAGCCCTTGATGTGAAAACAAGTCAGGTGAATTATCAACAGAAAAAACCAACTGTTGAATCGGCGGAAATTATGCTTGAAAATAGCCTTGCAACTTTTAAGCAGGATTTAGGCATTGCTCAGGATGTTGAAATCAATTTAAGTGGCTCTCTTGACGATGTTTTAGAAATCAAGGGAATTAGTTTTGAAAATCTTCCAAAGCCCGATTCCCCCGCTCCCAGTGTGCGTTCTGCTGAAAAAAACGTGGAGATTGCGAAAAATACGCTTCTGTCTAACCGATTTTCCGCTTATGGACCAACGGTGAGCGCGACTTACAGTTATGGAAAGGAAAAGCAGAGCACTGTTGATGATTTGACAACAACAAATCGACTCTCTCTTGGAGTTACCATCCCTCTTGATGGCTATCTTCCATGGTCAAGTCAGGCGGTCACAATTTCAACGCAAAAAAATACTTTAAAGTCTGCGGAAAATGCGCTTGAAGATGCAAAAACAACTATTCGGGTTCAGACGGAAACCTATTTGCGCAATATAAATCAGGCGATTTCACAAATTGAGTCGCTAAAATCAAATTATGAGCTGGCGGAAGAAACGTATGATATGACGCTTACCGCTTACAATTATGGAAAAACCGATTTTTTGACTCTTTTGAATGCGAACAACACTATTTTAAGTGCGGGAGTGAGTTTAAAGCAACAGGCGTACAGTTTGATGAGCGCAATTTTGGATTTGGAATATGCGCTGGGAATTGATTTTGGCTCTCTTATGAAAGGTGAGAATTAAAAAAGCATTTGTTGTTCGATGAGAAATTTGGTGGGAAATTTGGTGGAAAATTCGATGGGGAATTCGATGAGAAAATGTCAGTTGCAAGCCATCTTTGGCGACGAGACAATCTATTATAGAGGATATTGGAGATAAGTATGAATAAAAACGTGCGAACGATGTTAATCGTTATTTGTGTTATTTTGATTACTGTAGCGGTGGTTATGGTAATTAATGTTACCGGGAAAAAGTCTGGCGCGATGGGCGGACAAGGCAGTTCTCGCCGTGGCGGACAACGGTCGGCAATTACTGTTCGTTCAGAGGTTGCTGAGGTGAAAACACTGAACGATTATGTGATTACAAATGGAGAGGTGGAATCTCAAAGTGCAATCGATGTTTTTCCGTCAATGAGCGGAAAAATTGCGGAAATAAATGTTATGCTTGGCTCTCAAGTGAAAAAAGGAGATGTGATTGCGCGGATTGATCCATCGGAGCCAGGGAGTATCTATGCCTTGAGTCCCGTTGAGGCTCCCATTTCAGGAAGCATAGTTTCCTCTCCGCTGAAAATCGGAACAAAGGTGAGCACAACAAGCGCGGTCACAATGATTGGCGACATCGAAAATTTACAGATTTCCGCTTTGGTTCCAGAGCGTTATATTGCCGAGTTGAAACCAGGATTGAAAGCGGAAATTTCTCTTGAAGCGTATCCAGGGGTGATTTTCAATGCAACGATAAGCCGTGTGAGTCCCGTTGTGGATGCCGCCACTCGCACAAAAGAAGTGATTTTAAATTTTGACAAGCGCGATAGCCGCGTGAACGCAGGAATGTTTGCAAAAGTTCGGCTGTACACCTCAAAATATCCAGGACATATAGTCGTTTCTAGTGACGCAGTTGTTTTGCAAGATGATGACTCCTATCTGTATATTGTGAACGACGATTACACCGTTTCAAAGCGCAAGGTGAAAGTTGGAAAATCTGTGGATTCGTACATTCAAATTACTGATAATCTTATGGTGGGCGAGCGCGTTGTTGTCGAGGGAATGCTTTCCCTTTCCGATGGGGCAAAGGTGAACGACATTGCCAACCCGCGCGTTCAAAATGACGAAAAAATCGATGAGGGGGCAGATTAATGAGTCTTTCAAAGGCGACTTTACAACATCCCGTCCTTGTCCTCATCGTATTCGCCTTGCTCGGATTTGTTGGAATTTTTACATTGAAAAATGTTGCGTTGGGACTTTTTCCAGATATAGAGTCTCCGTATATTTCTGTGAGCACAGTTTATGCAAAGGCAGGCCCTGAATCAGTTGAAAAAACAGTTACAGAACTTTTGGAAGGCTCGTTGGTGAGCGTAAGTGGCTTGAAAAACCTTTATTCGTCTTCATCAGAAGGTTCGTCTTCAATTCAATTGGAATTTGACTATGGAACTGACATGGATGTGGCGGTGAGCGATGTGCGCGACAAACTTGACAGAGTGACGCGCCGCCTGCCCGATGATGCCGATGCTCCAACTATTTTTAGAATGAACAGCGATTCTATGCCGATTATGCGAATTGCCGTGCGTGGAAATCGCTCTGTTGACGACCTGAAGCAAATCGCGGAGGATAATATTGCGGACATTTTGGAGCAGGCATCGGGAGTTGCGGAAGCAGCTGTTTATGGAGGAAAAACAAAAGTTGTTCGGGTCGAGCTTGAGCAAAATCGACTTGCCGCATATGGATTTACGGTCACGCAAGTTGCCTCTGCATTGGCACGGCAGAATTTGGAGCTTGGCGGCGGAAAATTAAACGAAGGTCAAAAAGACTATGTTATTCGAACGACTGGTGAATTCGCAAACATCAATGAAATTAATAATGCTGTTATTGCGACCATCAATGGCTATGATGTGAAATTGCAGGATATTGGACGCGCGTTTATGGGATTTGCCGATATTACTCGTGAAGTTTTTATCAATGGTGAAAACGGCATATACATTTCGCTTACAAAGCAGTCCGGCTCGAATACGGTTACCGTTGCGAACAATGTGTACGAAAAACTGTCGCAGCTTGAAAACACACTTCCACAAGACATAACACTGGAAATTATTCGCGATGACACCGACTCCATCCGCGAGACAATCAACACGCTCGTTGAATCAGCCCTTGAAGGATTGGTGCTTGCGGTTTTAATCCTTTTTATATTTTTGCAGAATTTCAAGAGCACGATAATCATTGCGATTTCAATTCCGCTTTCCATTATAATCACACTCCTCTGCATGAGTTTTGCAGGCATCACGCTTAATATGATGACCTTGACAGGATTGATTTTGGGCGTTGGTATGATTGTCGACGCTTCCATCGTCATGATAGACAACATATACACCTATCGGTCGAGGGGCGCAAAGCCCAGAATTGCCGCCACGCTGGGAAGCCAGGAAATGGTTGTGTCCGTTCTTTCGGGCAATTTGACGACGATTTGCGTTTTCGTGCCGTTCTTACTTTTTATAAAAGATCTTGGAATGATGGGGCAAATGTTCAAGGGCATTATTTTCACGATTGTCATTGCACTTTCGTCATCTTTGTTGGTTGCAATTTTCCTTGTTCCTGTTTTGGCGGGCGTTTTTCTTCCTCTTTCAAATAGAAATGAAAAACCAGTTACAAATCCAATTCTGCTGTTTTTATATGGAATTTTTGAAAAGGTTCTGGCTGTTGTCACAAAGGGATATAGAAAATTGCTCAAAGCCGCGCTGAATAATCGCCTTGTTACAATTGTGATTGTGTGTGCGCTTTTGGTAATTTCGATTGCGTTCATTCCAACGATGCAAGTGAATATGATGCCAAGTGGAAACGATGACTCCGTTACCTTGAATATCACAATGCCGATTGGAACCCCTTTGAATGAGACAAAACGGATAACGCTTCTTCTTGAGGATATAATAAGGAACGAAATAGAAGGGTACAAGACCCTTATCACTACTGTTGGCACAGGGCGAAGCTCTTCAAGTTATCGCGCTTCGATTCAGATTTCGCTTCCTGAAAGCGCGTTGCAAATTGACACTGCCCCAGTGATTCAGCAAAAGCTTCGCGCTCATTTTGGCGAATTTGCGGGCGTTCAGCTTTCGTTTGGACAGGGACGACGCGGACAGATGACTGGAAGCGACCTTGACATTGCGATTCGCTCATCGGACTTGGAAGCGGCTCTTGATGTTGCGGATAAAGTTCAAACTGTGATGGACGCAATAAGTGACATTGGTGAAGTTACGATTGACACCGATCGGGGACTTCCTGAAGTTGAGGTGGTGATTGACCGCGACAGGGCGTACTCATTCGGAGTGAATGTGACAACAGTTGCCACTGAAATAAACTATGCCATTAACGGCACCACGGCGACTATTTACCGTGCCGATGGAAAAGACTATGATGTTTCTGTTATGTACAGACCAGAGGACCGCGCGAATGTCATCGACCTTGAGTCGATTTATGTGAACGGCACAAACGGAAAGGTTGCAGTTTCTAATTTTGCAACGCTCAAACGCGGATTAGGTCCAGTTACCATTCGTCGTGAAAACCAAACGCGCATTATCCATGTTACTGCGGATATTATTTCAAATACCAATGCAAACATCGTGGAAGATGCGATAAAAGAAGGCATTGCAAATTCGTTTATCGTTCCTGACAATGTTACGATTTCTTATGAAGGCTCTTGGCAGGACATCAGCACACAGATGAAGATTTACATTTCAATCATTGTGATGGCGATTGTGCTTGTTTTTGGCGTGATGGCATCAACATACGAATCATTCAAAGCACCGTTTATAAATCTTGCAACAATTCCGTTTATGATTATAGGCGTTATTTTTCTCTACAAGATTATCGGGCAGCCACTTTCCATTATGTCGATGGTGGGAATGATTATGCTTGTCGGCATTGTTGTTAATAACGGAATTATTCTCGTTGACTACACAAACCTTTTGCGCGACAGGGATATTCCAATGTTCGAGGCGTGCCTGGAAGCGGGAACAAGTCGTCTGCGCCCGGTTCTGATGACAACGCTCACAACAATTCTTGGTATGCTTCCAATGTGTTTTGCTTCAGAGGGCATGAGCTCGATGGTGCAGCCGATTGGGATTGCCGTAGTGGGAGGGCTGACCTCTTCAACATTTGTTACGCTTTTGGTCATCCCTGTGTTATATTCAATTGTAATGAAGGGCGACAAAAAACAGGAAAGCACGATAAAGGTGGAGTATGATGAATTGGAAGATTGAGACTTAATTTCGAGTTTTATGATTATACGAAAAAACATTCGCAAAGGAGCAGGGCTGACCTCTAGAAGATGCACCTCTTTTAGATAGTCAAAGGTCAAGTCGCTTCGCTAAACGCTTTCTTCCTGCAAAGAAAGTGCAAATTGCTACTTCAGCAAAAGGCAAAATCACTCTGATTTCATTCTCCTGCCGAAATCAGCGCGAAAAGAGATGAGCGCATGGTTTTGACCTTCTTCAATGCGACTGGAAGAATGTTTTTTTTAGTTTTTACAAAACTCGAAATTAAGACGCTTAACAAGGAGAACGAGGATTATGCACTATCGAATGGAAATTATTTCTAATCAGTCTGTGGAAGAAGAGATTACTGATTTGCTCGAACAGGAGATTCCTGACATTGAGTATACATTGATTCCTGTTGTGCATGGGAGGGGCGTGCATGCAAAAAAACTGGGAACAACAACATGGCCTGAGACAAATTTTCTGCTGTTTGCGTATGTTGATGAAAACGCCGCGAAAAAAGCAAAGGCTATTATCTCCGCCGTCAAGAAAAAGTTTCAAGGAGAAGGAATCTCTCTGTTTTTCACGGAGGTGGCGGATATTTAAAAAATATGCAAGGGGGAGAGCGGATGGAGTTTGTCACCTTTTGAACAGAAAGAAGGGGCGTATTTTTTATAGGAGCGAAGCGCATCCACCCACACGGCTTTCCATGGTTTCGGCATTCGCCTCCAGTCTCCGCTTGTATCGCCAATTGCACTTTTTGCGAATGCAAAAGCGACAAGCATTGCTTTTTCACTTTCGACCGGCAGAATGAAAGCGGAGACCGCTGCCGCGCCATTCCAATCCTTGCGCGGCTGCTATTTCCGCAGCAAACGCTTTCTCCCTCAAAAAGCGCATTGGTTGTTCGGTCAATTGCGAGTTTTCCTGCGTGCAAGCGGTTGCGGCAATTTCCAACTTGTCGTTCCGCGAACGACAGAAAGTTGCGGAGCGTCACATCGTCTAGTGGTGGTTCGCAATAACTGCATAGTTTGTTGTCGATTTTGCGCGTCTATGATTTCTCTGTGATTTCATTGATACAAGGTGCATAATTTCCGGGGTGTATTTTTCTTTCGCTGGGCTTTGCGTTTTGAGTGCAGGAATATTACTACAGTTCCAAAGAATTTTCATCCAGCAAAAAATTCCACAACCCGATGGTTACAATGCCATTCTCATCACGGCGAACCTTTATGTCATCTTTTACGACAATAATTTTTTTAAAAGAATCCTTAATCTCGATGAAAGGGCGACTTTCCGCTTCTTTTTTTGCATCGCTGCCAAGAGAAAGCGCAGATTGTATGTAGTATTTTTTGCTTCCCTTGCTCGCAACAAAATCAACCTCGTACATATTTTTTATTGTCTTTTGTGCCTGATCCTTGCCGTACTTTTCAACTACTCCTACATCTACTTTAAAGCCACGAATTTTGAGTTCGTTATACAAAATATTTTCCATAATGTGAGTTTCTTCTGCTTGCCTAAAATTTAGCCGTGCATTGCGAAGCCCGATGTCCTCAAAGTAATACTTTAGCGGGGTGTTTATATATTTCTCCCCCTTTATGTCGTACCTCTGAGCATCCGAAAGAATGTAGGCATCTTTCAGGTAGCGTATGTATGTGTTTATTGTTTGATGGCTGAAATCTATTTTCTTCTCGCTTTTAAAAGTGTTTTCCAATTTAGAAGGATTTGTGAGAGAGCCAATTGCAGATGCAAGAATATTCACAAGCTCGTCAAGTTCATCCCTGTTCCGAATTTTTCGCCGTTCAACAATGTCGGAAATATATGTCTTTTCAAACAAGCGGATCAGATAATCCTCCTTGTCTTCTGGATTTTTATATGAAAGCACCAACGGAAGTCCGCCGTACATAAAGTATTCGTCCCAGCCCTCGCTTTTACTGCCCTTATACACGGACATAAATTCACTGAACGAAAGCGGGTGCATACGAATTTCATCGCCCCTATCTTTGAATATGGTTGAAATTTCCGATGATAGGAGCGTGGAGTTGCTCCCCGTAACATACACATCAACATTTGGCATTTTAAGAAAACCGTTCAGAACACGCTCAAAACCATCGACCTCTTGAATTTCGTCCAGCATAACATAATAAGTGCTTTCATCTATGATTCGCTCTCTGACATATTGACCGAGCTTGTGCCTGTCCAAAAGCACTTCATGCTCTTCATCATCAAGAGCAATCTCTATAATATGATTGGCAGCAACGCCGCTCTCAAGAAGATATTTCTTAAAAATTGTAGAAAGCAGATAGGATTTTCCGCACCTACGGGGACCTGTCACAACTTTAACAAGTCCATTTCCCCTGCGTGAAATAAGTTTTTCAAGGTATTTTTGCCGATTTATAATCACCTATCGCTCCTATTTACAAAAATTATGTGTACACAATGTTTTAGTAAATAGATTACCGTTTTAATCTCTGTCGGTCAATATAAACAGGGAAAATTCTAGATATTTTGGCTATGAAATTCTGTTCCGTAAATAAGACCGTTTGCAATGCAACGGTATGTGCGGGAGAGGTGAAGAATAACTATAAAGCCAGAGAGGCAATCATTGCAGTTGTTACAGCGCATTTTCTTTGAGAAAAAAGGGGGTTAAACTATTCGGATTTTTCCTCAAGGAAACTTTCCATTGCATCCATTAATTCGCAGAGTCCCGATTTTAATCGACTGACTAAAATTTTTGTGCGTCGACTGTCATAGTTCACTCCAGTGTTTTGAGGCAGGAACAGTTCAAAGGGCTCTATTTTGAGCGCGTTGGAAAGCGAAACCAATGTCTCGAGAGAGCCAAAATTGCGCCCCGTTTCCAATGTGCTTAAATATTTCTCCGAAATCCCAACGAGTTCCGCGAATTTTTCTTGGGTAAGATTCTTTTCTTCCCGAAGACGCTTGATATTTTTTCCACAAATTTTTTTTAAAATTTCTTCTGTCATTATTGTAATAATGTGATTTACTTTGCGATTTTTAACTATCTAATATATAACTATTTCTATCTATAAATAGAGAAATCTATTTATAATATTGACTAGTTGCTGGCTCTATGTTAGTATATGAGTACATATTCTATCTAATAAATTACTATTCTATATTTTAGATAGATTAGTGATGAAAACAATTAAAATAGCATTCTATTGAATTGTGCGGGTAGAAATCAAGTGCATGGAGGCTTGTATGAAAAGGTTAGGAAATTTTTTGATGCTGTTGTTGGTGCTTTGTTTTGCGGCGATGTTATCTGTGGGGTGTAAGAATGAAGAGGAAGAGAATGGTGAGAACAGTGGGAATGAAGTGATTGACCCGAATGCTTTGGTGATTGATTCTATTTATGATTATGGATACAAAAACCGTAAAGATATAGAATCTATTGTAATCTCAAACAGTGTTCTAGTCATAAACGATAGTGCATTTCGGGAGTGCACAAATTTGAAGAGTGTAAAAATAGGTAAAAATGTAAGTAAAATAGAAAGGTTTGCATTTAGTGGGTGTACTAGTCTTGAATCTATAGATATTCCTGATGGAGTAAAAAGTATAGGCATATATGCGTTTTATGAATGTACAAGTTTAAAGAGCGTAAAGATAGGCGAGAATGTAGAATATATAGATTTTGGAGCATTTTCTGATTGTACAAGTCTTGAGTCTATAGAGATTCCCGATGGGGTGAAAAGAATTGATGGACCTAACACTTTTGATCGTGGCGCATTTGCAGGATGCTCTAGTCTAAAAAGAGTAAAAATGGGTAAAAATGTACTTAAGATAGGAAAGTTTGCATTTTTTGATTGTACTAGCCTTGAATCTATAGAGATTCCCGATGGGGTGAAAAGAATTGATGGACCTAACACTTTTGATCGTGGCGCATTTGCAGGATGCTCTAGTCTAAAAAGAGTAAAAATGGGTAAAAATGTACTTAAGATAGGAAAGTTTGCATTTTTTGATTGTACTAGCCTTGAATCTATAGAGATTCCCGATGGAGTGAAAAGTATAGGGGAAAATGCATTTGCCTTTTGTAAAAGCATTGATTCTATTACTATACCAAATTCTGTGACATATATTGGAGATAACGCATTTTATAAGTGTGATAATCTTTGTAGTGTAGAATTTGATTATAAAGAGGGGTGGCATAAAAGAATCAACAATAATGAGTCAGAGCAGACTGATGTTTCAAATAATGAAAATAATGCTAGTGTATTAAAAGAAGGTTTCAGCTTGTTTAGATAGGTTAACTAGCTAGAAAGAATTTTTAAACAAGGAGACTTCCGCAATGACCTACAAAATCTTAAAGGGTGAAGAGCTTGGGTTTGAATATCTTCCGAAAATTATGGCTATAGATAAAGAAGTGTATTCCGACCTCGGTATGGAAGGCGAACTTGTGCAAATGGAAAAGCGGTATCGCGCAAATAAGGAAACATTTGTTGTGCTGGAAGATGCGGAGTTGGGAGAACCTGCGGGATATATAAACTTTTTTCCTGTAAACAAAGAAACGTTCCAAGACATAATGTATGGAAGCGAGCAAATTCGTGATGACGATATTGAACCTGAGGAAATGGCGGATTATGCGCCTGGCTGCCATATTTACATAATTTCCATTGCGATCCGCGAAAAATATAGAGGAAAGGAAAGTGGCGCGAGCAAGGCTCTTTCTGATGCGTGGATTGCATATTTAAATGAACTTGCAGATAAATACGGACTTGCTGAGCGAGAAAGACGAGCGGATGGAACTCTTGGAAAAGTAGTTGATGTTCAGATGGACATTTCTGGAACAACGGTTTCTGAAGGGGGACAAAGGTTTTTGCGCAATCATTTGTTTATACAACTGCGTACGATAGAAAATGATGAGAAGGTGTGTGTTTGTGAGAATAAGTGTTTGGTAAAACTTTTGAACAATGAGTTGAATTTCAAATCCCACAAAGATGACATTTATTTGTTCTTGCCTTTTACAGTGGAAGACAAGGACGCGGCTGTAAATTCACTTTTTGATTCCACAAAGGAGTGCGTTCAAGAAAATCTGAGAAATCCATACGAATCAGACATTCCGCATTTTCTTATGGAACGATTAAAAGATTGTATAGATTATGAGTGCGAAAATTCCGTTGCAGAGGAGCTTGAAACAATTTGCTTGGGGAATTTTACATTTTTGCACACAAATGATTTGTATGAGGGAGCTGTTGTTGGTGAAGAGAAAATCCACTGTCTTCTCACTGCGCATAGAAAGACGCAACTTTATGTTCTTACGATAGTTTTTACAGACAGCAAATTCTACACTTCACAAATAGAAGACCAGTTTTCATATAATTATCTAAAAATTAAAAATCCTGATGGTGAGGATAATTATATTGCCATCGATGATTATCTTGAAAAACAGTATGGACTTGTTTCGTGTGGCAAGGGAAAAATTCTTATTTGTATGTCAAACAAGCCTGAAAATCTAGAGGAATTTCGACACATTATGGCTGCGGAGGTTTACAATGGCTTGGAGCAAGATTATTGCCTTTCTTGTGATGGAGAAATAGCAAAAAAATGGTGTGAGACTGATTGCACGCATTACAACTCATACAGTATATTTTTGTCCAATTCGGTTATCGCTTATATTCCTGATGAATTTGACTCTGATGAAAAAAATCGAATAGAGCAAATGGCGACCTATGCGTTTATCGCGCTTTTAACAATGTTTCAAAATACTTCCATTGCGAGGATAAACAAAAAAATTGCGAATGCGCTTTCTTATGAAGGAAGAATTTCAAATGAAAATGTGCTGGAGCTTTACAAAGAATTCGGAAAGACGGCTCGTTTTTGGGAAGTTCATAATTATCGCTACATCGGGGCGCAGTTAGAGGCTGAATGCATTATGAAGGCGTTCGGAAATGCTGAGCTTATGGCGGAATGCAAAAAGCAACAGGAGTTCTTGGAAAAAATAGTGAATCTTCAGTCAGCGGAAAGCGCTAAGAAGAGCAGTTTCTTGCTTAATATTATGGCGGTGATAATTGCGGCAGATCAGCTCAGAAAGTTTGTTACTGAAACAATAGATAATTTCTACCGTTGGATTAATGAGGGAAGAGGTTTTCCTGAACTCAAACAGACAAATCCAGGGCATGCTTATCACTTGATAATAGCAGGGGGCTTTGTGCTTTTTCTTGTGATTAGGGAAATACTGCGAAGAAAAGATAAGCGAATTCATAAAAAGATCTTTACACACAAAAAGAGAATCGGGAGGAATGAGAATGATGAAAAGCAATAAAATGTCAGATGCCTCAAAAAATCAGCATACAAAAATGTGTTTTTCATTTTGGAACAACAAAAGGCTTTGGACCATAATTTTTATGGTTGTTGCTTTGTTTCTTTCTACATTCAGAATATTGGACTTTCCAGAGGGTGGTTCAATTACTTTTTTGGGGCTTTTTGTGTTGTGGCTCTATACATTTTTTTACGACTGGGAAAATGGACTGGCCTTTTCAATCGTGTTTGGCGTATTGAGATATTTTGTTGCTAAATATACAGGCGAATTTCTATTTGTTGGAGTTCCTGAAAAGTACAAAATATTCGTTAAGGTGTTTGAATTTCCAGTTGCATACGGAGTGTTTTTCGTGGGCGGACTTTTACCACAGAATTTGAAGAGGCAAAAAGACGAGGACATTTTTGAAATAGATGAAAATAATCGCGGGCTGATTTGTGGCTATCTTCTTGGAGTGCTTTTGCAGTATGTCGTTTATGTAACAACTGCGATTGCGTTCTATGTTCCTGATGGTAGAGGAGTTGTCGAGAATATGTGGTACTGCGTGCGTTACGATGCTTTTGGCTTGGTATTTGAAGCGATTTTGACTTGCATTGTTCTTTTTATACCTGCGGTGAGAAAAGGCATTTTTTACTTGAAATTCGTTGCTACGCATGACGAGCAGTAGGATGAGTCCTTGGATGGGGCGTTGCGGGGTGTCCCCGCAGAGGGGGTAGCGAAAGACTGCAACACAGGCTGGAGCGAGGGGGAGACTTTCCCCTCCTTTCCCCTCCTTTCCCCTCCTTTCCTCTTCCTTGACATTTCTCCGCCAATATATCATACTTCCCGCAAATGCAAGCCGCACCAAATGATGGTTGTCGCGCTAAATGACGGTAAAAAAGAGTGAGGAAAACATATGCCAGTTGTGAATGAAATGCCGGAGAAAGCATCTGTGAACGGAAAAGAATATACCATTATAAAATTGCTGGGAAAGGGCAAGGGCGGCTACTCGTATCTTGCAAGCGACGGGGAAAAACAGGTTGTCTTGAAGCAAATTCACCACGAGCCGTGCGATTACTATCAATTCGGGGATAAGATTCAATCTGAAATAAATGACTATAAAAGGCTAAAGGAAATTGGAATCCGTCTGCCCGAATTGTTGGATGTGGACGTGCAGAATGAGCGGATTTTAAAGGAATATATCAACGGCGACACCATCTATGATTTGGTAAAAACCGACAGGATGAAGAGTGATTATATTGACCAGGTAAAAGATATGTGCAAGGCGCTTTATGCTGCAAACACGAACATTGATTATTTTCCGACGAATTTTGTGGTTCAAGATGAGACGCTGTATTACATTGACTACGAATGCAACAATTATATGGAAGAGTGGAATTTCGAGAACTGGGGCATAAAGTATTGGTCAAAGACGGAAGAGTTTTTGAAGCATGTATCAGAAGCGGGCTGACCACGAGTTGCCCCCTCCCCTCCTTTTTTTTCCTTTTTGATTGCTTGTAGAAGCACGCATTTTTTTTTGCATTCGCAAAAAAAGTAAAAGTTGGTACTATCGTGACAGTCTCCAGAGAATACGAGGTCAACTGTTATCGACCCACTTGCAAGTTTCGCGTCAAGCCAAATAGTGTGAGGCAGCAAAACGTGAGGGTGAGGTCAACAAATCTCGTTTTTACTACTTGTATACCCTCGTCAGCAGTCATCAATCCGCTGGCAAGTTTTGGTAGCGTAGCGAACAAAACTTGTGGGCGAGGTCAACAAATCTCGTTTTTACTACTTGTATACCCTCGTCAGCAGTCATCAATCCGCTGGCAAGTTTTGGTAGCGTAGCGAACAAAACTTGTGGGCGAGGTCAACAAATCTCGTTTTTACTACTTTTATACCCTCGCCCCTTTATCCAGCCTTTTGACACTCCATTCTCAATGTTCTTTTGAACCCATTGCCACAGCCTCGGCATATACAGTTTGATGGGAGACATTCGCTCCTCCACATCTTCCTTGTGTGCGCCTGACAGAACCCATGTGTGTCCCGATGTGAGCGTGTTGTGCAAAAATGGCTGAAGCCTGTCCATACACGCGGCGAATTTTGCATCGGCGGTTTCCATTGCATCGAACTCTTCCCAAAGGGCGCGGATTTCTTGTGCCTGTTCTTCGGGAATTTGCGAAAACAGTTTGTCGGCGGCAAGTTTTTCGCGTTCTTCTTTGTTCTTGTTTGCCTCTTTGTCAAACGCAAATGTGTCGCCCGCATAGATTTCAACTAAATCGTGAACGATGCACATACTTGCACTGCGATTCACATTTGGCTTTTCATCGGCATATTCGGCAAAAAGCAGGCACATAAGCGCAATATGCCATGAATGCTCCGCATCATTTTCACGCCGTGAACCGTCTGTCAAAACGGTTCTGCGCAAGATGTGTGTCATTTTGTCAACTTCAATGGTGAATTGCAATTGGCTGTTCAGCCGTTCCGAATTTGAAGGAATAAATGGTGATAAGATGATGTTTGTGTTTTCCATATCCTAGTATAGCAGAAAACTTGAAGCTTTGTATATAATTTTTCGGTGCTAAAGCCGTAATTTAATATTCTACCAATTCAAAGATTTTAAAAATTTCAAAATCTTTGGGATTTGCTGTCCAGATTTGGGAGACCCCTTCTTGTGCGTAGCAGGCTGCCATGTGAGTGTCTATTAAGCGTTTTCGTCCTAGATTATATTGATTTAACATAACTTGCGCTCTTTTAAATGAATAATCACTTGGATAAATAATTTTTATTCTCTCTTGGTCTGTCCAAAATTCAACCCTTTCAATTGCCTCTGCCATAGTTAGTGGATTGGAAAATCGTTTTGAATCTGTTACGATATGTTGATATTCTAAAAATACATTGTAAAAAACATACATATTTTGATTTGTGTTTAGCCAGTTTTGAAAAAGTGAAAGCGCACCATTATGTCTTGGAGAAGAGGCGATATCTAAATCAATTAAAAAACAAGTATCAATGCCTATCATACACTGTATCCTTCATCAAGCATTTCCTGTCTAAAATCCTGATTTTTCCAATCTTGTTTTATTCTTCCTAAATCGAGAGGCTGCCAGTCGGAAAGTGTTTTCTTTTTTGTGAGCGTTTCTATATAATATGAATCCATCGCCTGTCGAATCAAGACTGAGGTTTTGACATTTCGCCTTTTTGCTTCGGCTCTATAATGCGAATATGTTTTTTCAGATACATATATTGTAATTGGTTTCATACATATAAGTATACTTGCCTATTAAATTATTTTCAAGAACAAGCACGAGATTGCGCGAGATTGTTTTTAGTTGCAAATATCGGTCGAAGCTCTTTTCCCCTTTTTTACAGTTTTTGCTTTGCAAAAGCTGTTTAACGCATCGTTGTGAACTTGTACTGGCAACATTATGGACTTATACGCTACTGTTCATCCTTGCAATTCACTGAAACGGAAAGATGGATTTTTCTCATTTTTCTGATATACTTACACTATGAACGAAAATATACTTTTTTTAAACTCTAAAACCCCTTGCAAATTTGAATATAAAAAGATGATGCAAGAGATGTACGAGCAGATTTCTGATGCGTTTGTGAACGCTTCGTCTTATGATGGGGCGACTCCTGCCGAGCTACAGGACATTATTCACCGAGATTCTCTGTTGCCTGAAAAGGGATTAGGCTGGGAGAATACGCTTGCTCTTCTGCGCGAAAAAATTCTTCCAAATATGCTGCGCGTTTCTTCAACTGCCTATATGCCTCACTTGCACTCGTCTGCGTTGCTAGAAAGCATTGCGGCGGAAGCGGTGATTTCTGCATTTAATCAGTCAATGGATTCGTGGGACCAGGCTCCTGTCGCAACTGAAATCGAGACGGAAGTGGTTCATCATTTGTGTGCGTTGTATGGCTTGGGAAAAAATGCAGACGGTGTTTTCACATCGGGAGGAACTCAGTCGAACCAAACGGCTATTCTCTTGGCGAGGGATTGGTTTTGTCATGAAAAATTACAGCACAACATAAATGAAGAGGGGCTTCCTTCAAATTTTTCCGCTTTGCGCATTTACACAAGTGAAATCAGCCATTTTAGCGTTGAAAAATCGGCGTGTATTATGGGGCTGGGGACGCGTGCAGTGGTGAAGGTTCCCTGCGATAAAAACAAGCGGATGGATGTGGATGCGCTTGAAAGCCTTGTGAAATCTGACATTGAAAAAGGAAATGTTCCGTTTTTGGTCGTGGCGACTGTTGGAACAACGGATTTTGGAAGCATTGACCCCCTTGAAAACATTAACGAGGTGTGCAAAAAATATGGAATGTGGCTGCATGCGGACGCGGCGTACGGTTCGGGCGTTATAATGAGTGAAAAGTACAAGGAGAGGGTGGGGTCTCTTTCTCTGTGCGATTCCATTACCGTTGATTTTCACAAGATGTTTTTGCAGGCGATAAGCTGCAGCGCGGTTTTAATAAAAGAGGGCAAAAATTTTGACACGCTGACGATTCGCGCCGATTATCTCAATCGAAAAGAAGACGAGGAGGAGGGGTATGCAAACTTGGTGGACAAATCGTTGCAAACAACAAGGCGTTTTGACGCACTGAAAGTGTGGGTGAGTTTTTTAATGCGCGGAAAAGACGGCTGGTCTGAAATTATCACAACAGTTATGGACAACGCGCGCTATTTTTACGATAAAATAAAATCAAACGGAAGTTTTTCTACCACTGTAGAGCCTGAGATTTCCTCTGTTGTGTTTAGATGTGTGCGATTTTCGGACGAGGAAAAAAATGACAACTTGAACAGAGCGGTGAGAAAACATCTGCTTCATAAAAAAGGCGTTTCCCTCGGGCAAACCGTATGCGATGGTCGGGTTTGCCTCAAAATTACGCTTCTCAATCCGCTTGTCACCCATAAAACGCTTGATGATTTGATAGACACAATTTTGGAGTGCATAGAAATAGAGCTGAACGCCCTTTTTTGATACAGTTTCTTGCAGAACAAAAAACTATGCATGGGGCTATAAAAATTATTTCACAAATTGATTTCATACCACTATTCCAAGTACTATGAAATCAATATAATTCAAAAGGGATATAAGTTTGATTTTCCGGGGGTTTTATGACTTGCGAATTGTATGATGATGACAAGACGAGCGATAAATTTCACGATGAATGCGGTGTCATTGGCGTTTATTTGAACGACAAGACCGCTGAAAATGCGGCGAACCTTTCATATTTTGGCATGTACGCGCAGCAACATCGTGGGCAAGAAAGCGCAGGCATTGCCGTAAGCGATGGCAATACCATCAAGATTCAAAAAGGCGTTGGGCTTGTATCTGATGTTTTCCATGCAGATGAATTGGCTGTGTTAAAAGGACATATCGCTGTGGGGCATGTCCGCTACGCGACTGCTGGCGGAAGAACCATTGAAAACGCACAGCCAATGTTGAATAAATTCAAATTAGGTTCTATCGCGCTTGCTCATAACGGTCAGTTGGTAAACTACGAGCCGCTTCAAGAAATGCTTGAGGAGGAAGGATGTACATTTATCTCCACGAGCGATACGGAAATCATCTTAAAATTAATCGCGAAGGACTATAAAAAAGGACTTGAGAATGCGTTGTTGAGCGCGCTTAAATCGATAAAGGGTTCGTTTGCCCTCTGCGTTATGACTGAAAATTGTTTGATTGCGGTGCGAGACCCCTATGGAATTCGCCCGTTGTGCTTAGGACAGATAGATGGCGGTTGGGTTGTTGCGAGCGAGTCTTGTGCAGTTGACGCGATGAACGGTGTTTTTGTGCGCGATGTAAATCCTGGCGAAGTTGTAATAATTTCAGAAAACGGATTGCATTCAATTTCTTTGACAGAAAAGGCTTCAAAACAAGCCTGTATTTTTGAATATGTCTATTTTGCGCGTCCAGATTCTATAATCGATGGAATTCCCGTCCAAGAGGCACGCTTGAAAATGGGTGAGATGCTTGCGAAGGAAAATCCTGTCGAGGCAGATGTCGTTATGGGCGTTCCAGACAGCGGAATTGGAGCGGCGTTAGGATATTCCCATGCCTCTGGAATTCCGTATGCGATGGGAATTGTGAAAAACAAGTATATAGGACGCACATTTATCGCCCCCACTCAAAAAGAACGAGAAAATATGGTTTTTGTAAAGCTAAACGCGATTAAAAGCGACCTTTTCGGAAAAAGGGTTGTTGTTATTGATGATTCAATTGTGCGTGGAACAACAAGCCGTCGCCTTGTGCAGATTTTGCGAAGAGCAGGCGCAAAAGAAGTGCATTTCAGGGTTTCTTCTCCGCCCGTAAAGTTTCCGTGCTATCTTGGAATTGACACGCCGACAAAAGCAGAGTTGATTTCATCTGCGCACGAGGTCGAAGAAATCCGTAAGGAAATAGGAGCAGATACGCTTTCATTTATTTCTTTGGAAGGTATGTGCGAAGCGTTATGTTCATGCAACCCAAAAAGCGACGGCTACTGCAAAGGTTGCTTCTGTGGAAAATATCCAATCGCAAAAGTATAGGCTGACATGCAATTCTCTAGCAAGTTTTGCGTAAAGCCGAGCATTGCGAGGTAGCAAAACTTGAGGCGAATGGGCGAACACGAGATTTATGTACCAATGTTTAATATACCGAAGTTCGCCTTTGCATTCGCCCTACCATCCTCCCGATGCGCCGCCACCGCCGAAGTGTCCTCCGCCTCCTTTAAAGCTACTTGAAAAACCACTGCTTCGAGAGTTTGAATGATATGTTCCGCCATAGTGGCTCCCTCTTCTGAAACTTGAAGAGAATAACACCCACGGAAGCCAATGGTTTTGACGACCGCTTGCAAGACAAGAGAAAAGAATAAACCATCCGATGATAAAAAGCAGCGTGAACAACACACCCAATGTTCCACCCTCCGTTTCTTTTCCAGACATGACGCTTTTTGAAACAAGACTTGCGTTGTCGCTTGCGATGCCACCTATGTTTTGAAGACCGCGAAGAATTCCATCGGAGTAGTTGCCTGTTTGAAATTCAGGCACAATTACATTTCGTATAATTAACCCCGTTTTTGCATCCGTGAGCTTGTCTTCAAGTCCGTATCCAACTTCAATTCTGATTTTACGCTCTGAAAACGCAACGAGTAAAAGCGCACCGTTATCCTCTTTTTTCTGCCCCAGCCCCCATTTTTCTGCAACGGTGTGTGCAAAATTTTCAAGATTTTCTCCTTCAAGGGACGAAACCGTCAGAAGCGCAATTTGTATGCCCGTTGTTGCTTCCAAATCCGAAAGATATGTTTCCGCCTTGCGCTCGTCCATTGCATTCATAATTCCTGCATAATCATTTATATGCGCCTTTAAAGGTGGAACTTCAAGGCAAAACGCCACACATGAAAACAAAGCAAGACACAGTATAAGAATTTTTCGTTTCATTTCTACTCCCATAAAAAGTCAATTGCGAAATTGTTAGCAATCGAAGCTCTCCCAAAAATAAATGTTTTTTACGAGAGTCTCGTCGCAAAATGCAGGCAAGATAAAGGGGGTAGCTGTCATTTCTCGCACATACATCTAGGGTAGTTTTCCCAAAATTGCAATTTTGAGAAAAACTCAATCTAAAGGCTCTCATTATTCGTTGTCAAGGATAACAAGCCCATCTAGCAGTTCATTTGGATTTTTGTCATGCGCAGGGAAGTGTTCTGAAAGAAGCTCCGAGCATTTTTCAATCGCGTTTAAAAATCCTTCTTTTGTTTTTCCCAATTTTATTCCCTCCGCAAGGTCATCGGCGATAATGTTCCATATATCTTGTGAAATTTTTTCAGAGATGCCTCTGTCCGCTATGACTCTCACCTGTCGTTCCATGTATGACACAAAAATCAAAATGCCCGAATGCTCTTTTGTATCATAAACGCCCGATTCTGCAAAATGACGGAACGCACGATGTGTGACGCACGAATTGCGAATGGTGCGTGGAATAACAAAACGGTCGATTACTGGAACATTCATTATAAAAAATCCCAGCACAATAGAGGCAAGGCAGGCAATTCCATAAAACACAGGAATCAACCAGTCGGGCGTTTGCCAAAGAAATTTTCCATAGAGCGAATATATGCGGGGCGCAAACGGCAAAAGGGAGACAAAAACAATTGCTGCAAGATAGATAGAGGCGAGGAGCTCCCAAAATGAGTATGTGTCACTTTCCGCAGTCAAAGCAAGCGCGATTTCACCTGTCGTTTTCTTTTCCGCGTCTGAAACTGCGCTCTTTATTTCATTCAAATCAGCGTCTGAAAGCTTTATTTTCTTTAAAAGTTGTTTTTTTGTCATTAAAATGAAACCTTCGGCGCAGTTTGAGCTTCCGCTGTTGCTGAGAAATATGCTTTTGTTTTAAATCCAAACATATTTGCAATAAATGCATTCGGGAATCTTCTTATTTTCGTGTTGTATGCTTGAGCCGCCTCATTGTATTTTTTTCGCTCGACTGAGATTCTGTTCTCCGTTCCCTCTAACTGGTCTTGAAGTGCAAGGAAGTTTTGGTTCGCCTTCAATTCAGGATAATTTTCCGTCACGGAAAGAAGGCGTTGCAATGCACCGCTTAAAGAGTCCTGGACTTTTTGGAATCGCACCATTTTTTCCTCGTCTTCAAGTATGCTTTCGTCTATGTGAATCGCTCCGCCAACATTTGCACGTGCTTCAGCCACTTGAGTTAGAACTTCGTTTTCATGTTTTGCATATCCACGCACGGTCTCTACAAGATTTGGAACTAAGTCATAGCGCCGTTGATATTGGTTTTCTACTTGCGCCCACTGCTGCTTTACTTGTTCATCAAGTTTAATCATGTCGTTGTACGTTCCGCTTACACACGAATAAATGCTAAAAATTACAGCAAGCGTAATTAATAGTCCAATCAAAAGGTTTCGAGTTTTTGTCTTCAAAATATTCTCCTCTAAAAAGTCAAGGCGATTTTGGCTAGAAACTTCGTTGCCAGTACAAAATCGCGATTGTTTTTTTAGCGTGCGTGTTGAGCAATGTGTTGCGACACACACATGTATATAACAAGTTTGCAACGCAAACTTTTGTTGCAAATAGTTCTACCTATTTACATACTTGATAAAAGTCGCACCATTTGTGCGACTTTTATCATATCTTCTATGACAAGCCCATGTGTAGTGGATGGGTTCCTAGAAAAACCCCTCGTTTATCCAGCCTGTATTTCTCAACGATGCTCTCCCAAAACCATCTCTTCTTGGAAGAGCATCATTTAAAATGTACTGAAAAAAAAAGTGTTCGTATAGCAAAAAATAACAATTTTAGGAGCAAGAGCGACCTCTGGTTGATACCCTTCGTTGGTAGTCTCGTTGATACACAGCGTCCGTTCGTTTTGACTTTTCTAAAAATGCACTTTATAATGATTTCATAGTGTATTGGAGACATTTTATGCAGTTGAAAAATCTGAATTATGGAATTGTAGGACTTGGAATTATGGGCGGCTCTTTTGCAAAGTCCATTCGGGAAAATATTTTATGCCAATCAGAAGCAGGCGGAAAAATTTTTGGATGCAACAGAAGCACTGCTTGCCTTGAAGCCGCCAAGTCGGAAGGAGTGATAGACGAATCCTTCGTCTCAGATAAAGTCTCTGAAATGCTTCCTTTGTGCGACATTGTGTTTATTTGTCTGTATCCTCACGCAACAATAGACTTTTTAAAGGAACACAAGACCGAATTTAAAAGCGGCGCGATTATTTCTGACATCAGTGGCGTGAAAGGTATTTTTGAAGCCGCACTTCCTGAAATTCTGCGAGATGATGTTGATTTTATCATAGGTCATCCGATGGCAGGAGGAGAAAAAGAAGGGTATGCGGCATCCAATGCAAGATTCTTTGTAAACCATAATTATATTTTAATTCCACGGAAGCAGAATCGTCCAGAGAACCTTGATACAATGCGTCTGCTAATCGCCGCAATGGGGTTTTCAAGAATCACTGAAACGACTTGTGATATTCACGACTACAAAATCGGCTTTACCTCCCAGCTATGCCATGTGATTGCAAGCGCGCTTGTTGAAAGTGCAGAAGATGAGGGAATTACCGCGTTTGGTGGCGGAAGTTTTGAGGACTTGACAAGAATCGCAATGATAAACGCTCCCCTTTGGGCAGAGCTTTTTATTTCTAACAAGGAAAAATTGGTCCAGCATATAGAACGATTTGAAAAATGTATGGAAGACTTCAAGGAAAAAATCAACAGCAGCGATGCAGACGGCTTGAACGCAATGCTTGCTGATGTCCGTGAAAAGCGAATAAAGATGGGAAGCATACGGACACAACGGTAGGCTTGCGTCGTTCTCCAATAGGGAAACCTCACATTATATCAGGAGGAGATATGCAATATCGAAATGATAAATATGGTTGTGAAATTTCAATTTTAGGGTACGGCTGCATGCGCTTCCCAAAGAAAAACGGCGCGATTGATATGGCTGAAACCGAAAAGCACATTCTCAAAGCGATTGAAAACGGTGTGAATTATTTTGACACCGCCTATATATATCCAGGAAGTGAAGTTGCATTGGGAAAAATCTTAGCGAAGAATTCCTGCCGCGAAAAAGTGAAAATTGCGACAAAACTGCCTCAATATGTAATAAAATCTGCAAAATCAATTGAAAAATATTTTGTAGAGCAGTGCTCTCGTCTTCAAACCGACTACATCGACTATTATCTTATGCATATGCTGACCGATGAAGCATCATGGGAAAAACTGTGTGCGCTTGGCATAAAAGAGTGGATAGCGGAGAAAAAGGCGGCGGGAAAAATCAAGAATTTAGGATTTTCATTTCACGGAAACACAGAAACATTTTTAAAGATTCTTGATGCCTATGACTGGGATTTTTGCCAAATTCAATACAACTACATTGATGAACATGCACAGGCCGGTCGAAAGGGGCTTGAGGCCGCCGCCCAAAAAGGAATCCCCGTGATTGTCATGGAGCCGTTGCGCGGGGGGCGTCTTGTGAATACGCTTCCTGACAGCGCAAAAAAAATGATTGCCACTCATGAGTCAAAGCGAAGCGCTGCGGAATGGGCGTTTCGATGGCTGTGGAATCAAAAGGATATTATGTGCGTTCTTTCGGGAATGAACTCCATTGAAATGATTGATGAGAATTCAAGAGTCGCAAGCGAAGTGCAAATCGATGCATTTACACAAAAAGATTTTGATTTTATTAGAAAAATCAAGGCTGAAATCTCAAAAATAACGAAAGTTCCGTGCACAGCCTGCGGATATTGCCAGCCTTGCCCTGTCGGCGTGAATATTCCCATCGCTTTTCATTGCTACAACGAAATTGCTCTCGGTGGAAAAAAGCGTGCTGTCCGTGAATATATGCAGAACACAATCTTTAAAAGAAATCCAGGGAACGCTTCCGCATGCATAAAATGCGGAAAATGCGAAAAACACTGCCCTCAACATATAGAAATCCGCAAGGAATTAGAGAACGCCGCTCGCGCCTTGGAAACGCCGTTTTACAAACTTGCAAAATGTGCGATTAGGAAATTCAAGGTGTGGTAACGCTCCAAATCGTGTGCATAAATTTCAAATCAGCCTCGGTAGATTCCGAATTTTTTGCAAAATTCAATGGAATTTGTAATTCCCTATAAGCAATTTTTCAAGTATACTATAGCGCAACCATAGATTTTGCTTTGAGAAAACCTCAATTGTTTATTGAACAAGGAGTATGATATGTGTGGAATTGTTGGATATGTAGGAAATGAAAACGCCGTTCCTTATTTGATAAACGGATTGAAAAAACTTGAGTATCGTGGCTATGACTCCAGTGGAATTGTCGTTGGAAAATTTGAGAACAACGAGCCGAAATTTTATCTGTATAAAAAAGTGGGAAAACTCACGCAATTGATAGGCGTATTGCCAAAAGAGCTGAGCGGTTCGTGGGGCATTGGACACACGCGGTGGGCAACGCACGGAATGGTCACGGATCAAAATGCGCATCCTTTTATCGGAAACAAAAACAAAGTGGCTGTTGTTCATAATGGAATTATAGAAAATTTTCAAACATTGAGAAGCAATTTGAAAAAAGAAGGCGTGTCTTTTTCAAGCGAAACCGATTCGGAAGTCATCCCAAACCTTGTGGAAAAATACTACCAGGGCGACTTGCTTTCTGCAGTGCAAGAGGCATTAAAAGATATTGTTGGAACATATGCGCTTGCAATCACTTGCATTGACGAGCCAAATAAAATTGTCGTGGCAAAACGCGGAGGGCCGCTTGTCATTGGCTTAAGCGAAGGAGCGTATTACATTGCTTCCGATGTGAATGCGATTGTGGGAAATACAAACCGCGTAATCTATCTTGAGGATGGAGATGTGGTTGAGGTGACCGCGGCAGGCTTGAAATTTCCTGAAATGGATGCAAACGATTATTCTGCGCGAGTTGAAAACATAACTATTGATGCGCATGAAACAGAAAAATGCGGATACGAAACATATATGGAAAAGGAAATTGAGGAGCAGCCTGAATCCATAGAACGCGCGTTTGCAGGCAGAATTGATATGGAAAATATGACTGCAAAATTAAGCGGATTTGAAGACGATATTTTCAAGCGGACAAAACGAATTTGCTGCATGAGCGCAGGAACAAGTTGGTATGCGAGTTACGAAGGGTGTTTACTTTTAGAAAAAATCGCGCGTATAAACGCGAGCGCTGAATTTTCAAGCGAACTGCGCTATAGAAACCCCATTGTTGGTGAAGATGATGTGTATCTTGCGGTGAGCCAAAGCGGTGAAACCGCGGACACAATCTATGCGATGAAGGAGATTCAAGAAAAAGGCGGAAAGGTATTTGGCATCTGTAACGTGGTGAGCTCAACGATAGCACGGCAAAGCAATGGAGGAGCATTTATTCACGCAGGGCCTGAGATTGCGGTTGCCGCCACAAAATCATTCTCAAACACACTTGTCATTTTTTATCTCATCACCTTGAAATTAGCTCGCCAAAGAGGAATGTCACGGGAGGAAGGTGAAAAATTTATACATCTCTTGCTCCAACAGCCGCGACTCGTAAAAGAAGCCTTGGCAAACAAAGAGAAAATTCATAAAATCGCAAAAAAATACTGCAACGCAAACGACTTTTTGTTTTTGGGACGAGGCTTGATGTATCCTATTGCGCTTGAGGGTGCTTTGAAACTCAAGGAAATCTCATATATTCATGCGGAGGCTTTTGCAGCGGGAGAAATAAAGCACGGTCCGATTGCTATGGTAAACGAAAATGCACCGAGTGTGTTCCTTGTGCCAGACGATTTCCTACGAGAAAAAGTCATTTCAAACATAAAGGAAATAAAGGCACGAAAAGGTCCTGTGATTGCAATTGGCGTTGAGGGGGACACAGAGCTTGAAAGCCTTGTGGATGACTTTATCGCCGTGCCAAAAGTTGAGAATCCGATTTTCTATGCGCTTCCAATGGTCGCCGTAGCACAACTTTTTGCATTCTATTGCGCACGAGAACTCGGAAAAGATGTGGATCAGCCGCGAAACCTTGCAAAATCCGTGACGGTGGAATAATAGCACAGCCCTCAATCCTTACGCCAGATTTTGATGGTTTTGGCTGTGCTTCCAGTTTTGTGCGCTTCGCTTACAAAACTGGCGAGCGGATTGTGAATTTTGGCCTTTCTTCCTGCAACTGGGAGAATGTTTCTTAAATTTTTAGAAAGTCGAAATTCATACTATTCTAAATAAGGAGTACAGATAATGAAACTTTGGATTAAATATCTCATTGGCGCAGTTATTGGAGTTGCATTCGCGCTTATTTTGCCCACAGCGAATCCCACTGTTCAAACGGCGATTGCGTTTATAACAGAAATTGCCGTCCGTTTTGGACGATATATGGTGGTTCCGCTTATATTCTTCACGGCGATTACCGCGATGAACAAGCTGCGCGACAGCAAGATGCTTTTAAAAACAGGCCTGTGGATGGGAATAACAATCGTCGCTTCGTCTTTGCTGTTAACTTTTATAGGGTTGCTTTCAATTTTAATCGTCCGTCTTCCACGCATTCCAATCACCGTTGAAAACACTCCCAGCCTTCCAACACTTGGGGTGTTTGATTTAATTCGCTCCCTTTTTCCGTATTCAGCGTTCGAATCCTTGAACAACGGAACTTTCTTACTGGCGACTTTTTTGTTTGCCAGTTTGCTTGGCACTGCGTCCACCGCCGACTCCACTCTTTTCAAGCCAGTATTGACGATTTCAGATTCTCTTTCAAAATTGTTGTATAACATCAGCGTTATTTTCACGGAATTTCTTGCAATCGGAATGGTTGCAGTCCTTGCGTCTTGGACTATTCAATTCAAGGATATAATCACCAGCGGAGTGTTCACCCCATTAATCATTATGCTTTTTGTGGATTTTGTGCTTGTGGCTGGCGCCATTTATCCTTTGATAATTCGCTATCTGTGCCATGACCCACACCCCTATCGCATTTTATATGCATCACTTTGCTCTGTAATAACAGCGTTTTTTAGCGGAGACTCAAATTTGGTTTTACAGCTCAATATTCGGCACTGCAAGGAAAGCCTGGGCATTCGAAGAAGAATAAATGGTGTGACTCATCCGCTGTTCACGGTATTTGCACGAGGCGGTTCTGCCCTTGTCACGGTGGTTTCGTTTATTGTGATATGGCGGTCATACTCGGGACTTGGAATCCCCTTTTTAGATGTGCTGTGGATGCTGGGGATTTCCTTTGGAATGTCTTTCTTGCTTGGTGGGTTTCCTACTGGCGGTGCATTTGTTTCTCTCACTGTTTTATGTACGCTCTACGGCAAAGGATTTGAAAACGGATTCCTTTTGTTGCGTCCCGCAGCTCCAATAATATGTTCATTTGCCGCAGCATTTGAAGCGCTCACTGCATATTTTGGCAGCTATATCATCGCCGTAAAAACAAAATGCGTTGAACATCACGGAATAAGACATTTTATTTAGACTTAATTTCGAGTTTTATAAATTATGTAAAAAATACAAGGGGAACTACAATGAGTTCAAAACGAAAAGGTATGGGCATTGTTCTTTCGGCTCTTTTTGCCGCTTTGATTGGTGTGATGTGTTTTTTCCATATTCCCTTGCCAGGTGGACTTCCTATCGTACTGCAAGATATGATGGCTCTTCTTGCAGGGGCAGTGCTTGGTCCTTTGTATGGAGGAGCGGCAGTTTTTCTTTATATAATACTTGGATGCTTGGGACTTCCTGTTTTTTCAGGAAAGGCAGGTCTTCATGTAATTATTTCAGGACCAACGGGCGGTTTTATCATCGGCTATTTCTTGGCCGCAATTGCAACAGGACTTTTTCTCATATTTTTTCTTCCCTACTCTGACCGCACGAAAACTGCGAAGTCTTATATTATGATTGCGCTTGCAGGTTTGATAGGAACCGTCATTATATTTGTGGGCGGCGTCGTGGGCTTTATGATAATCACTTCAAAGTCTCTTGCGGAAACTTTTGTAATCTGTGTCATTCCCTTTATTCCTGGAAACACAATAAAGCTGATTCTATTCATTCTATTGACGAAGACGCTTCGTCCTCTCGTGCATAATTACATTTGGAATTAGTAGTAGTATGAATTTCGACTTTTCAAAAAAAACTGAAGAACATTCTTCCAGTCGCATTGAAGAAGGTCAAAACCATGCGCCAGCGCATTTCGCGCTGATTTCGACAAGGATTATTCTATCGCTGCTACCGCAGCGGTCGCAATCAGAGCGATTTTGCCTTCTTCCCTGCTCCTTCGCGAATGTTTTTTTTGTTTTTTAAGTCGAAATTCATACCAATAACTTGGAAAAAATATGGAAAAAGAATGCATTCTTGAAGTCTCACATATAAAAAAGACATTCTCCGATGGAACAGTTGCCCTTGACGATGTGAGTTTTTCGATTTTTCGAGGAGAATTCACTGTCCTTGCAGGAAAAAACGGCTCTGGAAAAAGCGTTCTTATGACGCTGATAGCCTCTCTTGAAGAGCCAACAGAAGGAATCATAACGATACACAACGCAAAGCCAGGACTTGTTTTTCAAGAGGCGGAAAGCCAAATTTTAGGCGAGACTCCATTCGAAGATGTTTCGTTCGGCGCGAAAAACTGCGGACTGAAAAAGGATGCTCTTTCTAAAAAAGTTATTTGGGCGTTAGAGCAAACGGGGCTCTACCACAAAAAAGATGCCAATGCACGAATGATGAGTGGTGGGGAAAAACGACGACTTGCAGTTTCTGGAATCCTTGCGATGGACAAAGACTTGCTGATTTTTGACGAGCCTTTTGCAAATCTTGATTTTGACGGCGTAAAAAGTGTCTGTGAGATTTTGCGGCAGTTAAAAAGCGATGGAAAAACAGTTATTGTCTTGACCCATGAACTTGAAAAAATTCTTGCGCTCGCAGACAGGTTCATCATTTTGAGCAAGGGAAGACTCCAGTTTGACGGCGCTCCCGATGATGGCTTGAAGCTGAATCTTGAAGATTTTGGCATAAAAAATCCTTTGCATTCGTACAAAATAAGGGAGGATTTATTGTGGCTCTAACGCTCTTTTCATACAGACGAGGAAACAGCGTTGTCCACCGAATGCCTGCGCTTTTAAAGCTTGCCCTGATGATTGCGCTTTGCATCGTTGTGTTTTGGGGTGGACCATGTGAAAGCGTAAAAGATGCTCTTTCCATTCCAGTGGCTGCAAGAGCATCAAGCTGCCTTTTTCTTGCGATTTTATTCTTTTTTTTAGCTGGAGCGAACTGGAAAAGCCTGCCGAATTTGCGTTTTGTTTTTTTTATAGGATTTTTAATCACGCTTCTAAAGATTTTTTATATTCCCGAATTTGAATATAAAGAGGGGTTGCCAGAGCCGTTCACTGTCAGCATTGATTTTCTGCCGTTTTTGGAAATAAATCTTGACGGACTTGCCTCTGGAATTATGTACACGCTGCGTCTTTTTATCGCCGCGTTTTTTGCGCAAACGGTGTATGAAACCACTTCATCAATAGAAATAAAAAACGCCCTTGAACAACTTCAAAATAGTGTTGCAAAGATAATTCCAAACATCAAAAAAATAAATCCTGCGCTTGCACTTTCACTTGCAATCAATTTTATCCCGCAGATTTTCTCCACTTTTAGAAAAGTTATGCTCGCCGCAAAATCACGAAGCGCAATAAAAAAATCCCGCATAAAAATCCCCCTTAAAAACTATTTTTTTATTCTAAAGTCGCTCCTTATGTGCCTGCTGCAACAAGCCGAAGAAACCCGCCGTGCAATACTCGCAAGAAATGGCGGCGCAAAGTAGCAAATCAGCAATAAATGTGTAGGCTTAATTTTGAGTTTTTGTAAAAACGATAAAAAACATTCTTCCAGTCGCAGGGCTGACCACGGACGAACACTAGTTTTATACACAGTTGCTATCGTTCGTAGTTCGTCTCGCACTTTTTGCATTCGCAAAAAGTGTGCGCTGGTGCTGCCACGGACGAACACTCGTTTTATATACCAGTTGCTATCGTTCGTAGCTCGTCTCGCACTTTTTGCATTCGCAAAAAGTGTGCGCTGGTGCTACCACGGACGAGCACTCGTTTTATATACCAGTTGCTATTGCTCGTAGCTCGTCTCGCACTTTTTGCATTCGCAAAAAGTGTGCGCTGGTGCTACCACGGACGAGCACTCGTTTTATATACCAGTTGCTATTGCTCATAGCTCGTCTCGCACTTTTTGCATTCGCAAAAGGTGCAAGTCGGTGCTCCTGTAACTGACCTCTGGATGCTGCACCTTGTTTTATTCCTTGAAGGTCAGTTTTTGTCAA
>X363_Desmarests_Spiny_Pocket_Mouse__coassemble_150_pt1 | contig 54826 bp, 42 predicted proteins | sample X363_Desmarests_Spiny_Pocket_Mouse__metabat2_high_PE_007 | metagenome-assembled genome bin X363_Desmarests_Spiny_Pocket_Mouse | reverse complement strand
GGGTGTCCCCGCAGAGAGGGTAGGGCGCAACGAAGTGCGACCGCAGGGGGAGACTCCCCCCCTCCTGAAAATTGATTTCCGTGTAATGCTTATAAGCGTTCCATATATCTTACCTATTTTTTAAAACGAATGAATATTCGCTTGTAAAGCCACAATAGATCAGATACTTTACTGTCAATATTTTTTACTGTTTCGTTCCCGTCTAGTATATTAGATATGTGAGCCGCAGAATTCCTTCTCCTGTCTTTTGACAGTGCTAGGGGCTGCGGACTTCTTTTTTAACCATCTCTTGTAATTTTTCAATCAACAACAAATTGCGAACTTCTAAAAAATCTCTTCCTCAATACTATTGACCAATTTTTATTTTTGCGCTATATTTACCTTCATCAACGGGATGTAGCGCAGCTGGTAGCGCGTCTGCTTTGGGAGCAGGATGTCGCAGGTTCAAATCCTGTCATCCCGATAAACTCTGATTCGTCAGAGTTATTTTTTTTGACGAAAAGTTTCTTTGCGGAAAATGATTAGGATTTGAAACGGAGCGAACGCCGACCAACGGGAGGAAAGCTGACCACTTGTTTTTTGACTGCATTTTATAAGTCAAAGGTCAGCATGCAGTTTTTGCAGTCGCAAAAACTGCAAAAAAGTTCCGATGCCACCGACAGTGAGCGTAGGTGGCGTGGAAGGAGTTGCTAGGATGGCAACGACTGGAACGCCAAATCCTGTCATCCCGATAGGCTCTGATTCGTCAGAGTTATTTTTTAAACTGCACGGTGATTTTATGGCAAAATGTTTTCCCCTTTCACACGAAAAGCTCCTTGAAGTTGTAAAAAGATTTCCCACCCCATTTTATTTATATGATGAAAAAGCGATTCGCAAGAATATGCGTGAATTCACAAAGGCGTTCAGCATATTCCCTGATTTTCGAGAATATTTCGCAGTCAAGGCGTGCCCTAACCCCTATATTTTAAGAATTTTAAAAAGTGAAGGATGCGGTACGGACTGCTCAAGTCTTCCTGAACTGATGTTGAGCGACACGGCAGGAATCAAAGGCACCCATGTTATGTTCACTTCCAACGAAACGCCTGCAAAAGAATATGAATATGCGTTTGAAAAAGGAAACATCATAAATCTTGACGATTTCACACACATAGACTATTTAAAAAAAACATTGGGGCATCTTCCTGAAACAATTTGCTTTCGCTATAACCCAGGTCCATTGAAAAAAGGTGGAAATGCAATTATCGGAAAGCCTGAAGAAGCAAAATATGGGCTCACCCGTGAACAGCTGCTTGAAGCATATAAAATCTGTAAAAAGGAGGGGGTGAAGCATTTTGGGCTGCACACAATGGTGGCATCAAACGAACTAAACCCCGACTTTTTCGCCGACACTGCGAAGATTTTGTTTGATTTGTGCGTTGAAATAAAAACTGAATGTGGCGTAAGAATCGAATTCACCGATTTGGGCGGCGGGCTCGGAATCCCATACAAACCAGAGCAGAAAAAAGTGGACTATTTTGAAGTGGCGCAAAAAATCCGCACGCTTTATGATGAAATAATCGTTCCTGCAGGGCTTGACCCCCTTTCCATTTACTGGGAGTGCGGCCGCCCTATTACAGGCCCTTATGGATACTTGATTTCAACAGCAATACACGAAAAGCACATTTACCGCGAATATATCGGACTTGATTCCTGCATGGCGGACTTGATGCGCCCCGGAATGTATGGAGCGTATCATGAAATCACCGTGAGCGGAAAAGAAAACGAACCGAAACTTGAACGCTACGACATCGTTGGAAGTTTGTGCGAAAACTGCGATAAATTTGCCATTGACCGCGACATGCCAAAAATCGACATCGGCGATATACTCATCATTCATGACGCAGGCGCACACGGACGCGCAATGGGCTTTAACTATAATGGAAAACTGCGTTGCGGAGAGTTGCTTTTGCGAGAAGACGGCAGCATTGTGGAGATTCGCAGACGAGAAACGATAGAAGATTTGTTTGCAACGCTTGATTTGGACGGCGCAAGAAATTTTGAATAAGGTGTTTGAACGACTTGAAACATATCCTTCATCGCTTGTCGTGTTCGCGATGTTCGTGGTTTTTCTTGTGCTTTTACTCCTTGCATTTGGCGCGGGAAAACTATTTGGGGCAGCAATTGAAAAACGCAATCTTGAAAAAAAACTAAAAAACGGACGAGACGATGCAATAAAACGCTCGCGCGCCGTTTTAAGCGGTCAAATGATTGAGCAAGTTGCACCGTATTTGCCGAACTTCCCGTGCAATCCAGCGGATGCGCGCTTTGTGGGAAAACCAATCGACTTCATTGCGTTTCCTGGCGCGGCAGACGGTTCGAAAATTGAAGAAGTGCTTTTTATTGAAGTAAAGACAGGACAGTCAACGCTTTCCGCGCGTGAAAAAGAAATAAAAAAGGCGGTCGAAAATGGTCGCATACGGTATGTGGAATATAAGGTATAGCCCACACCAAAAAACTCCCCTTTGCGTTTAATTCAACAGGTTGTTTTTTAAGATGACCCAGGTCGCGCCGCTTCCGCCCTCTGACGATTCAGGATGCCCACTCATCCCCAATCTTTTGTCCTGCTCTATAAACCGATGAACCATATTCCCAAGGACAGAATCGCCGTGAGAATGAATGCCTTTTCCGTGTATTATCAAAATCTTTTTATCGCCTCGCCTCTCGCATTCTGAAACGAATTGAAAAAGTCTTTTTTCTGCCACCTCAACGGTCAATCCATGCAAGTCTATCCGTGCGTCATATTGAAGCGAGAGTATATGTGAACGCGCCATAAATTTCTTGCGGTTGTCATCTCGCTCTGCCAATGCATCTTTGTCTACAACTCCATATTGATCTATCCACCAATCCATTAGGTTGCTCTGCTTTTCGCTTCTCGTTTGTTTTTTCAGCTTTTTCTTCTTGTCCATCGCATTCCATGTATCCAAAACATCGCCAAAATCCATTGCTATCTTACCTCCGACACAACACCACTCAAGCGCAGTGTCAATAAACACTCCTTCCCTTTTTTTTACGCAAAGCGTCAGGGCATCACCCCTTCAACGAATCAAAATAACATTCTTTTTGTTTGTCCAGCCTCCTGCATTTCCCACTGAAATGTAAATCCAGTCGCCTGTCTTGTGCTCTATTTTTACACGCATACCGCTTTCTAGCGATTCAAAAGGCAACGCCCCCTCTTCAGGGACAGAACGCAAGCCGCCTCCTGCAAAAATTCCATACTCCATAGACAGTTTTTTTAATGACAGTGAAAAAAACACACAGCACACAATCAAAAAAAACGAAGAAACAACTGCAAGTACATGCGGCATTTTTTTTATCACAATTGAAAGAAGCACAAAGACAACAGAAAGCACTGAAAAAAAAGCGAACATATTTCGCACAAAATACACAGGCTCATCATCTGACTGAACGATTCCAACGGACTTTTCAAATTCCGCCCGCTCCTTTTTGATTTTTCCCAATGGAAAATCTCTTCTCTCTTTTGTTCGCAGCTCTGCGATTTTCTCGCAGTCAGATTTTGAGGGAGAAAGACGAATTGCAACATCACGATTTGCTGAAGAATCGGAAAAAGCGTCGGGAAAATAGTCTGTTTGACGTGCGCCATCACCTTTTTTAGACGCCGCATCCGTCACATTTATAAAATAATCTGGCATATACAATTCTGTTCGTGCGCCATTAGGAGCGGTGGCCACAATTGTCAAAGACGGCAAAGACATTTCTCCAGTCACAAGCGGCTGCCACTCAAATTTTGCAATGGGAGCTTTTGCTTCAAGAGACAGAGCGTCTTTTTCTCCTCCGTGAGGAATCTCGTAACGCGCCAATTCTGTAAAAAGAGAATCCTTCGAAAGCGTCCAATGCAGTGAAACCAATTGGAGTGCATATCGCAAAGAAACCGTAAAACGCACAGAAGAGGACACAGGCACAGAGAACAACGGCGTGATTTTTTGAGGAGTGTTTTTTTGAGAGGAAATAGACGGTCCGTCCTCAAAATCCACAACAAGAATGGGAAACATATTCTTCGGGTTTTCTGTAATTTTTACTTGGCTGAACGGGATTTTGTATGTTCTCTTTTTTATAGTGACGCTTAAAGGATTTAGTTTGTATGTGCCAGGTTCTGAAAACTGCAACCATAACTCTATCCGTGTTCCCGTTTTCTTTTCAGAATCTGTATAATCAAAAAGGCGCATTGAAACAAACGCCGCGTTTTGGGGCAAATCGGGAAGAGAGGCGGAAACTTCCGTTGTCTTTACAGAAGGAATATCAAGGATAAATCCGCATTCTTCCGCGACATAGTTTTTCGAATCGACAAGGCTCACCAAAAGGTTCTGCACCGCATCCCTTGCGCTCTCTGCATTCTTTATGCTTGTTGCAGTGCGAGAGAAATTTTGCGCAAAAACCATCTGCGACAAAAAAAAGACAAAAGCGAAACACACACACACTTTATATAAAACGCCGTTTGAGTCATTGTGCATTTCAAAAATGATATTTTTTAATCTCTTATACAATCTACGCCCCCACCTTCTCTCTGATATATATTTTCCCAACGCCTTTAATAGTCCGAGGGCGATGATGAATAGACTTCAGACTCGGCGTTCTTCCACTGCTCCTTGTCCTGTTGTTTTATTCTTTGAAAAACCGCCTCTTCCAAAGCGGAAAACAGCTCACTCTCCGAAACCTCAAGAATTCCTTCTCCTTGAGTCTTCACCTCTTTTTCAATTTTTTGAGATGAAAGCTCAAAGTTTATTTTTGCATTCACATTCGCTCCATCAATTTTCAGCGCATTTTTAAAATAGTGCGCCGCCTCTTCGTAATCTCCTCGCCTATAGGCAATTATTCCAAGATTATAAAAAGAGCAGAAGCGTATTTTTTCAGGAGAATCGGCAGAGAGACTTGAAAATCGGAGTGCAGCCGCTTCATCTTCATGCTGCAGAAGATAGACAGTCGCAAGATTATAGAGCGCATACTGTTCAAGCATCTTGTCATCGAGCTCGGCGGCATCAAGCGATGTTTGCAAAAACAAAGCGACGGCGGAGGTGTATTTCCGCTGGTAGCAGTTCCATGCACCTGAAAGAATATTTTTCCCACCTGAAAAATTAGAGGAGCATGAAAAAAGCAAAAGCGGAACAACGAGCGATACAGCAGCTCTTAGATGCAGCATTTTCGCAATACGCTCCGTGTCAATCTCCGCAGCCACAAATCCCAGCGCAAAAAACACAATCGCCAAAATCAAGAACAACTGATAGCGTTCAACAGGCTTGATTTGATATGTCACATATGAATTGTCAGAGTCTGCGCCACGAGACGCATCCCAATAATCAGAGGCATTGGAATGAGCGTCAACACGCGAAATAAAGTCAAGAAGGTGCACCGCAGAACCTGATTCAAAAGAATCCACATACTTTACAAAAACCTGCGCTTGGTTTTGATTATGCATCATAACATCCGCGCACATCTTACGCATTTTTTCGGAGCGAAGAGCCGTTGCAACCAATGTGTGCCCATCTCCTGCGGTAACCATGCTTTCTTTTTCAGAGCCAAAACCCACAATGCACACAGGAATTCCACGCCTCACGCATTCACCAAGCGCGCCTTCAAGCTGCCCATCTGTTTCATCTCCATCGGTAAAAAGCCAGATAGCGTTTGCCGTCCCTGAATTGTCAGGAAAGCTTTTTAATGCGGCTCGAACCCCTTTTCCAAGGCTTGTGCCTGTCGCACTCATCAGAGACGGAGAAAGCGTGTCCAACAAAGATTCAACGGTTGCTCTATCCTCTGTCAGCGGAACAACAGTAATCCCCTCCCCTTTTGCAAGAACGACAGAAACAGAAGAGCGAGGAATGTGCGTAAGAAGCGCAGAAGCGTACTTTCCCGCCGCCTCAAGGCGAGAAAGCCCACCAATTGAGTCGCGCGCGTTCATACTGTAGGAAATATCAAACACAAAGCTCACCGCCGAACCGCTTTTTGGCACAGGCTCAAGATATGTCCCCCACGAAATACCTGAATATGCAAAAACAAGCATAGTGTATGCAACGCTCCAAAACAAAGCGCGCAGAATCAGCATCAGGGGAAAACGGCGAAGATGCTCTTCATAAAAAGAATGTTTTTTTAGTGAAATAATTTTCTTATACTGAAGAATATACACAACAAGCGCGGGAATTAACAAAAAGAGAAAATAAAACGCATACGGTCTATTACAACTAAATTCCATTCCTTACCTCTACTCTTAATATACCAAGTTTGCAACGCAAACTTGAGTTGACGACAACCGCGCTACTTGAGCGGTTGTCGTCATACTATATCACTTCTCGCAAAAATAAACGCTTAAAAATCCAACTCATAATAACAAACAAAATGGCGAGAAAAATAATGTTTTCAGAAAAGCCAACGCTCGTGGTCTTTGAATGATATGTTTGCACGGTGCTTTCACTTCGACTTATAACAGAAAGCGCGAGCGACAAATCATTTATTGAAAGAATCTCAAAATATCTTCCTCCTCCTAACAGCGAAATCTGACGCAACGCTGTGGAATCAAAAGATGAATTTAAAAATCCCGAATAATTTTTTCCCGTTTTTGGGTCAACATACTCTATAGGAACAGAGCCAGAAGTTCCCACCCCAAGCGTGTACACTGTGATATTGTTTTTAGAAGCAAGTGTAGAAGCAGTTTCCGGGTGAATCGCACCTGAGTTATTTTCACCGTCCGTCACAAGCACAATGCATTTTTTCGATGCAGACGAAGAGAGCAAATGGTACACCGCCGTGCAAAGCCCTGTGCCAAGAGCCGTTCCGTCCCCCAAAAAGCCTGTCTGAACAGAATCAAGCCGCTCTAAAAAAAGAGAATAGTCCATTGTCTGTGGAACAATCACGGATGCCTCCTTTGCCATCGCCACAAGTCCAAACGATGCGCCGTTGTTCTCCAAAACCAAATCTTTCACCGTCTGCTTTGCCGCGTCTATTCTCCGCATTCCGCCAATATCCCTCGCCGCCATAGAAGGACTCACATCTATCACAAAAAGAATATCGCTTCCGCGCGATGTGTACACTCGCTCCTGCTTATAAAAAACGGGCTTTGCAAGCGCAATGACAACAAAAACATACCCAAGACAAAGAGCCCCTTTTGAAAGGAAGGTAAAAAACCTCTGCCTCCCTTGTGAAAAATCAAATGTTTTTCCACCCCAATCAGAAAGCGTCACATAGAACGCGGGTCGGGCGAAAAGCCTTGCTTTGCGAAGAAAAAAAAGAAGCGGAATAAGAAGCAGCAGCCAAAAAGCAGCGGGATTTTCAAAGCCATGCATTTTCTCCCCCCTCCTTATTTTTAGATTCAACGTTCTTTTCCATGGCTCTGCAATCCTCAAACGTCAGAATTGCAGAGCACGCGGCTTCAACCATAGATTTTTTTTCACCATCATTAAACGATGCATTATATGTTTCCTTTGGGAGTCGTTGAGAATCTATAGAATTCTGCGCAAACCGTATATAGTCCGCGCGAATAAAAAGCGAAACAAGAGAAAAAGAAGCGTTCTGCCTTTCACCATCAAGAAAGCCACCCGATGCTTCCTCGATAAGCAAGCCAATTCGAGAAGATACTTCCACCGTAAAATTTCTTCCAAACCGAACGGTCAGATACCCCCGCATGCCAGTTTCAAAACGCCTCGCAAACTCTGCGTCTGCAATGGCAGCATCCTTTAAAAGCGAATCGAGAAAGCGGATTGTCTTTCGCGCATTCTTTGCGTATCGACGAAGCGTTATCTGCCTTCGTATTGCATCATAAATTTTCTTTCTCCTGACAACAACATTGAGAATAATCGCAGCAAACAACAGGAAACAGATGAGCAGCCCATATATAACATACATTGTTCCTGGGAGCAAAAGCGGAGGGCACGGCTCTTTTAAAGGAATGTCAGCGTTTTCAGGAAGCATTGATGAAACTTCACAGGCAGACGGAGCTATCATAAATGGAATCGCAGAATCAATAGGAATGACATCCGAAAGGTTTATGTCAGGTATTTTTAAAAATCCTGTTTTCCATGGAACAAAAGTGATTATAATCGTATATGACTTTCCGTTTTTTTGAAGAAGCAGTTTTTTTATCAAAAAATCATCGTTGTCGCTCTCATATGTCAATCGGTCAAGTGGCAGCTGCATCTCGCTTTTCGCGGGGGCTTGAGAAAACAAGTCCAATTCAGACACAAACGAATAATGCAGTTCCACAGTGTCACCCACATATATTTTTTGCGGTATCACAATTTGAATCACATTGGACTGGCAAAAAAGGCGAGAAACAGTAAACAGCACAATGAATACGGAAAACGACTTCTTCATTTTTCAAACCGCCTTTTTGCGGCAAAAAATCGAGAAAGCACAAAAGCGGGGTCGTCCTGCGTTGAAATGCGAACATAAGATGCACCATGCCGCGCGCAAAAATCCGAAATATGCGCGGAGCGTTTCCTAAAGTCATCTTTCCACGCGGATTTAAAGGCGGAATTTCCTGTGAACAACACTCGCCTTTCACGCGTTTCACTGTCGGTGAATGGAACAGAGCCGATTTCAGGCATCTCCATCTCGCTGGAATCTGTTATATGCAACGCCACAACATCATTTTTTTGCGAAAGAAGTTTAAACGGCTCTTCCCAGCCCGCGCTCCGAAAATCGGTAATCACAAACACAAGTGTATTTCCCCGAATCATTTTCACCGCGCCCATAATCGCATTTGGAAGCGCAGAGCCATTTTTTTCCACGCTCGCCTCATCAAGTCGCGAAAGAATTTTCATCGTTTGGTGGCGACCGCGTTCGACCGCGCTTGAAAAATGTATTTTTCCATCAAAAAACACCGCCCCTACAGGACTGTCGTTCAGCTCCGCCACGATTGAAAGAAGTGAAGCCGCCTCCGCCGCAGTTTTATACTTCATTTTTCCATTCGAGCCTAAAAACATCGAGGCGGATCTGTCAACGATTAAGAAAATCTGCATCTCTCGCTCTTCATTGAACACTTTCACAAAGGGGCGCTTCATCCGCGCAGTAACATTCCAGTCAATGAAACGGACATCATCTCCACGCAAATACTCCCTCACTCCAAAAAACTCAACTCCACGCCCCTTGTACAATGATTTAAATCCACCGCCCTTTAAATTTTCAGCAATAACGCGAGCAGACAGGCGCAAGTGAGAAGCCTTTTTCACCAATGATTCGCGGGAAAGTGATAAAATATGTTTCATTCAAACCTCAAACGCTCTTCACAACCATTTCACAACCATTATGGAACAGGAACATAATCTAAAATTCGGGAAATTATATCGTCCGCAGAAACTCCATCCGCAGCCGATTCATACGAAAGCCCAATTCTGTGCCGCAAAACCTGATGAGAAACCGCCTTTATGTCCTCGGGAATCACAAAAGAACGACCAGCCATAATCGCCGAAGCCTTTGCGCATTGCAAAAGAGCGATACCCGCACGAGGGGAAGCGCCAACGGTAATATAGCGCGTTATATCGTGTTCGTTCTGTTTCTTTTCTGATGGACGGGTCACCGAAACAATTTTCACTATATACTCCACAATCCTGTCGTCACACACAATGTGTCCTGAAATGCCACGCATTGCATTCAAATCTTTTGCGCTCAGAATCTTGTCCACAGGAATTTTTGACGCGTTCCCGCATGTCTTCACAATGTTCACTTCATCTTCAGGCTCAGGATAGGTGACAATCAATTTCATCAAGAACCTGTCAAGCTCAGCCTCGGGAAGATTATAGGTTCCTTCCTGTTCAATGGGGTTTTGAGTGGCAAGCACAAAAAACGGTTCGGGAAGCGGATATGATTTTTCTCCAATCGTCACCTGTTTTTCCTCCATCGCCTCAAGCATCGCCGACTGTACTTTTGCTGGCGCACGGTTAATTTCATCTGCAAGCACAACGTTTGCAAAAATCGGTCCTTTTCGTACGGAAAATAGTGCGCTTCCCTGCTCATAAATCAACGTACCAATCACATCGGCAGGAAGCAAATCGGGCGTGAACTGAATTCGCTTGAAGTCAAGCCCTGAAATTTCACTGAATGTTTTTATCGCCAAAGTCTTTGCAAGTCCTGGCACCCCCTCAAGAAGAATATGCCCCCCCGCAATAAATGCCATCATAATACCATCAACAAGGTATTCCTGCCCGACAAGCCTTTTGCGGGCCTCCTCACGGCATTTTTCAACAAGGCTTCGGCATTTCTCCAAATCCGCCTCAGTAATTTTTTCACGCTCCATAGTATGTTTCCCCTGTGTAAAATGTTCTTGACAAATATGCATCAATTCAGAATAATCTACTTTATCATGTTAAAACTTTTAGCACAAGAATTAAATGACATTCTTAAAGGAACTTCTGCCGAATTTCTTTTTTCATGCCTCGGGAAGCGCATGTATTTCCCCAAAGGCATTATCGCACAAGGAGCGGAGGCAGGAAAAAACGCTTTTTTAGCAAATGGAACAGTGGGAACGACTGTTGTAAACGGAACTCCCGTCATTCTGCCATCCATTCAAAAATGGGCGCCCGAATTGACAAGCAAAGAGCTTGTGGCGTATGCGCCGACAGCAGGCATTCTCGCAATCCGAGAAGAGTGGAAGAAATGCCAAAGTGAAAAAAATCCATCTCTCAAAAATAAAAGCACCTCGCTTCCTGTTGTCGTGCCAGGTCTCACGGCCGCCCTGTCCTACGCAATGGATTTGTTTGTAGATGAAACAAAGCCGCTTCTCGCGCCGAATCCTTCTTGGGACAACTACATTCTCATCGCAGAAACACGACGAGGCGCTGAGTTTCATCAATTCGAGATGTTCAAAGAAGGAACGCTCAATCTCAAAGGGCTTGAAGACGCAGTAAAAGACGAGGCAGAAAAATACGGCTCTGTCCGCTTGATACTGAATTTTCCGCAGAATCCATCAGGATACAGCCCCACTGCCGCTGAGGTCGCAGAAATCTGCAAAATCCTCAAAGCAGCCGCTGAAGCAGGCGCAAAAATTCTTGTCATAAGCGATGACGCGTACTTTGGCTTGAATTATGAAGACAACATAGAAAAGGAGTCTATTTTCGCCCACCTCTGCGACCTGCACGAAAATATTCTTGCGATAAAAGCAGACGGTCCAACAAAAGAGGATTTTGCATGGGGCTTTCGATGCGGATTCCTGACATTTGGATGCAAAGGATACACAGACGCACAATACGATGCGCTCGTAAAAAAACTCATGGGAGTTATCCGTTCATCTGTTTCATGCGCCGCAACTCCATCGCAGAACATCATTTTGAAGTCTTTCAAAGATAAAAACAATGAAAGCGAAAAGCAGGAGTTCCGAAGCATTCTTGAAAAACGGTATAAAAAAGTGCGTGCTTTTGTAGACAGCCACACATCAAACGCATTAACGCCGCTTCCGTTCAACTCAGGCTATTTTATGGCGTTTCACACAAACGGCATTGATGCGGAAGCACTGCGATTGAAATTGCTTTCGGAAAAAGGAATCGGCGTAATCTCCATAGACGAGAGCACGCTTCGTGTGGCATTCTCAAGCATTGATGAGGAAAAGATTGAAGAAGTCTACTCAAAGATTTATGAAGCGGCCGACGAGCTCATCCGTGCATAAAGGAACACACCCTCTCCTCGCGACTGCAATCTTTTTTCTCCTTTTTTTTCTGGCAGGTTGCAAGCAAAACGAGGAAAAACGAATTGCTATTTGGACTGCAAGCAGTGAATTTGCGCCATACATAGAATTTTTCAATGAAACGCATAGTCAAAAAGCAATTTTGGTCTACAAGGAGAATCCAGCCTCCGCCCTCTCTTTAAGGACAGACGAGCAAGAGGCTGACATAGTTATTGGACCGTGGCTAAAAAACGAAAAGACAAAAAAATATTTTTACCCCACGAACTTTATATTTAGAAAAAAGCTGCTTGATGCGAGCATATTCTATCCAATCTTTTTAAAAAGCGGCGAATTTTCAAAACGCCAGTATCTTCTTCCTGTGAGCTTCAATCTTCCAGTGATGATATTTGCATCTGAAAACAGTGAGTTAATAGCAAACAACTACACCATCACATTCGACCAAATAAAGAGCGCAGGGACAGCGTTCAACAAGCAAAGCAAAAACGGCGCATACACAAGAATGGGTTTCGCGTTGCAGAGCAGCAATGACTTTCTGTATCTTGCCACTAAAATCAGAGGGGTCGATTTCGCCGAAACAAAAAACGGAGACTTCACATGGAACGAAGAATCGCTTGCAGAAACAGTAGATTATTTAAAAGAATGGATTTCCTCCTCAAACGGCTCCGTACAAACGGAAAGCGATTTTGTCTATAAATATCTTTCAGAGTCCGATGACAAGCGAGTCACATCAGGCAGAACGCTTTTTGCATACACAACAAGCGACCGCCTCTTTCAAATGCCTAAAAATCAACTTGAAAAAATAGACTACCGCTGGATTCAAATGGATGATGCGCTGCCCGTTGAAGACTCAATGATTATGCTAGGAATTCCACGCACATCAAAAAACAAACCTGGCGCCGCGGAATTTATCTCATGGTTTTTTGATGTGCAAACGCAACGAGCATTATTAACACGTACTGCTTCAATGAATTTGAATTTAACGAAGTTCGGAATTGCAGATGGCTTTTCTTCATTAAAAGAAGTGAACGACTTTATCCTTCCAAGTCATTACACAAAACTGCTTTCAAATGTTCCACAATCAGGACAATTTATACTATTTGAAAGAAAGCCTGCCCATTGGGAGGAAATAAAGCGCACCGTAATAATTCCATACATAAAAGATGCCATAACGACTGAAAACAACAGCCGAAAGATTTTGACTATTGACGAGCGATACACAGACTGGAAAAAACAATTGATTTTGCCGTAAGGCTGGGCTCGTTTTTACACCAATTGCAGTTTTTGTCAACCAAGCACCGACTTGACCAATTCAAGAAAACTCTGGTCAATGGCAAGGTTTGAGAGTGCATTCAAGCCATTCGCGACCTGAAACACACCGTCCTCATCTTCAACTATTGCGGAAATTGGAAGCTCCGTCACATTTTTGCTGTTCGCGCCGAATTGTGCAAACATAAATGGAACTTCAAGGGATGAATCAACGCTGTCCAAATCAAATATTTCATCATCGGAGGACAAAGAGCCGTTCATGGTCGAATTTGTTTTTTCACCCTTCACAAACGCCGCAGAAATCAATGTTTTCACAGGATTCTCAACTTTAAAATCGCTTGCAAAATGTAAATTTGTCTTTTCACCGTCTAAAAAAACAGGGTCGCTGAATGTAAATGGCTCTTCAACAATTTCCTCGCCAGGAAGCGGCTGCATATCAAGTCTAATTGTCATAGATTTTTCATTCTGTGTGTCAGCCATCTTGCACCCCTAAAACAATAGTACGACGACTATAGCATATTTTCTTAAAATCAACAAGCATTTTTGCACTCTTAATTTTACGTTTTGAAAGAAAGAAGGTGAAAGCTTTTACTTTTCTCACCTCGCAATTGACTATTTTTTGGGAGACCTCAATTGACTCTAATGCCTTCTGACCCCATCAAAATTAACTTGGTAAAGAAAAAGACCTGTGGGAGGAGCAGTCGGTCCTGCTTTTGTGCGGTCGCGACTGTCGAGAATGCTTTTAAAGTCAAGAGGAGACGCGTTTAATCGCGCGAGATTCAGCACAGTGCCAGTGAGAGAACGCACCATTCTCCACAAGAATGCGTTCGCCTCTATTTCAAAAACCAACGCCTCCTTTCCCGATGGAAAAAAACGCTCGTAAAAAAAACGCGCCGTTTCAATATACCGCTTTTTAGAGGGGCTTTTATCTCCACTTGACGAAAACGCATCAAAATCCAACTCGCCTTTCAAAAAAGACGCCATTTCATTCAGCGCATCCACATTTGGAGTAAAATGGATGCACCATGCAAACCGATGTATAAGCGCGTCTGCATCCTCACCCACATATATAAAATACCTGTAGACGCGGCTCGTCGCGCTGAATCGGGCGTTAAAATCCATCGGCTTTTCTTCCGCGTTCACAACGCGTATATCCCGTGGCAAAATCGCGTTCAAAGCGCGAATATAATTTTTCACAGGGAACGAATCAACGGGGGAAAAAAAATTCACCGCCTGCCCTTGTGCATGCACGCCCGAATCCGTCCTCCCGGAGCCGCAAAGAGAGACTTCAGAACCAAGCAGCTTTTCAACGGCCGCTTCAAGCTCACCCTGTACTGTTCTTCGAGTATTTTTTACACCATTAGCGTCTTGTCTTTGCCAGCCACAAAAATCTGTTCCATCGTAAGACACGGTAAGAAGAATATTTTTCATTAAAAACCGCTCACACAAAAAAAACGCCGCATTCGCAAAATATCACAACATCTCATTTTCGTTTAATTCTTTGCTCATTTGCTCATACAAAGCGCGAGCCTTTTCAAGAAGCGGTCCAGGCTTGTCTTTAGAGGATTTTCCCAGCCCGAAAATTCGTGCAATAGATGTTTTTGCTTCGCTCAACATTTTCATTCTCTGCTGAACATTATCAGTCTGACCATACTTGTATTCTAAAAATCCCCTGATATAAATAACGCCATCCCATCCATAATTTTTATCTATATCAGGACCAAAATTATTCAAGGCAGAAGAGCGTTCCGTTGTGTCAGTTTCATAAATTATCGCTTGATTGTAAAAAAACATCGCTTTTCTGTAAAAAACCTGCGAAAGATACTCAAAATTATGTCCTGGGCACGCCTCTTCAAGGTCATGGCACAACCACGCCAAGCGCAGCACAAGAACAGCGGATTTCATCGTTGGAATCAACTCCTTGTTCACATCTGCATAGGTCAGCAACGCCAAATAATACATCGCCGCTCCATCATATAATGTGCGTTCTTTTGTCAGATTAAAATGGGGAAAAACAACATCCACTTTTGCTTTCCTCTCTTCTTTTTTATCAAAAAGAGTGTCTATCACATCCTTTTTTTTGAGATCCTTAAAATCACTCCACACAAGAGCTGTAAAACACTTTGGACACGCCCCAATTTCGTAAATCAAGGGGTAAACCTTTCCAAATTTTGACGAAGGTTCAAAAGTTCTGTGCAAGTCATCACTCAAGGTTCCCGCAATCATTCGCCCATTTCCGCTCAACATCACTTCCCTTCTAAAAGATGTTTTGCAAACAGGACACGCGCATGCATCCTTGGACCAATAAGAAACGGCAGGTTTTTTTTCTAATTTTTCAGCCATGTATTTCCCCCCCATACATTAACCGTGAACATCGGTTTTTTCAATCACAACAAATGCAAGTGCATATCCCTTTTCATGGGAAAGCGAAATATGAACAGTGCATTTTCCACAGAGAGACTCCAAAAGCTCTTTCGCCGAACCGCAAACAACAAGCTCAGGCTTTCCCCTTTCATTGCTCTTCACATACACATCCGAAAGCAAAAACCCCGAAATCCCCGTGCCAAGAGCCTTTGAAAACGCTTCTTTAGCGGCAAAACGCACCGCATAATGCTGGCACATCGCTCCCTCTGAAAGACCAGACTTTTTTTCTTCGCTATTAAAATAGCGATTTATCAAATCAGGATTTTTTATCCAGCGTTCAAATCGTTTCACTTCTGCAATGTCAACACCGATTCCAAAAATCACGAAACATCCCCTTCTTCTTTGCCATCAACGCTGACATCACCATCTTCGTTTTTCTCCTGATCATCTTTATCAGCATCAACTTTTACATCTCCATCTTGAGCATCTTCTGTGCCATCGATTTCTAAAAGACCATCCGAATTTTCATGTTCGTCAACAGTGCTGTCGCTGTGTGTTTCTTCAGTCGAAACAGGATTTTTCGGAATCACTGTAAGCAAAACAGATTTCGGAGAATAATCGACAAGCGATAGGCTTTGCGGCACGGTAAAATCCAACGCCACCGTATATTCTCCGCTCGATAAAATAGACGCACAGTTCAAAAAAACCGTGGAATCAGAAGGTTTGTATTTTTCCAGTACCGAAACAGGCCCCTCAACGGTAAAAGATACCGCTGGAATCACAGACTCCACAAGCAAACCATCGCTCAAATGCATGACCCGAGGAGTTATATCTTTGAAAGAAGCAGAAGATTTTTCCTCCGCTATCGCGACAGTCACCCGAAAATTCTCTTCAGGCAGAACCTCCAAAACCTTGACGGCGCTATCAAGCCCCACAACCGCAGAAAGCCCTTTTGCTGCACCTTTCACATTCACTTTTTCCGTATAGATGGATTCAGTTTTTTCAACAATTGAAGCAGGTCCTACAACCTTGACACTGGAAGGAACAACGCTCACCGACTGTATAACATAGCCGTGCTCAGGCTCCCCCGAAACAGAAGGTTCGACAGGAAGATATTTTTGAACTTTCTTATCAAGCGTCACTGAAATTCTATCAGGATTCACAAAGACTTCCAGGGGTTCAACCAACATAAGCTCGTTTGAAAGGCTGATATTGACAGGAACATTATAAACGCCCTCCTCCGTATAATCCGTAAGATACAGATAGGCTGAAATTCCAGAAGAGGTGATTGTCGCAATCACATCGGACTTCGCCCTCACATTAACCTTTATATTCTGCGGTATTTCGTTCAGTGGAAAAAGAATTCCATCCGCCACCACATTCAAAGGAACGGTCAAGGATTTTCTATCAAGCAGAGAAACGATGTGGAACACATATATTAAAACCGCAAGCGCAAGACACACTATTTTTGCAATCCAGTCTTCAGTGACTTTTTCAATCAATTTGTTTATGCTCATCGATTGTGTCCTCCATACTGTATGCCTCGCTGGTTATCTCAAGCAGATTCTCAAGGATTTTTTGTATTGTATTATACGGAAGCTCATAGTGAAGCACAGAATCGTACGCAAGGCTCATTGCGCCTGTCTCCTCTGAAACAACAAGCACAACAGCATCTGAAACCTCTGAAAGCCCCAATGCCGCGCGGTGGCGAGTGCCGAACGTCTTCTTTATGTCGTACTGCTCGCTCAACGGCAAAAAACATCCCGCCGCAAGGAGCTTCCCCCCCTGTATAAAACAGGCGCCGTCATGCAAAGGCGTGTCCATTCCAAAAATCGTCACAAGAAGACTCGAAGAAATATCCGCGTTAAGGCGCGTCCCTGTTTGAATAATATCGTCCAGCTTCGTGTGGCGCATAAAAACCGCAAGCATTCCGCGCCGCTGCTTTGAAAGCATTTCCGCCGCAATCAAGACGGAGTCCACATATGTGTGCTTTGAACGAGTGCCAAACGCAAACCACTGGCTTTGCCCCAAACGCAAAAATATCTTCCTAAGCTCTGGCTGAAAGACAATAGCAAATGCGAGGAACAAAATCGGTGCGATTGCGTTGAAAATCCATACAAGCGTTTCCAGTCTCAGCAAGTACGCAACCAAATAGGCGACACCAACAATGATAGCCGCCTTTATAATCTGTATGCTATTTGTCTTTACGATTAATGTGTATGCCTGATAAAACAAAAAGGTTAAGACACCAATATCAAGAATCGGACGAATAAAATTATAAATGAAAATCAGTGTGTTGGCGGACTTCACTTTTTCCCTCTGTTTTTTTTTCGTAACAATTTATTAGTATGAATGTCGACTTTCACAAAAGTATAAAAACATTCTCCCAGTTGCAGGGCTGACCGTTCGTTGTTACGCTAAGTTTTGTTGCTTGAAGGTCAGCTCGCAGTTTTTTGCGAAGCAAAAAACTGTACAACTGGTTGATAATTACTGACCACCAGTGAATACACCAGCGTTTGGCAGTAGTAGGTCAGCGCGCTGATTTCGGCAACAACGAACAAGTTCGTGTCGCTACGCTGTCCCGTTTTTGCCACCGCAAAAACGGGAAGCGGAAGTCGAAAGGTTAAAGATTCTGCAACTAAACAATGCATCTTCCGCTGACCTATCGGCGGACGGCCGCAATCAGAGCGATTTTGCCTTTGCACTGGAGCCACAAGTTTCCCTTTCTTCGCAAGAAGAAAGGGAAAGGCGAACTTCGACGCAATTTACAGTGGTAGATAAATCTAGTGTTCGCCCTTGCGCCTTCGCGAATGTTTTTCTCATAATATTACAAAAGTCGACATTCATACTATCAAATAGTATAACGCAAAACATTCAAAGTATCTATAGTCTCTTTCACATCGTGCACTCGTAAAAGCGTCGCTCCATTTAAAACTGAAATGACATTCGCCGCAAGAGTGCCGCACAGCCTCTCCCCAACATCTCGTCCAGTCATCTCTCCAATGCACCGCTTCCGAGAAAGCGCCATAAGAACAGGATATGCTCCCCCGCACAGACTTCCACAGTTTTTTATCAATTCAATGTTTGCACGCAAATTCTTTCCAAATCCGATTCCCGGGTCAACAATTATTTTTTCAGGCTCAATTCCCATTGACAGGGCAAATTCCGCGCGTCGCTCAAGATACTCCGAAACTTCACTAAAACCAACATTGAAATCTTCATTAAAGTGCATCGTTTTTGGAACGCCACGCTTGTGCATTAAAATCACAGGGATTTTCACCTCTGCCGCAAACAGCGAAGTCTTCTCATCGTCTTCCAGCGCGGAAACATCATTTAAAATATCCGCCCCCTCATAAAACGCAGGCTTCATAATCTCATATTTTCTCGTGTCAATTGAAATGGGAATGTCAGAATACCTTCTAATCGCACGAACAAGAGGGATTACGCGTTGAAATTCCTCCGCTGAAGTCACATAATCGCTTCCAGGGCGCGTAGACTCCCCCCCAATATCAAGAATATCCGCCCCTTCGTCAATCAATTGAAGCGCATGGTCAACGCCGCCTCTGCTTCCCTCCCAAAACGAGTCGGGGGTCGCATTCACAATCCCCATAACAAACGCAGGGTTTTCAGTCTCTATCGTTCCATTTGCAAGAAAAAGTCTATGCATTTTACCATCCTCCCCGCCCAGTGCAAAACCACCGCCCCGCGAGCAACCGAAGCAATCCGCTGCCTGCCGTCATTGCGAACCGTCTTTGACACCACAAAGTCATCAACCTAAATGTCATTGAGAACCCCGTAAAGGGAGAAGCAATCCACGGCTTCCAATTCCACGAGCAACAAAAAATTGTGGATCGCCACGGACTTACAGTCCTCGCGATGACGCACTGCCAATTGCGAGACCTTCTCCCCGCGAGCAACCGAAGCAATCCATTGCCACTCTGCAAAAACAGGTTGCTCCACCTTTTCAAGGTTTTCAAGGCTCACAAACGGACTCCCTTCGCAGCAAGGGCTTTTGCAGCCTCCTTCAAGGCTTCGGCATCCATTCCCGCCGCTGAACAAATCTCTTCCCTCGTCCCCTGGCTAAAAAAACTATCTGGAAATGCCTTCACCACAAAATTGGTCATTCCATTTTTCGCGCACACTCCAGAAAGATACTCACTCACGCCCCCTGTCACAACGCCATCCTCCACAAAAACAACTCCATCATATGCTTTTGCAAGATTTAAAAAATAGTCAGTGTCAAACGGCTTTATAAATCTGAGAGAAAGAATGTCAGACAAAACCTCCTCCATAAGGAGAGAACGCATTGCAACCACTGTTTCCGCATACATCCCGCCAGTCGCAACAAACAAAATCTTTGGAACGCCCTCCTTGTCTTCAAGGGAAACTTCAAGAGACGGATTAAGACTTTCAGCCTTCACCAGAACACCACGCCCCTCTTCCAACTCCGCAGAAAATTCCGTATGCTCACTTGGACATGAAGCCTTTGGATAGCGAATCACAAAAAGCCCCTGATTCTCGCACGCATAGTGCAAACACAAGTCCAAATCCTTTGCAGTGGCGGGACTTAAAATTTTTATGTCTGGAACAGGACGAAAAAGAGCAATGTCAAAAAGCCCCTGGTGAGTTTCCCCATCATAGGGAACCGCCCCCGCCCTATCCAAAACCAAAACCGCATGCGCTTTTTGCAAAGCAAGGTCGTGAATCACTTGGTCAACAGCTCTCTGCACAAATGTTGAATATATGCAGACAATCGGAAGAAGCCCGCCCGCCGCAAGCCCCCCTGCAAATGTCACCGCATGCTCCTCTGCAATTCCCACATCAAAAAAACGCTCGGGATAATGGCGGGCAAAAGTCGCAAGTCCCGTTCCTTTCGCCATCGCCGCGGTTATACACACAATGTCATTGCGACTCTGAACAAGAGACATCAAGGAATTGCTAAAGCTCTCTGTAAAACTCACTGTGTCGAATTTCTCAACAGTTCCATCGCTCGTAAAAAACGGACCAATTCCATGAAATCTCTCGGGGTAATTTTCCGCAGGCTTGTATCCTTTGCCTTTTTTCGTCAGGATATGAATCACAACAGGACGATTTATTTTTTTCACGCGCCGTAAAATCCGTTCAAGCCCCGCCTCGTCGTGCCCATCAAAAGGTCCTGCATATTCAAGTTTAAAGTCGGAAAAAAGATTCGTAGAAAAGAAAAGCCCTTTCAAACCACGCTTAAATTTGAAAATAAATCTTTCAAGCCCTTTTCCAAAAAAAGGTATCTTATTTACGATGGAATCGATCACTCGCCTCACCGATTGATAATGAGAGGACACCGTGAGGCTGCTCAAATAGCTTGAAAGCGCGCCTGTGTTGTGGTCTATTGACATTTGGTTGTCATTTAAAATGATTATGAGATTCTTCGCCAGCTGCCCCGCATTTGAAAGCGCCTCAATAGCAAGCCCCCCTGTAAGCGCACCATCACCAATCACAGCAATCACCCTGCCCTGCTTTTTCTGCAGATTCCACGCAGTCAAAAGCCCCAATGCAGAAGAAATAGAAGTCGAAGAATGTCCGTTGTCAAAAAAATCATGCGGACTTTCACCCTTTTTTGTAAAACCAGAAAGACCATCCTTTTGTCGCAGCGTTGAAAATTCCTTGTATCTCCCCGTAAGCAATTTATGCGCATAGCACTGATGGCTCACATCCCACACAATCGCATCCTGCGGACTGTCAAACACCCTGTGCAAAGCAATCGTTAGCTCCACCACCCCCAAGTTACTCGCAAGGTGACCGCCATTATTTCCCACAACATCTATAATAACCTTGCGAATTTCCGAGGCAAGGGAATTTATTTCTTTACGAGAAAACTTTTTCACATCTTCAGGAGAGTTAATTTTTGATAGCAGCATATGCAATCCATTCGTTAAAAAAAAGACCGCTCCAGCATAAACTTTCGCGGTCTTATAAGACATCTGCAAGAAGCCGTTTTGACTTACTTTGCCTTATGCCTGTTTCTTCTAAGCATCTTCTTACGCTTATGAGTTGCCATCTTTTGGCGCTTTCTTTTTTTTCCACAAGGCACAACATTACTCCCATAAAAAGGCAAGAGCAAAATTTCAATTTTGATTTTGCCTTTTTAAGCACATTCGCAATGAAATGCCTCGCAACGAGTGCGCAGCACGAAGTTTCAAGCGGAATGTGCAGTATAGAATAAGTTTGCAACGCAAACTTAAGTTGCTGACGACCGCGCCATTTTAGCGGTTGGCAGCATACTCCTTTACTAGTAAAGTGATACACATTATCCCATTTATTTCAATTTCAGTCAAGTAGGGCATGAAATTTTCAGGATATTTTTAAATGCATCTAAACGCCGCAGCAAACACTCCTCCACCTTTAAAGCCATCTCCTCGTCATCGTTTGTACATATAAAAGACGCATTCGGAATTCCTTTTGTAAATGTGTATTGTTTTTTTGCATATTTACGACTCGAACGCTTTATCTCCTCCCTAATTCTCTCGACACCATATTCAGCAAATTCAAACCACTCTCGGTAGCCAATCGCCTGCATCCCTGGCATTTCTTTTGTCGCCCCCTGCGCAATCAAATTCCTCACCTCGTGCTCAAAGTCCATCTCAAACATAGCATCCACACGAGCGTTTATTCGTTCATACAAGGAATCACGGCTTCTCTCAAGAATGATAGTGATAAAATCAAACTTCTCTCGCAACTCATTGCTCTGCGCAAAATCACTGCGCGGTCTTCCAGAAAGATAGAAAATTTCAAGGGCGCGGAGAATTCGGTACTCATCATTCGGATTTATTTTTTTTGCGCTTTCCGAATCAATTTTGCACAGCTCCTCAAACATCGCATATTTTCCCCGTATTGCAGATTTTTCCCGAAGCTCACGACGCAAGTCCTCATCAGACGGAGGAGTTTCTGGCAGCCCCATAAGAAAATTTCGGATATAAAAACCCGTTCCTCCTGCGACCAATGGAATTTTTCCACGCGCTCCTATATCACGGCAAAGCGAGTCCGCCCTTTCAACGAATTCCGCCACGCTATACTGTTCGTCAAAGTTGTGTATATTAATGAGATGATGAGGCAGCGTTTCAATTTCAGCGGCAGTAGGCTTCGCTGTACCAATATCCAGCCCCCGATATGCCTGCATAGAATCCGCACTAATGAGCTCAGCCCTTCCGTTAAAAAAAGAATGACCGCCCGCCCCGAATAGCTTCAGAGCAAGAGCGGTCTTTCCAGTAGCGGTCGGAGCAAAAAGCACAACAACAGGAATACGCATCTCGTTATTTAGAAGGCTCCTCAATCCGATAGTTCACCTTTTCATCAAAAAGCTGTTCCGCGGCAACAGAAACCGACTTTCCAGCATTCTCCTCAATTTCAGGATCATCAATCTTTGACATTTGAAAAGCGCGTCTGCTCGCCGCAACCGTTATCTCATAAATATTGCCTTCAAAACTCGCAAGTTTCTCCAATGGAAAAATCATATCGCCCATACAAACCCCCTAAAGCATTATTCAAGACTTCAGTATACAAAGAAACCACAGAATATGTCAAGGGGTTCAAAGCAGAGTGCTCAAAGCAGAGGTTCACAGCAGAGCAATTTTTGCAACCAAAAACAAGCGGACACAATCGTTTCCGACTTGGGACAACTGAATGGACTCAGAATGGGCAGAGAAATCCAAAATGCCGTCGAAAATGATTTTCGGCATAAAATAAAGCGGCCTTATAAAATGTTCGCACAACATAAATGAGGGCTGTCTTGAACAAACAGATTTCCAATCTATTAAAACAAAGCGGTCAAAAATCAAGCGTGAACGGCTTTTCTTCTGGCTCAAATAAAACGCCCGTCTCACGATAATTGAAATATGCAAAATCTTTATAGGAAGTGTAGGTCTCGCCACTGTAAATCACCGTTCCAAGCACAGAGTCGCCCTCATCGCTGGAGACATAGGGAGCATATCGCTCACGAAATTTACGCATGTTCCTTGTGAATTCATCGTTCAAGCTCTTCCCGCTCTTAACCTCAAAAAGGCGAAGCGTTCGGTTTGTCTTTAAGATGATGTCAATCTCAAGCCCTTTGCTGTTCCTGAAAAAATACAGGTCTGACTCTGCGCCTCTGTCATAGCGGGCTTTAAGAGCCTCTGACAGCACGAGGTTCTCAAAAAGGCTGCCCATCAGCGGATCTCGCCGCATTTGTTCGGGGGTCTCGATTCCAAGCAAATAAGAGGCAAGCCCCGTGTCGCAGAAATACACTTTCGGCGTTTTGACCACTTGGCTCGTTCGGTTTGCGTACCACGGACGGAGAATGTACACCAAATGCGAGGTCTCCAGAATCGAAAGCCATGAGCCGATTGTCGTGCTTGACACGCCAACCTCCACAGCCAGTGCCGAGTTGTTCACAAGCTGCCCCGTGCGTCCTGCAAGTAGCCTCAAGAAATTCTCGAAGCGCATCAAGTCCTGCACCGCCCCATTCTGCGCAATGGCTCTCTCCAAATATGTCTGCACATAATTTCTGTAATACTCAAACGGCCTCCTCCCTTTCCCCGAAAAAAGGAACGGCATGCAGCCAGATACAAGCTGCGTGTCGCGGTCAAGCTCTATGCCGCTCGCCTTGAGTTCGCGCATGGAAAGCGGCTGCATCTGCACAATCGCGATTCTCCCCGCCAGCGACTGAGAGACAGAAGTTTTCAACGGAATCTGCTGGCTTCCAGTCAGTATGTACTGGCCAGCCTTGCCGTTCCTATCGATACGAACCTGAACGGTGCTCAATAGTTCTGGCACGCGCTGAATTTCATCGATTATCACTGGCTCTGGAAATCGGGTGAAGAATTCATCGGGGTCATTCTTCGCAAGCGCGCGCGTGTTCATGTCCTCAAGGTTCGCATAGGAAAAATGCGGGAAAAGCCCCCTGACAAGGGTCGTCTTCCCGCATTGACGCGGCCCAAAAATCGCGACAGAGAAATAATTTTTCATGCAGGACTGTATGTAGTCCGAAACACTCCTTTGTATCATAGAGTGATGATACCACAATACGGCGGAGATTTCAAGCCACGCTTGAAATCTCCGCCGTATAAAAATGTCCTTACGCATCTCAAATCTGTTTGAGATAAATTTAACTTGCAGCGTCCGCCGCATCCGCTCCTCCCTCCTCTATACATTCGTTTTTTTGCGACATACATTCCGTCTATACAGCACCCATTTTTTATATATAAAAGCATTTTCACAGTACGCCTTATTTTATAAAACTGTTGATATAATCCACCGTTTCTTTTCGTACTCCCGCTTCTTTTGCAAAATCAAGGAAATGACAAATGACTTCCATGCATTCTTCAATAATCACTCCCTCACCCTCAAACAAAGCTTGTGGGATTTTTCTATTCATCAGTCTCTCAGACACCCTATTGGCACTACATACACTCCGTCTTTTCTCTGAAAGCCATACTGACTAATACCTGTCAAAACCATAAGAAAAGACGGCTCGCGCATTTTTGTCGTGTCTATCTTGTCGGAACCAGGGATTCATGAAGCCTAAAGCAATTGCCATCCAAAAAGGCGGCGTTGGAAAAACAACTATAAGTGTATCATTTACGGCGAAACTGGCAAAAAGCCACACAGCTTTATTGATAGATGCCAATCTGTAGGGAAATTCAACAAGTACTCATTACGAATTCTCTTACCTGTGTGCAATCTAGCAACCCCACCGTCATTGCCAGCATCGTTCTCTTGCGAGCCATCGAAGCAATCTACACTCTATACAAACCAACTATTTTTTTTAATACAAACCAGTATACAAAATCACTAAAATATTGTATACTAATAAATGGTGTTGCCGATTGGCGCGGTTAGCCCCTTGTCATCCTTGATGAGGGGTTTGGCGAATGCATTAACTGATAGTTAAAAAATAGTTGATTTTGCATTCGCCACAAGTTTTGTACGCTTCGCTACCAAAACTTGCTAGTCATATCACTTCCTAAACGCGATGAATCCATAGAAATATGGAAATTCCTGCGGAAGGAGGCTACTATGAGTGACTTTGAGATGCTTTATTTAGTGTTCATGGTTCTTGGAATCGTGGTTTCACTGATAATAGAATTGATAAGAAACCTAAAAAAATAACCGCCGGCCCACGAAGCATAGCGGTTATTTTAAAACTGTTATCTAGGGGCTAGCCGAATCGGCAACACCTCTTTTCTTTCTTAATATACGATATATCTCGCTTGATGTCAAGCAAATTTGCTCCCCCCTTCTTAATGAAAATCCTCTATACAAACCAACTAAAATACTGTATACTAGTACATGGTGTTGCCGATTGGCGCGGTTAGCCCCTTTTTCCTTTGGAGGAGGGGGTCTGCGTCCTCCTTAAAAACGCAGGAATCCGTAGAATTACGGAAATCCATGTGAAAAGGAGGCTGCTATGAGTGACTTTGAGATGCTTTATTTAGTGTTCATGGTTCTTGGAATCGTGGTTTCACTGATAATAGAATTGATAAGAAACCTAAAAAAATAACCGCCCAGTCCCCAAAACTTAGCGGTTATTTTTTAACGTTAGTTAGGGGCTAGCCGAATCGGCAACACCTCTTTTCTTTCTTAATATACGGCATATTCCTTTAGTTGTCAAGCAATTTTTGTGTCCGTTGTAAAAGCGATGGGTTCGCAAGGCTCTCTCACTGCTTTGTTTGCGTGAGGATGACTCTGCCTATTGAAACCAACAAAGTTTTACATTAGGAAAGAGGATCGCCAGCACCGCCCTCTTGCGAGCCATCGAAGCAATCTACACTCTATACAAACCAACGATTTTTTTTAATACAAACCAGTATACAAAATCACTAAAATATTGTATACTAATAAATGGTGTTGCCGATTGGCGCGGTTAGCCCCTTTTTCCTTTGGAGGAGGGGGTCTGCGTCCTCCTTAAAAACGCAGGAATCCGTAGAATTACGGAAATCCATGTGAAAAGGAGGCTGCTATGAGTGACTTTGAGATGCTTTACTTGATAATCACGGTTATTCAAATCGTGATTATGCTTGTATTAGAATTATTTCATAACTCAAAAAAATAACCGCCGGCCCACGAAGCTTAAGCGGTTATTTTTAACCATGTTTAACTAGGGGCTAGCCGAATCGGCAGCACCCTTTTTCTTTTTTAAATATACGGCATAATCGCTTTGATGTCAAGCAATTTTTTTGACAGCAGGAGGGCGAAATTATATCTCAACGACATGCGAAATTATATCAAAAAATTACATTTGTTCTTTAAACAATAAATGTACATTGCTTTTTCGTTTGAGGGAATTTGTGTCTTGTTTTATATATTCCCCTGTTTCTCTATAATCACCGTCAACCTCAAAAGATGCATCTTTTATAAATTCGAGGAAATTTTCAAGATTTTCACCATATTCTTCATCAAATTCATTGGACAAGTTTGTTTTTTCTTCTTTTGTCAAATTTTCAATTTTATTATGCAAGACATGCTCTAAATTTCTTGAAAGGTAAAAAATTTTATATGGTATGCTAGATACTTGACCTATTGAACATAACCGGCTCAAGTTGCTTGATTTTGTTTTGTTTCGCTCTTTTATGTTTTTCGCACTTTTAGCATAAATTTTTGATTCCGAATATTCTGTCTGTTCATCTCCTTGTTGTTGTTCAATACATGACTCTGGAACAAATGCGCCGTCCGTATCAACAAGATGAATTATCATTTTTATATCATCTTTTGAAACTTTTTCCACCGAACAAAAATATTCAATTTTGCTACCAAGCAAATTTAAAATATTAGAGTCATCATATTGTGAAGGCACGGTAATATCATAACGCATGACAGCAATATGAACATCATCATTTTCAAAAAAAGCATCAAACAGAGATTCAAAAGACACTTCATCAGATTCGCCTTCAACAATAAAAAGCAGAACTTTTTTCTCTCTTTTAGACATTCTCACCCGCCTTGCGCAACGCCCTTCGTATTGCCGAATTTTTTGTTGGCAAAGCCAATTCCTCGTCTTGTCCACCCAAATTCAACGCTCTTATATAGCAATCACGCAAATTATTTGAGGGGCGAATATTTTTTAGATGAATATACCGTTTTTTTGGATTTGCAGTTGTAAAGATAACATAATATGTCAGGAAATCGCATTTTCCAATCTTCAAAAAAAAAAAACAAAAAAATAACCGTCAGCATTCTTGCTGACGGTTATTTTTTGCATACTAGCACCAACTACTGCAGACTGGTCTCACTAGCACAAGGCTACTTCTTCTGCGCCATCTCGATTGTGCCATCATCTATGCCATAGCCCAACAATGGATTAGAAGTGCCATTTGCCCATACAATTGTAGCATCCCCAACTGCACTAGCTTTGTTCGTAAACGATTTGGTTTTATAATCAGAAGCATTTTTTGAGGGGAACGACTGAAGATTTCCACTAGAGTCCTTGTACACACCCAAATTTATCAAGTCATCCTTTGGAATATTCTTTGTTGGAACAACAGAGACTTCCCACTTTCCAGTAAGATAATCGCTTGTATCACTTCCATCATAAGGAGCAGATTTGAAGTCTGTTCTGTAAGCAATTTTTGCCGCCGCCTGCGTGCCAAGATAGCCATTGTTCTGATAGCCAATGTATGGAACACAATTGTCACCAACTTTTGCAACATCAATCGTACACTTTGCACCAACCGCACCGAAAGAATCAACGGTAACAATCTCTGGAGTTGCTGTTGTACTTGAAAGATATGCATATTTCAAATCGCTACCAGTTGACTTGTAGTAAGCAAAGTGAATTCCTCCTTTTCCATCTACCGCTGTCTTCACATTCAAGCCCGCATCACTATCAATCACTCTATAGTTCCACATCTTGCTTGTTGTTGGGCTAGTGTTGTATGCCATAATAAGTTTTCGGCTGACTTCATCGTACCAAGAAACAATAGCAATCTCACCATACATACTTAAAGAAACATACTTACCAGCTTTATATGTTGTAGGCGTAGCATAATAAGATATTGCATTAGCAATACCAGTCGATGCGATTATTTGAATTGGAATTCCACCTTTATCCTTGCTATATTTTACATAAGAGTCTTCAACATTAGATTGTCGGTTATTACCGTCATTTGAATCAAACATTGGAACTCCAGTCACCTCTTCCTTAACAACATCAGAAAGTCCATAATTATTTAATAGATTGTGATTGAAAGAAGGACCAGCATTATAAGCCTTTGCATCTTGTCGTCCATCAATTTTATGTGGTTGGTCTCCTACAGTTCCCCATCGGAAACGAACCTGCTTTGTAGCATCATCATAATAAGCCATATAGACATAGGTAACATCACCTACAACTCGTGTATCCATTGAAGGAGACTGAATTCGATTTATATTAGTTATCCATCCAGCAGATCCGTTTTTTATTTGTACAGAAGTTGAATCAAGACGACTTGCATTGGCTTGGTTATGGTAATTCATATTTTGGTTCATTCCATATTTGCCCCACTGGTCGTTATTGTTCGCATCTTGACCTTGTTCTCTACTAAAGAACTGAAAATATGCCGAAGCAGTAGCGGTCTGTGTATCTGTACTTATGGCTGCTCCATAGGCATAACCATTACTATCAAATGTAAATGTATTATGAGTAAATCCACCATAGTTCATGCCCATTGGAAGTTGAGAATATGGTCCCTCGCCAACTCCATCTTTTGCGTTCCATGCACTCAAATCTTGATTCGATATATACCCTGGCATATTGAAGTACAAAATACTGTTTGCATAACTAAAGCCTGGCATTCCTGTTTTTGGATTAATCTTCATGGTAACATATTCTGCCTGTCCATTCATTGGTGTAGCCGCCGTTTTGAATTCCCACACATCGAACTTCACATCGTCATTCAAGGTGTTGTTGTTCACGCCGTTTGGCTGGCGGTTGTACCAATGGGAAACGTCTTCTCCTTCGTACTTGTCCTTTGCATCATCATTATTGGCATTATTTCTTGCCGCAACGCCATTTACAGACAAAGCAAGACTGCCGCTCTCTGCAGAGGATGGAATGGTCACATTATAACCAGTTCCTGTCATCGCAGGGCGGACTTCAGTAGCCTTAGCACCTATGGTCAAGGGCACAGTGCCAATCTTTGCTGTCATAGTAGAACTCAAGTTGTAGCCGTAAATCGTAATCTTCTCGCCTTCATACACTGGATAGCGACCTTGTGCGGTGCGGGCGTAAACGCTTGGCGCGCTTCGATAGAACTCGCTCAAACTTGTCCACACGCCTGTGATATACGGAACAACATTCATACTATAATAGGCGGTTCTATAGTCATCCCGAGAATCTCCTGTATATTGAGATGATCCTTCAACACCATGTGGTATTGGCGTCATCTTCGCTCCCTCCGCCTTCAATGTATTGTTTTTCCAGTCAGTTGCGCTCACATTAACATACTTGTTAGTTCCTGCTTTAGTAGACAAGGTCTCAGTGTCACAAACAAGCTTCCACTTCATTGTGTGTCCCTTTTGGCTGATTTCTTCATCCTCTCCTGTGAAAGAAATAACGCTCGCAAGGCTACCTGTATACTTCCATTCCCCATTAGTGTAATTCAAAGTAGCATTCGTAACGATGTCCTTTACATTTACGACAACAGACTTCAATCTAACATCATCTGTTACAATGCCCTCTATCTCAATCTTTCCAGAAACATTCGGCGGCGTTTCAATAAACTCAATATGTCCTTGCAAGTTGCCATCCGCATCTTTGTAAACACTGTTTTCAGTCTTTGACTTCCAATGGAACGGAGTGATCGTTGGAGTTGGAACATTTCCTTCATTTGTCAAATAGGTAATCGGGACTTGCAAATGCGCCCATTGGCTTGTAGTTCCTGGATTTGTATCCTCTGTTTCATCCCAGAATGTGAATGAAAGGTATGTTTTATCATCCGCCCCAACAAGACTTTGACTCAAAGATTCAATAACAATTCCGCCCTTTTCTGAAATGAGAACAGACTCATATTGTGTGGATTCTGGATTGTCTTTATGTTCTGCAACCTTGAAAGTGTGACTACCCATCGCCACCCCTGTAGAAGTCAAGGCATCTTTAGAATGCATTGCCACCAATGATGATCCCGTTGCTTTTTGGAGATAGTCAGGAGATTGTTCGGTCGAAGCCTGCTTCATTATGTACTGAATCTTGCCATTTCCACCAACAAATTCAGGCAACAAACAGAATCCCTCAACAACCTTGAAATTGCCAGATGGTAACTCTGCCTCGTACGAAGCAATTCCCGTAAGTGTCATCGTTCCATAGTAGTTGAACTCGCCATAAGAAGCGCCTTGCACCATTTTATTTTTGATGTAAGATAATAAATCATTTTTATCCTCTTCTGCCGTTATCTCACTTATGTCATGCGAAGGCACATAATCCGTTTTAGTCGCCGCGTAGGTAAACTTCCCATCCCCATTCAAGTCCGTGCCGAGCATTACTTTGGCGATGCGCGGGCGGTTGTTGGAAACGACGGTTTTTATGCGTCCCATGGCGATGTTGCCAGCGTTGTCGATTGCGGCGACCCCAATATAGATTGGACCGTCGGTCACATTGGCTGAATCGATGCTTGCGCTCCAAATGTAACTTGAGCCGATATGATTCACCGATTCAATCATTCCGTCGCCGTCATCAGTTTCTGGAGTAACCTTGCCACCATCTACGCTTTCCGTAATTTGATGGTCAACAATTTGCGCGAACACAATTTCGGCTTCCTTAAAAGTCGTTGAACAAGGAGGATTGAATGTCACTGTATTGCCAGAAACAGCCGTAATCAAGCGATAGCTTCCACCGATTTTTACGATGCCACCTTTTCGGATAAATCCGTTCTTTTTCACATCGGAATTACTTGTATAAGCACCAATAGAAGGACTTGTAAGAGAATTCTCGTCCTCTCGTCCTGCACTACTCAAATACAAAACAGGCAAGCCATAGCCCGCTTTATCTGCCGCTGGCGTATTCTTATAAACCGCGCCATTTGTTTTTGTGTTTGAATAGGCAGCAGACACATCTTTTTGCATTGGGTCGAAGATTTTCATTGTAGATTCACGCTCAAAGTAGAACGCAAGATATGCCAAGCCACTTTCCGCCTCTTGAATGTAGTCGCCGAATGTGAACAAGCCGTTTGAGTTCACAACCTGCACATTCTCTCCAAGCGGATTTTGACTGTTCGATGGCTTCAGGCGCAGCTCATCGCCAACATCCGATTTCACAAGATTATCTGTGTTGAACAAAGATGGAGCGGTTGAGTCGATGTTCACCCGAATTTCCTTTGTCGCAAAGTTTGCTTTTTCAGCAGTATCAGCCACCGTAATCGTTGAGTAAACCATTCCACTCTTTTCAGTATTAATGGGAACAAAGATTTTCTTAGTCTTATACGTATACGCAGGGTCTGTGCAATCTACCGCACAGTTCGCAAGCAAATCTTTTTCCAAAACGATAATATTTGTGCTTGTAGAAATGTTTATTTTTTCTGCAGTAATTGAGCCGATTCCATCATTATCACTTATTGTTGCGCACAAGAACCAATCGCCACTATTCTCAACTGAAACATTGCTTATGTAAATGCCTGAAGTATATTCAAGCTCTGAAACAGGAGTTTTATTTACCAAGTCTGCCGCTTTTGCTTTAGAATCAACTCCCTTTCCAAACTGAACAAGCTTCACATCTCGAATGGTAGGCGCGCTCGAGTCTATCTTAACTTTTATCTCGCCACCCCAATCGCGAGTCAACGGCGTTGACTCGTTATCATAAGCACGGCAATGGATTCCTATCATTGTATTTGTAGCAATTCCTGTTGTGTCTATCGTAACCTTCCAACTGTTAGTGCCCGTTGCAGAAATCCACCAGTCTGACGATGTGCCATATAACAAATCCACCACAGCAGATCCAAGCGCACCTCCTTTTATCAAGTCGTAATCGCTCTTATCATAAATTCCATTTGCATTCACATCCACCTGAATTTGAACTTGTGCAACACTGATATTGTCGCTTGCGCCGCCATAGATTGTCAAAACTCCGCTTGTTTTGCTTTCATTCTCTGGAGAGTTAATCCATGCTTTTGGCTTTCCGCCATCTGCATCAACATAGACCATAAGCGGCTTTTTCACTTTTACTGTTTCATCAGTTTTGCTAACTTCCCAATATGTTGTTTGCACTGCCTTGTTGCCAACGGTGTCCTCCACATAGAAGTAAATCGGCACTTCAAAAACACCTTGAACACCTTGAACTGGTTTAATATTATAAGCAAAATCTGCACCGTCTTTTGCATTCGCAAAATACAAAAGGCTGTCGGGAGAGTCTTCAGAGCCTGATGTGAACTGGATTTCCCATGCAGTGGAATTTCCAATCGGCGTGAACAAACCGATATTGTCTTCTTTTGTATTATAGTCATCAAGTTTAGATTTCAAAGGAATCGCCCAGCGCAAATCCTTTATTTGTGACGATGCATCTTGCGCCAAACCCTTCACTGTGATTGCTGATAGCACTGCATCGCTAATAGACGCAGATGGAGAGGTGATTAAAATCTCAGGTGCGCTTGAGTCCATCGTGATGTTCATATTCGTTGCGCCCACTTGGTCTGCAGCATCACGAACCTCCGCCTTTAATGACCATGCGCCGTCGCTTGTATTGCTGCTGTCAGCACTTGCAAGGTCAATCGGCCCTACAGTGTACGTATATGAAGAAGTCTCGCCATCTCGCACTTCATTGTGCATGTATGCAGAAATATCAAGTGGATTATCATTCAAACGAATCGTCGGCAACGCATAGCCCGAAGCAGTTTCTGTATCCTTCTTCATTCCAACAGCTTCAGTGACTGCAAGTTTTATGTACAGTTTTCTGTAATCTCCTGTTTTTGAGAACACCATTATGCCATCAGAGAAAACATCACGAGCATCTCCGCGCGCAACAGACATTTTCACTTCAGGAGAATCCATATCCGCGGTGTATGAGATGCCTGTTTTATCTGCTTTGAAGTCAGATTTATTGCTCATGCCAGCAATTTTTATTCTCTTCAAATCATCGCCTGACGCTCCATAGAATTTCTCTCCGCCATTGTCAATGCAGTAGAAGTAGAACGCAAGAAGTCCATCCTTGCTTCCCTCGTGGCTGAATGAGCCGCTTCCCAACTGCACATCAAGCTTTGTCCAACCGTTGTTTGTGGTAACGCCATTTTCGCCTTTATCATCGCCATCATCAATTGGATATTGACCTTCCGCAAAGGAGTCCTTATCAATGATATAAAGCCCCTTCACAACACCTTCAGAGTCCGAGTCATCGTCCGTGAGAGAGCCGTACACCGTTCGCGACTGCTTGATTGCAGAGTCTGTAATATCAATGTTTGTCAAAACGATTTTCGGGCGGTCAGAATCCTGGTTGATTATAATCTCTCGCCCTTCATCAGCCGTATTCTCATTTCCTGCAGCATCGGGAATTATCACACGAATAGCAACTTCTTTATCATCTCCCGTTGCATTATATGCAGTTGTATCAAGCGTGCATTCCCAAGAAGAAGAGCCAGTTTTTGAGAATGTACTCTTTTGTTCGCCAACATCCGTCCAATTCGCACCATCAAGCTTTATCTGCAAGCGACCATTTAATGTATCAGGCAATGCTTGGTTATCAGAAACGCTTCCTGTAATGGTGATTGTCTTGTTGACAGTCGCCCCTGCAATTGGACTTACAATGCTCACCGTGGCTGGGCTTGCGTCATAAGTGAATGTTACAAGCTCCTCTTCATATTTATTTCCAGCCACATCAAACAATCTGATGTAGAGCGTGTTAGATCCGTCAGAAATTTCAGGATTATCAAGAGAAACTTCAATTGGAGCATCATCAGCAACTGTATATGTCGGATTTCCCGCTGTAAACGCCGCTGTCTCTCCCTCTTTATGAGAGTTCCACAAAGCCTTACTTTCATCAAAACCATATTTTACGCCAATCAATATTTTCTCAAGACCGCTCACATCATTTGAAGTGGAATTCAATACGAGATCTGTTGCCGAATAAGAAATTTTCAGAGTCCTTGTATTTACCATTCCAGTGACAGTCTGTCCGTTTGCATCGGTAACTTTAGATGATTCAAGGCGCGGCGCGTTGGTGTCCACCTTCAAAGAGAATGTTCGTGTGTCGCTCGCGTTTTTTGCCTTGTCATGCGCAGTCAGTGTCACTGTGTTTGTGCCATCATAATAGGTGTTGTTTATGCTGTATCTTTCAGTTGCCGTTGCGTAATTCACAGATTCATCACGGTTCGTCCCATCGGAATTTTTGCCCACAATAGTCATTGTCACATAGTCACGGTTTGCTTCCTCCAATTTTCCACTGATGGTAATTGACCCTTCACCCTCTTTAAACCACACAGTAGAATTGTCCGCCGTAATTTTATCAGTATAATATATGCTCCGTCCTGCCTTGAATGTGATTTTATCAGCATCAACATTTGGGTCGTCTACCAACACAGGCTTGGTCGTATCAACCTTGTATTCTACAAAACTAGAACCCTTTCTGTCGTTTTTGTCAGTCGCAGTGAACGTCCACTTGTACTGTGCAGCTTCATCGGGGTCAGCAATAGAAACATTTGCCGTCCAATTATAGCTCGTTGGATTTGCACTACGCTCTTTTGCTATTAATGTCGCCTCAACTTCAGAACCTTGAACAACCGTACCATTCTTTGAAAGCACTCCCACAACCTTGTCAATTCCAGCCTCGTCCTCCGCAGTTCCTGTTATTGTAACTGATTCTGATTGGAATTCCTCCAACGCATTAATGGAAACAGTTGGGTTCGCATTGTCATAGATAAAGGTGAGCGTCTGTGTTTTTGTGCGCTTTTTATCCTCAGCCCTACCCTCAACATAATCCTCCACAACCACAGTGAGAGTATGAGTATCCGTTGAAATGTCATCCGGCAGCGTGATTGACTGACTAAACTCTGTGCGCTTTGCACTTGCTGTAGTTCTATCGAAAGGCGTTACTTCATCTCCACCATCAAGGCTATACTTCACCACTCCCAACTCGTCATCATCTTTTGCGCTTATTTGGATTGTGTTTCCTTCAATTCCTAATTTTTCTCCATCCGCTTTATTGAATGTAATTTCAGGAATATCAGTTGATTGGTCGATGTTCAAAATTTCTGTCTTTTCAACATGATTTCCAGCCTCGTCAACCGCATAGATATGGAGCGTGTACTTGCCCTTTCCGCTTGAGCCATCCGCAGCATAGTCTCCACTGATTGTTGTTGTGTCAAGGTCAATCGTAAGATTCTTGAATTGTTTTTCAGTTGAAGAAATTGGAATTGTAGTGTCCTCAATCACCTTCGTTGCAGCTTCATCAGGTCCTGTCACATACCAATAGCAATTGCTCGTGCCTGCTGTTCCATCTGCAAGAGATGTATCATCGGTCAAATTTGCAGTCACACGAACAGTGCCGTTCAAGAATTCATCGCCATCCTTTGAAACACGAGGCGCAACAGAATTAATTGAAACCTTTGGCTCTTGTGTGTCAACGGAAATGGTGACCACATCCCCTGTCTTTGTATTATTAGCATTATCAGTCGCCCGAACTTCAAGTTTGTGCGACCCCGATTCATAAAGCTCGGGATACGTATCTTTTGTTATATTAAATGTATACTCATCTCCATTTTTTACAGCCTCAATGCCAAGCTTTGTATTCTCATACAAAGCAACAGATGCAACGCCACTCAAATCGTCTTTTATTGTTGCCGTTATGACCACATCAGCTCCCTTATTGGCACTGGTAAGTCCTCTTGGGCTGGCTTCTAGGGTTTCTATTACAGGAGGTTTTCCATCAGGCACAGCCGTGACCTTGCCGCTTGGATTGTCCTTCGGCAGAGAGATATTGTCCGCGCCGTCCTTGAATGTCATATAAAGAGTATATGGTGTGCCATGTGTATATTTTTCCGCAGTCACAGGAATGCTCAATTTCCATGTGCCAAATTTATTATCAGCCGTTGTGATTGCAGAGCGCGTCCACTTGTCAGTGCTTGAAAGGTCTGTATAATCAGGCACAGTATTAGTCAACGCATAGTAAGCAAAGCCGTCAAATCCACTGACAGAATCGTTTACCGTTCCTTCTACCTCAAGCACACCAGTAGACTTGCTCAAATATACTGGTGACTGAACTTCTACATCACCACCACTTAAAGAAACAGCTTTTCCGTCAATACTTGTGATTGTAAACATGGGAGCCGCAGAGTCAACTTTATAATTGATTGTCTTTTCAAGTTTACATCCGAAAACATCAGTTGCAGTGTAAAGGACTCTATAATCTCCATCATCAGTTGGGATGCTGATTGTTTCAGAGAATGCTCCCTCTTTTCCAATCTTGGTCGTTACATCAGAATCTTTACCAAAATCTCCAGGTGCATCAACAAAACCTCCACTTTCTCCCTTTTGAATTCTTCGCTTCAGTGAGGAGATGCCATTTCCATCAGTTATTGTAAAGCTCACCGTTATTTCAGAAGAATAATAATTTCCATTCACAGGTGTCACATCGACAAATTCAGGCACGCCTGCATCCACCGCAATGCAATATTTTTGTGTAGTCGTTCGTTGCGGAATCGGACTACCGCTATTCGTATCGGACGCCGTAACAACAATGGTGTAATATCCTTCGTCTTTTGGAAGCGGATGACTGATTGTATTGGTGTATGTTTGAGAATCTACGAGAACGCCCTCTGCTGTTTTGCCCTTATGCACAGAAACAGTGACCTGTGCGCTTCCATCATCATCGCTTGCAGAACCATTGAGCGTTGCGCTTGTGCCAAACAGGTGATTTTTCCCTTTATCATGGATAGTGTTAATGTCGTCCGCAGTAACAGATGCATCAAGTCCAGTCATAGAAATTGTTGGATAGTCCGTTGATTGGTCGATGTTCAAATCCGCAGTCGCTTCAACAGAGTTTCCGCCATCATCAAGCGCATACACATGGAGCGTGTACTCGCCTTTGCCAGTCGTGTCAGTAGCATTCTCTCCAGTAATTTTCGTTGTGTTAACAGACAGAGAAACGGTCTTATAACGAATGTCATTTTCATCAACAGAAATAACATTATCGGTTACGCTATCTGCTTCAACGCCAGCAATCCTGTCAGCCTCGCCTTTTTTCGTCACATACCAATAGCACCCTGTTTTTGAAAGAGCGCTTTCATCGGTGAGTGTTATGCTCGCTTCTACAACGCCGTTCAAATATGATGTGCCATCTTTTGTAACTGTTGGCGTAATTGAATTGATGCGAGCCGTTGGAGGTGTGCTGTCAACGGAAATTGTAACAGTTTTCGCATCAGATTCATTTCCAACGTTATCAGTCGCTTTCACAGAGATTGTGTGCACACCTGAGGCGTATAGAGTTGGATAAGTCGCGTTTGTCAATGAGCATTCCCAAGTGTCACCCGATTCTGTAAGCGTAGAAATTTCCTTTCCGTTTTCATACAAACATACTTTTTGTATTCCACTTCCCTTGTCGCCATCAGAAACGCCTGTTACGGTAAATGTTACTGGCTTATCTTGATTGCTGCTTGAAATTGATTGCGTACTAGAGGTAAAATCTCCAATTGTTGGCTTGTCGCCATCAGGAATCACTGTCACTATTCCGCTTGGATTGTCCGTTGGCTTTGAAATGTTTCCTGCATTATCCTTGAATGTCACATAAAGAGCGTATGTTTTTCCAGAGTCAAGACCACTGACAGGAATGCTCACGCTCCATGAGCCTGTTTGATTGTTGTTTGATGTGATTCCACCGCGATTCCAAACGTTTGTGTCGGTAAGTTTTTCATAGTCAGGCTCGGAAACGGCAAGCGCATAGTAAACAGAGCCGTCAAATGCAACATCATCTTGCACTGTTCCGCTCACATCAAGGAAGCCTGACGACTTGCTCAAGTATTTTTCTGCTGGTGGAGTAGCATTTCCTCCCTCCAACGCAGTGCCCAGGGTGTCATTGCCGATGCGTGTAATTTTGAAAGTTGGCGCACCAGAATCGATGTTATATCTGATTGTATATTCCTGAGACCGTTCATAAATATCGGTCGCTGTGTATCTTACAACATAAGTGCCTGATGCATCAGAATCAATTGTTATTTTATCCTCAAGCGAATAGGTCTTTGGCTTGTCTGAAAGAACGAATGTATGATTTTCAGAAGCACTCACAAGCGCACTTTCTCCACCCTTGTTATCATAAACAACAGTGCCATCCTGCTCTTTGCCTATCTCCACAGAAATTGACTTTATTCCGCTTCCATCTTCTATAGTTCCTTTTACAGCCATACCATCCTGTAAATTAACATATTGATTAGCCGCAGGAGTTACCTCTTTGAATTGTGGTGCGCCCGCATCCACCGCCACATAGTATGTCTTCTTTGTCACTTGCGGCGGAATAGGATCGCTTTTGTTTGTATCTGTTGATTCTACAACAAGAGTGTATACGCTTTGTTCATTTGGAAGATTATATGAAATTGAACTTTCACCTTCCAATTCTTTAACAACTTTTTCGGCAGACGCTTTTTCTCCTTTGTATACAGTCAGTTTAACTTTTGGTTTTCCATCATCATCAGTTGAAGATATGCTTACGTTGCCACCTTGTGAGAATAAGTTCACCCCTTCTTTTATACCATCTGCGCTTTTTACAACAGTTGAATCCTCTGCGCCTGCTATCGCCACACTAGGCTTGTCGGTCTTTTGGCTGACATAACAAGTATATTCTGCATTTTTGTTGTTACCCGCCCTATCAGTCGCAGTGAATTTAAATGTCAAAGGTTTTTCATCTTTAATTTTTAGAGATTCATCAGTTGTGTTAATCTTCTGTTCTATTAGTGTGGAAGTTTTAGTGTATGACTTCGGTAGCACAGTGCCGTCTTGTATCAATTCAAGCTTTGTATTAGAAAGATACGTCTCTTCAACGCTCGCTCTGACCGTTATCACGCCGTTCACTGTGCTCGGATTACTTTCAGTCCCATCTCCATTTATAATCGGAGTAACTGTTATGGGGCTGAATTCCGGATCCTTTGCATCAACCGCCAGCGTTGTTTCCGCCTGCCCCTCAAGGCTCAAAGCGTTTTCCGCAACCACTCGTATCACATATTTATAGTTATCGCCTTCTTTCGCCGCGCACTGCGCATAGCCAGTGCCTTCTGTTATGTCAAAGCTCCAGTCATAAGTAAGAGTTCCATCAGAGCCTGTTTTTTCCGGTCCAAGCACCGCCGTTCCTGTTATCTCTCCAACTTTCTCACCATTTCTTTCATTTTCAACAACAACTTCGTATCTGATTTCTTTAATTTTATTCATGCTGGAAGTTGCGTATCCAGCAACCTTCATACCGTTATTCTTGACATAAGTCGCGTTAATTACACTTTGACTTGAAGTTGGCGAGGTGATTGTGACACGCGGGGGCTGCCCAGAAGCCATTCCTGAAAATCCGTACTGCGTGCTTTCAACAAATTCCAAGCCATCCTCATCCATTCCATACGCGGCAAGCACATATTTCTTGCTGTCGGCAATATCTCCCATTGTGAATGTTTGGGTGAAGCTTTGTACCGTGGCACCCGTATATGCTGTTTTTCCATCAAAAAGCACCGTCGCGAGTTTTTTATCTTTAAGCCCATCGTAATAATCCTGCGGATTAGCATAAATCTTTGCTATCTCTGCATCAACGGTGGCAACATCAGCCTTTTCACCGCTGAACGGACCAAAAACATAGACCGTTATTTTTTTCGGATCTATCAATGTTTCGTCTAGCCCCATTTTTGCCGTAAAGGTAATCTTACTGCCTTTAGATGCGCTCTGCTTGCTAAAATCATACGAATTATTCGCTTTGTCGAGCGCATAGCCGCTAAATTCATAAAGGGGGTTCGCATCCTTGTTGATTTTGAACGCCAAAGGCGTTTCTTTTGTGTCAGTAAACAATTTTGAAAGTTCATCTTTTAATGTTTTCGCAACATCCGGCGTAATCGTCCCCGAGGCGCGCGCCTCGCTTTTCACCGCCGCGTTTTTAGAAGTCTCTGCTGAAGTCTCTTTCGCGGCAAAACTGCCATTAAAAATGTTTTTGAAATCACTTGCCCCAAGCTTATATTCGCTGGCCTTGCCCATATATTGTGTATAGACATCATCGTAAAGAAAAAGCTCTGTAGTGGTGTTTCCCGAATCATCTTCTGAATCATCAGATACAGTATTCCACCCCCCCCCCACTTTTATTGGAGTTCTCCACACTCCCGCCTCATCTGAAATCTTGACCGTGCAGTAAAAACTCTTGTCTCCTGTCACCTCTGAACCGCCATAAAGATCCAAATATTTATCGTTCAGAGTAGTACCGCCTTGAGTATAGTTCAAATTCTTGTCATACTGTGCAAATGTCACTTCTGTTCCACCTGCCGTTGAAATATTCTCCTCATGAAATTCAATGGAAACAGGCTGTTTGCTTGGATCGAAAACCTCAAGATCAAATGTCTTTATATCGTGGTCATCCGCGATGTTTCCAGACACTTTGAATGTCGAGCCATAGGAAGTTGCATTCTTTATTTCAGTCACACCTGGACTCTTGATAATGAACACTGGCTCAGTGTTGTCTATTTCTATCGCCCTTTCCACTCGACCTGACTCTCTGCCAATATCATCATAGGCAACGGCTTGAAACGTGTATTTTCCGTCTAGAAGCGGATATAGTTCGCCATCCCCTTTCTCATTTATAGTCGTCTCCCAAATGTATTCAGGGCTATCCTCACTCTTTTTGAGCATTACATTTGAGATTTTATAAGCCCCTGCGTAATTCGCGATGGTAACCTCAACCCTTGCAACACCTCTATCATCAGAACAAGTGCCCGCCAATATAAAATGTTGGCGAACCACTGCATTCGCAGGGGGGTATTCAATCGCCACCTTTGGCGCCTCCGTATCAACAGACTCTCCTAATCCAACATTTGAATTGCAAGACGAAAAGAAAAGTCCTGCAGTTACGAAAATAAACACAAATATACCTATGAATGTTGTTTTGAAAGCTTTTTTGATGCTTTGATTTATATAAATTCCTATCATAGCACCACCTCCTATAAAAAAAACAAACAATATACCTCTATAATTATCTATCCACTTCTAAAATTTGTCAAAAAAAAATTTCAAAAAGCGCAAAAAGTTTGCGGAAAAATTTGTGCAGAAAAATTTGCGAGGATTTGCGAGGAATTTGGAAAAAAATATAATTTTTTAAAACTTTTTTTCAGAATGATTGCCGTTTTTGCCCCTTCCGCAACTATATATAGATAGAAACTTAAAAATACAAAACCTTTAAATTACATAGAGGGGTCTTATATGACTAACAGACTTTTTAAAGACAACCTGTTCAAGTTTATTTTTGGACGAGGTGATGATGAGAGCAAAAAACGATTGTTATCCTTGTACAACGCTTTGAACGGCTCCACTCATACAGACATTGGCGCGTTGGAGTTGACGACCATCGAGAATGTCATTTATGTCACTTGGAAAAACGACATATCGTTTCTGATTGGGAGCGAAACATATCTTCTTGAGCAACAGTCTTCGTTCAACCCGAACATGCCACTGCGAGGACTGATTTACTTCGCCGAGCTTTACAGCAAGCACATCAAGAAAAAAGACCTCGACTTGTACAGCGAGCGGCTTATAAAACTCCCCTCTCCGCATTTCTATGTGCTCTACAACGGCAGAGAGGAGAGATCCGATAAAACGACGCTTCGCCTGTCCGATGCATTTGAAAGTCCTTCCAATGGCTGCGACTGGAGTGCAACGATGCTGAATATAAACGAAGGCTCTAGCAAGTTTTGCGTTAAAACGAGCATTGCGAGTTAGCAAAACTTGAGGCGAATGCACAAACACCATTTTTAAACAGCCACCTAATGCATTCGCCCAGTATTTGCAGGACTATTCAAAATATGTTAAAATGGTAAGAGATGAGATAAAAAGCGGAAAGACCCTTGATGAGGCAACAGACAGAGCCGTAAATGAAGCGATAAAACAAAATCTGCTCGAAGGCTTTTTCAAAATTCACAAAGCGGAGGTATGGTCGAGCGCTAGTGTTTTCTGAAATGTTTATACAATTGAAGCTCGCCTGTCAGTTTTTTAAGAAAAACTGACAATGAGGTTTTAGGGGGAATAAAATGATATTAACAGAATTTGACCAAGAAGAGTACGACCGACACAGACGTAAAGAGGGGTATGAAAAAGGAATAGAAATTGGAGAGAAAAGAGGCATGCAACAAGGCATGCAGCAAAAAACAGTGGAGACTGCACGGAACATGCTCAAAGACGGTCTTCCTTCTGATTTGATTTTGAAGTATACGGGAATTTCACCACAAAATCTAGCAAACCTGTAGAAAAGGGCTTTTCACTGACCAAATTCTAACTCGTACAGGGCATAGGAATCTACAGTTTCCTGCTGCTCGTGGAACAGCAGGTTGTGTGCTCTGCTTGCTCGCACGGTGGCAAACTCGCAATGACGGCATTTCAACTGGCAAAAATTGATTTCCATGGGGAACTTCAATGTTTCCGCTTTCAATTCCCACAACATACACATGCGATATATTGGATTATGTAGACAGGAAGTATGATTCCATCCTGCATATTATGTTCTGGGGGCTTCCATAAAAGCACATTGCACCCCATTATATGAAAACAAGAACACATAACGAACACGCAAAAAAATAACAAAAAGCAAAAAAACATGTTTTTTCATAAAATAACAACTCCCATCGCCTTGCACATATTCAACACCCCCCCCTCTTGACTCAGAAAAAGTCATCTCCGCCATAGGTTTAAATATACACTGATTTTTTATAATCCTTATATAATTTGAGAAACGACAACGAAAAACACTGTATTTTTGAAAAAAATTTGCGTTACATCAAAAACTGTTTTATACTTACTTCAAGTGGATTGGTAAAAATCAACGGAAAAAACATAAGTTCACTCTTGATTCCTCTTTTTCTGCCTTGTACCAATCAGATTAACTTAGACCTGCGAGCATGTTAAACGACAGCAAGGATAAAAAGCCAATCGAAGGTTTTATCTATATGCAGCAAACCGCAAGGCGAAGTTTTAAGCAACTTTCTCCTTGACTTTTTATGGGAGTATATTATGCCAAATGGAAAAAACAAACCAAAAGTATTGTGCTTGATTTTAGGAGGGGGAAAAGGAACAAGACTGTATCCTCTCACAAAGGAACGGTCAAAGCCTGCCGTTTCGTTCGGGGGAAAATACAGGATTGTGGACATTCCGCTTTCAAACTGCATAAACTCTGGCTACAAGCAAATTTATCTCCTTACGCAATTCAACTCCACCTCTCTGCACCTGCACATAGCCAATTCATACAATTTTGATAGATTTTCATCAGGATTTGTTGAAATTCTTGCCGCGGAGCAAACGCTCGAACACTCTGGCTGGTACGAAGGAACCGCTGACTCCGTGAGGAAAAGCCTTTGCCACTGCAGACCTCAGCATCCAACCCACTACATCATTCTTTCAGGCGACCAGCTCTATAAAATGGACTTGCGCGAATTCTTTAACGAACATCTCCGCTCCAATGCAGACATTTCAATCGCCACAACCGCTGTGTCGCGAGCAGATGCATCGGGATTTGGCATTATGAAAACAGACGCAGAGAACAAAATCCACGCATTCTTGGAAAAACCTGCGAAAGATTTGGACATAAACGACTGGAAAATCCCTGAAAGCACACGAGGCGCTCTTCCAGCAGAAAAAGAATACCTTGCATCGATGGGAATTTACATATTCAATGCAGATGCCCTTGACAAAATGCTCGACAATGAATTCAAGGATTTTGGAAAGGAAGTAATCCCTCATGCGTTAAACAAAATGAATGTGCATGCGTATATTTTCGATGGATACTGGGAAGACATCGGGACCATAAAAAGCTTCTACGATGCGAACATTATGCTCACAAAAGATGACCCTGACTTTGACTTCTACGAGGAGGACAATCCCATTTACACACATATGAGAAATCTTCCGCCCTCTAAAATAAACGGAGCGAATATATCGCACTCTATCACTTCGGAAGGATGCGTCATATCCGACAGCACCATCAAGAATTCACTCATAGGTGTTCGTTCAAGAATCGCTACGGGCTCAAATCTTGATGGAATCGTTATGATGGGGGCAGACTTTTACGAAACACGCGATGAACGCGAAAAAAACGAGGGGCAGAACCGTCCGAATGTGGGAATAGGGAAAAACTGCCACATTGAGAGGACAATCATCGACAAAAACGCGCGGGTTGGAAACAATGTAAAAATCAATGTCAGCGGAAATAAATACGAAAACGGAGACCACGGAAGCTTCTACAGCGCGGATGGCATAATTGTAATCCGTAAAGGTGCGGTGATTCCTGATAACACCATTATATAAACACTATGAAAAACCAGATTACAACAATAATTCCAACGCCCTCAAGCTTTAAAAGAATTCTGCTTATTATACTGGGAGCGGTGGTTTTTTCCGCAAACTTAAATTCATTCGTACATGTCGCCGCTCTTTTTCCCGGCGGATTTTCGGGCATCTCTCTTTTAATACAACGGACGGTCGAAAAATTTGCAGGTGTGAAAATACCATACACCGTCCTCTACTTTGCGCTCAATGCGATTCCTATTGTCATCAGCTTTAAATTCATTGGGAAAAAATTCACTTTGTACTCGCTTTTAATGATTGCGCTTTCATCCATTCTCACGGATGTTATTCCGCCAATTGAATTCACGGACGATATGCTGCTCTGCTCTGTCTTCGGTGGAATTATAAACGGAATCGCAATCACTTGTTGTCTTCTTGCGGATGCCACAAGCGGCGGAACGGACTTTATCGCAATATATTTCTCAGAAAAGCGCGGCGTTGATATGTGGAACTCCATTTTTGCAATGAATGTGTGCGTTTTGATTGTGGCGGGTTTTCTTTTTGGCTGGGAAACCGCGCTTTACTCCATAATATTCCAGTTCAGCTCAACGCAAGTTTTAAACAGGCTGTACCGCCGCTACCAAAAAATCACCATGCTCATTATCACGGAAAAACCCGACGAGCTGTATCAAGTCATAAAAGACACGACAAACCACGATGCCACAAAATTCATCGGAACCGGCTGCTTCAAAAACTCTGAAAAAGCCCTTCTCTACACGGTCGTTTCCGCAGATGAACTCGGTCCTTTGAGCAAATCCCTAAAAAAGCACGATGGGGCGGCTTTCATCAATGTGTTAAAAACAAAAGAAATTTTCGGTCGCTTTTTCACACGGGCAAAGGACTAGAAGGATATAGGACAAGAATTAAGAAATTTTATTTTGCAAGAACAGTATCCCTAGCAATAAAAAGTAGGCTCTCCGAATTTTTCTTTCCATTTTTCAACAATTTCAGAATGACGACGAGAAATAATTTTTAGCAAGTCATTTAGAATATGTATAGGTATTCTAGAATTGTTATGTGCAACAAGGCAACCTCCATTTTTCGTTATCTAAACTTTTGTGCCATTTTGAATGGGTCGTCTTTCTGAGATATGAATATGTATCGGGCATACCTTCATTTGCCCAGAAGTAAACAATATAAGAACTGATTTTAAAAATTGACGGCATTTTTTTCCAACATTCCACCCCCCCCCCCTTACGAGCGAATTCTATTATAACATCTGCTTCTGATTCAACAACTTCTTGGAGTCTTGCAATATCATCTTCTGAAAACCCCTTTATATCTTCCCAGCGATAAGAAGGCAAAATACAACTTGCGCTATCAAATCCTCCATCACAAGGTCGCTCAATATAAACAACAACCTCTTCTTTTCCATTAAGAAAATGAGGTTCGGAATGCGTAATTTCAGTTTCATCATTAAGTGTCATAAATGGATAAAACATATTCCTCCAATAAATAGTGTGAAAAAGATTTATTATATTATAGCATACATTTTGTTTTTTTTTATAGCACTTATAAGAATAATTTATAAGGCTTAATTTCGAGTTTTTGTAAAAACAATAAAAAACCTTCTTCCAGTCGCATTGAAGAAGGTCAAAACCATGCGCCAGCGCATTCACATAATAGTTTGCCCCCTCCCCCTCAAAACTCATCCATCACCCAACTTTTTACTCAATGTCTTGCGCTCTATGCCGAGAATTTCGGCGGTGCGACTTTTGTTGCCTTTGTTGGCGGCAAGATTTTGCTGGATTATTATTTTTTCCGCCTCTTCAAGCGAAATGCCCGCTGGAACAGAGATAACATTGTCCGCTGAAAATTCGCTGATTGACGGTGGAAGATCCTGCGCTGTGATATGGTCTCCCGAACACATCACAACCGCGCTTTCTATGCAGTTTTGCAGCTGCCGTATATTTCCAGGCCATGTGTATTTATACAGCAAACTTTTCGCACGATTGTCAAAGCCAACGATATTCTTTGCATTTTCATCGGCAAATTTCTTTAAAAATGCATCAGCAAGAAGCGGAATATCGTCTTTTCTTTCGCGAAGAGAGGGAACATGTATGCTCACAACATTCAGCCTATAGTACAAATCCTCGCGGAATCGTCCTGCCTTCACCTCCTCCTCTAAATTCTTGTTTGTCGCCGCCACAACACGCACGTCAACTTCTATTGTTTCCTCTCCTCCAACACGTTCAAATTTTCTTTCCTGAAGAACGCGCAGCAGCTTCACTTGCGTCGCTTGATTTATCTCTCCGATTTCATCAAGGAAAATCGTCCCTCCATGCGCAAGTTCAAAACGTCCCTTTTTCATCGATTCCGCGCCAGTAAAAGCGCCTTTTTCATGACCAAAAAGCTCAGACTCCAAAAGCGTTTCACTCAAAGCGGCGCAATGCACTTTTATAAGCGACTTTTCTTTTCGCGGAGAATTATTGTGTATTGCATCGGCAACAAGCTCCTTCCCAACGCCACTTTCACCAGTTATAAGGACATTCGCCCGTGACGGCGCGACTTTTTGCACGAGGGTAAACACCCTTTGAATTTCAACGCTCTTCCCTATCATTTTCCCAAAAGAATGCACAGCGTCCAGCTCCGCCTTGAGCATCGTGTGCTTTAAAGAAAGCTCTCGTGCTTCAAGGGCGCGCTTTACAATCGCATTCAACTGGTCAAGATTCAATGGCTTTGTCAAAAAATCATACGCGCCGTTTCTCATCGCATTAACCGCGCCGTCTATGCTTCCATGCCCTGTAAGAACAATAACGGGGATTCCTGGAGTTTCAGTGGCGACCCTGCGCAAAACCTCTTCACCTGAAATGCCATCCATACGCAAATCTGTAATAACAAGGTCAATGTCGCCTTTGGATATTATTTCAAGCCCTTGTTTGCCATTTGAAGCTGTGCGGACATTGTAATCTTCCATCTCAAAATTCGCGGCAAGCCCATTCCGTATATTTTCTTCGTCATCAATCACTAGTATTGTAAATTTCATATTGCATCCTCTCTATTACCGCTGTCCATTGGATTGCTTTTCGCTCGCAATCAACTTTCTATCTGTTTGAGGAATCGGAATTAAAATGCTAAACACAGTTCCCTGCCCCAGCTCAGATTTCACTTGTATTTCACCCGAAAATTCCTTTATGATTTTATAAACAGTAGTCATTCCAAGTCCTGTTCCATTCGCCTTTGTTGTGAAATACGGCTCGAAAATTTTTGCCGTCGTTTCATCGCTCATTCCCGTTCCATTGTCAGCAATTAAAAACAGAATTTTGTCATCCTTTCGCTTGACCTTTATAAAAACACTTCCAACTGCTTTGGAATTTGACGACTCCCCGCTGCATTCAGGATAGCGTTCTTTTATCGCTGCAAACGCATTTTGCAGCACATTGACAATCGCCTCACGAAACAGCTTTTCGTCTATCAAAAGCTTTGGGCAATTCTGCAATCCCTCAAAATCCAAAGAGACCGCTGAACGGGTAAACTCAGGCTTAAAAAACACAACGATATTTTCAAGAATCTTCACTGGATTTACCAGGCGCAAATCCGCGTTTACGGGTCTAACGGCAAACAAAAAGTCCATCACCAGTTTGTTCAAGTCCTCAATCTCTTCATTCACCACATCAAGATGATCCTCAAGGAATTTTTTTTCAGGAAGCATTCCGTCTGTTTCTCGCCGCTTTTTTATCGCCTTTTGAATCAACTGAATATGAATGGATATTGCGCCAAGCGGATTTTTTATTTCATGCGCCATGCCCGCAGCAAGATTTGTAAGGCTCGCCATACTCTCCATTCGCCGAAGCCGAATTTCAGATTTTCGTTTTTCAGTCATGTCATAAATCTTGACAATATTTCCGCGCATCTGTCCTTCATGGACAAAAGAAAATATTGAAACCGTTAAAAATCGCGCCGAGCCGTTTGCATCTGAAACCGTAAACTCCTCGCTTGTGTTTGACCGCTCCTCTTGAGCGCAGTTTTTTAAGAATTCAGCGATTTCAGACTCTGCAATAATCTCCCAAAGGAACGGACTATCACTCTTTTGCTCCTCTGGATGATAGCCATAGGTGAGAAACCGCTCTGCAATTTTGTTAATCTTGAGAATCTTCCATTGCATATTCACCACAATCAAACCAGTGGAAAGACTCTCCAAGATTGAATCCAGCATTTCATTCTCAGTCACTACGGACTTCAAAATATTCTTCACTTGCTCAGGAGAAAGTTTTTGAAGCATTTGCGAAATGCGGTTTACATGTTCTCGCATCTATAACTCCTAGCACAACTCTCTTAAAATTCGAATCATTTCACGCACAAGATTTTCAAGCGCAGCCTGTATTCCTTGATTATAGACAGTCACATTATTCCAGCACTCTTTCAACGCTGTCACAATTTCCCCAGAGGCAAATGTTCCTTGCGCAGTTGAAAGGAGACTTTTTTGCGCGTCAAGAACAGCATTTAAAAATATTTTGAACATAATGCGCGGGTCAAAATTTCCGCATTCCTTTATGAGCGGCGCTATCTCAGGGATTTTATGCGCCCTCAAGACTTCAAAAAAAGTGCGTGCGCTTTGCCGCAAAGAGTCAGGATTCACCGGCAAGAATGTCAAAAGGTACTCCTCTATCGAACCCGTAAAATCGGGACGGTGAAACACCCTTTCAATGACTTCATGCTGCTCTTCCACTGTACGGTCGTTAAAAGAATAGGTGCGCACACGGCTTAAAATCGTCGGCATAATCGCATTTCGCCGTGATGTCGTCAGAATAAAAAATGTGCTCTTTGGCGGCTCTTCAAGAATTTTTAAAAGCGCGTTGCGAACATTCTCCAGCATTCTGTCAGCGTTTTCAATAATGACAGTCTTGCACCCTCCGACGCTTTTTAAATGCGCCCACGCGCTCAAATTCCTCACCTGATTTATCGGAATCGAGTCATACAGAAAACCATCCTCAAGCTTTTTGCACAACTCCACGATTTTCTTGCAGGATTTTTCAATGTCTCCTATTTCTTCTGGCAGATTATGAGGAAAATCAAGCGTTTCAAGAGCCTCGTCTATCTCTCCTGTCAACGCTCCGATTTTGCTCAATTTATCGCTATCCTCCCACAAAATCTGATTAAATCGAAGGGTCAATTTTCTGACGCTTCTCAAAAAAAAATATCGCGCAGCATTTAAATACTCAGTCTTATTCGAAGCGGCACGCAAAAATGAATATGAAGCCGCTTCAATTTCCATAGTGCAGTCGCGAGAACCTGCAAGAATCACATTGTGGCTCAAAAGAGATTTTTGCTGCACGCAAGACGAACACGCGCACTGCCATTTGCCACGAGGAGCTCCCTTGCAAGAAAGAATTCGTGCGGTCTCCAAAGCGGCGGTCAATTTTCCGCTCCCTTGCGGACCTGAAAACAACACGCTTTGCGGAAACTGATTTTTTAAAATATCTTCTTTTATGAGATTCGCAGCATTTTGGTACAGCAAATTGTCATACATTGGCTATTCCCTTGATATAGTGGGCAGAAGAATTGATAATTGATGAAAATAGAGTGAAAAACATACTCCCCTCTGTGATGGATTTTGTGTCAAACCATGGCTGAATCGTCACTACCACCATCAAAAAGAGGACGACAACAAGACCTTCAGCCGCTCCAAGCAAAAATCCTAGCACTCTATCCAGTCCTCGCATAATTTCGCCCGAAAAAATCTTTTCAAAAACACGCTGCACAATGCAAATCACGAGAAAAACCGCCACAAAGACCAGCAAAAACGACAGGACAACGGAGACTATTTTGTTATGCAACGCGTTTTCCACATATGGAGTCAGTCGCGGTGAGAACACAATTGAACAGGCAAGTCCCCCTATGACCGAAACCTTTCCAAAGATTTCTTTTATGAACCCTTTTAACAGTGCAAGGACTGCAAAAACCAACATCAAAATCAAAAAACAAATGTCTACTGGTGTAAATGTCATCATATCTCAACTACCTCGTTATATATTAAATCCGCAATTTTTTCCGCAGGATGAACAGCTCCGCAAACAGCTCCGCAAACAGCTCCGCATAACACGGCGATATTCTTTGAAAGCCGCATCCGTTCGTTTTCATCAAGCAGCGTTTTCAAACACGCAACAAGCTTTTCTCCAGTGGCGTTATCCCTCGCAAGCACAAGAGCCGCTTCCTCTTTCTTAAAATACTCTGCGTTATCCTCTTGGTCACCACGAGTTCCTGATCCGCACAAAGGAATCAGCACAAGCGGCTTTGCAAGAGTCGCGCACTCCCACAGAGAATTTGCCCCCGCCCGAGAAAGCACAATATCCGCAGCCGCAATCACATCAGGCATTTCAGTGTAAATAAAGGGGAACGGCTTGTAATTTTTGAGAATCTCAGCGTCATCTCCCGAATATGCATTTTCATCCGCATTTTTTTCCCCTGTTTGATGAACCACAATAAAATTCCTGCAAAGCCACAAAAGATTTTCCTTCACAAGTGTATTGATTTGCCGCGCCCCAAGGCTTCCTCCAAGAACAAGCAGAATCGGTTTTCGCGCCGAGACAGCTTCAGGCGAGTTTTCGCATCCATTCTGCTCTCCCTCATCCGCATTTTCGCTTTTGCTCCGCCCCAGTGCGCTCGCCCCTGTGTTTCCACTACTATTTTCAAGAGAAAGAAACCGCATCCCCCTCTCCGCGCTTGCAGAATAAAACACAGGACGCACAGGATTCCCTGTAAGCTCAACATCCAATTTTGACGAAAAAAACTGCGCTGTCTCACTGTATGAAACAAACACTTTTTTCGCCGATTTTGAGTTAATTTTTGTTGCAAGACCAGGCGTAAAATCGCATTCGTGCGTAAACACAGGAATCTTTAAAAGCCGCGCGGCAAAACACGGCGGAACACTCACAAATCCACCCTTGGAAAAAAGCAACGCAGGCTTTTCCCGCAAAAGAATAAAAAACGATGCAAAAAAACCTGCAAGAATTTTAAAAATATCAAGAAAATTTTTAAATGAAACATAGCGCCTAAGCTTCCCTGATGGGATTCCGTAAAATGCATCCGCGGACTTCGCTCCATCCTCCCCAATGCTTTTTTCAACAATAGTTTTATCAAGGGGAGAGTTATTTCCTATCCAAAATATATGCACAAGTCGATTGTGTTTTTTGCATAAAACGCGCAGCGAGTCCGCAACGGCAAGCCCTGGATAAATATGCCCGCCCGTTCCACCACCAACAAACGCCACAGTGAACTCATCTTTCTTTACCATAGGAGAAATTGTATTATTATTTGTGGTATTTTTCAAGAACTGCAAGCACATCCTGCTTTTTAAACAAGCGCGCATATGCGTAGGCGCTCATTCCCATTCCATCCTCAAAATCAACATCCGCACCATTCTCAACAAGAAGCCTGCAAATATCAGATCGATTCGCTCCCACCGCAAGGATAATCATCGTCTGCCCTTCTTTGTTCATTTTATTAACATCCGCACCTCTCTCTATCAAAATTGATGCGATTTTTAAATTGCCTTTCCAAACTGCATCCATCAATGGAGTGTAGCCCCTGTCTTCGGAAACAGGATCAACGCTCGCGCCATTCTTCAAAAGCCATTCCACCATAACAGCGCTTTGGTTTCTGCACGCGATGTTCAAAAGAGGCGTGCCATCCTTATCACGAGAATCAAGGCTTATTCCTGCATACATATATCTCGTGCAAACATCAATGTCCTCTTTTTCAATATAGCGCGCAAAATCCGAAACCGTAAGCGACATTCCTTTTTTAAAAAGATAGAGCCAAGACTTTCTTCTGTTCACTTCGCGAATAATTTCACATCTGTTTTCAATGAGATATGCTTTTAGAGCGGAAGAATCATCAAACGAGTGAAAATGAGCGGCTTCGCAAACCAATGCATTTGTCGTTTCCTGCAAAGAAAATGTCTGTATATTTCTCCCAACAAGCCAGCCCAACAAAAACAAAATAAATGAAGTCTCCGATTTTTCAAGAATCACACAGCAATCGATTGAAGGCATAATCTCCAACGCCAAAGAGCAGTCAAAAGAGTTAGGATGAAAAAAATAAATTGTGCTATTTGAAAAGGTCACATCAATTGATTTCAGCACATTAGATTCCCGCTCTTTATCCGATGTAATAACCAACCACTTCATAGCAGTCTATTATAAAGCAAGCAATGGAAAAAAGCAAATTCTGCAGCGCAATAATTCAGGGCAAACACATTATAAAAAGGAAGCGACAAAAGAATATGCTGAAAAAGCAACACCCCAATTGGAGACAGAAATTTTGTCTTTGCGAAGCCTCTCAAGGTGTCCATTGTGCAGGCGCGAGAGTTCTCAATTGCAAATCCGCGAGGGAGTTGTCATTGCAAACCCCATAAGAAAAAAAAGGGGGGGGGGTAAAACAATCTACATATAATACGGAGTGCATCAAGCACCATCGAGTGTGGATTGCTTCTCAAGCACAAATTCCAAACAGAACTTGTAAAAAAAACGCACTTTGCAAGAAATTCTCACAATTGCCCACGCTACAATTGTGAACGCCTTTTTTATAATGCGTTTGCCGTGCGCAATAATTAAAAATCTCAAAACCAAAAAATTGATTTCTATGGAGCAGCCATCTATCACTGCACCATCTTTTATATCACAAAGTCCTAATTTCTTAAGCAGCCGACAGGAATGACTTTCACGCCATTTTCTGTTGTGTACGCCATTTGTATATTCGCACAGATTATGATTAAAACCGTTGGCTCTCGATACAACACTCCTGGATGTTCTTTATCTTTCAAGACCTCCTCATTGTGCCGTTTTATAATCTCCTTGAATTTCAATAAATTTTTCTCGGCGGAAGGGATGGCGTTTGCACCTGTTTTTATTTCTATAAGGGCATATCGTCCATCTTCCAATTGATACACAGCGTCCGCCTCAAGCCCCATGTCATCATTATAATGCATAACACGAGCGTTGTTGTGCCCAGACGCAAAAACCATCAAATCCCGTAAGACAAGATTCTCAAAAACATGACCGAACAAATCCAAGTCATTGTTGAAATACTCTGGAGAAATGCCAAGAGCCGCAATCGCTATAGATGGGTCTATAAAAATATGCTTTTTGGAAGACCTGATTGCAGTCTTTGACCTGATTTGAGGAGTCCATGCGTCAATGTCTTTTATCACGAACAGTCTTTCCAATGCATCAATATATGAAGCAAGCGTAGCATCCGTTACATTGTGAGAGGCTTTGACATCTGCATAAATCGTCTTGTATTTGGACAGTGTTGCAATGTTACGCGCATACGACCATATCAGGATTCTCGCCCAATCAGAATTTCTTTTTACTCCGTCAATGGCATTTATATCTTTTTCACAAATCTGATGATAATAATCCTTGGCGATTTCCAGCTTCGCATCTTTTGTTTGCAGGGAAAGACAGCGTGGCCAACCTCCCCTACAGACTGAAAAAAACAAATCCGTAAGCTCTATGTCGCTTTTTTTGCCGTCAATGTCATAATTCTCATCATCAAACAATTTGGAAAGCGACACCGTCCCATTAGACTCGCCCGTTTCACAAAGGGTCATAGGATACATGGTGATTTCAGAAATGCGACCCGTCCCTGTGTGAGGAGTGTCAACCTTTTTGCTCGTCGAGCCTGTCAGAAAATACTGCCCGACTTTCTCGGGGTAATCATCGCAGGCCTTTCGCACCATTCCCCAAATTTTAGGAGCGTCTTGCCATTCATCAAAGAGAATCGGCTTTTCATTGTTCAGAAAAAGGCTTGGCGAGGTTTCCGCAACGGCAAGATACCCATCCCGTTTGTCCTCATCTTGAAACTCAATGACGGTCTTGCACCGTTCTTTCGCGGTTCTCGTCTTACCACACCCTTTTGGACCTACAATATTCACAGCTCCAAAGGCAGAGATTCTTCTGTCTATTTCTAAATCGACAATCCTTTTTATATAACCCATATGCTTTTATTATACAAGGAATGCGAGCGTCTTTCAACTTCATTTTATATTTTTCGAGTGTTTTGTTTTACTTTTTTCGAGCGTTTTGTTTTACTTTTTTCGAGCGTTTTGTTTTACTTTTTTCGAGCGTTTTGTTT
>X363_Desmarests_Spiny_Pocket_Mouse__coassemble_133_pt1 | contig 58427 bp, 44 predicted proteins | sample X363_Desmarests_Spiny_Pocket_Mouse__metabat2_high_PE_007 | metagenome-assembled genome bin X363_Desmarests_Spiny_Pocket_Mouse | reverse complement strand
CAAGAGGGATTGGAGAGCCCCGAATTGTAATTTGAAATCCTATTGACAAAAAACAGAGGAGAATGTTTTTATACTTTTTGTGAAAGTCGACATTCATACTAATTACTCCAATCAAAAAACTTGCGACAAGATTTATGAATATAAACGGTTACTACCTTTTCATAGAATATTTCGGGGCTGTTCTTTTGTGCATAGCAATCTCGTTAGGACTTGGCATAATCTTAAAAAAAAATTGCACCAAAATTGTTTGCACTTTTGACTGGGGGCAGGTAAATTTCATTTTCATAATCTCCCTCGCAAACTTTACCAACTCGGCAAAACACGGTATATTTTTTTTATGGAAAATGAGTTTTCACGGACGGAGAAGCTTTTGGGCTCTTGCGCGATGGAAAAAATAAAGCGCGCGCATATTGCGGTTTTTGGCGTTGGAGGAGTGGGCTCTTACGCGGTGGAGGCGCTTGCTCGTAGTGGCGTTGGCTTTTTTACGCTTGTTGACTCGGATGTCGTGTCCATCACAAATATAAATCGGCAGATTATCGCGACGCACAAAACAGTGGGGCGTGCAAAGGTGAGTGTTATGAGAGAGCGTATTTTTGACATAAATCCAAACGCAGTGGTGTGCGAAAAAAACTGTTTCTTTCTCCCCGAAAATGCCGATTCGTTTGATTTTTCCACATTCGACTATGTTATTGATGCTGTTGATACGGTCTCTGCTAAAATCGAGATAATTCTTCGCGCAAAGGCTGCGGCTGTCCCTGTGATTAGTTCGATGGGGGCGGGGAATAAACTTGACCCGTCCAAATTTCGGATTGCTGATATTTACGAAACGTCTGTATGTCCTCTTGCTCGTGTTATGAGGCAGGAGATGAGAAAACGAGGGGTGCAAAATGTGAAGGTGGTTTTTTCCACTGAAACGCCAGTCGAACAGTTTTTTTATGATGAAGCGCCTGAAGGGGATGTGAAAGAGGGTGAAAAAAAACAAGACCGCCGTCCTGTTCCATGGAAGCCAGAGACTCCAGGAAGCGTCGCCTACATCCCGTCTGTCGCGGGGCTGATGCTGGCAAGTGAGGTTATAAAAGACATTGTAGGATAGCAGCCTCTTCAGACGGAAGAGATGTGTTATAAAGAGTGCAGTTTTTCCAAAAGGTTTGAGAGGTTTGTATTTTTTAGCGAATCTTCAAATATTTTTTGAGACTGGTCGAGCCTGTCGTCAAGAACAAGATGTATTTTAGAGCCGACAGGGCAATCGGGATTGGGATGCTCATGGAAATTGACAAGAGGGCGTTTTTCCGCTTCAACTGCAATGTAAATGTCATACAGAGAGATTTTTTCAAGGGGCTTTGAAAGCTTCATACCCTTTTTCCCATGATGTATTTCAACAAGATTGTGAGCCTTTAGTTTTCCAAGAATGTTTCTAATGATAACAGAATTTACACCCACGCTGGAAGCAATAAAATTCGATGTCACTGTATATGAATCTTTAAAATAATCAATGCACAAGAGTGAATGCACAGCAATGGTAAAATCCCGCGTAATTTGCATAAGCGGTCAACGGGAGTCGAACCCGCCTCACGGGCTTGGGAAGCCTGGATAATACCGATATACGATGACCGCAAACAATAAGATAAATATACAGCAAAAATGAATTTCTTTCAAGTGCATGCGAAGGTTTTTATTGCGAAACTTTTTGGACGAGAAGCGTTTTAGAGACTGTTCATTCGGAGGAGGAGATGCGCTTTTGCCCCCTGTCGGGGACATTGATTCATTGCAGAAGTCAACATCCCTGATGCTTAAGGCATGGGAGGATGTTTATTTTTTGCTCAAATACGCCTTCAAATCACCGACATAAAGCGTGTCTGTATGCGCGATGTGCGAAAGAATCCAATTGTATAAAAATTTTACGAAATCCAATGACGAAGCAAATGTTTCGTTTTCAAAGTTTTGACATTTTTCCAAAACTTTTTTCGTGAATCCCGCATGCGTTTTTTTATGGTCATCAAAATTTTTGTAGCCACACACTTGCATCAATTTTTCTTCATGGGAAAAATGAGTGTTTACATAATCCGCGCATTCTTTGAGCGCGACGCGGACAGCATCCTTGCGCCCCGAATTTTTGCTCGACATAATTGCCTTGTAAAGTTCGTTGCACAATTCCACAAGTCGTTTGTGCTCTTCATCGATAACGGGAATTCCAATCGCAAAACGGTCTTCCCACACAATCAAGTTTTCATTATCTGCCACTTTTATTTTTCCCCAAATATGCTTTTAAATCATCAACATACAGTCTGTCTGTGTGCGCGATATGTGAAAGAATCCAGCTATGCAAAAATTTCACGAATTCCATCGAAAAATGAAAATTCTCATTTTCAAAGTTTTGACATTTTTCCAAAATTTTTTTCGTGAATGTGGTATGTTCTTTTTTATGCATATCAAAATCTTTGTAGCCGCAGACTTGCATCAATTTTTCTTCATGGGCAAGATGAGTGCTCACATAATCCGTACATTCTTTTAATGCGACACGAACGGCGTCTTTTCGCACTAAATTTTGACTTGACATAATCGCCTTATAAAGTTCGTTGCACAATTCCACAAGTCGCTTGTGTTCGTCATCAATGACAGGAATGCCAATTAAAAACGCATCCTTCCACACAATCAAGTTTTCAGTTCCTGGCACATTTGTTGTTTTTTCTTCCATATTTTTAATTATAGCACTTCGGAAAAAAAAATCAATAAGGCGGCAAATACAGAAATCAATTTTTTGGAGAGCCTCAATTGAATAGTCCTATTTGACGCTGCCATCGGGATTGAAAAAGTCCTCCACGCTGATGATAGGATTGTTTGGTGTCCGGCGCGCATAAATTTCCTTGAGGAGCGCAATCACATCACCGCGCTCTTGCACAAATCGTGCGTCATGGGAGAGACACATATATGTGCAAGGCATTCTTTCCAATGTTTCAATTTCTTCCTTTAGGATTTGGGCGTTGTATGTGTGGTCGCCCCTTTTTTCTTTCGCATAGGTTCCGTCACCCATAAACGCATAGTCGCCACAAAGCAGACACAAGCAGCCTTTCGTATGGCTTGACGGAAACAAGACGACAGAGATTTCAGGAGTTGAGCTAAAAGTTGAGTCTCTGTCTATCACTGTTCCTTTTAGTGTGTGCTTTTTCGTGTGCTTGCTCACATAGAGGTTGTTGTATGAAACTCGCAGCAAATTCAATGTGTGGTCGGGATGAAAATGCGAGATGACAATGTTTTTCTTTCCTTGTATCTCGTTTATCTTTTCTGCGGCTTCTTTTGAACAGCCCACATCAAAAATCCATGTTGCATCATCAGTTTTTATAAAAACCACATCACACGAAAAGGGCTTGTGAGTTGCAGGAAGATAGGAAATAGTGTCAGTCAGTTGGATGAGCTGCGGTTTTTCATATTTTTGCATAAACGACAGTGTAGTGAATTTTTTGATAAAATGAAAGCCGTGTGGAATTTCTGTGTCGTAATTTCTGTGTTGTAATTTCTGTGTTGTAATTTCTGTGTTGTAATTTCTGTGTCGTAATTTCTGCGTTTTAAAAACCGTTCTGTAAGTTTCAAAAAACTTGTTTTCACAGTTGAAAAATGGTATATTTGCTTTATGAATTCACATAAATTTCGCTTCGCTTTGATTTTTTTATTTTTTGGCTCGTGTTTTTCTTTTTATGCACAAGTGTATTCCGCCCAGCAGTTAATGAAAAATGACCATTGGGTTTATGATGCGATTTCCGCCTTGTCTTTACAGTCTGGCAGAGTCCCTGTTGTTGATTTGGGACCTCTTTCTGTTGCGGAGTTGCGCCTTCAATTCAAACGGATAGATGCGGCTCTTCTTTCCGATTCGGGCAAGCAACTCTATGAGAAAGTGGAGAGCTTTTTATATTCTGATGCAGTTGGCTTGCGCTTTGGAGGAGCGTTTGCGGGATTCAATGTGAGCGCGGAGCCTGAATTCCTTTTTAAATCCAACAAAGATATGGATTGGTCGTTCGCGACTGATTGGACTAACAATGAAAGTGGTGATTCCTCTGAAAAAAGTTATGGCAACGCTTCTGCGTTTGTGGCAAGTCCGTTGAACAAACCCTCTGTTTCCCTGCCGATTTATCTTGGCTGGGGCGATTATTTTATGATTGAAACAGTGCCTGTGCTTGCAAAAAGCTATTGGGGGATGTCCGATGACAAAAACTTCACGAATTTGATTTATCGTGCGGGCGACTTTGACTTTTTATGGCCGCAAACGGCGTATGGTTCTGCTGGCTATGCATTTGAAAAATGGGGCTTTAATGTGAATGTGGGAAGGCAAGGGCTGAAAGTGGGGCGCACGCTCACCGGCTCCATTATATACAACGACTCGTTTGAAACCGACGGCTATGTGCAGTTTAATGTGTACAGTGAGCATTTGAAATATAACCTTGATATTGTGCAGGTTGAAAGCGATAAATTTATGTATTTGCATGTTCTTGATGTGAATCTTTTTAAATGGCTGAAAATCACAGGGCTTGAAGGCTCGTTGGTCCGCGCTCCATTTGAAATTCGTTTTTTAAATCCGTTGATGATAATGCATTCTTTTGGCGGTTGGGACGAATATAAATCTGAGATTGAAAGCGATGTGTATGGCGAGGCGAATTTTTGCGCATATATGGGCTTTAATATAGATGTTGTTCCATGCAAAAATTGGCGAATTTATTTTCTGTACGCTCAAACAGAGATACAGTCAAAGGCGGAGCTTTCAGGCTCTGGAAAATACACTCCGAACGGACTTGGAGCGCAGTTGGGGACTGAAATTGTGATTCCGCATAAAAAGACGGGTTTCTTTAAAGTGGGGCTGGAAGCGATTTACACAAGCCCCTATTTGTATTTAAAGGATACGCCCGACGCTTCCCTCATAAAAGAGCGATACAATATGCAATCTTTCACTAACACACCGATTTACTCGTGGATAGGCAGCCCCTTCGGTCCTGACTGCATAGGTGGAAAGGCGCTTGTAAAATATGAGAATCTCCAGAAATGGGGCGCGGAAGCCTCTTATCTTTTTTTGGCGCATGGCACAAACTCATTAGGATTGTTTAATCAATATGGAAGTATAGACGGTTATGACCAAAAGTTTTATTATTACTACCCTCGCGCCTACAGAGGATTCCGCAATAAGAATAATGGAAAAGTTCCAGACCACAGAGAAATTCCTTTGTCTGATGATGAAGTTGAATCGTGGGCAAGGGACATGGGGCTGACAGGCATCGTTTCTTTCAACAATCAAATCACGCTTTCAGGATATTACGCCTTGAACAAGCACTTTCGCTTTGAAGCGTCTCTTTCATATATTTTCTGTTTTAACTACAAGAATACGGCGGACAGATTTGAGCAGGGCGTTGAGCTTGCAACGAGCGTAAAATGCACTTTGTTTTAAAAATGGCGTTGCAAGACCGCTGTTTGCGGAATCGGTGCAATCTAAAGAAAATTTTTGTATTTTCCCTGTTTACCGTCTTGTAAAACGGTGGGTTTCGGTTTAAAATAGCAATATGATTGAAGTCGCAAAAAAACACGGTCTTATTTATTCTTCTGATTTTAAATCTGTTTTGGGAGTGGATTCTGAAAGCGCAGACTTTGATGGAACTGTTCCCTCTGGAGCAACTTATATAGAAGAGGATGCGTTCTCTTGCTGTGGGTTTGAAAAAATCTCTCTCCCTGATTCTGTCGTTTCAGTGGGCGCGAATCTTTTTTGCAATTCGAGTGCCCTTGAAGTTGTAAAGCTGCCAGCTGGATTGAAGAGCCTTTCTCCCTATATGTTTGCAGGTTGTGCGGCGCTCACAAGAGTTGAAATGCCCAGCGAGATTCAAGATTTTTCGGAGGGGCTTTTTTCAGGGTGCTCTTCATTGGCGGAGATTCCATTTCGTTCCACTGTTGTTACGCTTCCAGAAAATGTTTTTGCAGGATGCACTTCTTTGGTTTCTTTGGTGATTCCCAATTCCGTGACAAAAATATGCTCTGGCGCAATTTCAGGGTGTTCTTCACTCAAGACAATCGTTTTGCCTGCGTCTTTAAAGGAGTTTGAGCCTGGCGCAATTGCGGACTGTCCGCTTTTAAGCCGACTGCGTATTTCTGATTCAAATGAATTTTTTGCGGTGAGCGATGATGGTTGTGTTCTCTACAAGAAAAATGAGGATGGCACGCAGACAGAGATTTTTGCGGTTTCAAATAGAGTTGCTGTGGAAATTCCGACCCTTAATGAAATGTCTGAATCTGAAAATCCTTCGATTGTCAGTTTTGACGAGGAGGATGACGAGGAAATGGAGGAATATGACAGAGATTCTGAAGCTGCCATTGACGGCGAAAATGAGGTCGATGACAAGGCTCTTTCTAGTACCAGCGACAATAATTATAATAGTGAAAAAGATTTGATGGAGGAAAAGAAAATGGAAAATGACGATATGTCATCAAGATTGGCGGATATAATGAAGCAGGACAAGCAGTACAGCGACGGCGAATTTTCGATTATGGATATTCCTGAGGCTTCTGAAGAGGAAATCGCAGCGGATATGCTTTCTCCGTCAAAAGGCGTTGTAACTATGGCAGAAACGCCTGCCGTTGCAGAGACAGAGCCTGTTGATGATGGAATAGAAGCCGCTTCTGTCGAAGATGCTGAAGCTATTGAAATGACAGAGTCGGAGGAAGTTGTCTCTGCGTCAGAAGATGAAAATAAAGTCGCTCCCCAAGAAAAGACAGTGAACGAGCAAGTTGCAGATATTATGGAGCAAGAGCCAACTATCTCTGAAGAGGAGGTGGGCGAAATAGTTGCAGAGGGTGATGTTGGCGCAGGGGAAGACGATGTTGCTCCTGTTGTGAGCGCAGGCTCTGAAGCGACAGATGACTCTTTGGAAAGCGATGAGGATTTGGAGAAGACCGTTTTAAATAATCTCGTGTTTGAGGCTGACAAGGTTGAGCAACAAAAACTTGATGCCGAAGATGCAAATCGCCGCATTCTGTTTGTGTTTGCTGAAAAGCTTGATGAAGGACAGTTTGGAAAGGCGTTTTCTCCTGCGCTCACAAACTGTTGCCATCGCCTTGCTGAAATCCATAAGTATTCGAGCATTATTTATTTTTATGGAATAAAACTTGACAACGAAAAATTCCGAAACCAATTCATTCGCTTTATGAAGGAAAAAGATGCGGTTGTTGCCTGTTCATCTTCAACACTCTCAACAATAAGCGATGGAATGCGCGATTTTTCCCATTGCGTTGGAATTACACTTGAAAAATCTGAGGTTGCGAAACAAATTGATGCGGCTCATAATCCGAACAGCGGAATTCTCAAGCTGGTGATTCAAGATGTTTTTTAGCCTTCCTTAATTTGCAACATTTGAGGAAACTTCAGTTTCCGAAACTGTTGCAAATGCGGTTCTGCAACGAAGTGAAGAATCGCGGTGTGATGAGCGAGTTTTGGAACAAAACTCGAGAAGAAAAACCACGCGCTATTTCAGCGTGGTTTTTTAGCCTTCTAAAAAGGAAGGGGTGAAACCTCGCTCCATTGAGCCGTGAATGCGGACAGTGGTTGTGCATCATTTCGATAATATGAAGAAAAAGTGGCTTTATAAGGTTCTTGGCAGAAGGATTTCAGTTATCTTGATTCTGCTTGCCGAAGTTTTACTCTTGTTTTATTTGATTTGGAGTCGAAGTTTTTCCTCCAAAGTCATAACTGTTGTTCTCAATGTGTTTTCGCTTATTATATCACTGCTCATAGTCTCAAAGCACGAGAAGGGCGGTTATAAACTGATATGGGTTTTCCTTTTGCTGCTCTTTCCATTGGTTGGCGGAAGTCTTTACATTGCCCTGAACCTGCAGTCGGGGACAAACAAGTTCGGCAAACGAATTGTAAAAATTGAAAGAGAAAGTCGCCCCTCGTTTTTGATTGGTGGAAATGACTTTGAAATGGTGAAAAGAAAAGACAGCCCGTATTTTCCACGCGTTTATTATCTTGAAAAATGCGGTTTTCCCGTGTATGAAAATTGTGATGTAAAGTATCTTTCTCCTGGTGAAAAATTCTTTGAATGTCTTGTTTCCGAATTGCAAAAAGCGAAGAAGTATATTTTCATGGAGTATTTTATCATAGAAAATGGGAGGATGTGGGGCTCAATTTATGAAATCCTAAAAGAGAAGAGCGCAAGAGGCGTGTGCGTTCGTGTTTTATTCGATGACATAGGCTGTTTTATGACCCTTCCTTCTAACTTCAAAAAACGGCTTGAGAGCGACAAGATTCAATGTGCGATTTTTAATCCGTTCAAGCCGTTTCTTTCATCGGTTCAAAACAACCGCGATCACCGAAAAATCACTGTCGTTGATGGAAGGATTGCTTTTACCGGCGGCGCAAATCTCGCTGATGAATATATAAACGAGATACGGAAACATGGATACTGGAAAGACGCTTCGGTCTTGATTAGGGGAAGAGCCGCATGGAGTTTCGTCGTTATGTTTTTGCAAATGTGGCAGTTTACAACAGGGGTCGCAGAAAATTACGCTGATTTTTATCCGTATGATACGAACGATGGAAATGATGAGGGCGATGATAAAGAGGTGGCGGATAATGCCGCAGCGAAAAGAAACAATGGATTTGTGCAGCCGTATGCGGACAGTCCGTTGGACTATGAAAATGTTGGAGAGCATGTGTATCTTCAGATTATTTCAAACGCGAAAAAATATATATATATAAATACGCCGTACTTGATTTTGGACGACAGTTTGAATTCCGCGCTGTGTCTTGCTGCGAAGAGTGGAATTGATATTAGAATAGTAACCCCCCACAAGTGGGATAAGAGGATTGTGCATTTGACGACGCGCTCATATTATCGTCGCCTTATAAAAGCGGGGGTGAAGATTTATGAGTACACAAACGGCTTTATTCATTCAAAGGTTTTTGTTTCCGATGACACGACTGCGACTGTGGGAACAACGAACCTTGACTTTAGAAGTCTTTACTTGCATTTTGAATGCGGCGTTGTATTGTATGAAAATGACGAAATTGGAGCAATCAAGGAGGATTTCCTCAAAACACTGGACGAATGCGAGTTGATGCCACTCCCAAAAAAAGGAAATATATTTGTGCGCCTTTTTGAGTCTGTCCTGCGTCTTTTTGCTCCATTAATGTAAGGGAAGAGAGAAAAAAACGAAGCGGGTGTAGGGGGCTGCGATTTTCGTGTGTGATGTGCTGAAGCCCCATGGTTGTATGCGTGCTGAAGCCGTGATGCGTGTTGTATGTGTGATTGTCATTTTAAGACGGATAGTGTATAATTATAGTTATGAATAAATTTATCATTTGTATTACAGTTTTAGTCAGTGCGGTTGTTTTGTCATTTGGCGTGTCTCGAATTGGGAGGGAAACGCGTTCTGTTACAGTGAGAGGGCTTTCGGAGCGCGAAGTTGATGCGGATTTGGTCGTTTGGCCGCTGTCGTTCTCTGTTGGCGACAACGATTTGAGTTTATTGCGGAAAGAAATTATCTCTAAAAATAACGTGTGTGTGGATTTCTTGAAGGCGCATGGTCTTGAAGAAAGCGATTTTACGGTTCAGGCACCGCAAATTCAAGATAATACGGTGAATCTTTATATCGATAAGGAGCGCATATCATACAAATATATCGCGCAAGCACGCATCCTGATTCGCTCAAATAAAATCGATGAAGTGAAGTCCGCTCAGAATGACTCGTTGAATCTTGCCGAAAACGGCATTGCCGTTCGTCAGGACTATGATACAAAAATGCAGTTTGAATTTACTGGCTTGAACGACATAAAGCCTGAAATGATTGCAGAGGCGACGAAGAACGCTCGACTTGCAGCAGAGCAATTTGCTCATGATTCTGGAAGCCGAGTGGGAAAAATCAAAAAAGCAACGCAAGGGCTTTTTTCAATCGAAAACGCCGCTACAGGCTTGGAAGAGAAAAAGCATATCAGAGTCGTCACTTCGGTCGAGTATCTTTTGAAGTAAAAGGCGCTTGTATGGAATCTGATGATGTCATCATTTACACTGACGGGGGGTGTTCTGGAAACCCCGGTCCTGGTGGTTGGGGGGCGGTGGTCATTGCTGACGGTGTGGAAAAAAAATTGAGTGGCGGAGAGAAAGCGACCACAAACAATAGAATGGAATTGACCGCGGCAATCGTTGCTTTGAAAGAAGTGAGACAATCCGCATCTCTTTGCGCACGAAAAATCATCGTGAATAGTGACAGTCAATATGTGAAAAATGGAATCACTGTGTGGATAAAGTCATGGAAGACAAAAGGCTGGAAAACGGCTGGCAAAACCCCTGTGAAAAACCAAGACTTGTGGCAGGCGTTGGATGAATTGAATTCCTCACTTGCCGTTGAATGGAACTGGGTCAAGGGGCACACAGGCGTAAAATACAATGAAATATGCGACAGTCTTTGCAAGATGGAAATGAGGGCGTTTTCTTAATCGTTCTACTTATCTACCTCAACTGACTGCACTTCTTTTGGGGCAAGTCGTGTGCCTTGTGCTTTCAGACCTTTTTCAAGAAAATCCTGCGCCTTAAATGTTTCGTTCAAATTCTTTATGCGAGGTTTTTGCACATAGTTCAATGTGAACTTGAAATTTTTTCGGGAGTCGATGTGCAGCACTTCCATCCCATCAGGGGCAAAAAAGTAATCCCGGTTCATAATATATGCAGTGACTTTGCAGCGTTTTATGTATGCGAATTGAGTCTGCGGGTCGCGGTAAATGACAGTGAACAGGACTTTTGAAAGCGTCTCCTTGTCGGCATAGTTCCAATAGCGAAGTTCAGGTCCGACAAAGACCTTTGAAGGGGCTTCAGTCACCGTGAAGATGCCGCTCTTTCTCACATATATAACACGGTCGAATGGAGTGATTTTTAAAAGTTCTGTTCCTGAAACTCCCGTTCCCAAGTATCCATTTTTTTCATCATATTTTAGAGGGGTGTCGCGCTTCACAACGGTTTTTACATCAACCGTTTTTATGTTCGTGAGGGTGGTGCGCCGCTTTGTCGTTGTGGGGTCAAGTTTTTTTTCGATTCCATCAAGATAGCTGATTGCGTACTCCACAAGATGCTTTAAAAGACGCGCGATTTCTTTCAAGCGTGCGTTTATTGCCTGTACTTCCTTACGGTTTTTGTTTATGTCGTACAGTGAAATACGGCGGATAGGGATTTTCAAGAGATGCTCCACATCGTCATCGTTTACGGCGCGAATAAGTTCATCCTTGAATGGGATAAACCCTGTTTTTACCGCCTTGTTCACCGCATCTTCAGTTTTCATTTGCTCGATGCTCTTGTAAATCCGTTCCTCAATAAAAATGCGCTCCAATGTGCGAAGATGTAGTTTTTCCGTCAGCTCGGCTCTTTCAACTTCAAGCTCATCTTTGAGCACTCCAAGCAGCTGCTTTGAATGATATTGAATCACCTCTGTGGCGGTCATTTGAACAGGCATATTGTCCTTTATCACAAGCAGATTGCAGTATATTGTTTTTTCGCAGTCGGTAAAGGCATACAGGGAATCCACCACATCCTTCACATACACTCCGCGGGGCAGTTTTATTTCAATGTTCACGCTTGATGCGGTGTAGTCGTTTATTGAACCGATTTTAACTTTGCCATTTCTTGCCGCTTTTTCAATTGAGTCCATCAATGTTTCAGTTGTGCTTCCATACGGCAGCTCGGTAATCACGATTTTTTTGTCATCACTCGTATCCATTTTTGCGCGGGCAACGATTTTCCCCAGTCCGTCTTTGTATTCGCTGCAATCAATCAGTCCGCCTGTTTGAAAATCAGGAAAAAGGTGGAATTCCTCTCCGCGAAGGCATTTTTTTTCGGCCTCGATTACCTCAAGCACATTGTGGCTCATGATTTGTGTGCTCATTCCAACGGCAATCCCCTCTGCACCCGTAATCAAAACCAAAGGCAGCTTCGCGCGGAAACAAACAGGCTCTTTTGAACGCCCGTCATAACTGGGGACGAATTCGGTGATTTTCGGATTGTAAATTATATCGCGCGTGATAGGACGCAATCGGCACTCAATGTATCGAGGGGCTGCAGGACCGTCTCCTGTGTACAAGTTTCCGTAGTTTCCCTGCTTGTCGATAAAAAGATCTTTGTTCGCAAGATTCACAAGGGCGGTGTAAATAGAAGCGTCTCCGTGCGGATGATAGGTCATCACATCTCCGCACACTTTCGCCACCTTTGTGAACCGCCCATCGTCCTTTTCCAAAAGCGTGTGCAAAATGCGCCTCTGAACAGGTTTGAGACCGTCCGTAATTTCTGGAATCGCGCGGTCACGAATAACATAACTTGCATATTGAATGAAATTTGAGTCAAACAGATTTTTTACGTATGCCATATCCCCACCCAAACTGGCCCTTTTTTTGAATATATAATTGTAAATCGAATTTCATTAAAAATCAAGAGACGTGGCAGGCGTGTCGCAGGGCAGGGACACGGCACGGTTTGCATAAAGTCTTTCAAGTCCCATTGCAGAGGATAAGCGAGTTTGTGTAGCAAACTCGAGATAAAATCCGCACGCCATTTTAGTGCGGATTTTAAACCTTCCTTTTCATTCTCGTGCTTTCTCTGCATCTATAATTATCATTTGCGGGGTGCAGCTGCCGTTGTAGAAGTTTCTTTCAATCTTATAGAGGATGTCCAGTCTGTCTGTGCTTGAAAAATCGCGTCCGAGCCGTTCTGCCTCTCCCCAATACATCGCGGGGAATTTATACTTTCCGCAATTGAAGACGAGCTTTAAATGTTGCTTTTCTGTTTTTCCTAGCACTATTGCGTTGTCAATCGGGAGGTTCTTCGAGAAGAATATGATTTCAGGGTTTTCCTCCCCGAACGGCTCGAATTTATCAATTGTCTTGAGGAGCTCAGGCGTTATGTATTCGCATGGAAGCTCTGCGTCAATTTCAATAAGAGCGCTTTCCTTTTCTTCAAGCGTTTCACTGTTTATGATTGATTGTGCTTTTTCAAGGAATTCATCGAGTTTTTCTGCCGTGAACGAAAAACCTGCGGCGGCGTTGTGTCCTCCGTGGTTTATAAAAAATCCTTCGCCGAATTTGTCAAGAAAATCAGTTGCAATAAGGGAGCGGCAGCTGCGCATTGAGCCTGTGGCAACGCTTTTGTCTTCTGAAAAGCTGATTGCGATTGAAGGCACTTCATATTTTGAAACGAGATAGCCAGCCAAAAGCCCCGTGATTCCTTTGACAATCCTTTTGTCATACACAATGCACAACTTTCCGCCATATTTTTTAAACGAATCATCCGCTTGGTGCGCCGTGAAGAATTCCGCATCCGAAAGGTGCATTCTTCTTTGTGTGTTCAAGTCTTTTATTGCATCCGCTTTTTGATTTCTTTCGCTTGCGTTTTCCGAAATGAGCAGTTCCAACGAAAGGTTTGATTTTCCCAGCCTGCCCGCAGCGTTTAAAGAGGGAATGACTTTCCATGACAAATCTGTTGAAGAAATTCTTCGCCCTTGAAGGTCGCTTCGTGCAATCAATTCGGCAAGCCCTTTTCTGATTTTGCTGCTGTTTATTAGATTCAAACCTTCTTTTACGAAAATTCGGTTTTCATCTTTTAGAGGCATAATGTCCGCAAGGGCTGCAAGGGCGACCAGCTGCAAGTCATCGTCTTCGTCATTTTTATACTGTGGATGTGCACGTATCGCTGATTTTTCGGCGAATGTCACAAAAATATTGTAGAACCCGTCGATTTCATCAACAGAATTTTCAGAGTATCGTGCGATTTTTGAAAGGTTTTTTATATCCGAAAGCGATTTGTCCTTTACTGCAGGAATGACATTTGAGATTTTCGGTCTCATGTCCATCATTTGAAAGTCCACGCCTGAACCGAATATGTCCTTGAGAATAGGCTTCACTGATTTTTCGTCCCACACTAAAATTTGCTGCCCCGAAAGGAAGTTAAGCAAGGGTGAGTCATAAATGGAACGGACTTTTTCATCGAGCGTCACGCTTATGCGGGCTTTTTTTACAAGATTCCGTACTTTCAAACAATCAATGACATAGTTTTCGTCCTTCTTTGTCACTGTAAAAAGGCAAAAGTCCTGGTTGTATAATTGGAATGAACTAAAGCGCAACGCCGAAACCAACTTGTAGGCGAGGGCGGCCCCCGAAATATTTTTGAACGGATAGCCTGAATTCTCCATTTTTGGATCGAGAACTATAATTGCTTCAGGGAGGATTTCAGGTGGATTGTGGTGGTCTGTTATTATTGTGTCAATTCCTCGTTCATTTGCCCGTTGGATTTCAGCGTAATTTGAGATTCCGCAGTCCACCGTGATGATAAGAGCGCTTGATTCGCCTGCATACTGTGCAAAGTCGTTCACTGCGTCAATAGAAAGACCGTATGCATCTTCTCCGACTGGCAGCCGCCACTGAACGTCCGCTCCGCGTTTTTTGAGATAGGTGTATAGAATAGCGGTCGCGGAGATTCCGTCCACATCTTTGTCTCCAAAAATCAATATTTTTTCATTTTCCTCAATCGCCTGGTTTATGCGTTCAACAGCGTCTTCCATCGCGTTAAAGCAGAACGGCTGGTGTAAAAATCGGGTGTCATTCTCAAGGTAATACAGGATGTCAGTTCCTGTGGTGATGTTACGCCGCGCAAAAATCGCGGATTCAAGCAGACTTGTTCCGTATTTTTTGGAAATAGTTTGCACCGTTTTGCTTTCCGCATTCTTTTTAATATGATTCTTCACTTTATTTTTCCTTCTATAATTTTATAATTTATTTGTTTCGAATGTCGAGTTTTATAATAATTCAAAAAACATTCGCGAAGGCGCAGGGAGGAAGTCAAAATCGCTCTGATTGCGGTCGCCTGCCATTGGCAGGCGATTGGATAATCCTTGCCGAAATCAGCGCGAGGGGCTAGCCCCGAATTTTGACCTTTCTCCCTGCAACAGGGAGAATGTTTTTATACTTTTTGTAAAAGTCGACATTCATACTGATAGTTTATTTCCTTATTTTTTGAATGATGAGCGGTGTCTTTTTCAAAGGTTTTTTTGAATATGTTGCCGCATTTGAGAGCTGTTTCTTCGCTTCTGGCAGGCACGCTTCGTTTTTTCCGAACAGCTCCATAATGACATCGCCCTTTTTTACATAATCTCCTGTTTTTTTGTGCAGAATGATTCCCGCTTCCGCGCACACAGTGTCCGTCGTCGTGTTTCGTCCCACCCCAAGAGTGACCCCTGCAAGGCCTGTTTTATATGCTTCAATAGTGATGTATCCCTCGTCCTCTGCATACAGTTTTTCCGAGAATGGAGAGCGTCGTTTTCCTTCTTCTTCCAACAATGCGCTTGCAGAGCCCCCTTGCGCTTCGACATTTTCAAGAAATTTTTTGAACGCGCGTCCAGTTGCAACTGCCTCTTTGCATTTTTCACGCGCCTCTTCGTTTGACGATGCTTTTTCACCCAAAATGAGCATCTCCGCGCCAAGCGCATATGTTTCCTCCATCACATCAGAAGGACCGTTCCCCCGAAGGCAGTCAAGCGTCTCCTCAATTTCAAGGAAATTCCCGATTTTTAGTCCAAGCGGTGTGTTCATATCGGTTATGAGCGCGGATGCCTTTTTGCCCATTGCGTTTGCTGTTTCCACGAGGGACGAGGCGAGCGTTTGGGCATCTGAAAGACTTTTCATAAACGCACCGCTTCCGCATTTCACATCAAAAACCAACGCGTCGCTTCCTTCCGCAGCTTTTTTTGAGAGTATGCTGGCGGTGATGAGCGGCACAGACTCCACCGTTCCTGTGACATCTCGCAACGCGTACAGCAATCGGTCTGCGGGCGCGATCTTTTCTGTCTGCCCCGTCATTGCGTAGCCGTTTTTTGCAACGAGCGCGCGGAATTCCTCTGCGGATAATGTCGAACGATAGCCTTTTATGGAGTCGAGTTTGTCGAGCGTGCCGCCTGTGTGACCGAGCGCGCGCCCGCTCATCATTGGCACATGAACGCCACAAGAAGCGACAATTGGGGCGAGCGGAAGAGAGATTTTATCTCCCACGCCGCCAGTTGAATGCTTGTCAACAAACGGCCCGTTTAGATTTTCGTCCTGAAGGGAAATCACATTTCCCGAATGCAACATCGTTTTTGTGAGTGCGGCGGTTTCCTCGAATGTCATTCCATTGAAATAGATTGCCATCAAGAGGGCGGAGATTTGGTAGTCAGGAATTTCGCCATTTAAATACCCTTCAATAATGAATTGTATCTCTTCATTTGTTAATGTTGTGTTCTCTGTCAAACAGTGCTTTCCGTCCGTGCCACGAATAAATGTTCCCCGCTTTTTCATAATGATTTCAACTGCCCTCATAAAATCCCCATTCCTGTTTCAAGTGTCTTTAAGTGCGAACCGCACGCATTTTCGATTAAATGAAATAAAAATTGCTTTAGTTTTCCGCTCGATTCCTCGCTTAATGGAAGAAGACGCGATTCTTGTGGGAGGAGCACAGAAACTGCCGCCAAATATCTCATCGCTTCGCTGCTTAAAAAAAATCCTGATTCTTTTGTGGCGCAGTCGGAGCATAAAAAGCCGTTTTCACTTGCGGTGTAAAACGCGCCGGCAGTGTCTCCAGCAGCGTATGATGCGCCATTGTATGATGCGCCAGCGTTGTGAAAAGCGCCGTTGGGATGCCACTGCACAGAGGGTGTGTTTTCAGATGTCGGTTTTTCCATAAAAAAGCCTCTCCCACAGTGCGAGCAGTTCAGGGCGTTTGGCTGCACTCCCAGAAGCTCAAGAAAACGCCATAAAAACCGTATCAAGCCGCGTGAGATTTGCTCTTCATCGGCGCACAGTTCCAAGCCGTCAAGAAATCCGTTGAAAAACATCCATGTGTTTTCGTGATTCCCCGCGCATTTTGTCTTTATAATGAGTTCTGCGGCAATGGAGGCGGCGAATCCCTTTGAAAGATTTTCGCGGAATGAAAGATGGTATTTTTTCACATCAAAATCGCTTATTTTGAGCATTTTTGCATGGGAGCCTTCCGAAAGATAGAGTGTTCCGCTGTTCCATGGCGAAACGAGCGAGCGAAGACGGCTTTTTGCGCCCCCATACATCGATGCGTAAATGATTCCCATCTGTTCCGCAAAGCAACAGACGAGGGAGTTATTCTCCCCTTGTGGCTTGAGCGAAATAACAACTCCACCCGTAATTATGCTTTTCCCCATACCGTATTTTCCACACCTTTTTTATATCATACTCTAGTTTTTGAAATGGCTCAAGGGTAAGGAGGCAGAAGTGTGGTAGAAGACACGGAAATCAATTTTCAGAAGGGGGAAGTCCGCTTGAAACTTCGTGCTTCGCACTTGTTGCGAAGCCCCCTTCGGTCGCACTTCGTTGCGCCTTACCCTTGAACGAAAGTTATGTACCGTTTTTTGCGTAAGAAAAAAACGGCGAGGCGACTCTCAAGTTGCAGAAAGTTGAAAACTAACTCGTGGTCGCCCTTTCGCAACGCCTTCTCCCTCCGTACGAATGCGTAAATTCGGTGGTCAATTGCGAGAAATGGCAGCCTTCTTTTGTCTTACCTGCATTTCTCGATGAGGCTCTCCCAAAAAACAGTTATTTTTGGGAGAGCCTCAGTTTACAATCCGCTTTTCTTTTGATATTATAAGTATATAATGAAACATATTATGCTTGCGCCATCTTTGCTCAGTGCGGATTTTTCAGACTTAAAGGGCGCTATAAATAAAATTGAAAGCGCAAACGCCTCGTTTGTCCACATTGATGTTATGGATGGGAGTTTTGTTCCTCAAATTACATTCGGGCAGCCTGTGGTGAAGTCGTTACGGTCGCTGACAACGTTGCCTTTTGATGTGCATTTGATGATTGAAAAGCCAGAGGCGCAGGTGGAAAGTTTTGCGGAGTGTGGGGCGGACTGGATTACCTTTCACCACGAGGCTTGTGTTCACTCCCATCGATTGATTGAGAAAATTCATAGCATGGGCAAAAAGGCGGGCGTTTCCATTGTCCCCTCAACGCCAGTGTCGGCGATAGTTGAGCTGCTTGAGTATGTGGATTTGGTTTTGGTGATGACGGTGAATCCAGGCTTTGGAGGACAAAAAATTATTCCATCATGCCTAAAAAAAGTGGAGCGCCTTGTGGCATTGCGAAAAGATATGTCTCTTGATTTTAAAGTGTCGGTCGACGGCGGTGTGAATGCCGAAACGCTCATTGATGTGGTAAAGGCTGGTGTGGACATAGCCGTTTCAGGTTCTGCATTTTTTAAAGGCGAATTGCATATGGATGAATTGGTCGATTTGAAAGAAGGAGAAGAGATTTAATGCGGAGAAAATTTACATTTTTGTCATGTTTCATCGCTCTGTTTTTGGGTGTCTCCGGTTTTTCGCAGGCTGCGGAGCAGAATATTGCATCGGCGGCATTTGTGCAGGGGACAAATGCATTCAAAGGCGGCGAGTGGATGTCGGCGGTGTTTATGCTTCGCCGTGCCATTTCATACCCTGAAAATTTCAACGCTGACACGCTTTATATGTTGATTACTGCGGAAATGTATGCAGGCGAGTATAAAGCCGCCTTTCAAGACTGCGAGACATTTATGCGTGAATTTTCAGAAAGCCACTATATTTCATATATACTGTATCATCAGGGGCGCGCTCTTTTTTGCATAGGGGAATATGACCGCTCTGTTTTGGTTTTGAGTGATTTTTGCCATCAGTATCCAGAGCACGAAATGTATGCGTCCGCTCTGTTTTGGGTGGCGGAGTCGTTTTTTGCAGGCTACAACTATGATGACGCAAAGCTGTTGTATTCACGAATTGTGAGTGAATTTTCGACCGATGCAAAGGCTCCTGCCGCGCAATATCGGCTTGAAACCATTGCGCAATATGCACGAGAAGAAAAACTGTTGTATCTTCTCAAGGAAATGGGAGAGGAATATCTTGTTGCTCGAGAGGAATATGAACGACAGGTGAAGTTGAGTGGAGTTGAAAATCTTGCGGAAACGCAAAAACGCCTTCTTGAAGCGCAGCATAGAAACGCCGACTTGCAGGAGAGAATCGCTCGTTTGGAACAGGAAAAAAACGATTTGCAATTGCGCTTGGATTTAGCGGCGCAAGATACAACGAACGATGAAACAGCAAGATATAAACAGATGATACTTGAGTTGAAGGCGAAGGCTCTCCAAACGCAAGAGTTGTATGAAAAAAAAGCTTCTGGTGAAAAGTAGGGTGAGGAGATATGAAAAAAGCCGCACAAATAGCGCGGTTTTTCGAGGGGGACAATGTATGAAGATTGCTAAAAAAATCGTTCTTTTGACAGGCGTGTTTTCTCTTGTTTTGCTATCCAGCCCCTCTGTGTATGCCGCTAAAAAAAATGCTTCAACTGGCGAGGCTGCTTCCAGCACTCAAAACGAATCAAATGGTCTAAAATCTACATCAAAAAAGGCGGAAAAAAAAGCGGAGCGCAATGCGGCTAAAGCGATGAAAAAAAACAAAAAAGAGGCGAGTCCGTTTGATAGTCTTTATGAAAATGATGCATCTGATGATATGTCAAAGGAAACGGCCTTTAGTTCAAAAACGATTGAGGTGGCAGACGGAAAATTAAAAATCTTGATGAAAGGTGCGGTTGGAAGCTTCCAATTCTACACTCTTGATAATGATGATAAAGCAATTCCGCTTCTTTCGGGGAACGATGAATTCACCTCCTCTTTTTATGCGTTGAAAGTGGGTAAAAAAAACTATCGTCTTGCAAATAATATTGGTGTGGTTCTTGGAGCAAGAGGAACTGAAAATGGCGGGCAGATGGTGTATGTGATTCCAAAAGTGGCGCGTGTTTTGTTGACATATGAATTTTTGTCGTCATATCAAGGAGAACTAAAAGATATTTTAAAAATTACCGCACGCGTTTTAAATCAAGGGAAAAGGGCCGATGCGTTCTCTTTGAAGGCGGTTCTTGACACATACTTGGGGGAGCAAAAAGGACCTCACTTTTCTATGGCTGATGCGAAAAAAATAAATAAGGAAGTGCAGCTTCGAAAATATGATTCGGCGAAATGGATTCTTTCTGCGAACGACAAGGCTTCTATGCAGATTTTAATTTGCGGGGCTGATATCACTGTGCCCGAGGTAGTTTCTCTTGCAAACAAAGACTTGATTTCTATGACACCATGGATTCCCAGTGTGAACGGAACAAAAAATTTTGACTCTGTCATCTCGTATAACAATTCAGGCGTCTGCATAAACTGGTCGAGCGTAACGCTTGCTCCTGATGAAGAGGCATCGTTTATTTATTATGTTGCGGTTGCTGCAGGAGATGAAGAGCCTCAAGGTGAAAAATTCATAGAAGGGCTTGAATCTCTGTATTCTCGGGGAGAAAAAGAGGGTACATCGACTTCGATTGCGGACGAACAAAACTTTGAGAGAGCCTCATCACAAATCTATATCGCCCCTGAAAAGTTGACCCGTGAATACATACAAAGTCTTGTCGACAGAATAAATGCGCTTGAAAGCGATAGTCAAATGGTGGATCGCTCCGAGATTATGATGTTGAATGCGGAGCTCGACATAATCCTTGAAAAATTGAGGCAAATGTAGAAAATGTCCCGTGATGCAATAACAGAAGCCAAATATTTTATGCGCTGCAGGCGGTTTGACAAGGCGATTAATCTTTTGGAAAGCCGCGTTAAAACCTATGTGGATGATTTTGACTATTATCTCACATTGGGGACCGCCTGTTTGTATGCAGGCGACATCGGAGCGGCCTCACAATATTACAATAGAGCGCGAAAAACAACGCTTCCAAAGCTTTCGAATACGGAGCTCCTATTGGGGCAGGCGGCGATTTTTTTACGGAAAGGGAAAACAGATTTTGCAATAAACTACTATATCGAGGTGTTAGATGGCTCTCCTGAAAATAAAACGGCGCGTAATGCAATGGAATTCATACGCATTCATCATGGCGACTTCAGCGTCATTTGTCGTTGGATAGACACGGGAAAAATTGAACAGTTTTATCCACCTCTTGGAGTGAACCCCTATAAAATTATGGGAATTTTCACACCATTTATTGCGTGTGCGTTGGGCTGTTTGATTGTGTTTGGTATCATCGCCTATAAAAAGCATCCTCGCCCCTCTCGCGCCGATTTAAGTGCTCTCGTTCTCACCGTCGATGAGGAAAAAAACGCTTTGGAGGGAGATTTGTCAACAGGCGCGTTCTCATATATTCTTACAACGCCTGAAGTTTCCGAAGCGTATGAAAAAGCGCAAAAATATTTTCAACAGTATAGGGATAATATGGCGCAGATAGAGATAAACCGCATTTTAAATTCAAACGCTTCGGTCGCGGTGAAAAGCAAGGCTCGCCTTTTGATGGACTATCTTTCAGAGCCGAATTTTGACACCATACGCGATAGTCCTCGTTTTAAAGCGGTTGAAAAAGAGACCGCATTGTATCTTGATTGTTGGGTCGTGTGGTCGGGGCGAATTTCAAATGTGACTCAAACGGATTCAAGCTATTCTTTTAACTTGCTGGTTGGCTACGATTCTTTGGATACCCCTGTGATAGATGGAATTGTGCCGGTTCGATTTTCAGTTGCGCCCGTTATTTCCCCAGATAAGCCGGTTCGTGTTTTGGGAAAAATCTCTTCTGACAGCAGTGGAAGGCTGTATCTTGCAGGCAGACATATATACCAAAGCGTTAAGGATTGATGCGTGTCAGTGAAAGCACGAAAGAGGTGTTTTGTTGAGCTTGCTGATTGAAGACGAAGGTTTAAAAACAGCAACTGAAATAGCGTTGCTGTTTTTAACTTCGAGTTTTGTTCCAAAACTCGCTTATTTAACTGCGATTTTCGCTTGAAACTTCGCGCTATGCGCTCGTTGCGAGGCACTTCGTTGCAAAATCGCGTTTGCAACAACTCCCGAATCTGAAGATTCGCTCGCTGTTGCAAATTAAGGAAGGTTTTTGTGGGGCAGGTGCAGTTTTTTTTTCAAAAAACGCAAGAGACTTCCGTTTTTTGCATAGAAAATACTATATATATTATATAGAGATTTGAAACTTTCATAAAAATCAAGGGTATCTCTAAAAAATGGTAAACGACAATTTTTTTTAGAGCCGCTCTAACTGTTTTTTTGGGGAGGTAGTATGGCTTCTTCTGTTGATATGGCAGAAAAATTAAAGGCTCTTGAGGCCGCTCGGCTTCAAATTGAAAAGCAATATGGTCAGGGTTCTTTGATGAAACTGGGAACACAAGGTGATATTGCTGGAGCGAATGTTATTCCGTCAGGCTCTATTATGCTTGACGAGGCGTTGGGAATCGGCGGCTATCCGCGCGGTAGAATCATTGAAATGTATGGACCTGAAAGCTCTGGAAAGACCACGCTTGCGCTTCATGCAGTGGCAGAGGCGCAAAAACTCGGTGGAATTGCCGCTTTTGTGGACGCGGAGCATGCGCTTGACCCGGTTTATGCAAAAAATCTCGGTGTTAATATCGATGACTTGTGGGTGAGCCAACCTGATAGCGGAGAGCAGGCTCTTGAAATCACCGAAAGCCTTGTGAGAAGCGGTGCGGTTGACATAATCGTTGTGGATTCCGTTGCTGCCTTGACCCCCCAAAAGGAAATCGAAGGTGATATGGGGGATGCGCAAATGGGTATTCAGGCGCGTCTTATGAGCCAGGCATTGCGGAAGCTCACTGCAATTGTGGGAAAAAGCAACTGTGTGATTATTTTTATAAACCAAATTCGTATGAAAATTGGCGTTATGTTTGGAAACCCTGAGACAACGACGGGTGGACAGGCGTTGAAGTTCTACACTTCTGTACGCCTTGAAATCCGTCGCATTGAATCAATTGATGGAAAGGGCGATGAGGATGCGGTTGGAAACCGCGTGCGCGTGAAAATCGTGAAAAACAAAGTCGCTCCCCCATTCCGAAAGACAGAGCTTGACATTTACTTTGGCAAAGGCATTAATAAATACGCAAGCCTTTTGGATTCTGCCGTAAAGCATGGGCTCATCGATAAAAAAGGCGCATGGTTTACACAAGGCGAAGTGAAAGTGGGGCAGGGACACGAAAACGCAGTTGCATTTATCGAGCGAGACAGCGAATATGCGGCGAACCTTGAAAAGCAGCTTCGAGATATGATTTTCCCAGGGCAGATACTGCGTGACAAAGAGGGCAACCCCATAAAACCAGAAGAAAAACCAAAACCTGAAAAGGTGGCAAAAGACTCAAAGGAGACGAAAGCGGATTCAGCGGATTCTGCAAAGGCTTCTGAAAAAGCGACTGGTGCGAAGGCTGCTTCTAAAGATGCTTCCGCCCCATCGTCAAAAGAGGCTTTGTTTTAATGCCTCAAGTCGTTTTGGGGCTTGGCTCTAATGCACACTATAAAAATATGCCCCCTTTGGAAATCCTTGCCGCGGCATCTGCACGGCTCAAACGGATTTTAGAGGAGGCGCTTTTCTCTTCCGTTTACGAGACGCGTCCGATGTATTATGAAAACCAGGCGAATTTTCTTAATCTTGTTGTGTCGGGCGCTGTTTCGGAGGCGGTGTCTCCGCTTTCTTTACTGGAGGCTGTCAACGGAATTGAGGCGGAGTTTGGTCGAGACAGAAGCGCGGAAGAGCGGTTCGGACCGCGTCCGCTCGACATAGACATAGAAGAATATGATACCGTTACGATGGACACAGAGAGGCTGACTCTTCCGCACCCACGAATGAGCGAAAGACAGTTTGTTCTTGTTCCTTTGCTTGAGATTTTGGAAGAATCTGCCGATTGTAATAAAAGGGAAGAAATAAAGAAATTAGTCGAAAAACTTCCTCCTCAAGGCGTTGTGAAATCTTCTGATGAAGTTCAGGAAAAATTCACTCGTCTTATGAACAAGTACTTGCAAGCGCAGGAAATGCAGTTTCAACGATTTTAATAGATGCTGTTTTTTGCGCTTCATAAAGTGGGGTGTCTATTATGGAAATGGTCAATGCAGATGAAACAAAGCGGCGCTTTGCGGCGGGAGAATTTGAAGGACCTCTAGACTTGCTGTGGTTTTTAATTCACAAGAGTGAAATCAACATTTATGACATTCCCATTGCTGAAATCACCGAGCAGTATCTTGAGTATCTTGATTACGCAGTCCAAACGGACTTGAGGGATTTAAGCGACTTTTACAAATGGGCGGCAATGCTCTTGAATATGAAAAGCCGCATGCTTCTTCCCATTGAAATAAAGTATGATGATGAGGATGTGGAGGATCCGCGCCAAGAGCTTGTGGACAAGTTGATTGAATACCAAAAATTCAAGCGTCTTTCAGAGTTGATGGAGGAAAAGGAGAACACCGCCGAATGGAATTTTGAGCGCAGCAAGATACAGCGTGTTCTGCCGTTTGAGGAGAATGAAGATGCGTGGGAGCAGATAGACACGTGGGATTTGCTGCAGCAGATGCAAAAGCTCTTCAAAAATATGGTGAGCCAGTATTCAAATGAGAAAATTCTGAATATGTATGAGGAAATCTCCGTCAATGAAAAAATCACCCTTATGAACGAGCTTTTTGAAAAAAATAATGAATGTATGTTCACCGATTTGATTACCCGCGCGGGAAACGAAATGGATATAATCTGCGCGTTTATGGCAATCCTTGAGGCGGTGAAGTTCAAGATGATAACAATCTACCAGAACCGTCTTTTTGGGGACATAAAAATCTGCAAACGCACCGACATGTCAGAAAAAGAGCCCATTGAAATCACGGTGGATAGGAATGTTTCGGTGTAGGATGCCCAAACGAATGTAAAGCTGGGCTTTTAGCCTGTCTGTTATAGAACGAATAAGACAAAAAATCAAAAAATTTTAAATTTCTTTGCAAAACAGTGCCGTTTTGTCCTCTTCCCCGACTATATATATTTAGAGGTTTAGAATATAAAACCCCTAATATATACGAGGAGGTCTGTGTATGACAAACAGACTTTTTAAGGACAGCCTGTTCAAGTTTATATTCGGGCGAAACGATGACGAGAGCAAGAAACGACTGCTTTCTTTGTACAACGCCCTGAGCGGCTCAAACCACACGGACATCAATGCGCTGGAGTTGACGACCATTGAGAATGTAATCTATGTCACTTGGAAAAATGACATTTCGTTTCTCATCGAGGATGAGACATATCTTCTTGAGCAGCAGTCTTCGTTCAACCCGAACATGCCGCTTCGGGGAATGATTTACTTTGCAGAGCTCTACGGAAAATATCTTGCGAAGAAAGACCTTGACCTGTACGGCGAGAAACTTATAAAACTGCCAAGCCCTCGCTTCTATGTGCTTTACAATGGAAAGACTGAAAAGCCTGACGAGATGCGTCTCCGACTCTCCGATTCGTTTGCAAAATCAGCGGAGGGATTTGAATGGAGCGCGACTATGCTCAACATCAACGAGGGGCATAGCACAAAGATTTTGAACGCCTGCGAATCTTTGCAGGATTACTCGAAATATGTTAAAATGGTCCGTGAAGAGATTGAGAGCGGAAAGTCGATAGACGAAGCGACAGACAGAGCCGTAGACGAGGCGATAAAACAAAACCTGCTGGACGGCTTTTTCAAAACCCACAAGGCGGAGGTGTTGAGTATGATATTAACCGAATTTGATCAGGAGCAATATGACCGAAATAGACGGCGTGAGGGATACGAAGAGGGGATTGCGATTGGCGAGAAGAAAGGAATCGCAATTGGCGAGAAGCGCGGCATGCAACAAGGAGTTCAGCAAACAAGAATTGAGACTGCGCGGAGTATGCTCAAAGATGGGCTTCCTTCTGATTTGATTATGAAGTACACGGGGATTTCGGCGCAAAATCTGGCAAAACTGTAGAACATTTTGCGCAAAGGGCGCGAGCGAGCACCAGTATTTTCTGAGAATCTTATACTATCGAAGCTCGCCTCGCAGTTTTTCAAGAAAAACTGCGAAAGGAGTTTTTAAATGATATTAACCGAATTTGATCAGGAGCAATATGACCGTAACAGACGGCGTGAGGGATACGAAGAGGGGATTGCGATTGGCGAGAAGAAAGGAATCGCAATTGGCGAGAAGAAAGGAATCGCAATTGGCGAGAAACGCGGCATGCAACAAGGAGTTCAGCAAACAAGAATTGAGACTGCGCGGAATATGCTCAAAGATGGGCTTCCTTCTGACTTGATTATGAAGTACACGGGGATTTCGGCGCAAAATCTGGCAAAGCTGTAGAACATTTTGTGCAAAAGGTATGGGCGAGCACCCTCTGTGCAGGCAAATGAATCAACCCTTTCAAAAGAAAAACACTGTTTCTGCATATTTTAGAAAACTTTAGCAAAATTTTTAGAAACTTTAAAAATAAAATTTGACACCCCTCAAATTCGGACTTACAATTTTATACAGTGGGTTACAATAGTTCTGCATTAAAAATCCATTTGTATAGCATAAAATAAATTTAATAGTTGGCGAATACGAGGATTTCGTCATAGGGGGAATAATGAAAAAACGATTTGGTTTTTTTGCTTTCTTAAGTGTGATTCTAGTGTGCTGGGGGGGGGGTATAACCTCTTGCAAGAGTGACTCAGGTTCAAGCGGTCCTGCGGAATTGGACTTGACAATGTATAAGGATTCGAAATGTGAAGATGAAATTGAAGATGATACACTGATACATGAAATTAAGGGCGAGGACGAGAAATCTCCTTATTTTTATGTTCAAAGTTTGAACTATCCTAATAAAAATGACTTTTCCTATGAAGAAGGTTTTTATGAGTTTGATGGTGACGAGGTTGAGTTAGAGGATGGCGATGTAACGGTTGGCACTTATAAAGCGAGATATAAGTGCTATAAAGTTACCTTGGCGAATTTTCCACAAAAAGCTGGAAGTTATGACTATACGCTGTCATTTAGTGCAAAAAATGGGGAGTTTTACGACCTTGGTTTCACATTAAAGGTAAACAAAACGAACTCTGGAGGACTTGTTTCAGGTAGTGGACCAAAAATTGACCATGATTTAGACCTGTCTTATTCGGGAGCTACGAGCGTAACACTCAATATTAGTGCGTCTGTTCCTAACGAAACGAATCCTCAAATTACATATCAATGGTATAAAAATAATGAAAAGATAACAGGTGCGAATGAATCTAGTTATACTGCAGAGGTGAGTGGTGCTTATTATGTAAAAGTGACAGCAAATAATCAGGATGTGATATCTCACACAGCAAATGTTACCATTGGAGGGGGCAACGCTCCAATGGTAACAATTAAAGCGTCACCATATGAAATCAAGAATGGAGAGGTTGCTGTTCCAACGCCATCAAGTGTGACACTCTCTGTGTCTGTAGATTCAAGTGGAGATTTGTATGAATATGAATGGTTTAAGAGCGATTTGGATTCAAGTGGTAGCGATGAAAACTTGTCGATATCAACGTCTTCTTGCACTCCGAACGACTTTGCACGATATTATTGCAAAGTTAAGGTGAATGGAACAACTCTTTACTCAAGCAATGTGAATGTTGTTGAAAAGGACATCGTTGTGAATATTAAAAAGAACTTTGGTGAGGAAAGTTATGTCAATGTGGAACTGACGGTAACACCAGAAACAGATGTTCCATGTACATTCGAATATAAATGGTGTGAATTTGAAGATGAAAACTCTGCAGGTTCAATTACTATTCCTGGAGCAACTTCAGAGTCTTACATCCCAACAAAGGAAGGATGGTACGAATGTTATGTTCGTGCTATATCAAAAAATACGAACACAAAAACTTCATGGAAAGATGCTGGAAAATGCTATGTAAGGAATAAAACTGGGAATGACCCCGAAAAGCCAAACGTTTCAGATCCTACTGGAACTACATCTCTTCAAGAGGGTGGCACATTGCGTCTTTCTGTAACTGCTAGTACTGCCGATAAAGGAACGCTTTCTTATCAATGGCTAAAAGATAGCAACATTATTGCAGGAGCAACAAGTGCTACTTATGTAAAAGAAAATGTGACGACTAGTGATGCAGGTAAGTACAGTTGTAGGGTTTTTAATACTCTTAATGGACACTCTATGGATGCAGACTCTTCTCAAGTACAGGTGCGCGTACAAAAACGAGATAGCGAAACAGGAAGCGGAGATGTCGGTTTCGACTTCAACTAGAAGGTGTCCCCCATATTGCATTGGAAATTAATAGGGGGATTTACACGGCTATGGGAGGATTTTGAAAGCAATCTTCCTGTAGTCATTTTTTAGGGATTTATAAGAAAAAGATGATTAGAAAATATTGTATTTTTTTTGCCGTCCTGGCGTTTTTGCTTCCATCGTTGTTTGTTGGTTGCTCTGGCAACATTGACGATATGACGGGCGCGACAGGCACGCTGGTAATCGGTGGAGATGGAAGCCGCGCGATTGAGGTGAACACCATAACGACCGCTGATATTTCCGTTTACAGCGATGACATGTCTAAAATTGAAAAGAAGGGAGTGGCGGTTTCAAATGGTGCTGGCAGCGTAAAAATTGAGGGCATTTCAGTCGGAAACAACAGAATCATTTCCGTGTCTGCAAAGGATGCGAGCGGAAGATTGATAAGCGGCGGCGTTATGTACGCGGTGACCGATATAAAGGCAGGTGTCAATACTATAGGCACAATCACTTGGAAAACTTCGCGAAAGGGCATAGTGTATGACGCGCTTTTTAATGGTGGCGTGGAAATCTCCGCGCTTAGTGATGACGATGTTTCAAAAATCAACGCCGCGATTCCAGTGTGTCCGCCTGAGAATATTCTACTTGGTTCGTTCGTTTCGGATTATAAGGCTGGCAGTTTAAAAGATAAAAGCAACTATATGTCTGCATCAACGCTTGGAATGCCGAAACTTGTTGCTGGTGGTAAAACCATTGAAAACAACGGAACATTCACAGATGCGACAGTAAAAACCGATTTTTCATTCGAACGTTCTAATATGTTGGACATCGTTTATTACACTACTGATGGTTCTATGCCTAGCGAAAGCAGTCAAAATACAACTCCTTTTCAATTGAAGGCTGGTTCTTACACAATCAAAGCCATTGCCACTCAAGCGGGAGCAAAAAGTGATTGTTACACAGCACAAGTTACCGTAACCGACCCGATGGCGGGCAAAACGATAATTTTTGTAAAGGCTGCCTCTGCTCCCAAGATTTGGATTTGGGAAGTTGGCGGTGTTGAAATCAGTACGAAAATGGGATTTTCTTGGAATTCTCAGGACTCGATGAAACAGGTGACAGCAGGTTTTATGAATGATTCTACTGGTTGGTATATGTATGATGTTTCAAATTATGCATCAGGGAAGCCCATCTCCTTTATATTGAATCAAGGAGGAGAGGTTTCATCAAATAAAAAAGCGACTTTTTGGTACGATGGAACAACTTTCTATGATGAAGACCCTACCGAAACTGTTTATTCTAAACCTGTCATTACAATTACTCCAAAAGATGGCAAAGAAATAAAATCCACAGGAACGATTTCTATATCAATCAATGACGGAAACAGTCCGTTGACATCTGTTACGGCTCAAGTAGGAAGCAAAAATTATTCGTTGTCTGATTTTTCAAGCGGTTCGCTTTCAGTTCTTGTTTCGACGCTTGGTGTATCAAACGGTTCAGTAATAAAAGTTTCTGTTTCTGCAAGTAATAGTATTGGAAGCGAGAGCGTTACGGCTTCAATAACCATAAATGATAATGCGAAAGTAGACAAATTCTCATGGGACAATGCCTTGATTTACTTTGTAATGACCGACCGCTTTTACAATGGAGATTCAAGCAACGATAATTCTTATGGAAGGGTAAAAACAGACTGTAAAGGAAAAAACATCGGCACATTCCACGGAGGAGACATAAAGGGACTTACTCAAAAATTGGATTACCTTGACGAATTGGGCGTGAATGCTATTTGGATTTCCGCTCCTTATGAACAGATTCATGGCTGGGTAGGCGGTGGAGACAATGGGGAATTTGCTCACTACGCTTATCATGGCTATTATGTTCTGGACTATACTGGCATGGATAAAAATATGGGAACAGTAGAAGAATTCAGAACATTTGTCAATGCGGCTCACGAAAAAGGCATTCGTGTGGTAATGGATATAGTAATGAATCATACTGGCTATGAAAATTTGAAGGATATGGAAGAATACGGTTACGGTTCTCTTAAGACTGGGGCGAATTATAACTGGCAGCCAAGTGGAGGGCAAACTTTCCATGAAAAGCCAATAGATAGCGCTGGTTCAGGCTGGGAAAAATTCTGGGGAGCCAACTGGATAAGAGGTGGTTTCAACGGTTATACTAGTGGGGGAAGTAGTGAGTTGACACAGTGCTTGAGTTTCTTACCGGATTTCAAAACAGAATCTACAAGTTCTGAACCTGCTCCTGCAGTATTGAAAACAAAATGGCAAAAAGAAACTTCGGGATATGACAACTGGATTATTCCTGCAGCAAAGAGTTTGCGAAAAGATTTGGGACTTGCTCCAGCAGAGTATATTGAAAAATGGCTTGCGTCATGGGTGGAAGAATTCGGAGTGGACGGCTTCCGTTGTGATACAGCAAAGCATGTTGACGCTTACAGATGGAAGGAGTTAAAAGATGTTTGTAACGAGGCTCTGCAAAAATGGAGAGGCTCTAGCAGAGCGACAGGCGATGCAAAGAATTGGGATGAAGATTTTTGGATGACAGGCGAGTGTTTCACTTGGTACATAGGAAACGGTTATTATTATAATTACGGTTTTGATTCTATGATTGACTTTACATATAATTCAGGTTCTGGAAAAACACCGAGCATATCCGAGTGGGCTAGTCGCGCGAATACTTTGAATGGAAGTTCTGACGATGGAAAAAATGCATTGGCTTATATTTCAAGCCATGATACAAGTTTGTACAGACCATCTGATATGATAACATTGGGAACAAATTTCTTATTATTGCCAGGTGGGGTGCAGATTTTCTATGGTGATGAAACTGGACGACAATTTGGAGAAACAGGTTCCGATAAAACACAGGGAACAAGAAGCGACTTCAACTGGGACGCAGTGGACGGCGCTATAAACAAGCATTGGAAAAAAGTCGGAAAGTTCCGTCAAGGACATCCTGCTGTCGGCGGTGGAAAGCAAACAGAGCTTGCTTCAAATACATTCAAGCGTTCTTACAGCGGACAGGCTGGTGAAGATACTGTAGTAATCTATGCAGGTAATAACACTAGCGTAACGGTAAGTGGAGCGTTCGCCGATGGAACAAATGTGCGTAATGCCTACACTGGTGAAACTGCGGTTGTCAGTGGAGGAAAGGCTTCGTTCAAAACAGCGAGCAATCCTGTTCTAGTAGAGATTGTTGAGTGATTCAGTTTGTGGGATTGAGGCTTTTTAAGTCTCAATCCCTTGATTGTGTCATTACCTTTTCATGAAAAGGGTGAAGCGGTCTGTAGTAATGCAGAGGTATGGTGCTTCGGTTGTCTGTGAGCGAGCAAATTTGCACTGACAGTGAAGTAGAGTGCATAATGACAAGCGAAGCGCACGAGCGAAGCAATCTACACGCACTGGCAATTGCCGCGCTTTGTGTTATATGGAGATTGTTTTAGAGGTTGCCTCTTGCTTTTTGGACAGTCTCTTCGCAATGACAGTACGAGAGTGCGACCAACACATAAGGTTATTTAATATGAAGTTTTTTTTTAAGGGATTTTTTCTTTCCTTTTTGATGGTGGCTTTTCTTTTTAGCTGTTCCAACGATTTAGAAAATAAGATAAAAGATGCTACTCAAGGCGAGCAATTCGGAAATCTCACCATTACAGGCGAATCCGCCTCGCGCGCCATTGTTTTGAGCGATATTTCAGGCGTTTCCGCGAGTGTGAGCGCCTATGGACACAGCGATGTCATAGGAGTCGTGTCAGAGTATTCCAACGGCAGAGGGCAGGTGACATTCACGAATATTCCTGTTGGAAAAAAGAGAGTTGTAAAAATTCAAGCGCAGAATTCTAGCGGCGACATGAAGGACATTGTTCTTTACGCCACGGTTGACATACATTCAGGGGAGAACACCCTTTCTGTTGTGAATTGGGAGACATCACAGAAGGGGCGCGTATACAAGGCGTTGATAGATGCGGGCGTCGACACCTCTCTTTTAAGCGATGCTGAAGCGTCAAAAATCGAAGAGGCGATACCAAATGTTCATGCAAGCCTTATAGACGTGTATGCTCTTGTGACCGATTATATGGGGGGGGGTATGAAAATATCGTCAAATTATGAGCTACCCCCTGCGAAGGCGAATTTCACTTGCTATGGACTTGAGGGAAAAACGCTTGTTGTTTCAGACCCCATAAGCCGTCCATCTCCTTCCGTGGCAAAAGATGGGGGTACGGTGAGCGTTGCAGGTATTGCGCCAGGAACATGGAATTTGTACTCATTTGATGGAACAAAATACGAATATGTGCGAAAAATCACCCTTTCTTCAAGCGATGAAAAGGATTTCACACTGGGCTTTGCAGGAATCAGAGTGTATGTTGCAAAGTCCTTGAACCATCCTTTGATTCATTATTGGGATTGTTCGGACAAAACGAAGTATCCACAGACGACTTGGCCTGGCGTTGAAATGAAGAAGTCAGGCGATGACTACTATTTTGAATTCCAAGGTGTTTCCAGTGTGAGCGTGTTGATTACCAATTCTTCAGGGGGCAAACTCTGCGGTTCTGATATAACGCTCACGGAAAAGGGCGACTACAGAATTACGGGGGCAGGGGCGGAGAAAATCGATGTGGTGGAGGACACTGAGCTGCCTGTATTCTCTTCGTTTGTTGTGGGAAATACAGGGGTTGTGAGCGGAGTTGTGCCTTTGACTGCAAGCGTGGCGGACAACACGGCTCTTGCGCGTATAGAATTCTATGCTGGTGATATGCTGTTGCACTCTGTGAATCTAGAAAGCGAAATGCAGGTGACAGAGACATTCCCTTGGAATACTGCGACAGTGAAAAACGGCGCATATGAGGTGTATGCGAAAGCCTACGATACAAAAGGAAATGAGGCGATATCCAACAAGGTTTCTCTTACAACGAAAAATGAGAATGTGCCACCAGTTGCAAATATTGAAGGCTCTTTCACGGTGGTACAAGGCACTGAAAAAACATATTCAGGTTCGTCATCATATGACTTGAATGGAAAGATTGCTTCATATAAGTGGAGTGTTTCTGGAGCAACAATTGTGGGAGTCTCTACAAATTCTTCCGTGACGGTGAAAATGCCGAGTTCACAAACCACGGTTACTTTGACGCTCACGGTGACTGACGATGAGGGCGCGACAGGAAAGTGCGAACAGAAAATTAGCGTAAAAGACAAGATTGACCACCGCGACTTCCGTGAGGAGACCGTTTATTTTATGATGACAGACCGTTTCTGCGATGGCGACAAGACGAACAACAATATATGGGGCGATGAATACCTGCCCGGCGGTGAAAGCACCATGTACGATTACAGCGAGGATAAAACGGGAGTCCTTTCCTATTATCATGGAGGAGATTTCAAGGGGATTTTGAATAATCTTGATTATCTTGTGGATATGGGGTTCACGGCGATTTGGATTACGCCTGTGGTCTACCAGTGCGAAGGACGCTATTATTATGACGGCAGTTCTGGCGGCGACAAGTATGCGGCGAGTGCGTTCCATGGATATTGGGGCTACAACTTTGACAAAATAGATCCGCATCTTCATTCGGCGGGAAAGGATAGCGATGGCTGGGCTGAGTACAAGAATTTTATTGAGGCGTGCCATGCAAAAGGAATAAAGGTTATGCAGGATATTGTGGTGAACCATGGGCAGAATCCTGCCGCCACTGCTCCAACAAAGTGGTATTCCCACAAAGACACAATCATTATGGACGGAAAGACATGGACGTGGAAAACAGGCGACCCCTACTACAGTGCTGACAAGAGCACCGCTACAGGAGGCAAGGAAGGGTTTTTCAGTTATGCATGGGGAGCGTCCTGCGCAGGGCTTATCGACTTCAACGAAGAAGGGCCTGAAGACAAGAGCGCGAGAAAACATTTGATTAATGTGTACAAGCGCTTTATTGACGCAGGCGTTGACGCATTCAGAATTGATACCGTGGCGTATATGACTGCCGACTGGTGGGGGTACTTTGCCGACACGATGTACAACTACGCAAAATCAATCGGAAACGACTACTTCTACATGGTGGGAGAGGCGTGGGGCGGACGAGGCTCGTCGCATTATCTTCATTCAAAGGACACGACGAACTCATTCCACCAGTTGGATATGACGGCGAGCTGCATGGACTATCCAGGGCAGATGTGCACCACATTTGAAAATGGCGGAGGTTATGAACGGTTTGAGTCTATCATAAAGGAATCAAACGAACCGAGCCCGGAGGATTCCACATGGATGGGAATGTTCGTGGACAACCACGATGTGTTCCGCGCAAACGGAAAGCTCTCCGAAACAGGCTACAAGAACGCGCTCACTTACATCTACCTCTTCCGTGGAGTGCCCATTGTCTATTATGGAACAGAGGCGATGTACGCATGGGAAGGGGCGCATGCGACTACAAACAAGGATGATGTGTGCGCACGATGGATGCTGGGGCAGCGGGGCATTGACTATGTGAAGACGAACAAGCCTGCAATGTACAGGCACTTGAAGATGCTGAACAAAGTGCATGCCGAAAGTCCGTGCATTCAAAAGGGCGCGCAAAAGAATGTGATGTTGGGTGGAGACACCGCCGTGATAGAGCGCACTTGGGAAGGAAAAACGGCGTACATCGTGATTTCAAAGGGGCAAGGCGGCGCATCCCACAGTTTTAGCGTGCCCGCAGGAAAATACAGAAAGTTCACTTCAACCGACACAGGCGAACCGAAAATTGAGGAGGTGACTCTTTCAGGCAGCGTTGAGGTGACATCTCCTGCGAACGGATTTTGCTTTGTGGAGCAACAGTAACTATGTGAACGGTAAGCATGCAAGCAGCGAACATGAGTTTTTGTTGCAAATGTAATGGAAATAGAGGGGTAGTATGATTAAAAAAATTGGAGTTTTTTTTGCGCTCGTGGCGCTTGTTTTTACGGTTTCTTGTTCTAATAATTTAGATGATGCAAAGCCTGCGACAGGCACTCTTGTGATTGGTGGAGATGGAAGCCGCGCGATTGAAGTGAACACCATAACGGCCGCCGATATTTCCGTTTACAGCGATGACATGACTGCTATTAAAAAAACTGAAGTGGCGGTTTCAAATGGCGCTGGCAGCGTAAAAATTGAGGACATTCCAGTCGGAAACAACAGAATCATTTCCGTGTCCGCAAAGGATGCGAGCGGAAGATTGATAAGCGGCGGCGTTATGTACGCGGTGACCGATATAAAGGCAGGTGTCAATACTATAGGCACAATCACTTGGAAAACTTCGCGAAAGGGCATTGTGTATGACGCGCTTTTAAATGGCGGCGTGAAAATCTCTTCGCTTGGAAGCGCAGAAAGTGCGAAAATTAACGCCGCGATTCCAGATGTTGCTCCCGAAAACATCCTTGTTGATGAGTTTGTGACAGACTATAACAATGGCAACGGCACATTAAAGGACAAATCCGCTTATATAAAGAATTCTTCAGGAAAAACACTGAGCTACATTGAGTTGGAGAAGGCATCTGACCTTGCATTCACCGTCACTGCCCACTACACGGACTCCACAAATGATGATGTCACAAGTAGCGCGACATGGGATTCCACAAACAAGGCCGCGGCGACTGTTTCAAAGGGTGCCATCACGCTTGTTGGCGCGGGCGAAACAGAGATTACTGCAACCCTGCAAGGAAAGATTTCCAATGCGGCGACAGTGAAGGTGAGTGCAAAGGGCGGAAATATTGACAAGTTGTATTTTGTTCCAAACGGCTGGGATGCGGCTAATGCATGGTTTGCGGCGTACTTCTTTAAGGATGGAGGGGAAGGCAAATGGGTGAAGATGGAGAAATCTGGTGACAAATATGTCTGCACAAAGCCCGATGGATATTCCACCGTTATTTTCTGCCGTATGAATCCCGCTAAAACAACACTTGATTGGAATAGCAAATGGACTCAGACAGGAGACCTTGCGATTCCCACTGACAAGGATACATTCAAACCAAGTGCGTTGACGGAAAATGTTAAAGATGCATGGGTTGCAGAGCTTTCTGGAACGTATGGCGGCGGAAGTTTATCTGCGACTGTTACACTTGGTGAAGTTGTTGTTCCTGCAAAACCTGTGGTAACAATCGATTCTCTTGATGTAAAATTAAATGGAAAAATTACGATTACGGTGAAGAGCGCATCGACCCTTACTGCGAGTTCTGTGAAAATTGGCGGTGTCACAAAGAATTTGGTTGTTGGCACGAACACATTTGCCGTCTCTGACTTCACAAGCGTGGCAACAACGCTTTCTGTGAGCGGAACGGTTTCAAATGAACTCGGTTCTACATCAGTTTCAGGAAGCATAAAAGTTTCAGAGGGGCCAGTTGCAGGCGATATGCCGACTGAATGGGACGAGCTGCGCATTTATCAAGTTATGGTATCTAGTTTTCAGGACGGAGACCCATCGATTGGGTATAGTGATGCGCATGGACCGAGCAATGCGCTTAAAGGTGGCGATTTGCGCGGAATTATCAATTCCCTTGACTATATCAAGGGATTGGGAATGAACGCGCTGTGGATGACACCGATTTTTGACTCGTCAAGAAGTGGAGCGGATACAAAACTGAATTCAACAGGATATTTTGCATATAATTATTTTGATATTGACCCGAACTTTGGAACAAAACAGGTCTTTGCGGAGTTGGTTGAAAAGGCGCATGAAAGAGGCATTGCGATTATCCTTGATGGCGTGTTCGGTCACTGGGGGGCTAATGGTGTTGCTGAGTCTCCAAAAGGAAAGAAACCTATGAGAAGCAATGGACAATACAAAGCGTGTGATTATCCTGCAAGCCTTGATTTCTTTAATGAGGTCGCTTCTTATTGGATTACCGATTATAAGATTGACGGTTGGCGGTTCGACCAGTGCTATCAGGTTGGTTTGGGCGAGAATGGAAATGGAAACGGCGACAATTGTTATACTGGCGGACACAACTATTGGTATGACATTAGAATGACAATAAAAAATGCCGCGAAGCAAAATGGAGATTTTGGCACGGCGTGGGGAACGCTTGGATATACCGTTGGCGAGCATTGGAAAGGTGATGCATCCTTGATTCAAAAAGGCTCTGTTGCGGGAGGTTCTGCCGCAGGGGATGGACTTCAGTCTTGCTTTGACTTCCCTGCGCGCTATCAGTTGATTCAGTCGCTTGCTAGAGAGGAAGAAAATCCTAATGCGACTGCGGTTTTTGCAAATGCCATTGACTATACTATGAAAACAGGAAGTGAAAAGGGCTATCGCCATTCTGAAGGCTATCATCCGAATGTATTCCTCACAAACCATGACCTTGTGAGATTTGGAAACCTCTTGAATTGGAAATTTAGCTGCTCGCCTTCAAGCAATACTAATTTATACTTTGGAAAACATAAGCTTGCAATTGCGATTGTTGGCGCATATTCAGGACCGATTACTGTTTATTATGGCGATGAATGGGGGGCGTATGTCGATGGGTATAACAATAAAGGTGATTTAGGTGCATATAATGACAATGCCGCGCGTTCAACAGGAAAAATTTCAGGCTTTAATAGTAATGAACAAAGTGTGATTGACTTTACAACTGGGGTGATGAAAGCGCGTGCCGAGCATCCTGCGTTATGGAAGGGAGCGAACACAAAGGTTCAGGCAAACGGCGATGTGTATGTTGGAAAGAAGACATACAAGGGTGAGACAATTACCTATATTCTCAACAATTCAGGTTCTGCATATTCTTATCAAGCAAGCGGAACGGACTTGATTACGGGCAACGCGTATACGGGCTCATGTCCTGCGTATTCTGCTGTGTATATATTGAACAAATAGTTGCGAAACTCACGATGGGAGGAGGTGAAAAAATGAAAAAAAGTTGGTTGTTTTTGACGGCGTTTGTGGCGTTGTTGTTTTCTTGTTCCAATCTCACGGTGCAAGCTCCTTCCTCTGAATGCGGAAGTCTTGTGGTGGATAATGCTATGGAGGGGGGGGGTAGGGCAATTGCCCAAGGCGAGATAAAAAGCGCGATTGCCACCGTCTATGGCAAGGGTATATCCGCCGCGATTTCTGCTGACGCAACGGATGTTGTGAATGGAAGAGGCTCTGTAAAAATAGACGGAATCCCTGCGGGGCAAAACCGCATTGTTCGTGTTGCGGCAAAGGATGCAAGTGGTGGTAAAATCACCGAATATGTGATTTCCGCGGTGACTTCTATTGAGGCGGACACCACCAATTCTGTGAGCATTACATGGGGTAGCACGGTTAGAGGAGATCTCTATTATTCTGCGTATAGGGCGATGGATGTGAGTGATTCTGCGATTTCTGAAAAGCTGGATGCCATTGCTCAAAAAATTACGGAGAGCAAAACCCATGCGAGCCTTGTGGATTTCACAAAAATCGCCGATTCGTTTGACGCAATTGACGCGTCCTCTTTTTCCGTTGATTCGTATTTACGAAAGAATGCGACTGTGACTATAAAATGCTATGGCGTGGATGGTGCAAGTGTTTTTGTGTCGGATCCCGCGTCTTCCGTCAAAACGGTTTCGGGCAATGAAGCGACTTTGACAATTGCAAATGTTTTGACAGGCGAGTGGGGCGTTTACAAGAAGCTGGGCGACTCGTATACAAAGGTTGGCGTTGTTAAAGTTGGTGAGAGTGGGGGAAGTTTTCAGATAGGACAGTCGGATGACGATGAGCCGACTTTGCCGAGAAATGAAGAGACGGAGTATGACGGCATAAAGGTTTTGGTGAACAAGGCAAAGTCATCGACTTATTCATATATTTGGTATTGGGACTGCTTGGATTCAAGCGGGAAGCCGATGACTGAATATCCTGATTCAGAGGAAGAGTATAAGTGGGAGGCTTTTGAGAAGTTAAGTGATGACGGCACTTATTACTACAAGGAATTTAAAAAGGCATATAGGTTAAGTGTTCTCATTGTGACTTCAAATGGCTCAAAACTTTATACAACGGGGAATGATAGTGCCGATGGTTCAAATCTTACAGCACCTGGTATTTATGAGATTACCAGTTCTGGCGCGACAAAACAGGCTGGAACTGGACCTGCAATTTCTTTGAGCAAAGGAGACGGCACAACATTCAATTCAAATTCTCTTGATGTTGTGATTACTGCAAATAATTGTACCACTGCGCGATATACTGTTGACGGCACAAATCCGTATTCATCAAAAACAGCGGTGTCTTTTAGTGGAACAAAATCAGTTTCGCTTGGCGCGGGGCTTTCAGTTGGCGAAAAGGCGACGCTTCGTGTGTACGGCGATAACGGCGAATACTACACGGATGCGACGGCGACTTATGAAAAGGTCGAGAAGTCTGTGACTCCCACTCGACTTGGCGCATATTACACAAGCACACAAACAGCGTTTAGCATTTGGTCGCCTGATTCTTCAAATGTCACAGTTACGGTAACGCCAAAAGGCGGCGTGGCAAAAGAGTACCCTTGCACAAAGGGCTTTACGGTTGACGGCGGCTATCCTGACGCGGCGAACATTTACGGCGTTTCAGTTCCTGGCGACCTTCATTTAGCGGAGTATCAGTTCAAGATTAACGGCGTTGCGGTTCGAGATCCGTATGGAAAAATGATTAAATATGATGGAAATAATCAGAAATCCAACAAAATCGCAGATGGAGCGGAAAATGGCTACAATTACACATCTTATGCAGGACCGAGTGTGAATATTGTAATTGATATGGATAGAACTGAACCGCAAGGTGGATGGGCGGCTCGACCTGCGCTTGAAAATCGGTGTGATGCAATTGTTTATGAAGTTCATGTTGGTGATTTTACTTCAGATGCGACTTGGAATGGCTTGAGCAAAAACAAAGGAAAATTTCCAGGAATGGTGGAAAGCGGAACTTCCTATAGTGGTGTTGCGACAGGTCTCGATCACTTAAAGGAATTGGGGGTCACTCATGTCCAGCTTTTGCCTATGTACGATTTTGCGACAAAATATAATAACACTTTAAATGATATGTATAACTGGGGTTACGACCCAGTAAACTACAATGTTCCAGAGGATAGATATTCAACTTGCCCTGGCGATTATGTTGAGCGAATCCGAGAGGTAAAGGAAATGATTAACGAATTCCACAAAAATGGAATTCGAGTGATTATGGATGTTGTGTATAATCATACTTTTGCGAAGGAGATGTTCACTTCTATTTCTTCAAAATATTACACGACAACAGATCTTTCTGGTTGCGGAAACAGCACGAATACAGGTGTTCCGATGGTAAGTCGAATGATTCGCGATTCCTTGGAATATTGGACGGAGGAGTACAATCTCGATGGATTCCGTTTTGACTTGATTGGAATCTATCACACTTCGGCGGTAAAGGAGTGGGGTGAATATCTGAATAATACAAAATTTACGGATAGAAACCTTTTGATGTATGGTGAGCCTTGGAATGGCTACGCTACGGACTCGGAAGAAGGCGCAAAAGTCAGAATGAGTGCTGTCGCGAGTTTGTCAAACGCTCATGTTGGTGTGTTTAACGGAAAATTCCGCCAGAGTTTGAAGGGGGCGAATGATAAAGCGGCAAGGGGGTACATTTTTAATGCAAATGAGGATGATGGTACAGCCTATGCCGCGAATATAGCCGTCGGCTTAAAAGGTTCTGGCACTTCTCTTGACAAAAACGGTTGCTCCGATACATCGGGCACTTGGACGCGCTTTTTCACCGTAACTCCAGACCAGTCAATAAATTATATGTATGCGCACGATAATCTTTGCAGTTGGGACAAAATAAAAGCCGCTGGAGTAACGGGCGAGTATGCAAAGCGAATCGTAAAATTTGGGCATGGGATTCTGCTTGTTTCACAAGGCATTCCGTTTATCCATGCTGGCGATGAATTCCTGCGTACCAAAGAAAAAGGGGCGGGGGCAAGCATGAGCCATAACAGTTATATGGCAGGTGTTGCGACAAACTCCATTGACTGGAGCTTGAAGAAAATAAACAAAGCGGTTTCCGATTACCATGCGGATTTGATAAAGCTTCGAAAGGAGCACGATGGGCTTCGCTTCAGAAATGGCACTGGAACAACGCAAACACAAGGAAACGCTGTGATTTATCGAGTCCAAGATACTGACGGTACAAGGCTTTGTATTGTTGTGAATCCCGAAAATGAAATTCCAAAGCCACAAAGCGGAACTACAATCTTTGATATAAACGGAACGAAAGTCGCTTCTTCTAATTGCGAAGGCACTGCGGTTACGGTTATACAATATTGATAGGGTTTGTTCTCTACAGTGCTAGTACTTGAACGCGCTTCCTCCGATGAATTCGCGGATTATTGAGCGTGGCGGCACTGCGTCTGGCGCAATTGTTGCAAAGTTGTCGAGGAAGTGGAGCAGGGAGCAAGCCTCACTGTATTCTTCTTGTGTTGGTTTTACGCAGCGTAAAAGCGGTTCTGCATACACTTTTAAAACGGAAAGTTCGTAGTCAAGCGCGGTGTTCAATATGGCATCGGCGTTGTTTTGAAAGGGGAAGATATGCAGCTCCTCTCCCTTTCGCACTGCCGGCCACATGGCAATAGTTCCTGCCGCTGATTTTCCCCTGAAATTGTGGTCGCGCACAATTCTTCGTATGAGTCGATTGTCACTCGTTGAGATTCTGTTGTGGTCGTCAAGGTTTAGCTGTGTCAATGCCGAAAGATAGATCTTGAATTTCAATTCCGCAGGGATTTTTGGGGTGAGGCGGTCGTTTAAGCCGTGGATTCCCTCCATAATGAGAATGGCGTTGGAATCAAGCCTCATTGTTTCTCCGCCCTCTATGATTTGTTCTCCTGTGTGGAAGTTGTAGAGGGGCAAAGTGACTTCTTTTCCGTCAAATAAATCCATAAGGTTTTGATTTAAAAGAGGAACATCAAGGGCTTCAAGGCATTCAAAGTCAAAATTGCCGTTTTCATCGCGTGGGGTTCGGTCATGTCCGACATAGTAGTTGTCAAGGCTTATGACTTTTGGCTGATAGCCGATTGCCAAAAGCTCTAATGCGAGCCGTTTTGAGGTGGTCGTTTTTCCAGAGCTTGAAGGTCCTGCTATCAGGACAACGCGGACTTTTTTTCTGCCTGCGATTTGGTCTGCTATTTCGGAGATGCATTTTTCCTGCAATGTTTCGGTTATATCTATAAAATCGTTGATTTTACGTTCCACAATCATTTGGTTTAACTGCGCAACGGAAGACACGCCAAGTCGCGAGCCCCATTTTTTGTACGATGAATAGATTTGGAACAGTTTTGGCTGGTCTTCAAACGGTGGAATTGTATGTGGCTCTGCGAATTTTGGAAATCTCAGCAAGAAGCCCTCTGCGTATTTTTTCAACGCGAATGTCCTTAAAAATCCCGTTGATTGGACTACTGGTCCGAAATACACATTGCGGAATTCCTGCAGCTTTACGATTTTCACGCGCGGTGGACACATAAAATCCATTTGGTGGAGCGTTGCGGGCAGATTTTCCTTTTTAAAATAATCTGATGCCTCTTGATACGAGATGAATTCAGAAGTGATAGGTATGTTTTCTTTTACGATGGAACGCATTTCGCTTTCAAGCGCATCTATGTGTTCTTGCGTTAATTCCTCATCTGTCTGAAGTGTGTAATAATAGCCCGAGCCAAGGCTGTGTCCGACCAAAAGGCGCGTTTTTGGAAATAGTTTTTGTGCGCTTGCGGCAAGCAGCAGGCAAAGCGAGCGACGGTAGACATACGCCCCCTCTGTTGTGTCCGCAAAAACAGGGGAGACGCTGGAATTATAGCGGAGCTCTTTGTCAAGCGAGTATATTTTGTTGTTTATTTTTGCGGCGAGTATTTCATAGTCATGGTTTGAGCCTTCAAATAATGCGCCGACTTGTGTTCCAAACTGGACTTCGCGGATTGTCCCGTCTTTCATCGTTATTTTCAGCATATTTTCCTCTGTTGAACATCGCCACGCAATGTGAGGCGGATGTGCTTGTTCTTTTTCTTTCTATATATAGAACTATTTTACAATGGAATTTCTGTTTTCGCAAGGATAAAGGACGCGGCATGGACAGGTAAAATGGTAAAGGCGACTGCAAAAAATCTTTTTGTGGTGGATTGGGGGATTTTAAGGGGGCTTTTTCCACCTTAGGGGAAAGGCTGACCACTAGATTTATATACTAATTATGATTCCTTGTAGGTCAGCGTTCATTTTTTTACTTTCGTAAAAAAATAAAAAAGATTTGTAGCGTGCGGGATTCTTGTGCTATTCTCCTACTATTTTTATATGGTAGCATATCAATGCTCCTAAAGATAACTGTTGTTCTGCGCTGAAAATCCTCAAAACGGTATTGCAAAAAATGTTGTTTTGTAATATAGTAAGGCTATGGTCCCTTAGCTCAGCTGGATAGAGCACATGCCTTCTAAGCATGCGGTCGACAGTTCGACTCTGCCAGGGATCATTTTTTTTGCCATTATGAAAAAACTGCTTTTTCTTTTTATATTTCCAATCCTTTTGTTTTCCTCCTGCTCAAAAAAAATCGATGCGAGGCAGACAAAAAAGGAGATGCGCGCTCGAAAGTCGTATGGCGTTTGGATCGAGCATTTTAATGAGATTGAACGGCATAAAAAATCCGCGGTTTCTGAATTTGTGGACGCATTGTCGCTTGAAGAACGGGTTTCGCAGCTTTTTATTGAGAACATAGAGGGGGACACTGTTTTTCGTCCTGTGGAAACGATGAGCGCGATAACTAAAGATACGGGCGACACAACGCCTCTTGTTCCTGGTGGATATTTGTTTTTTTCGTATAACCTTGCGTCAACCCCTGAACGCATTATGGGCTTTACCGATTCAATACGCGATTTTTGCGTCGAGCGTGGAATTACTCCGCCGTTTCTTGCGATTGACCAAGAGGGCGGTTTTGTAAATCGCTTGCGTTCTGTTTCAGGTCCGCTTCCGTCGCAAAAACGGGTTGCGGATAATCTTGATGTGAAGAATGCGTATCGACTGTATACGCTTCAAGCGATTCAAATGCATGCATTGGGCTTTCATATGAATATGGCTCCTGTGGTGGAGGTGCTAAGCCCTGAAAATGAGGTGTTTCTTTCGGACAGAAGTTTTGGTGACAAAGACACGGTGTCTTTGTACTCGGCGCTGTGCGTAAATGCGTATCAAAATCAAAACGTGGGTGCGGTTTTAAAGCATTTTCCAGGGAATTCCAACACAGACCCTCACACAGGACTTCCTGAAATCAGTCTTTCAAAGGACACTTTGGACGAATTGCTTGTGCCATTTAAAAAGTGCGTTTTGAAAAATCCTGCGGGTGTTCTTATGTCTCATGCGAGAACATCCTGCCTTGATGAATCCATTCCCGCGTGTTTTTCTTCCCAGTGGATTAATGATGAGCTGCAAGAAAAATATGGGTTTGACGGCATTGTGTTTTCTGATGATATTTTTATGGACGCGCTGAACAAAAATGGCTATCCTCCTGCAAAGGCGGTGGTTATGGCGATTGAGGCGGGCGTGAACTGCATTATGATTTCTGAAAAACGCTTTGGTAACGCGGCGAGAATGCTTGTGGAAACGGCGAGGGCGGACGCTGCGTTTTTTGAAAAGATTTCGGTGTCGGCTGAAAAAATAATCGAGTTTAAAATCCGCGCAGGAATCCTCTCCCTTTTGCCAAAAGACAATGGAAGCGGTTATGTTGTTTCGGTGAAAAAGAGGAGCGAAACTGTGCACGACCGCCTTTTTTATTTCAATGAGGCGCGGTCTGAAAATATAGACTTGTACTTGGAGAATTTTAATTAGGCTAATGAGCGAAAGTCACATATAAGATAGTCGAGGGGCTTTATGGGGCGCAAGAATACTGAAAAAAAACAGGGAGATGCGGCATTTGATGCGTATTATGAGAATGTTTTTGGGGCGCGGTGGAGCGATTTGAAGAATGCGCTTTTGAAGGATAGCTCCCCTATAAAACTGCGGTTTGAAAACTGCAAGCCGTATTTCCTTGACGCGGCGAGCGTTTTTGCGGCGTACCAGCTGCCTTTGGACGGAGCGTCTTCTCTTCTTGATATGTGCGCTGCTCCTGGGGGAAAATCGCTCGTGATTGCGTCTCGGATGGAGGAGAAGGCGACTCTTGTGTGCAACGAGCGGTCTGGAGCGCGGAGACAGAGGCTTCTTCAAACATGCCGTGAATGCCTTCCAGACCATATTTTTTCGCGCGTGAGAATCACTGCAAGTGATGGGGCGATTTTGTGTAAAAATCAAACTGCTTCTTATGAGCGGATATTGCTTGATGCGCCGTGCTCTTCGGAGCGTCATGTTTTGAATGACAAAAAATACTTGGATTTGTGGACTGCCTCACGAGTGAAATCGCTTTCCATTGAACAATGGGCGTTGCTTTCCTCTGCCTATCGGCTTTTGGAAGAGGGGGGAGTTTTAGTGTATTCAACATGCGCTCTAACGCCTCTTGAAAATGACGAAGTTCTGCGACGGCTTTTAAAGAAGTTTCCTGATGCAAGCGTTGTGTACGATGTAAAAAATCCGTTCGATGACAAAGGATTTCAAGAGTTTTTTAGTGAATTGCCGACTCTTGCGCCTGAAAGAACAGAGTTTGGCTTCCATATTCTGCCTGATAAAAACAATGGGGCAGGACCGATTTGGTTTTCTGTGGTGAAAAAAGGGCGAACACAAGATTTATATATCAGCGCTAATTAGGTCTCAATTTGCCATGTCTAAGAGGGATTTCAGGTATTCGGGCGAGTTTTTGTGTTTTTTGCGAAACAAAAATGAGAGCCTTGCGAACAAACAAAAACTCGGTAGCAAGCCGAAAGGCTTGCGTGGGGCGTTGCGGGGTGCGTTTGAAGCTTCGCCCGAGTGGGCTCGCTGCGAGTACCCCGCAGAAGGGGTAGCGGTTGACCACAAGTAGTTTTTCCTATTTTTACGCATAAAAGCTCAACTCTCATTTTTTTTTCGCCAACACAAAGAAATGTATATCGGTTCTACTTGTGGGCTGGAGCGAGGGGAAGGCTTTCCCCTTCTCTAATATGAAGCAATCTGTGTTCACTTAATGTAAAAACACTTGCACTTTTTTGCGAGAGCAAAAAATGCGAGACGAGCTAATATCTATAATAATTGAAGAAACAACTCGTGCTCGTCCTAGATATAAAATCAATATTGCTATATACTATTCCTATGGAAAACGAAAAGATATTGCCTGAGGATTTGAGGGGCGTGCATATTCATTTTGTGGGGATTAAGGGCACGGGGATGGCGGCTTTAGTGGAGATTTTGGTGAGCCGAGGCGCGGTGATAACGGGGAGTGATGTTTCCGAGCGGTTTTATACGGACGAGATTCTTGAGGCGTTACATTTGCGGGCAGTGCCGTTTTCTCGAGAGAATATTACAGATGAAATTCAGTATGTGGTGTATTCTTCTGCGTATAATGTGCTTGAAAATCCCGATTTGATTGCGGCGAGTGAAAGGCATATTCCGTGTTTGCTTTATACAGAGGCGTTGGGGAGTTATTCTGCGCTTGCGTATTCGTGCGGAATTTGCGGCGTTCATGGAAAAACGAGCACGGCGGGCATTGCGGGAACTGTTTTGGCGCAGCTTCCGCTTCCATCTCAAGTGCTCGCTGGCAGTGTAATACATTCTTTTGGGGAGCGATGCACATTCACTTCTCCTGACTGCCTTTCTGCCGCGCGCCATTATTTTGTTGCCGAGACATGTGAATATCAAAGGCATTTTATGTCGTTTTGTCCGCAAAAAATCGTGTTGACGAGCGTTGAAAGCGACCATCAAGATTATTACCCGACATTTGCAGATATTCAAAATGCTTTTGTTGACTATATATGCCGTCTTCCAGAAGGAGGCGCGTTGATATTTTGCGCCGATGATAGCGGTGCTTTTGAAACTGCGCAGATTGCAAAAAAGAGGCGCCCCGATATAACGATGATTCCGTATGGAGAAAGGGCGGCTGGCGAGTATCATTTGGAGTTTACGGGCGTTGTTGATGAAAAAAATACATTTTCACTGCAATCGCTTGGCGACTTGGCGATTTCAGTGCCAGGAAAACATGAGGTGCGCGATGCGGCTGCCGCGCTTGCGTTGGTCTCGGAGATTTTAAAGACAGATGGAAAAAATCCGCTTGATTATAAAGAGGAGATAAGGAATGGGTTGAAGAATTTTTCAGGCGGAAAACGGCGCAGCGAAGTTGTGGGGGAATTTAAAACGCATTCTGGAGTTTCTGTGGTTGTTCTTGATGACTATGGTCATCATCCAACTGCGATAAAAACAACTTTGAAAGGGTATCGGGAATTTTATAAGGGGCGAAAAATCATTGTGGACTTTATGAGCCACACCTATTCTCGAACGGAGAGTCTGCTTTCTGAATTTGCAGCAAGTTTTTCTGATGCGGATGTGGTCGTCTTGCATAAAATTTACGCTTCGGCGCGAGAAAGACCTGCAGATTTTACGATAACAGGAAAAACGTTGTTTGAGGAGACAAAAAAACATCACAAGAATGTGCATTATTTTGAGGAGATTCTGGATGCGCAGGATTTTGTCCTGAAAGAATTGGAAGGCGTTTCGTCTTTCGAGTACCCAAAGGGCTGTCTTTTAGTGACAATGGGGGCGGGCGACAACTGGCGACTGGGCAATGCGATTCTAGGGGCAATGACTAATGAATAAGACCTCTTTTTGTGGCTTTTGGACTATTTTGTGAAATGCTGACGACTTGGGGGCTTTTGTAGGAGTTTTTTATGACATCAATGACGGGATATGCGTATGAGGAAAAGACTTTTGAAGAGGCGGTGGTCTCTGTTGAGATAAAGTCTGTGAATGCGCGCTTTTTGGATTTGGAAGTTTTTTTACCGCCGTATCTGGCGGCTCTTGAAAGCTACTATCGGCAAAGGATTTCTGAAAAAGTGAGCCGTGGAAAGGTGTGTGTGAATATTCGCATACGAGAGCTTTCTTCAGGGGCGGAAATACATGCGGATGTGTCGCTCGCCGCTTCCTATTACAATGCGATTAAAAAAGTTTCGGATGCGCTTGGCATCTTTGGGGACATTCCATTGTCTTTAGTGATTTCTCAAAGCGGTGTTTTAAGCGCAGGAAAATCGTATGATGTGGAAAAATACCGTGTGATGATAGATGAAATTTTTGCAAGTGCGCTTGAAAAATTCATTGCGGACAGAGCGAGAGAGGGTGAGAATCTTTATAGGGATTTGTCTGAAAAACTCAAGACCCTTCAAGAGTGCGCGACATTCTTCAAGGAGTGGCAGCCAAAAATGGAAGGCGCATTCCGCGAGCAGATTACTGAAAAATTCAAGGAGGTTGTTGGCGAAACTGTGGACGAAAACCGTATTATGACGGAAGTGGCCGCGCTCTTGATAAAATATACAATAAATGAAGAGATTGTGCGTCTTCAAAGCCATATAGATGCGATGTCAAGCGAGATGAAAAACAATCCGATTCCAGGCAAAAAGTTGGATTTTATCTGCCAGGAAATGAACCGAGAGGTAAATACAATCGGAAGCAAAAACCAGTTTTCCGAGGTGGGCGCGATGGTGATTTCTGCGAAAGAGGCGGTGGAAAATATTCGCGAACAATCGAAGAATGTGGAATAAGATTGGGTAAGACTTAATTTCGAGTTTTATGATTATGCAAAAAAACATTCGCGAAGGAGCAGGGAAGAAGGCAAAATCGCTCTGATTGCGGCCGCTGCGATAGCAGCGAATGGATAATCCTTGCCGAAATCAGCGCGAGGGGCTAGCCCCGAATTTTGACCTTCTTCACTGCGACTGGAAGAATGTTTTTTATAGGTTTTTCGAAAACTCGAAATTAAGCCTATCACAGGAGGCTTATATGTTACGAATTGCAATTTCTGGAAAATCGGGGTGTGGGAACACGACGGTTTCAACGCTGCTTTCAAAACGACTCGGCATCACTTTGATAAACTACACGTTTCGACAACTTGCTGCGGAGCGGGGGATGACGCTTGCCGAAGTGATAGAGAATGCGCGCACTGATTTTAGCTATGACAAGTATGTTGATACGCATCAGGTGGAGCTGGCGCAGAAAGAGTCGTGCGTTTTGGGAAGCCGCCTTGCGATTTGGATGCTCAAAGAGGCGGACTTGAAGGTGTTTCTTTTGGCAAGTGACGAGGTGAGGGCGCGCCGAATTTTTAATCGGGAAGGCGGCGACTTGCAAAAAATCAAGGAATTCACCGCGATGCGAGATTCGGAGGACACGCGCCGCTACAAGGAGCTCTACAACATCGACAATTCGGACTACCAGTTCGCCGACTTGATAATCGACACCTCAAAATACACTCCCGAAGAAATCATTGAACAAATTATGGCGGAATTGAAAAAACGCGGGCTGGTGGAAGCGTAGGATAATGAGTACAGAGATAATAAAACGAGTATGTCCGAACGGAATGGGATTACAAAGTATATATATTAGTATGAATGTCGACTTTTAGAATATTTGAAAAAAAACATTCTTCCAGTCACAGTGAAGGGGCGAACAAGTTCGTGTCGCTACGCTAAACAGTTTTGCGTTGCAAAAACTGGGGGCGGAAGTCGAAGATTTAAAGACTGTACATCACAACAATAAATCTTTCGCCGACTGCTACCGCAGCGTCCGCAATCAGAGCGATTTTGCCCTTGCACTGGAGCCGCATACTATTATCCTCTATTGAAAAAATATGAAAGAAAACGAAATTATAATTTATAATACTGACGATGGAAAAGCAGATGTAAAGCTTTTTTCAAAAGACGGGGTAATTTGGATGAACCAGCAACAGATTGCTCTGCTTTTTGACACCTCAAAGCAAAATGTCAGTTTGCATATTGCTAATGTCTTACAAGATAAAGAATTAGATGAAAAATCAGTTGTCAAGAATTACTTGACAACTGCCACTGACGGCAAAAATTATTCGGTTACCTACTATGCTCTTCCTATGGTTTTAGCTATTGGTTTTAAAGTGAGAAGTGTACGGGGAACGCAATTTAGAAAATGGGCAAATCAAAATCTAACAGAATTTCTTCAAAAAGGGTTTGTTATTGATGATGAGCGATTAAAAAATCCCGATGGAAGACCAGACTATTTTGATGAACTTTTGGAAAGAATTCGTGATATTCGTGCGAGCGAAAAACGGTTTTACCAAAAAGTCCGCGATTTATTTGCTCTTTCTTCGGATTATGACGGAACGGACAAAGCAACTCAGATGTTTTTTGCGGAGACCCAGAATAAACTTATTTTTGCGGTGACAAAAAAAACTGCTGCGGAACTTATTTTGTCTCGCGCAGATAGTTTCAAACCAAATATGAATCTTACAAGTTGGAAAGGAAAAATCGTTAGAAAGCAGGATATTTTTATATCCAAAAATTATTTAACCGAAGGTGAACTTGACTCTTTAAATAGAGTTGTTCCTTGGTGTTTCTGTGGAATATTTGGTGTGTGGCACGGAACAGGCGTACACTCGCCTTAATAGCGAATGTACAGCAATCTTGCGAAGTTATAAAATGCTGAACGAATTCAACAAACGCACTGTTTCCGATTTGCTTGAATCCTTGGCGGCGAGACAGGGGCGAATGCAATAATCGAATAGATTGTTCAAGCCATGTTGATTATGCAACCTGCTGGCAAAATGTGATGGCAAGGTCGATACACTTGCTACCGCCCTAGTTGTAAAAATCCGCAAAAAATTATATAGTACATTTATGGATTTTACTGAATTTAACTTAAAAGAAACGCTGCTTAAGGGAATTGAAGCGGCGGGGTACACGACTTGCACTGAGGTTCAGGAGCAGGTTTTGAAGTTTTCGCAGGACGGTTCGGATTTATATGTGCAAAGTCAAACAGGAACGGGAAAAACCGCGGCTTATCTTGTTGCTATAATACAGGAAATGCTTGTGCGGAAGGAAAAAAGCGCGTCTGAAGAAAAGGCAAAGGCATTGATTATGGTTCCAACGCGCGAGCTTGCGGTTCAAGTGGAGGAAGAGGCGAATACACTTTTGGAATTCACTGGTCTCAAAGCGGTGAGCGTTTACGGTGGCGTGGGGTATGAAAAGCAAATTAACGCCATAAAGAAGAATGTGGATGTGATTATTGGAACTCCCGGCCGCTTGATTGATTTGTGCGAGGGCGGAAACCTTTCTTTGGAAAAATGCTCTTTCGTGGTGGTTGACGAAGCGGACAGAATGTTCGACATGGGATTCTATCCTGAATTGCGGCAGATTTTGAAGCTTGTTCCAAAAAGCGAGGACAGGCAAACGATGCTTTTTAGCGCGACTTTAAACACCTATGTGAAAAATCTTGCGTGGGAGTACACACGCGACCCGAAGGAAATTGAAATTGCCGCGGAAAATATAACCGTTTCTGAGATTGACCAGGAGCTCCTTCATGTTTCAAGCGATGACAAAATGAAGCTTTTGATTGGCATTTTAAAAAACGAAAGTCCTTCAAGTGTCATCGTGTTCTGCAACACAAAGCGCGCGTGCGAAGTTGTGGCGAAGCGTCTTAAGATGAACGGTTTGAAGGCGGATTTTATCATTGGAGATTTGCCTCAGGCGCGCCGTTTGAAAATTCTAAATGAATTCAAGTCCGCCTCTCTTCCGATTCTTGTGGCGACCGATGTGGCGGCGCGAGGCATTGATGTTTCTGACCTTGCGATGGTCATCAATTTTGACCTTCCCAACGAGGCGGAGAACTATGTGCATCGAATTGGACGCACGGCGCGCGCAGGAAAGTCTGGAAAGGCGTATACATTTTGCTCGGAGCAGGATGTGTACAATCTTCCCGCGATTGAGCGTTTTATAGAGATGCAGATTCCTGCGAAAGTTGCTTATCCTGAACAGATGTGTGAGGACAAGAGCGCGGGCGTTTACATCAAGACTGAAAATTGGAGCGGCGATTACGACGATGCCCATTCTTCTCGAAGAGACGCGCGCTATTCTGGAAAGGGCAGAGGCGACGAGAGAAAATCGAGCCATCGCCATAGTGACAGACAGGATGGGTATAAAAACCGCGATGGCAAGCGGTCGTTTGACTCCCACAATTCTAAAGACGGTCAGAGGCGTGGCGGTTATAAGTCCCATGACGGAGCAAAGACGGACTATAAAAAAGACTTTAAGAAGGCGTATGAAAAATACGAGCGCCCTGAAAATATGGAGGATATGTCTTTTGAAGAGAGAATGAAAATCTACAAGGATAAGTATGCACGGGCATATACATCTGAGTATAAAAACTCTGAAAATCGACAAGACCGACAGAACTATCGAAATCGCCAGAATCGCGCTGATAGACCAAACAATAAAAAAAGCAGTGGATATTATGGCAGGAGCGGCGATTATTCCAAGGGCAATAAGAATTACAATAAAAACAACTATAAAGGGAGAAAAATCAACTCCGCTTCACAGATGTATGCGAATAAAGGTGCGTCTCAACAGGTGGGCAATAAAGACCAAAAAAAAGCGAAGAAGGGATTGTTTGCAAAATTAAAGTCGCTTTTTGGGAAAAAATAGTAGGTTTGTTTTTATTTTTTTAAGCGTGAGCGGCTGGGAAAGATAAGGGTTCTAGGGGAAAGAAAACCCCGCTTTTAGTGTAGAGGGTTTGCGTTCCCCTAGCGTATGTAAGAAGATTAGATTGCTGGGATTTCGTGCCAGAGAGATGAGGAGATTATGATTACAGTTGCAGATGTGAGCGTTGGATTCAGCGAGAAGCCTTTATTTAAAGATGTGAATTTGAAGTTCACGCCAGGAAACTGCTATGGGATTATTGGCGCGAATGGGGCGGGAAAGTCAACGTTTTTAAAGGTGCTTTCGGGCGAGCTGGAGCACGACTCGGGAACTATTTCGATTTCTACGGGGGAGCGGCTTGCGGTTTTGAAGCAGGACCACTTTGCGTATGATGAATATTCGGTGAAAGACACGGTGATGATGGGCTATCCAAAGCTTTATGACTTGAATCGAGAGCGAGATGCGATTTATGCGAAGGAGGATTTTTCGGAGGAGGACGGAATTCGCGCGAGTGAGATTGAGGGCGAATTCAGCGAGATTGGCGGCTGGGAGGCTGAAAACCAAATCGAGCAGATGCTGAGCGGGCTTGGGTTGGAGGAGGAATTCCACGACAAGATGATGAGCGAGCTCAACGAGAGCCAAAAGGTTCGCGTGCTGCTTGCGCAGTCAATTTTTGGAAACCCCGACATTTTGCTTTTGGACGAGCCGACGAACGGTCTTGACATTGAGTCCATTGCCTGGCTTGAAAACTTTTTGCTTGAATTTGAAAACACGGTGATTGTGGTGAGCCACGACCGTCACTTTTTGAATACGGTCTGCACATATATCTGCGACATTGACTTTGGAAAAATCACGCAATATGCGGGAAACTACGACTTTTGGTTTCAGATGAGTCAGATTATGCAAAAACAGGCGAAGGATCAGCAGAAAAAGGCTGAGGACAAGATGAAGGATTTGAAGGAATTTATCCTTCGCTTTAGCTCTAATGCCGCGAAGTCAAAGCAGGCGACGAGCCGAAAGAAAGTGTATGACAAATTGGCGCAGTCAGTTGAAGATATTCCTGTGACGACACGAAAATTCCCCTATGTGAATTTTAAGGCGGACAGAGAGATTGGAAACAATGTGCTTGAAATGAAAAAAATCTCTTATGTGGAAGATGGAGTGCAATTGTTAAAGGATTTTTCGCTGACGGTGAACAGAACGGACAAAATTGCGTTTGTGGGCATTGAGCACAATGCTGTTTCTGCGCTTTTTGACATCATAAATGAAGTGAAAAAGCCCTCTGATGGTGAATTTTTCTGGGGGCAGACGACAAGCCATGTGTATTTGCCACGCGATACAGGCTCGTACTTTGAGAACAATTTGAACATCACCGATTGGCTCAAGCAATATTCAAAGGAGCAGGACGATGCGTATGTGCGTGGGTTTTTGGGCAGAATGCTTTTCTCTGGCGATGAGTCTCTGAAAAAGGTGAAGGTGTTGAGCGGTGGCGAAAAAGTGCGCTGCATGCTTTCAAAGTTGATGCTTTCGGGGGCGAATGTTTTGATTATGGATGACCCGACGAATCATCTTGACCTTGAGGCGATTCAAAGCTTGAACGAGGCGTTGATTTCCTTCCCTGGAGTGGTGCTTTTCACAAGCCACGACCATGAGTTCATTCAGTCGATTGCGAACCGCATTGTGGAAATCACGCCGAACGGCATAATCGATAGAATGACCTCGTTCGACAATTATATAACCGATGACACGGTGACCGACCTCCGCACGGAGCTGTACGCTGGAACAGGAAAGAAGATAAAATATAGGGTGTAAGAGGCTGACCGCGAGTTGATACACCAGTTTTTATAAGTCGAAGCGAACAAAACTTGAGACGAATGCAAAAGCAACTTTCTTTGACGAGTGATTAAAGCATTCGTCCATATACAAACCCAAAAATCTATGGTATAATTCACGAATTATGGAAAACAAAAAGCGTGGTAATTTTACAGGGTCTGTTGGATTTGTGTTGGCGGCGGCAGGAAGTGCGGTCGGTCTTGGGAATATTTGGCGGTTTCCGTATCTTGCGGCAAAAAACGGCGGCGGTCTTTTCTTGCTTTGCTATTTGGTTCTTGTCTTTACATTTGGATTTGCACTTTTAACTTCTGAGATTGCGATTGGTCGAAAGACTCAATGTGGTCCGCTTAATGCATATAAAGCACTGCATCCAAAAGCCGCATGGATAGGCGTTTTAGCATGCGCCGTTCCAACTATTATTTTGCCGTATTATTGTGTGATTGGTGGATGGGTTTTGAAATACCTTTTGGTTTTTATCACGGGCAATGGAGTCGCCGCCGCTCAAGATGATTTTTTCGGCGATTTTATCGGTCAGAAATTTTCTCCAATACTCTTTATGATGGTGTTCTTGCTTTCGTGCTCCGCAGTGGCGTTTTTTGGCGTTGAAAAGGGAATTGAAAAATCCTCTCGTTTTTTGATGCCTGCGTTGTTCGTGTTAGTTATCGTGGTGGCGGTTTTCAGTCTTACCATTAAGATTACTGGTGAAGATGGACAGGTGAGAACAGGTCTTCAAGGATTGAGAATATATCTTGTTCCTGATTTTACGGGGCTTACTCCCAAAAAGCTGTTTACGGTCATTATGGAAGCGACTTCGCAACTTTTTTATTCAATTAGTGTGGCTATGGGTATTATGATTACCTATGGCTCTTATATGCGAAGAGAAGTTGATATGCCAAAAGCGGTAAATAGAATTGAATTCTTTGACACGCTCGTTGCGATTCTTGCAGGTATGATGATAATCCCTGCGGTGTACGCTTTTTCTGATATAAGCGGAATGAAGGCTGGGCCTGGCTTGATTTTTATTTCCCTTCCGAAAATTTTTATGCAGATGAAGTCGATTGGTACGGTGGTTGCGATTTTGTTCTTTCTCTTGGTTACTTTTGCGGCGCAGACATCGGCGGTTTCTGTTATGGAAGCAATAATTGCGAGTTTGTGCGATAGATTCCGCTTTAAAAGAAAGTTGGCGTGTATTATCGTGACGGTATATGCCCTTGTTTTTGGAGCGATTGTTTGTTTTGGCTACAATATTTTCTATTTTGAAATGCCTCTTCCCAATGGCGCACTTGGACAGATTTTGGATTTGTTTGACTATATCAGCAACAATGTTTTGATGCCGATTGTTGCGATTGCCACCTGCATACTCATTGGTTGGGTTTTGAAGTGCAGCGTTGTTATTGACGAAGCGAAAATCAATGCGCAAAAATTTGGGCGCGAGCGTTTGTATATCGTTATGACAAAATATGTTGTTCCATTGATTTTAGTTGTTCTCTTCGTGCAGTCGTTTATACGCTTTTAGAGTGGCGGGAGATGGATGGGCATGAGACGCAAAGCGTCTGCATAAAATTGCAGGCGTTTTGTGTTGGGCGGCATTCTAAAGCTGATAATCTGCATGACTCAAATCAAAGATAATGGGGGAGTAGAGGCTTTTTTCATGTTTTGTGCGCTGATGCCACCAAAATCTGTGCACAAAAATCTGTGGGTGTATTCGTTATGCACGCGTATTTTCCACTATCGCCGTTATGCTTGGTTTTATCACTGTGTGGTAGCTTCTGGTGAGAATCCGTGTGACAATTGCCGCTGTTAAAAAAAATGCTGTGGTGATAAGGAATCGTGCATTTTCCATGCGCTGCGTTTTAAAGGACTCCAGAATTTTTGGGGTCAAAAGCATTCCCGCAAGTCCAAAAAGAATGGGAAAAATCAGCGCAAGAATCCCTTGAATGAATTCAAATCCTCTGGGAAAGCCAATGCGGACGAGGGTTCCCACCGCAATTTTTAAATTGTTGCTATTCGTAACTTCTATATGAGAAAAACGCTTGTCGCTATTTGCCTCTGATTTGTATAAGGAAACGGTGATTTTTTCAGAATCCATTCCTGTAACGATAAAGGTTTCGGTCATAAGTCTTTATATCTTCTCAAGGCTTTGCATTCTTTTTTCAATCTCTGCCGCACCTTTTGTATTCCTTAGCTCAATATAGGTGTCTCGAAGATTAAAAAGCGCATCGTAATAATAGGGGTTTAGTGAGAGGGCATGTTCAAAGTTATCTGCGGCCTCTTGATATTCCTCTTGATTAAAATGGACAACTCCTATGGTATTCCAAAGGTGTGAATTCTCAGGAAAAGTGTATATTCCTTCGTAGCAGCAGTCTAAGGCCTCCTCAAAATCTCCTAGTTCAAAGCAGACTGCTGCAAGAGCTTCAATGACATCAGCATCATACGAAGCAAGGGTATACGATTGTTCAATGGCATGTTTTGCTTCTCGTAAATTTCCCGAATTTCTGAAAGTGAGTCCGAGGTTGAACCAAAAGAGATAGTTTTTGCTGTTGAGGGTTATGGCTCTTTTAAAGCAAAGAATCGCTTCGTTTACAGAACCGCTTTGCGCAAGCTTAACCGCTTGGTCATTTAACTTTTCCGCATTTTCAATCATATATAACCTACATTTTAGCCGTCATTTCAGAAAAAAGCAATTGGATTAACCTTGTGCCTTCGGCATTCTTTGTACATTTTTCTGTTGGGTGAATGCATGTGCAGAGAGCGTGTATGTTCTCTGCTATTAGTTTTCTGCCGCTTTCCCGCGCCTTTGTAATTGCACCTCTTGATTCCAAGAGCGCAATGCATTCTTCCACCGCAGGAGAATCTATTCCCTCTTTTTTCGCGCGTTCAAAACTGTGTGCGATTTTCTGCTTGTCTTGAGGGGTTTCTTCTGCATGTAATAAGATGGGCAGGCTTTTTTTCCCTTCGACAATATCATCTCCGCGTTTTTTGCCTGGATTTCCTGTGCATAAATTTTGTGTGTCGTCTAAAATCTGAAATCCTTCTCCAAGCGTTTCGGCGATTTTTCCAGCCGCTTCGATTTCTTCTTCAGACGCGCCACCAGCCATAAATCCAAGTTGCACTGCAAGCCGTGCAAGCGTTCCTGTCTTGCATCGCACCATTTGCGTGTATTCAGAAACACTGGGGAAAATGTCAGGATTCCTGTGCCAATAAATATCCATCGCCTGTCCAAAATGGAGTCGGCGGAGGAGAACCATATACAATGTATAGAGACGGTTTTTAAATGCTTCATCGGCGTTAAGGCTTTCAATCGATGTCGTCGCCTCAAAATAAAGCCAGGACGCAGAATTCAAAGCGGTGTCAAGACCATATTCAATGTGAGCGGACGGTTTTCCACGCCTCATGTCCGCGCTATCCTCAATGTCATCGTGGATAAGGCTTGCGGTGTGGGCAAATTCCACCAGCGGCGAAAGGCTGTATATTTCATCTTCCGAAAGGGGGGCGGCTTTTCCGTTGTCATGTGCCATTTGTGCGCACAAAACCATTAAAAGCGGGCGCCACCTTTTTCCACCAAGCTTTAACAACGAAAGGCATGGGGAGATGAGGTTTTTTAAATACTGTTCAAGGATGCACGCGTCCGCGCAAGCGTTTTCGCAGCCATCGAGCGGAAAAAAACTCGTCTTGCGCCAGTCAGCTGAAGGTGCTTCGGGCAAACAAGAGAGTAAAACTTCATCGATTTTCTTTAAATAAGGCAAAAAAATATCATTCATACACTAATCATACTGCAAATCGCGTTTTTTTTGAATGACAAATCGGAAAAAAAAATATAAACTTGTTCAAGAATGATTCGAGGCTCTCCTAAAAATAAATGTTTTTTGGAAGAGTCTCATCGAGAAATGCAGGTAAGATAAAGGAGGTATGATAAAAGCACCGCACAAATGGCGCGGCACTTTTATCAACTAAAGTTTGCGTTGCAAACTTTGTCATATACTTGTGCGCGGTAA